>Ga0116193_1003472_pt1 | contig 11359 bp, 11 predicted proteins | sample AD_UKC115_MetaG_FD_89892 | JGI IMG/M metagenome (GOLD analysis project Ga0116193, IMG submission 89892) | Active sludge microbial communities of municipal wastewater-treating anaerobic digesters from Hong Kong - AD_UKC115_MetaG | ecosystem: Engineered > Bioreactor > Anaerobic > Digestate...
ATCACCAGGGGAATATCGCAGAGTATGGAAAGCACAATGCCAATGGGAATTCCCATAGCCTCAACGGTCACAATCTTGTCCACATCCAGGTTGGCTATGCGCACGATATTGGCGGTGACCTCCCGGATCAGGTCCGGCCTGATCTCAGGAACGCCATCTGTGATCGGGTGGATGAAATAGTCATACTCTCCTCGCTTGAATACCGGGGCATCCAGCAATGATTTTTTCAGCCTTTCCAGCATATTTGAGCCTCTGATCCTTTTTACGGTTCAAATTTTTGGTCCGAGAGCGGAGATGAATCAATCCATGTTCATCAGTGGGTCCGACCTTCCGTTGAGGACAAATGCCTCTGCCCTCTCCAGGCAGGTGGGGCAGGTGCAACAAGGTTTATCCTCCCCCCTATAGCATGACCAGGTGAGCTCGTAGGGGACCTGCAGCTCAAGTCCCATCCTCACTATATCCGCTTTAGTCATATTCAAAAAGGGGGCTTGCAGCTCAACAGGATGCCAGGCCGTGCCCAGCCTTATGGCAGGCCTGAGGGCCTGGACGAACTCTGGCCGGCAGTCGGGATAGATCGTCTGATCATTTTTATGGGCAGCATAGAACAGTTCCGGGATCTCATGCGCCTCGGCATAGCCTGCAGCAACAGAGAGCATGATCATATTTCTGTTTGGCACCACCGTCTGCCTGGCTGCATCCTCGGTATAGTGGCAGCTGGGCACCTCCTTCTTTCCCAGGAGTGCGCTCTCACCCAGGAATGCGGCCAGAGGGGAGAGGTCGATGACATGATGGGTGACGTCCAGCCTGCTGGTTATGATTTTTGCGCACTCGATCTCCTTTTTATGCCTTTGAGCATAATTGAAGGTAAGGGCATCCACCCGATAGCCATCAGCCAGCATTTTGTAGAGCAACGTGCTCGAATCCAGACCACCGGAGAGTATTAAAACCGCTTTCATCGTCAACCTCCCTTTGCCGACAATCGATATGAGCGTTCATTCCTCATATCCTTGCCTGCATCATCACCCAGGGGGGTTACCAGCAGCTTGTCCACCCGGCGCTCATCCATATCCACGACCTCAAAGCGATATCCATTCCATTCGAATTTATCTCCGGTAACGGGAATTCTCTCCAAATGAGTCATCATAAAGCCGCCCATGGTTTGATAGGTTCCTTCATCCTCATTCGGGAGCCTTTGGATGTTAAGCTTATCTTTAAAGTCATCCACAGGCATTGTCCCATCCACCAGCCAGGAGCCATCGCTTCTGCGCAGGATCTGTGGCTCGCTCAGCTCATCGATATGAGGGATATCTCCTACCAGCCCTTCCAGCAGGTCCACCAGTGCCACTATTCCCTGCACTGTGCCGTACTCATCCAGGACGATGGCCAGATGAATTCCCGTCTGCTTGAACTTCTCCAGCACCTTTAAAGCCCTCATGCTCTCTGGAACAAATAGGGGTGGCAGCAGCAATGACCTCAGATCGATTTGCTTTTTGGCAAGGTCGCAGCTCAGGATATCCTTGGCCTGAATCACTCCCAGGACATTGTCCAGCCTCTTGCTGCAAACCGGAAGCATGGTGTAAGGTCCGCTGGTGGCCTTCCTCTGGATCTCCTCGAAGCTATCGTGAATATCAAGCCAGACTATCTCTCCCCTGGGAGTCATGATGGAGCTGACCTTCCTTTCCCCCAGGGAAAAGACCCTCTTCACGATGTCCTGCTCATCCTCCTCGATCACCCCAGCCATTGTCCCCTGGTCGATCATAATTCGTATCTCTTCTTCCGTCACCTCGGGCTCGGCATTGGGGTTAACTCCCAGGGTCTGGAGGACGAACTCCGTGGATCTGCTCAAGAGAAGAATTAAGGGATATACAATCCTGGAAAAAGCGCGTAACGGAGATGCCGACCAGGATGCGATCCGCTCCGGATTGGAGAGTGCAATCCTTTTTGGAACCAGCTCGCCGATAACCAGGCTGACGAAGGTAATAAAAAGGACTACCAGAGCCAGAGCAAGTCCCTGGCTATATTGAGACAGAGCGGGATAAAGGCCGAGCAGATAGACTGCCACCTCACCGGATATGGTCGCGCCGCCAAAGGCCCCGATCAGCGTGGCCATTAAGGTAACCCCTGTCTGGATGGCGGAGAGAAACTGGTTGGGGTCTTCTGCCAGCTCCAGGGCGATGCCGGCACCTTTGTCCCCATTATCTGCCATCTGGCGGAGCCTGGCTTTTCGTGCTGAGACAACTGCCATCTCCGCCATAGAGAAGGCGCCATTGGCCAATATGAGGATGATGATGATCAGAATCTCATATAACATGGGCTACTATCCTTCCAGGACCGGGTAGCGCATCCAATCTATTCATAATTTGTGCACTCCCCTCTGAATTGTATGACGAATCAGCTAAAAAATAAAAAAATTGGCAGGTTTACTTCAAATCGGCAGTGCAGTGCTTGCACTTGATTGCTGTCTTGGCAATGGTCTCTTTGCAGTACGGGCATTCCTTGGTGGTGGGATCAGCGGGGGCAGGAGCTTTCTTCAGTGCGTTTATCTGCCGCACCAGCATGAACACCGCAAATGCCACGATGATGAAAGATATAACTGCATTTATAAACAATCCATAATTAATCGTAGGAGCAGCTACCGCCTGCGCCTCAGCCAGGCTGGCGTAGGTCTTCCCGTCCAATGCCACGAACATGTCGGCGAAGTTTACGCCTCCGGTCAGCATGCCAACAGGTGGCATTATGATATCATTCACAAGAGAATTGACTATGCTGCCAAATGCCGCACCTATAATGATGCCAACCGCCATATCCACGGCATTGCCCCTTACTGCAAATTCCTTAAATTCGCTAATAATTCCCATAAAGATCCGCTCCTATAAATAAAACACTTGACATTTCTCCTGCATGGGATATAAATCCTTTTGGCCTTCAGGAGAAATCGGAAAAACCAAGTAGTAAGAGGGCTCAGATATTAGCAATGAAAGAGTACTCCTGCGAAGGGCTGATAGTGCGGTGGAATCCAGAAAAGTGCATACATGCGCAGGAATGCGTAAAGGGCCTCCCCCAGGTCTTCAACCACGAGAGAAAACCCTGGATAAATATGCGGGGCGCAAGCCCAGAGGATATAATGAAGGTCATAGACCGTTGCCCTTCCGGCGCTCTGACCTATCAAAAAGAGGCCGCTGGATCATCAGAAAAAGATATATCAACTGGTCGATATGCCTCTATCAGGGTGGTGAAGGACGGTCCTTTGCTGGTGGAGGGGGACTGCCGTCTGCTCAATACAGATGAAAGTGAGATGGCAAAACGAGGGGCCTATGCTCTCTGCAGATGCGGAGCCTCCCGGAAAAAACCCTTCTGCGATGGAAGCCATATCAAGATAGGCTTTGACGATACAGAATGATTCGCCAGGGACTGCGCTGAGTTGTGCTGATCCCGCCCCTGGACCGAAAATGAGATGGGCCAGCAAGCCCCTTTCCCTTCCCTACCGGCCAAACCAGAGCCTGCATCTGCTGGCTCCCTGGCAGATCCTCTCTCGACTCTCAAACCTTATGCCTTTCTCCTCTCTTTCAGCTCCCTTCTGGCTGAACTCCTGCGCCCAGACCTGGTTTTCCGCCTGGCAGATGACCTCGCTCACCTTCCCTGAGAGATCCTCTCTTCCCGACCGGAGCATGATATCATGCCAGGGACAGCGCCGGATCTCTACCGCAAATCCGCCCTCCTCCGGTTTCAGCTCGTAGTCGAACTCCTCTAGCGCCAGACGAGCAGCAATCGCCTCTTCCAGCCCATCAAGGCTGCATTCCAGATTCAGCATGGACTTAATAGCTCGGGCCTGGATCTTGGGCAGAACCCGCCAGACCGCCTCATCCAGCTCCAGTCCCTCATCAAAGCCGTGCTTCTTCTCGATCATCATGAACCACAGACCGTCCACCGCCCTATAGGACCTGCGGAAGTACTCTATCTTATCACTCTCTGTCAAATCCTTCATGTTACCTGCTTTCCCGCGGTCAATCCTTGCTCCCTTTTCTTCCGGCTGGCCTTGAGAATGCCCTTGCACGATTGCATTGAGCGGCGGCATCTTTCGGCATTTTTGCGCATTTCCACCGCCTCAGGATCATTTTCTGCCTGTAGCTCTCTGGCCAGCTCTTCGAACATCCTGGAGGCCTTTTTATAGGCATGCAGAGCCTTTCTGCCCCATATCTCGCGATCCTCCACCTCTGAGATGGTGAAATAAGCATAAGCCAGATCTCTTGAGATCTCAGCATGCTCTTTTGGTGCTTTTTCAATGGTATAGTATTCCAGGGCAACATTGTAGGCATCAATCGCCCTGCGACAGTTCTCTGCCTTATCCATTACCTCCGATAGGGTGATGAAGCTGTATCCCAGGCTCTTATGGGCGTCTGCATGCTCTGCCGGGCTATGGGCCCTGTATATCCGAATGGCTGCCTGGCAGGCATCAATCGCCCTGCGGCAGTTCTCCACCTTATCCTCGACCTCTGCCAGAGCGGAATATGCCGCCCAGAGGAGGAGCTGAGTCTCAGCATGCTCAGCTGGATATTCTCCCTCAATAAAGAAATGCAATGCTTTTATTGCGGCCTGTGCCCCTTTCCTGCAGTCCTCTGCCTTTGCCTCAGCTGAGATCTCAGTCTCGGCAAGCATGCTGTATGTGATGGCCAGGTCCTTCTGGCAGGAGGCAAAATCCTCTGGGTGCTCGCTCTCGGAATAAACTGCCAGCCTCTCCTGGCAGGCCTCCAGAGCCAATAGGCAGTTCTCAGCCCGACATTCTACCTCAGATAGGGTAAGGTAGCCCAGCCAGAGTATCCGCTGCGACTCCGCGTACCCTTCAGGAGATCTTTCGCGGTTGAAGATCCCCAATGCCTCTTGAGCGGCGCGAATGGCCTTCAAGCAGTTATCAGAGCTGTCCAGCATCTGAGACAGGAGCAGGTAGGCGCTTCCCATATTGTTTTGGGTGGCAGCGTAAAGCTTTGGGTACTTTTCCCGGGAGTAGATCATTAGAGCATTGCCAAAGGCCTCCAGGGCGAGCTGGCAGTTCTCCAGGCTCTCTACCTCCTCGGCCAGGGCCAGGAGGGCATTGCCCAGATTGTTCTGGGTTGCAGCATATGCCAATGGCTTGCTCTCCCGAGTTCTGATGAGAAGAGCATCGCGACACGCCTGAATGGACTGATTGCAGCACTCTATCTTAGCCTCTCCATCTACGGCCTCGGAGAGAGCAAGGTAGGCTATGGCCAGATTGTTTTTGACCAGAGCGAAATCGTCTGGAAAACGAACCGGATTATAGACCAATAGAGCATCATGGTAGGAGTCAATGGCCCGCTTGCAGCCATCTGTCCGATCTGGAAGCCTGCTCGCGAGCTGGGCTGAAGTCAAATATGCACTTCCCAGGTTCGTCTTAGCTCTCGCGAACTCCTGGGGATGATCTTTCAGGTTATAGATATTGAGAGCATTTTCTCCCGCTTCGATTGCCCGACGGCTGTTATCGATCCCCTCCTTCATCTCAGCCAGCTTTCGATAGGCTGCACAGAGTTCATCCTGGAGAGAGGCATAATCCAAAGGAGAGGCCGACCTGGAAAAGACGGCCAGAGCTTCCTGCCATGAACCGATGGCCTGCCTCAGGCTTTCCTCTCGATCGATCATATCGGAACGGGCGGCATAGGCAAGTCCCAGGCTTCTCATTGCCCTGGCGCGAAGATGAGGATAGCTGTCCAGAGTATAGATGGCAAGCGCCTTTTTATAGGCCTGTATGGCGCGCTCGCAGCTCTGCAAATCATCGTTTTTTTTGAAGATTTCGAGACAGATGTCGCCTATCTTTCGGTGGATGTTGCTCTCCTGCACCGGCTCCATCTTGAAGGCCAGCATCCTCTCGCATATCTCCAGAGCCTTTTCGTACTCTGCAATGCCATCCTCTCTCATAACCGCACCTTCTGGCAGGAGGACACCTCAAGATGCGAGAGAAGGTTCATGCTATGGGGAATCGATCTCGCTCTTCGATGCCGCTCAGACTCTTTGAATTTCAGGTCATATCAATCTGAAATGCTGCTACATTTACCCTTCGCTTAGGTCTCTCTTTAGAGGAGGTATTCACCATCAGGTATAATTCGTACTTATTTAATATACCAATACAGTTAAATGCAATGAAGCACATTTACTAAACCATAAAAATTACAAAAGTCTCCAGGACCACCTCATAAAATCCTGTCAGAGAAGCGGTCCTTCAGGTCCAATATCCTCCTACCTGAAATTCCGCTTCTTCTTTCTCATCATGATGCTATCTAAAGACCACGCCGCCCAAGAGGAGCAAAATAGCCCCTAAAAAGCCCGCGATGGTGATCATTGTCTCAGTGCTTATGTCCAGGTGCACGAGCGCCCTACTATGCTGATTCAGAATAAATAGTTTTTCTCCAGAAGAACAGATCCCAGAAGAACGGATCAGGAGCGTATGGCATCAACCGCAAAAGGCAGAATGTCCAGCAATGTTATTGAGACTATTAATCCTATCCAGTAGAGGGGCTTATTGAAATACCACGTCCTCTTTCCTCGCGCATAAATATAGGCAAGGTATGGGACCAGGGGGACGATAGAAAGCAAGGGATGAGGCTCGACGAAAAGGACATAGGTGAAGATGTATCCTTGCGCAAGCAGGCAGACGATGGTCACCAGGGCAACCTTTGTTTGGTTGGTGAGTCTCATATCAACTGGAAATCCCTCTTGATTGATATAAGCTTTTCAGATCCTTGCAGGTCCTGCACAGATGCGATGCCTTTGATCTTCTTAGAACTCCCAGAATGAGAGCTATTATAGATCACTGCCAGCTAAATATGAATTTTGAGTGCTGGTATACATAAGATTGAGAATTAAGCAGCTGAATATTAAGAGGAGCAGCAGACTGCTTGGCATAAATCAATATACCATAAAGTATATATGTGTAAGAACTGGTTATGAGGGACTATGCCAAAGACTACCTTAACCTTATCAGAGCCAATCGCAAAAGCCTTGAAGGTCTATACGGTTCAATCCAAGAGCAGCATGCGTGCTCAAAGCCAGGTGATCGAAGAGGCCCTAAGAGAGTTCTTTGCGAACCATGGAGTTGAAGTCGAGGAGTAGCAGCCAGTTGCAACCTCCTTCCATCTAGATTCTATTAATTGCTTGGACCCAGACCGGCCGTATGCGTATCCTCTGACGTGCATATGGTGATAATAGCGATGGTGATAACCCAAAGCGTGAGCCATGAAAACATGAAACATGGCAGCAATTGAAAAAAATGGATCTAAGCCAGGGATTAACAGCTCATGTGCGCCCTATTTCTTTCTGAGCACATGGCAATTTCCAGATCCTTGCTTTGCGAAGTAATCCTGGTGATAATCCTCCGCCTCATAAAAATCAGATGCAGGAACGATTTGAGTGACTGCTTTTCTTGGATAGGCCCCTGATCGGTCAAATTCCTCTCGGGATTCCTCTGCTGCCTTTCTTTGCGCCTCATTATGGTAGAATATAGCCGATCGATATTGGGTGCCTATATCTGGCCCCTGGCGGTTGGGCGTGGTGGGATTATGCATCCTCCAGAATAAGTCGAGCAGCTCTTTGTAGGATACTATCTTGGGATCGTACTTTATCTGCACTGCCTCCGCGTGGCCGGTAGCCCCGGTGCAAACCTGGGCGTAGGATGGATGAGGGACCGTTCCTCCTGTATATCCAACCGTTGTCTCCAGCACCCCCCGGACCTGCTGGAAGAGGGCCTCCACACCCCAGAAGCAACCGGCTGCGAAGGTGGCTATCTCATAGCCGGGATCATCCTTCCCGGAAACCCCACTTTTCATGGCATGGGGGTCTTCCTCCTGGAAGAGGTGCACATATTCGCCATAGCCTTCCTTCTCCAGATCTTCCGCCGGTATAAAGCGCAGGGAGGCAGAGTTGATGCAGTAGCGCAATCCCGTCGGCCCAGGTCCGTCATGGAATACATGGCCCAAATGGGAATCGGCGTATCTGCTGCGAACCTCGACCCGCCTCATATTATGACTGGTGTCGATGTTCTCTTTAATGCTGTCCTCCTTCAGAGGCTTCGTGAAGCTCGGCCATCCAGTCCCCGAATCGAATTTATCCTTTGAGCTGAATAATGGCTCTCCTGAGACCACATCCACGTATATGCCAGGCCTTTTGTTATTCCAGAATTCGTTCTGGAAGGGGGGTTCAGTGCCACACTGCTGTGTGACATGATACTGCAGTGGAGTCAATCTCTTTTTGGAATTCCTTCTGGAATCAGGGGAAAAGTCCTCTCTTCTCATAGCTCATTATATTCCTGGATACTGCTTATAGATTTCCGACTATCAATCTTGAATTTCCTCTCGAATTCCCCTGCGAATTTCTCTTTCTTTCAGCAGCTCGATCAGCACTGAAAATACCGCCGCCTCCAGGGGATCGTTCAGAGAATAGAATGCCTCGCTTGAGTGCTTTTTCGCCATGTCTGCGAGCTCTTTTGCATAGGCCTGATCCTCCTTCTTCAATGCCCGGCCGGCTCTGGCCCAGCGAGCAGAGAGGGCGTTCACACCCATGCGCAAGCTCTCAAAGCTCCGGCCCATCATAAACCTCCTCCAGCGGTCTGGCCAGTGGAAAAAGGTTTTGTGATGCAAAATACCCTGTCGGCATGAGTCATCATCTTCTCTAAATATGGGTCCGAAAGGAGATAAGCCTGAGGAGTGCGCACAGCGAATGTGAGTTATGCGCGAATGAGTTGATGAACAATGGGATGATTATTAGAGGGAAACGTATATAGCAAATGAACCAGTTCAATTAAAATTAATTTTTTTAAAGTCATAAATAATCTTTGTAAGAATTGACATATTCATCTTGATCTTATATTTTGTAGAACATCAAATTATTTTGTACAGGATAACGAATATTACTGTACATTGATTAATCGGTATAAATGACAAAAAAGTTGAAATTTTATTTAATAAGTAAGAGAAACTATTTTTTAAAAATTTTGATAAAAATGACTCAATTATCTTAATTAAGTAATAGATTGCGTTTTTACATATCGATTCTCTATCTTTTAAATAAATAGCTTAATGCAATGGTGCAAAGAGATACTTTTATTTTCCTTTACCTTCATAATAGAATAGCATAATTAGATGCTGTTCGTCAAGATTGTATTATAAATTATACAAACATAATTTTAATCCAATGAGGTATAAGGTTAGTACTTCAGATAAGTATAACTAGTATCATAAATATTACTTAATTGTTTAAAATAAACAGTTTGACGGGTGCCGAAAAGACACTCCAGAGCTTCTCGGCATGCATAAACTGTGTGGGAGGGTCTAAATGGATTGGCTTATATTTGCATTCCTGGGGACAATCTTTTTTTCGGGAGCCGGTATACTGGACAAGCTACTGTTATGCAACTGCACAAATGATTCGAAGGCCTATATAGTCTGCCAGGCATTAGTCCAGCAGCTATTTACCATACCGGTACTATTGTTTGCAGGAATAGAATTCACATACCCGGAATCCATCATCGCTCTCTTATTCGGTTGCATGCAAATATTTCCCGCCATCTATTATCTGAAAGCCTTGCAGACTGAGGAGGCCTCAAAGGTCTCGGCGATGGAGTACGTGTATCCAGTATTCGTCTTCATAGGATCCATCTTTCTCTTTGGAGAGATGCTGAGCCCCAAATGCTGTGCTGGCGGACTTTTGCTTATACTAGGCACACTCCTTCTGTCCTATAAAAAAGACGGTTGCCTTAATAGCTCGAATAGAAGATGCGCAAAGATTCTGAAAGGCATCATATCCTCATCCCCGGCGATCAAGCCATTTATGTCTTACTGGATCCTGACAGCCATCTATTATCTATCCCTCAAATACCTCCTTAATTCTATAGATGAATGGGACCTTTATATCTGGTCATCACTTGGCACTCTCATAGTAATAATACCTCTTATGGGCAAAAAGTCCGTTCGCGATGAGGTGAAGAGCTTTTTTGGCAGGGGAGGCTTCGCTGTCGGTGCATTGATATCCGAGGAGGCATTCCAGTTCCTGGGCTTGATATTTTCCATCTTCGCTTATGCCCTTGGATCGGTCACATTGGTATCCAGCGTAGGAGCTCTTCAGCCCGTACTTACGGTGATTCTGATCATGGCACTAGGGGCCCTAGCCCCAAAGCTGGCAGAAGAGCTGAATGAGAGGACGGACAGAGAATCGCTGGCCCAAAAAGGGATCGCTTTCATGGTCGTACTGGTGGGAATATACTTCGTGAGCTGACCTGCCCAGCCATAAAAAAGTTTTTCGCTGTTTTCCATGGGTAATTCGGGCCACCGTCTCTTCTCGTCTTTGTACCTCTGTGGTGAAATCGGGATGCCTGGGCCTGACCACCAAGGCACGGAGGCACAAAGGAAAATTCTCTGCAGTACATTACCCACACAATTTAGCGAAGAGACAAAAAGACTGTGGGATCATCAGGCATCAAGGCCGATAATCCCATTCCGCTTTCACTCTTATATTAGACGTATTCAACAGTGCAGCACTCCTTATTGACTGCAATATGCTCGGCATTGGGAAACCTGGTTAGGGTCACCCTGACCTTCCCATCCCCGGGAATCTTATCCGCAGGGATCATCAAGTAACCGATTGCCTGGTAGCCCCAGCCCATGGTGTCTGCGGGCATCTGGAACTCCGGATGGGTGTTATTAAGCGAGACGGTCGAATTTATAATCCCAGTTTGAGTCTCATAGGTTATCCTTACATCGGTCGAATATCCGCTGCCCCCTCCAGATCCAGCAGGACGAGTCACCAGAGGTGCAAGATAGATGTAAAGCCTCCGATCGGTGGGCAGATCATGGAAGGTCCAGGCTGCACTCTGGCCGGGCTTTGTCAGCCAGGTCCAGCCAGATACATTGTTGGCGGAGCTGACAAGAAAATCGGCGTCCTCTCTCACAGAGGCTACTTTTACCGGGCCATATCGGGCAATAGTAGTGGGAATGGTTTCTGTTAATGTCGTCCAGCGGTAATCCCGAGGGCATACCCAGCTGGATGAGCTGGCATTTTCCGGCATCTTCGTCCAGACGGAAGGTAAGGCGAGGTTTGCGGCATCGGCCAGGAGGGCGCATTCCCCCGTCTGATCATTTTTGACCAGATTCCTGCAGTCTCCTGATGCCCCGGAATGCCCTTCTGTGCAGCAGCGCTCATTCTCAAGTCCATGGCAATTGCCCCTTATGTTAACCATGTATCCCTCTCCTAGAATCTGTTTTATATTAGGGCTTCATTCGAGCTGAATTCAAATTTAACTTTCAAATTCAAGATATTTTTTTGATTAAACTCTGAGGAATGTTCAAAATACGAATTCAAG
>Ga0116193_1003473_pt1 | contig 11359 bp, 10 predicted proteins | sample AD_UKC115_MetaG_FD_89892 | JGI IMG/M metagenome (GOLD analysis project Ga0116193, IMG submission 89892) | Active sludge microbial communities of municipal wastewater-treating anaerobic digesters from Hong Kong - AD_UKC115_MetaG | ecosystem: Engineered > Bioreactor > Anaerobic > Digestate...
CTGGCAGATCGCCCGCGTCCTCCAGCACTTGGCCCGCGAAATCCCGCGCCGATGCCACCCGGCTATGCACCGGGCAAACATTGCTGGCGATTATAGGCATGGCAGATGAAGCCGTCGCTCGCTGGCGACAGATCACTCCGCCCGCTGGCGACAGATCACACCGCGCGCTGGCGACACACGGTGACGGCATTCCGCTGCGGCAGCAACGGCGGGCTGTTACGCTCCTGATCCAAGTCAACTTCAACGCGAAAAGAATCATGCAAACCACAGCCTCAGGCCTGCAATACGACGACACCACACCCGGCACTGGCGCCGAGGCCACGCAGGGCGCCCACGTCACCGTGCACTACACCGGCTGGCTGTTCAGCGATGCCGCGCCCGGCAATCGCGGCGCCAAGTTTGACTCCAGCAAAGACCGCAGCGACCCGTTCGACTTTCCGCTCGGCGCTGGCCATGTCATCAAGGGCTGGGACGAAGGTGTGCAGGGGATGAAAGTCGGCGGTACCCGCGTTCTGGTGATCCCGCCGGAGCTTGGTTACGGCGCCCGCGGTGCCGGCGGCGTCATTCCGCCCAACGCGACGCTGGTGTTTGAGGTGGAGTTGCTTGCGGTCTAGGAAACTCGCGCAGCGTGGCTAGCGGATGGTTCCCAAAATAGTGTAATTGGAACTTGAGAACAACCCGCCAGACTTGCGCTCAGCACCGCATCCAGGACACCTTTGTCGGCCGCAACCGGATCCGCTGAAAAGCGTTTCGGTATGACAAGAAATCTTGCCACACGAACACTGATAAAGCGTAGCGCCGCGTTCAGTATTTCCGCAGCTAGGGCACCTGTGATATTCCGCCATGTGTTAGCTCCCCGGTAGAGATAAAGTTATGTTTCGCTGGCAGCTGCTGGCGTCCCAGCGTCCGTACGGCCACGTAGTTGGAATATTGTCGTTCGCTCAATCTCTGCATGTCAATAGCTGACATGCGGGCAGCATGTTCAGCCCAAGAATCCAGTAGCGCGGCCACAAGCTCGCAACCGGAACGCCACGACGCTAACGCCAGGGGGATTTGGGTCCGGTACCCTGTCTAAGCAGCAAGATCAACGCACCCGCCATTACCGGAGTGATGAATAGCGCCAGAACTGCCCAGCCCAGGCCGGTACGACCGCGAGACTTAGCGACCACGCCAACCGTGACGCAGAGCAATATGTATATCGCGAAAATCTTCGTAGTGCGCATACTAAGAGTACCTTACCGCGTTACTGCTTTGAATATTAAGACCGCAGTTGCGAGCAGCAATTGAGGGGCAAACAGCGCGCAAAAATAAACCGCAAAACACTTGGCAACTTGCTTCGGCTCGCGACCCAGAACAATGAAGCCGAGAATCGCGAGCAACAGGCCAAGCGAAAAGAAGACTTGACTCAGAGAGTTCAAAGTCTGCACGTAAACTCGCAAGACTTCCATCGGCACAATTCTCGTCCGGATGCCTAGAGCATCTTACACAGCCAGGCACCGAAAGCGAACACGATTGAGCCTCCGATTAGCCAAACGGACAGCGCTTTGACGACCATACGCAAGATCGACCGACGAAGTAGTTGTGCGACGTTCTCGACCAGCGCTTCCAACGAGTCTTTTGACCGCCCCATGAACCACAGCGTACGAGCGAACACACCTAACAGGCAACAGCAATAGATGAAGTACGGCCAATACAACTCAAAATCGATTGCAAAATTCAGCGCTTGGCACATTAGCGCCGACTGCCCCGTTCAGTGCGCCAACAATTGCGCATTTTTCAAGGCGCAACTCGACGGCAGTTTGTCCACACGGACCTACTAGTTCCGCGAACTGAACGCATATGAGCGTTGTCCATCCGCTTGGTATCAGGTCATGTTGAGTTTGCGAATTCGACGACAAGCATCTCAGCGCTTGTGCGCGAGCAGCAATGTAGACGCCCGCCTTATGCCGTTTGCGATCTCTTCGCGCGAAGCTGGCACGACAAGATTTTCACGCGTAGTCAGTGTTCTGAGGAAACTCATATCGGCTCCTGAAATTGCAACGGCGAGAATATGAATGTCCAAAGCGGCGGCTTCGCGCGCAGCCCGCAATGTGGATGTTCGATCATTAGGCTCACCGTCTGTAACTAACACTATGGCTCGTTCGCCCTGCTTTGGCGACAGCAATCGCGTCGCGAGTTCAATTGCTTCCGCCATATTGGTCCCACCGCCTGACCGTAAGCGCCGCAACTCGCTTCGTACTCGGTCGCAATCATGCGTCGGTTCAAACAACGCGCTAGCTGAATCCGAAAACTGTACCGCGCCGACAGCATAACCATCTGAGGCAGCTTGAATTGCAAAATCTACTGCGCCAACTCGCGCCGCTTCAATACTGCCAGCCATACTCCCGGAGCAATCGAGCAATAGGTAAACTGTCATCTCACCGCTGACGCGACTACGCAAGCCCGGATTAGTTCTCTCGAGACTACTGATCAGCTTGTCCAGCTTGCTATCGGTTCTGGAAAGCGCAGCACGTACCGCGGGTGGCACAACTGCAGATTTGTTGTTCATTCTTACCGCTCCTCAAAATCCTCGCTCTAAGGCTATCTGCTTGTAGGCAGCCAGCACGCGTTTGAACTCGGTATCGTCAGTTACGTTGCCCTTGTCCGGATGGAAGTAGGACCGCTTACTCTTATAAGCGGCCTTTACGTCGCGCTCTGATGCACAGGCCGCTAGGCCAAGCACTGCGTAGGGATCAGAAAAGGTCTCTTGGTCGTCGCCATTTGTCGCACGTCTCCCGCCTTGGTCTTGCAGAATTTGGTTGATCGCGTCGATTTCCGCAATCAACATGTCCGCGCCCGAATCGAACTGTACCCAATTTCCGACAGTTGCGAAATTCGCGATACCGAACCATGCTGTTTCCAACTTCTCAATGACTCCCGCCAATTCCTGGTCGCCGATATCGTCTAGCGTTTTCCGCAAAGACGCAATCCGGTCGGATATCGCCGTCGCTTTTTGACTGCGAATCGAGAATTCCGCAGAAATTTTCCTCACGACTGCAATTTGCTGCAACAAGATCGCTTCTGCATCCGTAAAGCAAACCAGTCGGCTGCCGCCCTTACATAGAGCCCGCAACGAAGCGTAGTAATCGACCTTGGTCGTTATTCCAGCCACAGATAGGCTGGCCGTGAGTTGCACAATCTCGCTCTGCAGGCAGTCCAATGCGTCCTCTCGGCCAACTCCTGCGGCAATTGCATGTTGAGCGTATCCTTGGATTTTGCCCAGCCAGTGCTTTTCGAACACATCCGAAAAGAATGACCACAAAAGGTACAGTTCGATAAGCGCTAGCGCTGTAACCCACATGACGGCGCTCTCCTTCGAAAGGCGCCACTCAAAAAATTTCAATTTCCAAAAGTCATTGTTTGTGTAGGTGAGTGCGGCCAAAACAACTGCGCCGCCAACGACAGTGGACAGGAATGACAACTTTGCATAAACAGCGGATGCAGCGAACGATGCGACAGTGTCCGCAGAGATTCTTCGCGTGGGAACAGTTTGGCTCAAGTCGAGCATCGTTAGAGCAGACATTGCTCTTGAAGAATTAAGCACTTTGAGACGCTGCCGCAAAAGGTATCCCGTCGTTAGCGCACCCACTACAACCGAAGGGACGATAACGGAGACGCTGAGTATCAAAACCTGAAAGGCGAACGACAGTACCTCGGCTACGAGCACTACCAGAAGCACGGCCAAGATGATCGCGACAACTATCTGTGGCACCGACTCACCTCCTCATGACAGAGTGAACTTCGTCAGACTCGACCAAGGGACCTGCCACGCGCGGTATTAATACGTCTAGCACCATATTCGTGACCGCGAATATGCGCAGAACCAAAAGGTTGTCATCGAATCTTTATTGCAGAAATAGCTACGGCACGATTTTCAAGCCATTCACGATGCACGGGTGGTCTTGTGTCGCGTCCAAGTTCGAACGAGTTTTGACAAAGACTTAGCAATAGCGGACCGAAACGATCTCTACTTCGCGGGCGCCACCCGGCGCCTGCACTTCAACCACGTCGCCCGCCGTTTTGCCGATCAGGGCGCGAGCGAGCGGCGAGCCGACCGAAATCTTGCCGGTCTTGAAATCTGCTTCGTCTTCACCGACGATTTGATAGGTCGACTTCTTCTCGCTTTCGAGGTCTTCGTATTCGACGGTCGCACCGAACACCACACGGCCTTCTGCATTCAGCGTGGTCGGGTCAATGATCTGTGCGTTGCCGAGCTTGCCTTCGATGTCGAGGATGCGACCTTCGATGAACGACTGCTTTTCTTTTGCGGCTTCGTATTCAGCGTTTTCACTGATGTCGCCCTGCGCGCGTGCCTCGGCGATGGCGTGCGAGGTTTCAATACGGTCCACCGTCTTCAGACGATGCAGTTCGGCCTTGAGGAGTTCGGCGCCACGTTTGGTCAGGGGGATTTGAGACATTTTTCTTCTACCAAAAACAAAGCCCGCCGGTCGCTCCCGGCGGGCTAAAGATCGTTAACGGAGTTACTGTACTACAACTTCTTTCAGGAGTGTCTGTAGCGGATAGGGCGTCAATTCCGGGCCATCCTGGATGCCCATCGCCGCCGCCTTGGCGCCCGCAATTGTGGTGTAAATCGGCAGCCGTGCCTGCAGCGCCGCGCGACGAATGTAAGAACTGTCCGCCACCGCGCCGCGCTTTTCTTCGACCGTGTTGATGACCAGCGCGATCTGTCCGTCCTTGATGGTGTCGACGATGTTCGGGCGGCCTTCCTGCACCTTCTTCACCGTCTCCACTGGCACGCCAGCCGCGGCAATGGCAGCGCTGGTGCCCTTGGTGGCCACCAGTTTGAAGCCCACTTCGTGCAGGATGCGCGCGACTTCGGCCACTTTCGGTTTGTCGCCATTCTTTACCGAGAGAAACACGCGTCCCGAGGTCGGCAAGCGCGTGCCTGCGGCCAACTGCGACTTTTCGAACGCCTCGGCAAAGCTGTAGCCGACGCCCATCACTTCACCGGTCGATTTCATCTCGGGGCCGAGGATGGTATCGACACCGGGGAACTTGTTGAACGGGAATACCGCTTCCTTCACCGAGAAATACGGCGGTAGCGCTTCGCCGACGATGCCTTGCGCGGCAAGCGACTGACCCGCCATGCAGCGCGCAGCAATCTTGGCCAGCGGGCGGCCGGTTGCCTTCGACACAAACGGCACGGTGCGCGACGCACGCGGATTCACTTCCAGCACGTAGACGACGTCCTTGCCCGCTTCTTCCTTGACGGCGAACTGCACGTTCATCAGGCCAACGACGTTGAGCGCTTTCGCCATCGCGACTGTCTGCCGTCGCAGCTCGTCCTGCAACGCGTTCGACAGCGAATAAGGCGGCAGCGAGCACGCCGAATCGCCCGAGTGTACGCCCGCCTGCTCAATGTGTTCCATGATGCCGCCGAGCACGACATCGGTGCCATCGGCGAGTGCATCAACGTCCACTTCAATGGCGTCATTCAAATAGCGGTCGAGCAGCACCGGCGAATCGTTCGACACCTTCACGGCTTCGCGCATGTAACGCTCAAGGTCTTCCGGCGCGTGCACGATCTCCATCGCGCGGCCACCCAGCACATAGCTCGGGCGCACCACCAGCGGATAGCCAATCTCGTCGGCGAGGCGCAGCGCGCTCGCTTCGTCACGCGCGGTGCGGTTTGGCGGCTGCTTGAGGCCGATGTCCTGCAGCAGTTTCTGGAAGCGTTCGCGGTCTTCGGCCACGTCGATCGCGTCCGGCGTGGTGCCGATGATGGGCACGCCGCAGCGTTCGAGGTCACGCGCCAGCTTGAGCGGCGTCTGGCCGCCGTACTGCACGATCACACCGACCGGCTTCTCAACATGCACGATTTCGAGCACGTCCTCCAGCGTGACCGGCTCGAAGTAGAGGCGATCCGAGGTGTCGTAGTCGGTCGACACTGTCTCCGGGTTGCAGTTGACCATGATGGTCTCGTAGCCGTCCTCACGCATCGCCATCGCGGCGTGCACGCAGCAGTAATCAAACTCGATGCCCTGACCAATCCGGTTCGGGCCGCCGCCGAGCACCATGATCTTTTTCCTGTCGGTCGGCTGCGCTTCGCACTCGTCTTCGTAGGTTGAGTACATGTAGGCCGTCTTCGTCGCAAACTCTGCGGCGCAGGTGTCAACGCGCTTGTAGACAGGGCGCACGCCGTGTGCATGCCGCACGGCGCGAACGGCATCCTGGCTGGTTTTCAGCAGGTAGGCCAGGCGACGATCCGAGAAGCCCTTGCGCTTGAGCAGACGCAGCTCATCCTTGCTGAGCGACTCCAGCGAGCGCTTTTCAATGGCCAGTTCGAGGTCGACGATTTCCTTGATCTGGGTGAGGAACCACGGATCAATCGACGTATCTTCGAAAACTTCCTCAACACTCATGCCCACGCCGAACGCGTCGGCCACGTACCAGAGGCGGTCCGGCGTCGGATTCGACAGTTGTTCGCTGATCTTGTCGGCATCGACCGACTTCAGGTTGAAGCCATCCACGCCCACTTCGAGACCGCGCAGCGCCTTCTGCAGCGACTCCTGGAAGGTGCGGCCAATCGCCATCACTTCGCCGACGCTCTTCATCTGCGTGGTGAGATGCGGATCGGCTTCCTTGAACTTTTCAAATGCAAAGCGCGGCACCTTGGTGACCACATAGTCGATGCTCGGCTCGAAGGATGCAGGCGTCGCACCGCCGGTGATCTCGTTTTTCAGCTCGTCGAGGGTGTAGCCCACTGCAAGCTTGGCGGCGACCTTGGCAATCGGGAAGCCGGTCGCCTTCGACGCCAGCGCCGACGAACGTGACACGCGCGGATTCATCTCAATGACGATCATACGCCCGTCTTTCGGGTTGATCGAGAACTGCACGTTGGAGCCACCGGTATCGACACCGATCTCGCGCAGCACCGCGATGCTGGCGTTGCGCATGATCTGGTATTCCTTGTCGGTCAGCGTTTGCGCCGGCGCCACGGTGATCGAGTCACCGGTGTGCACGCCCATCGGATCGAGGTTTTCAATCGAGCAGATGATGATGCAGTTGTCCTTCTTCTCGCGCACCACTTCCATCTCGAACTCTTTCCAGCCGAGCAGCGACTCTTCGATGAGCAGCTCGTTGGTGGGCGACAGCTCTAGGCCGTTTTTGCAGATGGTGACGAATTCTTCGTGGTTGTAGGCGATGCCGCCGCCGGTGCCACCGAGCGTAAAGCTCGGGCGAATCACGGCCGGGAAGCCCACGGCCTTTTGTGCGGCGAGCGCTTCGTCCAGCGTGTGCGCAATGGCCGACCGCGCCGACCCGAGACCGATCTTGGTCATCGCATCCTTGAACTTGAGGCGATCCTCGGCCTTCTCGATGGCGTGCTCATTGGCGCCGATCAGCTCAACGTTGTGGCGCTTGAGCGCGCCGTTCTTCGAGAGCTCCATCGCCGTGTTGAGGGCCGTCTGGCCGCCCATCGTGGGCAGCAACGCGTCGGGCTTTTCCTTCGCGATGATGCGTTCAACCACAGCCGCGGTGATTGGCTCGATGTAGGTGACATCGGCCATCTCGGGGTCGGTCATGATGGTCGCCGGGTTGCTGTTGACCAGGATGACCTTGTAGCCCTCTTCACGCAACGCCTTGCAGGCTTGCGCGCCGGAGTAATCGAACTCGCAGGCCTGACCAATGATGATCGGGCCGGCGCCGATGATGAGGATGCTTTGGATGTCTGTGCGTTTTGGCATGAGTGACGTCGTTCAAGGACGAATGACGAATGACGAATGACGCAAAGCGGGGCTTACATCGATCGGCAGTCGTAATTTCCCTGTTAGTTACCCTTGTCCAATGACATCGGCCGTTTCGTCATTCGTCCTTCGTCTTTCGTCCTGGCGAAGCCAATGGCGCTCGTCCCCGATGCGTTCGCAATAGAAGACCGGCGCGTCATCGCGGTATTCGACGCGCCACTCGCTGATCGACGCGTTGGGCACGCTCCAGGTGCGCTCGCTGTGAAAACCGAGCCCCTGCGAGTGGCGGTACATCGAGCTGACTACCCCGCCGTGCGTCACCAGAATCAGCGTCTTTTCGTCGCAGGCAGTGACCATGTCGGTGATCGCATTGACGCAACGTTCGAGAAAGCCGCGCGCGGTCTCGCCGCCTTCCGGGCCATAGTCGGGATCGCCCGCGTGGTAGCGCGCCATGCCTTCGGCGTCGGTCACCCGCCACTCGGCGTAGGTTTTGCCCTGCAGCACACCGAAATGACGCTCACGAATGCGGGCGTCGAACGTGACATCAAATCCGGTCGCTTCGATTAGTGGTTTTGCCGTCTCGCGCGTGCGTACAAGGTCGCTCGAAATGACCGCCGCAACATCAACGCTGCGCGCCAGTTCGCTGCCGACCACGCGCGCCTGCGCCAGACCGAGCGCGTTCAGCGGCACGTCGAGCATGCCTTGAATGCGGCCTTCCGCGTTCCAGTCGGTTTCGCCGTGGCGGACCAGCAGCAAGCGCCGCGTTTTGTGGACTGCCATGCGACTACGCCGCTTTCATCAGGTCGATAAAGCGGTCAAACAGGTAAGCCACGTCGTGCGGGCCGGGGCTCGCTTCGGGATGCCCCTGAAAGCTGAAGGCCGGCTGGTCGGTGCGCGCGATGCCTTGCAGCGTGCCGTCGAACAGGCTGACGTGGGTGACACGTACATTACCGGGCAGGCTCGCCGGATCACCCGCAAAGCCATGGTTCTGGCTGGTGATCAGCACGCGGCCGTCGTCGAGATCCTTGACCGGATGGTTGGCGCCGTGATGGCCGGTCTTCATCTTCATCGTTTTACCGCCGCTCGCGAGCGTGAGCAGCTGGTGCCCCAGGCAGATGCCGAACGTCGGGGTGCCGCTGGCGACGATTTCCTTGATGGCCGTGATGGCGTAGTCACAAGGCTCGGGGTCGCCGGGGCCGTTGGACAGGAACACGCCGTTCGGCTGCATGGCCAGCACGTCTTTCGCTGGCGTTTGCGCTGGCACCACGGTGAGCTTGCAGCCGCGCTCGGCGAGCATGCGCAGGATGTTGTGCTTGACGCCGTAGTCGTAAGAGACCACGTGGAACTTCGCCTCCGTGCGCGTGGCGTAGCCGCTGCCAAGCGCCCAGGTGGATTGCGTCCAGTCGTAGGGCGCCGTGCAGCTCACCACCTTGGCGAGGTCCTGCCCGGCCATGCTAGGCGCGGCTTTGGCTGCGGCGATGGCCGTTTGCTCATCGATATCGCCAGCCATGATGCAACCGTTCTGTGCGCCCTTGTCGCGCAGGATGCGGGTGAGCTTGCGGGTGTCGATGTCGGCGATGCCCACCACACCAGCATCACGAAGGTACCCATCGAGCGATTGCTCAGCGCGGAAGTTGGACACCACGGCGGGCAGGTCGCGGATGATGAGGCCCGAGGCAAATACCTTGTGCGATTCGACGTCCTCGCGGTTGACGCCAACGTTGCCGATGTGCGGGTAGGTCAGCGTGACAAACTGCCCGGCATAGGACGGATCGGTGAGGATCTCCTGATAGCCGGTGAGTGACGTGTTGAACACCGCCTCGGCAGTGGCCTGCCCGGCTGCGCCGATCGATCGGCCCCGAAACACTGTGCCATCAGCCAGTGCGAGGATGGCGGGCGTGCCTGGGGAAATCAGCGAGGCGGAGCTCGGAGCGGGCGTGGTGTTCATGTTCGGTTCGTGTGCTGAGACTGCCGCGGCAACGTGAGTGGCGGCAATCGGTTCGTTTAGTGGGGTGACGGCGGCGTTCAGGCAGCATTTGCCGAACTCCGGTCACCTTGGTCGCGATAACTGCAAAAGGTCGCGCCAGACGTGAAAAACGGGACTTCGCTGTTACGCACGCACCGTAGCGGGCGTGGTCACGAAATCCCGTGTCTGAAGCGGTGAGATTGTACCCGATCGCAGTCCGCTCTGAAGCAGCAGCTTTCCGCGTAAATGCCCGTCAGTAAAGGGCTAAACAACCAAAAAGAGCAAAAGTCGAGATAGCACGGTTTAGGCGTTCGAGCCCAGTCAAACAGCCACATGCAGCGAAAAGCCACTGCTGCGTTGATGTTGGCAGCTCGCTGCAGCGAGCATCGCCCTGGCTCAGGCAGCGACCGCCTCGGCACTGACGATACTGGCGCGCTGGTAGCCGTCGGCCTCGCCAAGCAGCACCACTTCGCCGCAGCCAGGCGATGGCGTGATGCCGCGGCGCAACGCCTCGCGGTGCCAGTACGCGATCATCACCGCGATGGGCCCGGCATGGGTGACGATGGCCAGATTGCGGCCTTCCGCGATGTCGATGGCCGCCTCAAAGCCCTGGATGACGCGCATTTGCATTGCCCGTATCGATTCGCCAGCGCCGAGCCGCGGGTGCACATTGAGCCCCCGCAGCACCGGACCGTCGTCAGTCATCATCGGCGGCGGCCAATGGTCCAGGTAGTTGGCGTCGAACGCCTTGGCCTCCTTGCGCGAGATGTCCTCCCACTGCTTGCCGGTCCAACTGCCAAGATCACGCTCAATGAAGCGCGGGTCGATGATGACCGTACGGCCGCTGCCCTTCATCGCCAGGAAGTCCGCCAGTCGCCGGCAGCGCGACAGCGGGCTGGTGAACACCAGCGCATCCTGCGGCAGCACCGCGTCAATCACCGGCATCTGGCGATTGAACTCGGCAGCATGCACTGGCACATTGCTGGCGCCGTACATGATGCCGGGTTTGATGTCCGGTGCGGTGTGACGAACGAGATAGATCGCCATTGCGCGTCAGGCCGTCTGCTGCAAAAGTTCTACGGCCTGGCGCAGGCAGTAGGGGCACAGGCAGGACGCAGATGCCGGATCGTCACCGAGCCGGGTAGGGTCGATCGCCGGCAGCGCCTGGCACCAGCAGCCGTCGGCGCGGGCGCCACAACTGAAGGTATCGCCGCAACGGGGGCAACTGCAAACGGCGACACCGTCGCTTGCCCCGACCGTGCGTGGCGCCGCTGCGCTGTCGTACCGCATCCGCTGCGGATTCGCCCGCTCTTCGTCCATCCAGACACATCCTCCTGCGGAGGGACAGCAACTTTCTCGTGCAACGCCCATTCAACAGGGGCTTTATCACGATTTAGGGCTAAATCGACTTTCATCGAAATCACCATGCAGCCCCGGTGAAATCGTCATTCACACTGAAAGCTGCTACTGTCACCGCATCTTGTTTCGCGTTGTCCGTATTGTTGACGACGCGGCCGGTCAGCTCACTTCAGCCCGAGCACGTCATGCATGTCAAACAACCCTTCGGCTTTGCCATGCAAAAACTTTGCCGCGCGAATGGCGCCGAGCGCGTAGCTCATGCGGCTGGCGGATTTGTGGGTAATCTCGA
>Ga0116193_1003477_pt1 | contig 11354 bp, 8 predicted proteins | sample AD_UKC115_MetaG_FD_89892 | JGI IMG/M metagenome (GOLD analysis project Ga0116193, IMG submission 89892) | Active sludge microbial communities of municipal wastewater-treating anaerobic digesters from Hong Kong - AD_UKC115_MetaG | ecosystem: Engineered > Bioreactor > Anaerobic > Digestate | place...
CCGTTGGAGGTGCCGTTGGCCGTTGTCGCCGCGACGCTGACGGTGCCCGCCGAGCCCGCGGGGCTGGTGCAGCGAGTTTGCGTGGCGCTGTCGACAACGATACCTGTAGCTGCCGTTCCACCAAAGGATACAGCTGTGCACCCGGTCAGATTTGTGCCAGTCAATGTGCAGGCCGTGCCGCCGGCTGTGGTGCCCGAGCTGGGAGCAATTGCCGACAGGGTCGGAGGCGCATTGTAGGTGTAGTTGACGCCGTTGCTGGTGCCACTGGCCGTCGTCGCCGTCACACCATAGGTGCCTGCTGACTTGGCCGGACTCGTGGCCCGGACGGACGTCGAACTCACATTGACGATGCTCGTGCCCGCCGTCCCGCCGAACGACACGCCCGTCGTGCCGGTGAGATTGGTGCCCGTCAACGTGCAAACCGTGCCGCCAGCCGTGGTGCCCGAACTGGGACTGATCCCCGACAATGTTGGAAGGGGACCGCCCGAGCCGTATGTGAAGTTGACCGTGCCAGACGTGCCGCCGCCGGTGCGAGCTTTTACTGCTACCGTGCCGGAGCCAGCCGGAACAACGCCGCAAACTTGCGTGGCACTGACAACTGTCGGATTCCAGGCATCAGCAGTGCCGAACTGGACGCGATAGCAGCCCGTGAGGTTGGTGCCGGTCAGGGTCACTGTGCTGCCGGCAGCCGCCGTACTCGGACTAACGCTGGACAGCGTCGGCGCGGCAACACTGACGGTGTCGTTGTCATACGTTCCGCAATAGGTGCTGTACCGGCTTTGTGAATTGCTGGTGCTGACAAAGCCGCTGTGGGCAATCACGCGGAACTGATACATGTTGTAATGGAGCAGGATGTCGCCGTTGGTTTCGTTGGACGGGATATCCGGGAAACAGCCAACAAACGGGTTGTTGATGCAGCTAACCTTGGCCGGCATGGCGGAAAACGCCGTGATGCCGGAATCCGGGTTGTTGGAGTCACTGAGATAGGCGCCGTAGGTCTTAAGCGCCTGCCCATAGACCTTTTCATACGAGTACAGACCCGCCATGTCATACGACGGATTCATCTGAATGTGGAACCCGGGCGCCATATCCCATTGGCACGTGCCCGTGCCGTCGTGATGGTTGGCGGGGTCCACATGAACGCCGGCTCGGTTGTGGTTCTTGGCGACAATGAAGATCTGACCGCGCGGGATGCCGCTGGTCAGTTCATCGGGCCATACGCCGCCGCCGACAAGGTTGCTGGCCGTCGGGCCAATGCGGCTGGGCAGACCGCCCTGAGCGCGCCAGGTGCCATCGAAATCTTTGGGTTGGGCGCTCGGCCAGAAGGCGTTCGGAAACGCGAAACCCGTGTGCTTGTTAAAGCCCCAGTAATGCTCCACGCAGCCTTCCACCTGGTTGACCACGGTCGCGTGACCGTCGCCGCCAACGGTTCCGGTCGTGCAGTCTGGGATGCGCTGGTTGTGGAAGACATTGGCCGTGCGCCAGTCAATGGTAATGTTGATATCGCGTTTGGCATGCGCGCTGTCCGCGTAGAAAATCGGCACGGACCAATCGGCATTCCACCACGTTTGGCGGTTGGTAATCTGCGCCAGGTGCGTGACATAGTTGGCGCTATTGGGATCCAGCGTGGGGCTGCCGCTGATGGCTTGCAGGAAGGGGTTGGCGGGGTTGTTGTACAGCGCCAGGTCTTTGTACAGGGTGGCCGGTGGGGGGGCAGGCGTCGGGGGTATACATCCCACCACGGCTACCGCCATCATGACAACGAAACTAATGCCCAGAATTCCTGATCTCATGGTTGATCCTCCTCATCTGCACTGTGTGCTTTTGGGTCACGGCCACATTCGAAACCGGCAATCGCTTTGCTTCGACTGATGGCCCTCGTCACTTCTGTCTGGAATGTACCGCCTCAAGCACAATCTGTAAATGCCCAGTCGCACCATTTTTGTCTGCCCGGCCCAAATGATAAAAAAACTTGAAAAATTTTCCGCACGGACGGCACCAGAGGATAAAAATCGATTGCCTGGTTTTCAGCCGTATGTATAATGTTGATGAGGAGATGATGCAGATGACAGTAAGCGATTCATCACTGGAATTGGTTGTGGCCTTTCCAAATTACCTTCCGGCGGGCACGCATTTCGCTCCGCATGCCCATTACGATCATGAACTGGTTGTAATTCAGCAGGGACATTACCGTTCGAAGGTCTCCGGGAGGGAGCGCGTCGTCGGGCAGGGCGATATCTTGTTCTATACGGCCGGAAAAGTGCATGAGGAATGGACTCAGGACGAGAGATCCGTTCAGACCTGGGTGTGCACGTTTTCAGCGAGCGGGTTTGGTCCGGATGAGCCGGTGTTTCGCCATGATGTCCATGGCAATATGCTCGAACTTGTATCGAGACTTCATCATTACTGGTACATCAATGAACTGCGCGGAGGCACTTTCACTCATTTTGTGCCCATTCTCCAGGAGCTCATGGCAGAACTCAAACAAACCCCAAGCCTGGATTCTAATATCATGGTGGATACGGTACGGGCCTACATCCGCGCGCGCCTTCTTGATCAATTTACTTTGAACGAACTCGCTGACGTGGCTGGCTTAAGCCGAACCCATTTTACGCGTCAATACCGCATCCTCACGGGCCGAAGTCCCATGGAAGACGTGCGCTTTATCCGGCTCGAAGAAGCCAGCCGCCTTATCGCCACCACGCATCTTCCCCTGCATGAAGTCGCGCCGATGGTGGGAATTGTCAGCGCCTATCATCTGTCGCGTCTGCTGAAGGCCCAGTTGGGCGTGGGCGTGAAAGACCTCCGACGCTGACAGGCGTTGCTTGCGTAGGCGCATATCTTTGAAAAAAGCACAAGAGCCTCCCGAGGGAGGCCCGTGCGTTGCAAAAGAGGAGCAACATGTTAACCACTGATTGTGCGAGTCAATCAATAGGTGTTGCCGTGTAGACGGGGGAGCGATGGCTCGCTCCCCCCGTGACTACTTGTTCTTTACTGAGTAATGACAACCAACTGCGGTTTGTAGTCGGTTCCGCCTGTTTCCTTGCTGTAGGCTTGCGCCATCTTATTCTGGTACTGATCGTCTCGGATCACGAAGGTTACGATCTTGTCACCGGCAAATTCAGCGTTGACGTAGCTGGTTAAGTCAATTTCATGCCAACCGGCTGTGGGGTTGATGGTGAAGTTGGCTTGCACCGTTCCGATGGCCGGCTTGTTGCTCCATTTAAGAGTCGATTCCGTCCACGTGTCCGTGCTGCAACTGTACACTTTGGCCGGGTAGCTTGTGCTCGTCCCCCCCCAATACAGTCTCAGCTTCGCGGTGGTAACGGTCGTGCCCGAAGCGCTGGTCATGTTGAACTTCAGGAACGGCCAGTTGTCATTGATGGTGTTCGCCTGGAAAACCAGATTCGCGCCGTTGAAGTTCTTCGTGGATTGACTATTGAGCACATACGTGTCGTCGCTGGGATACAATGTTGACGTATAGCTTGTGCCGCCCGCGGTATAGGTATAGTTGACGCCGCCGCTGGTGCCGCCCGGCGTTGTGGCGGTGACGCTATAGGTACCGGCTGTCTTGGCCGGGCTGGTGCAACGCACTTGCGTGGCGCTGTCAACGGTGATGCCCGTAGCGGCGGTTCCGCCAAACGATACCGCACTGCAGCCGGTCAGGTTGGTCCCCGTCAGCGTGCAGGCCGTGCCACCCGATGTCGTACCGGACGTGGGCGCGATGGCCGACAGGGTCGGGGGCGACGGAGGCGCCGTATAGGTGTAGGTGACGCCGCCGGAGGTGCCATTGGCCGTGGTCGCCGTGACACTGATGGCGCCGGCGGATTTGGCCGGGCTGGTGCAACGGACTTGCGTAGCGCTGTCAACAACGATGCCCGTGGCCGCCGTACCGCCGAAGGAAACCGCGCTGCAATCGGTCAGATTCGTTCCGGTCAGCGTACAAGCTGTGCCGCCCGCGGTTGTCCCGGAGGTCGGCGCGATGGCCGACAGGGTCGGACCAGAGGCCGTGCCAAAGGTAAAGTCAACACTGTTGCTGCTGCCGCTGCCTGTGAATGCCATGACACTGGCGATGCCGGGCGCCGCACCGGCTGGGCTGGTGCAGCGTACCTGAGTACTGCTGACCACATTGATTCCAGTCGCAGACAGACCGCCAAACGAGACTTTGCTGCACCCGGTCAGATTTGTGCCTGTCAACGTACAGCTCGTGCCGCCAGCCGCTGAACCCGAAGTGGGAGCAATGCCTGACAGTGCCGGAGCCGGAACTCCTTCACACGTGTAGGAGAAATCCTTCAGGTTGCTGCCGCCGCCGGACGTGGTGCGATATGACACCTTTACTGTGCCTGCGCCTGTTGTGATGGACGGCACGGTGCACGTGACCAGCGTGCTGCTCACAATGTTCATATTGGTGGCTACCGTGTCGCCAAAACGCACGTTGTAGCCATTGCTCATGTTCGTGCCCGTCAAGCTGACGGTCGTTCCGGTTGCTCCCGATGTCGGGCTGATACTTGATATTGTTGGCGGTGTACCTTTTCCCGTGCCGCCGTACGACAGACAGCTATTGTTGCATATCCCATCATTCGGCCGCGTATTCCAGGTATCAACCGCCAATACGCGGAACTGAGCCACCGGCACGACGCGGAAACTCTTTGCCGCCACAACGTCCGCCGGAAGGACACCGTTCCAACAATTATTGGTGTACCCCTGAGGATTGGGGCCGCCGGTAGCCCAATGGCCGAAATTGGAATTCATGTCGTACATGCCGTAGGTCTTCATCGCTTGGGCCACATTGCGTTTGTACGTGGGCAACCCACTGATGTCATAGCTCGGGTTTAACTGCACGCGCATTCCCTGGAACAAATCATCCTCGCTCGTACCTGCCCCGTCACGATGCCAGAACGGCCAAGCTACCCGGCTCGGATTGTTGACGTTCCAATCCGCAGCGAAGCACAGGGCGTGGTTTACCGAAGTTGACACTTCATCCGGCCACACTGTTGAGCTATAGCCCAGATTGCCGCCAGCCGTGCCGCCAAGGCCTTCATAGGGATCCCAAACCTGATCAGCATCGTCGAGTGACAATGCGCCAAGCCACCAGGCTCTCGGGGTATTGCCCAGCGCGCAGCCGCCCCAGCCCCAGCCCTCATAAAAGCAGCGATCCACTGTATCAACTATCCAGATCGGGCGATCACTCTCTGAGCCAGCCGACATGCATGATTTCCAACGGATCGGACCACACGACGTGGCGCCACCGTCAGCCGCGCCGCCGTTGCAGTAAGATGACAGAAGCTGGACATTCGTGGTCTTGTTTGTGGTCGAGTCCGTGTAAAAAACAGGAGCACTCCACCCATCAAAGCCGAAATAAACTTCCGTGTGCGTCGCCGCCATAATGGAGATTTGGCGGCTGATGATGGCCGCACTGTTCGGGGCCAACGCCGGATTAGCCGGAATGACCATCTTGAAAACATTGGTCGGACTGGTGCCGACATCAGTCAGCCGTGCCGGCATATTCGTGGCGCACGTCGGCGGCGGGTCACAGCCGACAATCGCGATAGCCAATATCGCGATAAGACTCATACAACACAGTTTTGTCCTCATGATTAAGCCTCCTCATTTCTGCACATTGTGCACGCCTCTTTACACTCGGCCCGCTCCCACAGACGCGTGAGCCGCACGGGCCCCTTGCTCTCTTCCCAACTGTATCCCGCAACCTTCATTGTGTAAATGCCCAGTTGCTCCATTTTTATCTGAGCGTTCCATGTTCGCGAAAAAAGAAGAAATATTTCCCCAAAATATCAATTCAGAAGCTATAATCTGACCCAGGAGACGTGCAAATGACGGCAGACAATTGTGAAAGTCAATCCTCGATGGAGTTTCGTTGGGCCTTTCCGAACTTTCTGGAACGCAAAAGCCACTTTAAGACTCATGCTCACTTTGAACATGAGTTGGTTACCATCCAGCAAGGACGCTATCGGTCGCGCGTATCGGGCAGAGAGCATATTGCCGAGCACGGTGACATTTTGTTTTATCCGGCCGGCATCGTTCATGAGGAATGGATCGAAGGCGATAGTCCTGTCTTGACTTGGGTTTGCACCTTTTATGCCCCAGAGTTGGGCCCTGAGCAGGCTGTTTTTCGCAGAGACATCCATGGGCGCGTTCAAGAGTGTATTTCCAGGCTTCACGACCTCTGGTACAGAAATGAAGTTTTTGGAAGCTATTCTCACCTCTTTCTTCCGGCTTTGCAGCAATTGATTGCAGAACTCAAACTCACGCCCAGCCTCGACTCCAACGTCATGGTTGATACAGTGAAAGCCTACATTCGCGCCCACCTTAGTGAAGCGTTCACCGTGAAAGGCCTGGCCGACGTCGCCGGGCTCAGCCGCACGCATTTCGCGCGCCAATACAGCGCGCTCACGGGCCGCCCGCCCATGGAAGACGTGCGCTTCATCCGCATCGAAGAGGCCAGCCGGCTCATCGCCACCACGCACCTGCCCCTGCATGAAATCGCGCCCATGGTGGGCCTGGCCAATGCGTACCACCTGTCGCGCCTGCTAAAGGCACAATTGGGCGTGGGCGTGAAAGACCTGCGGCGTTAATCGGCCTTTTAGCCCCGTTCGGGTTTGGCGTCTCGTTTCATGAGGCGGGTGACGCCTTGGCGGGCGTCGGCGTTTTCGAACAGGACGTGGTACATGTAGGCCGTGATGGGCATGTCAATGCCGCTCTTTTGGGCAAGTTCGTAGGCGGACCGCGTAGTGCGGACGCCTTCGGCGACCATGGGGGACGAGCCGAGGATCTGTTCGAGGGTGAGGCCTTCCGCGATCTTTTGGCCGACGGCGCGGTTGCGTGAGTGCAGGCTGGCGCAGGTGACGATGAGGTCGCCCATGCCGCTGAGGCCGGCAAACGTGAGCGGGTCGGCGCCAAGGCGCACGCCCAGGCGGGAGATTTCGGCGAGCCCGCGCGTGATGAGGGCCGCTTTCGCGTTGTCGCCCAGCTTGAAGCCGTCGCAGACGCCGGCCGCGATGGCGATGACGTTCTTGAGCGAACCGCCGAGTTCGACGCCGATGATGTCGTGGCTCGTGTAGACGCGGAACGTCTCGGACATGAAGGCCTGCTGGACCAGGTTGGCGGCGTCTTCGTCGGGACTGCCCGCGACCACGGACGCGAGCTGGTCGCGCCCAACTTCTTCGGCGTGGCTCGGGCCCGACAGACTGACGACGCGCGCGCCGGGCGCGACTTCGTCGATGACCTGACTCATGCGCAGGAGCGATTCATTCTCGATGCCTTTGGCGACACTGACCAGGATGGTGTTGGACGAAAAGCGGTAGCGGGCGGCGACGATGCGCATGGCGTGGGACGGCACAGCCAGCACGGCCATGTCCACGTCGGGATCGATGTCGCGCGATACGTCGATGGATTCGGGCAGCAGCACGCCCGGCAGAAACGTCGGGCTCTGCCGTGTGTCGCGCAAGGCGTCGGGTCCGTCTTCTTCGCGGCACCACAGGCGCACGTCATTTCCGTTGACGGCCAACACGCGCGCCAAGGCCAATCCCCAACCGCCGGCTCCGACTACCTGGATTCTCATGCCAACTGGTCCAGCGGAATGGCCTCGTCAATGAGCATGATCGGGATGTCATCGCGGATGGGATACATATAGGCGCCGTCTTCACGCACGAGCCCGCCGTCGATCTTGGCGTCCACGACGGCGCCAGCGCGATTTTTGAGCGCGCGCTTCTCGATGGCCCCATTGGCACGGGCCACCAACTGATCGTCAGCCAGTTTCACCGGCGTCTTATTTTCAGGACAAACCAAAATGGCCAGCAGTTCGGGATGTACCATGGTCTCACGTCTCCTTTTTGCCTGTGACCACTATTGTAACGGAATAGGCAGCGAGCGGTCCAACGCCTGGGAGAGCGGTAGGGCGAGCGTCTCTGCGAGCCCGCCACACCGGCGACTACTGACTAGGGAACAAACATTCCAGGCGGCGTCATGGGTTCGAGGGCTCGCAGAGACGCTCGCCCTACCCGTGTTCCCAGTTTTATGTCTTCATCAAGACCAGGCTGACGGCCATGACGACCATGCCGGCGATAAGGCCGAGGATGCTGTCGTGTCCGCGGCCGTAGGCACGGCTGGTGGGCAGCAGTTCGTCCAGGCTGATGTAGACCATGATGCCGGCGACACCGCCGAACAGCATCCCCATGATTTCGGGGGGGACCAGCCCGTTGGTGGCGCCCACAATCAGTCGAAAGCCCAGGTAGGCCAGACCGGCGCCGACGGGTTCGGCCATCCCGCTCACGAGTGAGTAGATGAAGGCCTTGCGGCGGTTGCCCGTGGCGTAATAGATGGGCACCGACACGCTGACCCCTTCGGGGATGTTATGCAAGGCGATAGCGACGGCAATGGCCACGCCCAGGCTGGGATTTTGCAGGGCAGCCAGGAAGGTGGCCAGGCCCTCGGGAAAATTGTGAATGCCGATGGCGAGCGCGGTAAACAGGCCCATCCGCATCAATTTGGTATGAGCATGATGGTCATGAACATTGGCATCAAGTCCGCCCATGGGGGGGGTGGCGCTGGCCATCGCCGGGTGCAGGGGCGCACTTTCCTGGGGCGCGTGTTGTTCGTGGGGGTTTTCGGCCGAAGGGATGAGGCTGTCGATGAGGCCAATAAACAGGATGCCGCCGAAGAAGGAGCCAATGTTGGCCCAGTTCCCCCAATAGACGCCGTAGGCTTCAGTGAGGGCGTTGGCGCCTTTGGCGAGGATCTCGACGAACGACACATACAGCATGACGCCGGCTGAAAACCCCGTCGCCACCGACAAGAACCGGTAGTTGGTCTGTTTGGCAAAGAACGCAATGCAACTGCCGATACCTGTGGCCATGCCAGCCAACAAGGTCAGGCCAAAGGCCAACCACACATTTCCCACGCTAAACCTCCCGCGTCGCTTCGTTGCTAAGACTCATCGGAGTCAATAATAGCTGGCACCTCCAAATCCATCAACCATTGGCGTGCGCGCACCCCTACGTCGGACTTTGGCAGCCGCCGGGCAATCTCGCGGAGGATGAAGATCGCTTGCTCCCGTTCGTTCAGTTCCTGCAAGAGAACCGTTGCCAACCGAAACGAAGCCTTGGCCCAGACATCTTCCTGCTGCTGAAAGCGGCCAATGATCGAGCGTAATGTGTCGGCGGCCTCATTCCAGCGATGTTCACGTGACAACAGGTTGGCGATCTCAAACAACGGCGCCGCATCGGTGGGCAATTCGCTGAAGTACACCCGATATTGGTTTATGGCCCCGTCGATATCGTCTCTTTCGGCCAACGCCCGGGCTCTGCTGAAATCGGATGTGGGGCGCCGCGACATGCCTAAGCCCATGAGCCGGTCCGTTCCGCTGTTGGCGCCCGCTTCAATGACAACGGTGCCAAAGGTATACGCCGCTGGCGCACCAAACAGCACAACAAACATTAGGTACATCAACCGGCCACCGTGTGTTGACAGGTCCAACTCCATGGCCAACGGCCACGACGCCAATAAGTGAACCGCCAGCGCCGACAGCGCCAATAGAACCGAGACCGTAAACGACATCCCATGCACCGCGTTGGCCCTTTGTTGTAGATAATAGGCCGCCACGACAAGTGCCACGTCGACAACAATCAAAAGTATTAGGCCGATCAACATCCTGTGTTCGCTCCGCAAGCAGAAATCTCAGTATGCTAAACTAAAACAGGAAAGAAAAATAGCCCGGTGAATTACTGATTTTTCAGTTGCGCCTGTCAAGGACAAGAATCGTCAGACGGCAAGGCTCTGACGTATCTTCATATCGGCGAGCCATTCGCGAGCCAGCAGGCCTTGCTCGGTATGCGGAACACGCCGGGCGACCGCTCGCAGGATACACATCGCCTGATCGGCTTCCTTATATTGATGGCGGTACATTTCGGCCAGTCGGAACGAGGCTCGAGCCCAAATCTCGTCGCGCGAACTGAACCGGCTCTGAATCTCCCGCAGCAAATCGCGCGCCTCGGCGTGCCGGCCTTCCAGCGTCAGCATGTTTGCCGCGCGAAACAGCGGCTGCGGATCGCCGGGGTTGTCTCGAAAGTAATCGCGGTACGCGCGCAACGCGCCGTTGACATCGCCGCGCTCAAACAGGGCGCGGGCCCGGCTGAAATCGGGCTCGAGATGGCAGCAGCCTTTAAGCCCTAATACGCCGTCGGCCCCGGCCTGCGCCACCATTTCGACCAAAATCGCACCAAAGAGAACCGTCGGCACAAGTCCCCCCAACAACAAAAAAGCAATGGCCTCCGGTTCCTGGACCTCCAGATCGAGGATGGCCGCCAGCGGCCTCGATCCCAGAATGCCCAATACCAACGCCATTCCGCATACGCCGGCGGCCCCGCCCAAGGTAACCCGGTTACGCTGGTACAATACCCACGCTCCGCATATCAACGCTGCGTCAATGACCAACAAAAGCACGATCCCCAGTGACATCTCTACCCCCTTTTGAACAATACTGCGCCAAAGATTCGGGCAACTTACGAGACGTATATCCTGTATCGGCCAAAACGAAAAAAACTGAAGGATATAGCTTGAGATTCGCAGCCACCCCTTTCCCCGCACATGAAACAAGCGATGGGCCCGCATCATTCCGGCGAGAGGCAGGATTTTTCGATTCCTTACGGCCGGAAACACGGGCGACAAAACTGCTCGCGTTCGTGGTCAACGACCGTCGCGTTCGCGGATGTCCGGTCGCGGGTTTCTGTCGTTAGCCGATTGACACACGGAGACCCACAGGGTATAGTGAGTTTCGGATATACTATTATATCAATTGCGTTCGGATATGGGTCTCATGGCGAACGCCTAAAGCGAAGAGACGGCCATGATTGTCAAGGTGGTGCATAAAGCACATTTGCAGGAGTTTTCCGAAATTCAGGAAAACTTAGACTACTGGCTGAGTCGAACTCCGGCTGAGCGCGTCGAGGCTGTTGAAATTTTACGTAGGCAGCGCCATGGAAATTCAGACAGACTACAAAGAGTTGCTCGCGTTACTCAACGCACATGATGTCGCCTATCTCATTGTTGGCGCGCATGCTTTAGCCTATCACGGGGCGCCTCGCTATACAGGCGACCTTGACATTCTCGTGCAACCTGATCCGATCAATTCCGAGCGCCTTCTCACAGCGTTGGATGCTTTTGGCTTCGGTGACATTGGCCTGACTGCGGAGGATTTTGCTTTCCCGGATAAAGTCGTCCAGCTTGGAGTCGCGCCTGTTCGAATCGATTTGGTCACGTCTATCACCGGGGTATCCTGGGAGGACGCGATTTCCGGATGTTGTGCCGATTTCTACGGAGACGTCGCCATTCGATACCTC
>Ga0116193_1003478_pt1 | contig 11354 bp, 12 predicted proteins | sample AD_UKC115_MetaG_FD_89892 | JGI IMG/M metagenome (GOLD analysis project Ga0116193, IMG submission 89892) | Active sludge microbial communities of municipal wastewater-treating anaerobic digesters from Hong Kong - AD_UKC115_MetaG | ecosystem: Engineered > Bioreactor > Anaerobic > Digestate...
CTACGAGAACACCGTGGAAGCAGCTCATTTCGCGACCGTGCACGGGGTGCCGAACTTCGGCGCGGTCGAGGTCACCCGTGACGGCCCCATGTTCCGGGCGGTCTCCGAGGTCAGCTTTGCCACCCCGCGGGGGCCGGTGCCGGGGGCGCGGTCGACTCCGAACTGTGGGGACTGGGTGTCGACATCGTGCGGCATCGCGGACTGGGGGCGTCCTGCACCCTGTTGGCGGCCACCCCGGTGGACGGTGAATACGTCGACGCCCGTTACACGTTCCTGGTGCAGCGCGACCGGGACGGCGGCGCGGGCGGGATGTCACGGCTGGGGGTGGGGATGATGAAGGACTTCATGAAGCAGATCACCCAGGACATACCCAGCCGAACAAGAATTTATTGCGGGAGGCCGCAACTGGCCGGCGGGGAGGGGGCCGTCACGAACTTCCGCGACTGGGCACAACAGTCGTATCCGGCGTGAACACCGGCACGAAGACCGCCTCCTGCCCGGACGTCTGTCGTTCGAACCGAACGGTGACCGGCAGGCCGACGGCCACCGAATCGGGATCGCAATCGACGATGTTGGCCGCCAACCGCAGATCGGCCTGCTCGGCCAGTTCCACGATCGCGATGACGTACGGGGGCGGTACCGCAGGATTGAACGGGTGCCCGTTGACGGTGAAGGTGAACACCGTGCCGGCGCCGGACACCGGGCGGCTGATCAGTGCGGTATCGCAGGCGGGACAGCGTGATTCGGCCGGCAACCCCCACCGGGCGCAGGACCGGCAGTAGGGGATGTGCAACTGCCCGTCGGCGCCGCCGGTCCAGAACGCGCGATTGCGCTCGGTGATCTCGGGCAGCATCCGCGCCGGAGCGCCGGGGTCACCTGACATGGTGCGTGTTCTCTCCTCACGGGATCTGCTGCGCAGCCAGCTGGGCTGTTTTTGTAATGATAGGGCGGGCATGACGATACGGAACGGAGACCGGGTGTGTCGTACTTCGAGAAGGACGCGATCCTCAGTGGGATCGGCATTTCGCACATCGGCCGGCGAACCGGGATCCCCGGGCTCGAGCTGACCCTGGACGCCACCCGGGCGGCGATCGCCGACGCCGGTCTCGAGCCGTCCGACATCGACGGCATCGCGACCCTCGGGGACACCCCGCGCCAGCAGGTGATCGAAGCGCTGGGCCTGCACGCCACGGATCGCAGCACCGGGTTCGACACCGCGGGCATCTTCAGCCCGTTGACCTCGGCCATTCTCGCGGTCGCCGAGGGACGTTCGCGTCACGTCCTGGTCTACCGCACCGTCGCGATGCTCGGTGGCTCGATGATCGACTCCTCGGCCAACCTGCCGCCGGAGCCCAACGCGCTGACCGCACCGCCACTGGAACCCCGGTCGCACGGCATCGGCGCCAACGACGACGTCGGCGAACTGATGGCCGCGCACGCCTACTCGGCGTCCAACTGGGTGGCGATGCACTGCCGCCGGCACATGGAACTCTACGGCACCACGAAGGAACAACTGGGCTGGCTGGCCATCAACAGCCGTGCGAACGCGGCGCTCAATCCCCTTGCCGCATACCGGGATCCATTGACCATGGCGGACTATCTGGCTGCCCGGCCCATCTCTTCGCCGCTGGGGCTCAACGACTGCGACGTGCCGGTGGACGGCTCGATCGCCGTCGTGGTGTCACACCGCGACCATGCGCCGGACTGTCCGACGGCACCGGTGGGCATCGAGGCGGTGGGCGGGGCCTATGGGACGGGCGGCTGGTTCCATCGGCCCGACTTCCCGAAGATGGCGTCCACGGAGGCGGCCGCGCAGATGTGGTCGCGCACCGATCTGACGCCCGGCGACGTGGACGTCGCCGAACTCTACGACGGGTTCACCTTCCTGACCATCGCCTGGCTGGAAGCCCTCGGGGTGTGCGGGCCGGGGGAGGGTGGCCCGTTCGTGGAGGGGGCGGCGCGCATCGCGCGGGACGGTGAGCTGCCGCTGAACACCTACGGGGGCCAGCTGTCGGCAGGCCGCATGCACGGGTACTGGACGCTGCACGAAGCATGCTTGCAACTGCGGGGTGAAGCGGGTGACCGTCAGCTCGCGCGGCAGCCGCGGACCGCGCTGGTGGCCGCCGGCGGCGGCCCCATCGCGGGCTGCCTGCTGCTCACCCGGTAAATACGCCGAGACGCACGTTTGGGCGGAGAAGGTCGAGAGCGCGTCACCACTTCGTCGATCTCGCGCTCGGCCGCGTCCGAAGTATCGTGTCCGACCGCATCGACGGTCCCGTGCCGAGATCAACGCAATGGTGTGGGCAACTCGCACAAATCCGCCGAAACGTACGTTTCGGCGTGGTTGGCGAGGGGTCAGCCGCCGGCGGACAGGGACACAGTCAGGTCGTCAACGATCTGAACCAGGTCCGTGTCGCCCAGCGCCGTGACCGCGGGCCGCACCGTGCCCGCCAGGTAGGTCAGCGCCTCGTCGGTGCGGCCGTCGTCCACGACCGGGCGCAGGGCCTCCACCAGCCCCGCCTCATGGTCGGCGCCGCGATCCTCCAGCATGGTGGACAGCACATCGACGAGCTCCCAATCCCGGTACAGCGCAAAGGATTTCTCGGAGATACCGAAACCCTGAACCGGTTGTCCGTGCATGGTGCCGACGAAGTGGAACGGCCCCTCCATGTACTCCACCGGCAGCGCGTGCGCCGGCACGGGCACCAGTGGCGTGCCGGCGAGTTCGAGGCCCAGGGATTTCGACCGGACGACGTGCCGGTCCGGCAGGTAGCGCGCGCTGACCGGGGGTTTGATGAGTTGGCGTACCTCCTCGGGCCAGCGCACGTAGTTCTCGGTGTCGACCTCGATGTCCTCCACGCACACCGGTTCCCGGCCATCGGCGTAGGCGACCGTTGCGCCGGTGAATCCCCGCTGCGCGTTGCGGTGCCGTCGGTCGAACTGCCGCCACGCCACCACGTCGGCACCGTTGTCGAGGTGGATCGTGCGCCATTCATAGGAGACTGCCCGGGCGTCGCCATCGGTTCCGCCGCCACCGGCGGGTAGCGGGAACCACTGCCGGTCGATGTGTCCGCCCGATCCCGATACCTCCTCGGTCTCGGCGCCCCACCGCAGGGATCCGTGCATGTGCATTCCGGTCTGGAAGTAGGAGAACGTCTCGGGCTGGGCCAGGCAGCAGAACCGGCCGTTGTAGGTCGAGGCGCCGACCGGCACCGGTGGGCGACTGGCCGATACCGTCAACCGCAGTTCCATCTCCGCGCCCGACTGGTCGACACCCATCAATGTGACGTCATAGCCGAACGGGACCAGCGCACCCTCGGCGTCCCGGCGGGCCGTCCACGAGGACCGTCCGGCGCGGCTGTCGAAAGCGAGGTCCATCAGCCCGGTTTCCGCGGACATCTTGTGAATCGTCCCCGGGGCCATGTTCTTCGGCGGCATGTCGTAGTCCGTGAAGGTGCCGTACGTGCCGTTGTCGAGGTCGAAGAAGGCCAGCGTGTGGAAGTCGGCGACCAGATCGCCACCCGGTCGGTTCTGGTTGAAGATGGTCAGGAACGCGAAGCGCCGCCCGGACGTCGCGGTCAGTTCGCCGGCCAGGAACCAGGTGTCGGACTGGCAGTGCGGGTGCACTCCCTCCGCGGCGGGGAAGTCGAATTCGGGATCCCCGGGTACCAGTTCGAAGGGGTACTGCAATTCGACCACCGTGCTCCTGCTCTCGTCGTTGAGTGAGAAGTATTCTGCCGCAACCGGTTCAGCGATGGACGTTCACTTGCGGCGCGTAAGGACCTGCGGCGAGTGGGCCCGGATGCGCTGGTCGGAGTCGGTGGAGGCGTGCGTGTGGGCCTCCGCGATGTGCTTGTACGCCAGGCGGCGGGCCCGGTCCACGTCGCCGTCGGCGATCGCCTCGGTGAGCTTGATGTGCGCGTTGAGCGCGGACCGGCGCTTGGCCAGGGTGGGGTAGATGTTGGCCTCTTTGGCCGATTCGAACCACTGGCCCTCCTGGCTGGTCCACAGTGCCTCGAGGCTGCCCATCACCACGAGCATGGTGTGGTTGCCGCAGCCGAGCGCCAGGATGTGGTGGAATTCTCGGCCGATCTCGGAGAACTTGTCGGGATCGGCGAGGTTCTCGGCCAGGGCTTCGTTGCTGCTGATCAGTTGCGGGATCAGGGTCTTGGCGCGGTCCGGGCGGCGCGCGGCCAGCGCCGCGCACGACGGCTCGAGTTCGGCGAGCGCGGTCCGCAGGTCGGTGATGGGAACCGAATCGCTCTGCAGCACCAGCCCCAGCATGTAGGCGGCACTGTTCTTGGCGGGGGCGTGCACGACGGCCCCGCCCCGATTGCCCCGGCGCACCGACACCAGCCCCTCGGTCTCGAGGATGCGCAGGGCCTCGCGGACGGAGACCAGGCTGACGTTGAAGTACTCGACGAGTTGCTTCTGGCCCGGCAGGAGGTCGCCGTCGCGGAGGCTGCCGTCGACGATCTGCTGACGTAATTCGTCGGCGACGATCTCCGCGGTCCTGCGTGACGACAGTCGACGGTGTGCCTCAGTCCCGATCCCGAGCATGGTCCCGTGCCTTCTGCAGCTGACGCGGTGAGTGCTTCGGGGCGCTGCCGGCCGTGTGCACTGTAGTTGTGAGTGGCAATTTTAACACTGATAGAGCCCTGGGCGGTGGTCCCGCACGGCCTTCGGCAGCCGGGCGGGACCGCGCCGATATGTAGCTCTGTTTTTATATAAATAGCTATAGTGGCAACAATGGCGAACCGGGGTCGACCGGGCGCCGCTCCTCGAGAGGCAGCCCCCGCGATGAATGTCAACGACATGGTTCTGGTCAGCGTCGACGACCACGTCGTGGAGCCACCCGACGTCTTCGAGGGCCGCGTCGCGGCGAAATACCGCGAGCACGCACCCCGATTCATCACCCGGGACGACGGCACCAACGTGTGGGAGTACAACGGCGAAACGGTCGGCAACGTGGCGCTCAACGCGGTGGCCGGGCGTCCCAAGGAGGAATACGGGATCGAGCCGACATCCTTCACGCAGCTGCGCCCCGGCACGTACGACCACAACGAACGGGTCAAGGACATGAGCGCCAACGGCGTCCTCGGCTCGTTGTGCTTCCCGTCGTTCCCGCAGTTCTGCGGTCAGCTCTTCGCCCGCACCGCGGACAAGGACATCGCCCTGGCGATGGTGCAGGCCTACAACGACTGGCACATCGACGAGTGGTGCGGCAGTCACCCCGGGCGGTTCATCCCGTGCGCGATCCCGGCGATCTGGGACCCCGAGGTGATGGCCGCCGAGATCCGCCGGGTCGCCCAGAAGGGCTGTCATGCACTGACATTCAGCGAGAACCCGTCGAAACTCGGTTGGCCGTCGATCCATTCGGAGCACTGGGACCCGGTGTGGCGGGCCTGCAGCGAGGAATCCGTCGTGGTGTGCATGCACATCGGATCCTCCTCGCAGCTCACCATCACCTCGCCCGATGCGCCCATGGATGTGATGATCACGCTGCAGCCGATGAACATCGTGCAGGCGGCCGCCGACCTGGTGTGGTCGACCACCCTGCGCAGGTTCCCGGATCTGAGGTTCGCGCTGTCCGAGGGTGGAATCGGCTGGATCCCTTACTTTCTGGAGCGTATCGACTACAACTACGACCGCCACCACGCCTGGACCGGACAGGATTTCGGCGACCGGCTGCCCAGCGAGGTGTTCAACGAACATGTGCTGACCTGCTTCATCGACGACAAGTTCGGAATGCTCAGCAAGGATTCGCTGGACATGGACATGGTGACCTGGGAGTGCGACTACCCCCACTCCGACTCGAACTGGCCCGAGTCACCCGAGATCTTCGCGGCATCGGTGAGCGGTCTCAGCGACCTCGAGATCGACAAGGTCGGCCACCTCAACGCGATGCGGCACTTCCAGTACGACCCGTTCCCGATCCTCGGCGGGCGGGACAACTGCACCGTGGGCGCGCTGCGTGTCCAGGTCGAGGGCCACGACGTCACCATCAGATCGCAGAAGCGCGCGGGCCAGGGGGGCGGCAGCGCCGCCACCGCCGCCGCCGATCTGGTGAAGATGGCGGCCCGATCGGGCTCGGGCACGTAGCGCCAGGCGGGTTCGGCGAGCGGTGCAGTTCCGCTCAGATGTCGTGTGTGCCCGTCGAATTCGGGTCCCGGGGTCCGAACCGCGCGACATAGGAGTCGTGGACGTGGGCCCTCTTCTCCCGGTCCCGCTGGTCGACCAGGCCCGGGTCCAGGCCGTGCTTGCGCAGCACATGCCGGCGCCAGACCTTGTTCTGGGAGTGCGAGAAATAGATGAACGGGATCAGGATCGGCACCGTCATGCTCAGGTGGACCACGAAGCTGGCGGGGATGAACCAGAACGGCAGCAGGATCAGGAATGCCGGGATGACCATGCGGACCATCAACCGGGCGATGGCGCCCTTGCCGGTGACGTCCTCGACCACCCAGTCGCGCATCGAAGCCGGCAGTCGGCCGCCGTAGCAGTACCTCAGGTACTGCCAGGGATTCGGCCGCGGGCGATTCTGGTTGGCCACTAGAACTTCCGGTTGAGCGACGGGACCACGGCCCCGGCCAGTGCGCGCACCAAACCCTTGACGGCGTCGAAGGCGTCGAAGTAATCGCGCCACAACACGATCCGGCCGTCGCGCACCTCGAACACGCCGCACACGCCGATCAGGACGCGCACCCGGCCGACCCTGATGACGTCCGTCCGCTCGTTGAGGACGTTGTCGCCCTCGGCGACGTTGCGGTGGAACTTGACGTCGAATCCGATGCTGGGCCGTTCCATGCCGCGCAACATGTTGGCGATCCGGCGGCTCCCGCGCGCGTGGGTGTAGCCGTAGTTCTCGTAGACCGCGTCGTCGGCCAGCATGGATTCCACGGTGTCGAAGTCCTTGTCGCGAAGCGCGTAGAGGAACTTCTCCACGATTGCCGTGTTGAGGTGGGTGACTTGCTCCGTCATGCGGCCAGCCTAGACCTCGTGACCTGTGGCACGCTGACCCGATGCGCGTCACCGTGGTCGCCGGTCCCGATCCCGGCCACGCCTTCCCGGCCATCGCCCTGTGCCTGCGCCTGCTCGCGGCCGGCGACCGGCCCACCCTGCTGACCGGCGTCGAATGGCTGGACACCGCCCACGCGGCGGGGGTCGATGCCGCCGAGTTACTGGGCCTGGATCCCGATGACTCCGACGACGACGCCGACGACGGTGCCAAGCTGCACCGGCGCGCGGCGCGCATGGCGGTGCTCAACGTGCCCGTCATCCGGGAGCTGGCGCCGGATCTGGTGGTGTCCGACGTCATCACGGTGTGCGGTGGGCTGGCGGCCGAACTGCTGGGGCTGCCCTGGGTCGAACTCTGCCCGCATCCGCTGTATCGGCCGTCGCGGGGACTGCCGCCGATCGGCAGCGGGCTGGCGCCGGGGACGGGTCTTCGTGGGCGGCTGCGGGACTCACTGATGCGGACGCTGACGGACCGGTCGATCCGCCAGGGCGACCGGCAGCGCGCCCAGGCCCGGCTGGGCATCGGCTTGCCCCCCGATGATCCGGGACCGCGGCGCCGGCTGATCGCCACACTGCCCGCCCTCGAGGTGCCTCGGCCGGACTGGCCGGCCGAGGCGGTCGTCGTGGGCCCCCTGCATTTCGAACCGACGACCGCGGTGCTCGAGGTGCCGCCGGGACCGGGCCCGCTGGTGGTGGTGGCACCCTCGACGGCCACCACCGGAACCGCTGGGCTGGCCGAGGTGGCGCTGCAGAGCCTGGTGCCGGGGGAGACGCTGCCCGCGGGCGCCCGGCTGGCGGTGTCCCGGCTGGGTGGGCCGGCGTTGACGTTGCCGCCGTACGCGGTGGCCGCCCTGGGGCGCCAGGACGTGCTGCTGCGCGGGGCGGATCTGATGATCTGCGGCAGCGGGCACGGCATCGTGTCGAAGACCTTGTTGGCCGGCGTGCCGCTGGTGCTGGTGCCCGGCGGCGGCGATCAGTGGGAGATCGCGAATCGTGTTGTGCGCCAAGGCTCCGGCCGATTGATCCGGCCGCTCGGTGGTGACGCTCTGGTGTCCGCCGTCACCGAGGTGCTGTCGTCGCCGCGGTACCGGGCGGCGGCCCGGGCGGCCGGGGAGTCGGTGTCCGGGGTGACCGATCCGGTACAGGTGTGCCACGACGCGATTGGGTAGGTTGGTGCCCGTGCGGCTGACCGAATTCCACGAACTCGTCGACGGCCGGTTCGGCGTGATGCGGGGCCGTTCCATGCTCGTCGACCACGTGCTGACCGGGTTCGGCGGGCGGACCGCCGCGCAGGCCATCGAGGAGGGTGTGGAGCCCCGCGAGGTATGGCGGGCACTGTGCGCCGACTTCGATGTACCCCGCGACCAATGGTGAGCATTCGCTGCTGACACGCTCGACACGCGGGCGGCGCGCCTCCTTGCGTTCGAACATCTGTTCGCTACTGTGGTGATCGTTCGACCGCGCCAACTTGGCTCGGACTTGTCACACCCCTGGTTTACCGTCGGGCCAACCGACCGGAATCCCGGTCACCGACTACCCGGAAGAGGTATCAGCATGGCTCAGGCTCCCGATCGCGAGAAGGCCCTCGACCTGGCGATGGCCCAGATCGAGAAGAATTTCGGCAAGGGCTCGGTGATGCGCCTCGGCGAAGAGGTTCGCCAGCCCATCTCGGTCATCCCCACCGGATCCATCGCCCTGGACGTGGCGCTGGGCATCGGGGGTCTGCCGCGCGGCCGCGTCGTCGAGATCTACGGCCCGGAATCCTCGGGCAAGACCACGGTCGCGCTGCACGCGGTGGCCAACGCGCAGGCCGCCGGTGGCATCGCGGCGTTCATCGACGCCGAGCACGCGCTGGATCCCGAGTACGCCAAGTCGCTCGGTGTGGACACCGACGCGCTGCTGGTGTCCCAGCCCGACACCGGGGAGCAGGCCCTCGAGATCGCCGACATGCTGATCCGGTCGGGCGCGCTGGACATCCTGGTCATCGACTCGGTGGCCGCGCTGGTGCCGCGCGCCGAGATCGAGGGCGAGATGGGCGACAGCCATGTCGGCCTGCAGGCCCGGCTGATGAGCCAGGCGCTGCGGAAAATGACCGGCGCACTGAACAATTCGGGCACCACCGCGATCTTCATCAACCAGTTGCGCGAGAAGATCGGAGTCATGTTCGGGTGCTTTTCCTACGACACCCGGGTCCAGCTGGCCGACGGCAGCACCGAGAAGATCGGCAAGATCGTCAACCAGAAGATGGACGTTGAGGTGCTGTCCTACGACCCCGTGAGCGATCAGATCGCACCTCGCAAGGTGGTGAACTGGTTCAACAACGGTCCGGCCGAGCAGTTCCTGCAATTCACGGTCGAGAAGTCCGGCGGCAACGGCCGCTCGCAGTTCGCCGCCACGCCCAACCACCTGATCCGCACCCCGGCGGGCTGGACCGAGGCCGGCGACATCATCGCCGGTGATCGCGTGATGGCCTCCGAGCCGCACCTGCTCAGCGAACAGCAGTTCCAGGTGGTGCTCGGTTCGCTGATGGGTGATGGCAATCTGTCACCGAATCGGCGCGACCGCAACGGTGTTCGGTTCCGGCTGGGTCACGGCGCCAAGCAGGTCGATTACCTGCAGTGGAAGACCGATCTGCTGGGCAACATCAAGCACACGGTTCGCAAGAACGACGAGGGCGCTGAGTTCGTCGACTTCACCCCGCTGCCGGAGCTCGGTGAGCTGCGCCAAGCGGTCTACCTCGGCGATGGCAAGAAGTTCCTCTCCGAGGACTATCTGAAGGCGCTCACCCCGCTGGCATTGGCCATCTGGTACATGGACGACGGTTCCTTCACCGTGCGGTCCAAGGGTCTGCAGCAGCGCACCCAGGGCGGCAGCGGCCGCATCGAGATCTGCGTCGAAGCCATGAGCGAGGGATCGCGGGAGCGTCTGAGCGGCTACCTGCGCGACACCCACGGTCTGGATGTGCGCCTGCGCTCCGCCGGTACCGCCGGCAAGTCGGTGCTGGTGTTCTCCACTGCAGCCACGGCCAAGTTCCAGGAATTAGTGGCGCCCTACATGGCACCGTCGATGGAGTACAAGCTGCTGCCCCGGTTCCGCGGCCTTGGCACGGTGGTGCCGGAGTTCGTCGAGCCCACTTCGCGGCTGGTGCCAGCCCGGGTGCTCGATGTTCATGTCAAGCCGCAGACTCGGTCGATGAACCGCTTCGACATCGAGATCGAGGGTTCGCACAACTATTTTGTCGACGGTGTGATGGTGCACAACTCGCCTGAAACCACCACGGGTGGAAAGGCATTGAAGTTCTACGCATCGGTTCGGTTGGATGTCAGGCGAATTGAAACCCTGAAAGACGGCACCGACGCAGTCGGTAACCGCACCCGTGTCAAGGTGGTCAAGAACAAGGTCAGCCCGCCATTCAAGCAGGCCGAGTTCGACATCCTGTATGGCAAGGGCATCTCCAAGGAGGGTTCGCTGATCGATATGGGCGTCGATCAGGGCTTCATCCGCAAGTCCGGTTCGTGGTTCACCTACGAGGGCGAGCAGTTGGGTCAGGGCAAGGAGAACGCCCGTAACTTCCTGATGGAGAACATCGACGTGGCCAACGAGATCGAGAAGAAGATCAAGGAGAAGCTCGGTATCGGCGCGGTGATGACCGATGAGGCACCCAATGAGCCGCTCCCGGCGCCCGTCGATTTCTGAGCCCGCTGAGGCCGAGTCGGTCGATCCGGTCAAGCGCGAGGAGCAGGCGCGGGCGCTATGCCTGCGCCTGCTCACCGCTCGGGCCCGGACCCGCTCGGAGTTGCAGACACACCTCGACAAGCGGGGCTACCCCGGCGAGGTGAGCACGCAGGTGCTCGACCGTCTGACCCAGGTCGGTCTGCTCGACGACGCCGACTTCGCCGAGCAGTGGGTACACAGCCGCCGCGTCAACGCCGGAAAGGGAAAGCGCGCGTTGGCCGTAGAGCTGCGTAACAAGGGCCTGGACAACACCGTCATCGACCAGGCGCTGGCCGGCATTGACGCCGGGGCCGAGCGGCAGCGGGCCGAAGAACTCGTCCGGGCCAAGCTGCGGCGCGAACGCCTCGACGACGGGGACGACCAGAAGGTACTACGCAGACTCGTCGCCATGCTGGCCCGCCGCGGCTACGGCCGGGGCATGGCCTTCGACGTGGTCACGGTGGAACTGGGCGCCGAACGCGAGCGGCGCCGCGTCTAGCAGGCCCCCGACCTGGGCATAGATTTCTCAGCTAATTCATGGCTTCGGCATCGGTGCAGCTCATGTCGGTGAACCACACTCAACGGTGAACAACGCTGAGATCAGCGGGAGGACGCGATGAGGA
>Ga0116193_1003479_pt1 | contig 11352 bp, 10 predicted proteins | sample AD_UKC115_MetaG_FD_89892 | JGI IMG/M metagenome (GOLD analysis project Ga0116193, IMG submission 89892) | Active sludge microbial communities of municipal wastewater-treating anaerobic digesters from Hong Kong - AD_UKC115_MetaG | ecosystem: Engineered > Bioreactor > Anaerobic > Digestate...
AGAAATAACTCTGGGCAAGGACGGGCAGGGCACACTCTTCATGTCACACGACATGGGGCTTTTGGGAAAAGGTTCTGGACAATTTTATACTCATGAAATGGAAGTAGAAGAAAACTGTAACTACTTATTGCTGGCTTATGCGCATTGGAGAAGGACAGGAAATACCTTTGTACTGAATAATCAGTCATCTATTTGGATACCGCTATTGGAATTTATACGGAAAACAGACACAACAGGAAATGGTATTCCCGACAAGGGTTGTGCTAATACTCTGGATGATGGGTCCCCAGCTGTTCAATTTGGAAAAAAACAAATATATCTGGGGATAAAGTCGGCACTGGCTTGTTTGGCTGGCGCTGATATTTTGGAATACTTCAAACTTTATAAAGAAGCCAGAGTTTATCGTGATTTTGCATCCAAAGGTATTAAAACAATTGAAGAGGATGGCTGGATTAAAGACCATTATGCAGTGGCTTTGAACATCGTTCAGGAAGATGCTATCAACCCTTGGACTAGAGAACTATGGATAGGTCCACTGATTGGTTGGGATGCCTATCATATCTATACTCCCAATACTTTTGCTCTTTTACACATGGTAAACCGATTTACAGAACAATTGGATTCCCATCGATTAAAAGAGGATATTCAAGCCGTTATAAAAGAAACACTTACCCCTTATGGATGCCGACATTCCAGTTTCATCAATCGACTTTCCGCAAACATAAAACCTCCCCAACCCTCAAAAGTAGGGTGGATATCCATGAATATCTTGAGAGATATGACGGCTCTCTACAGAGGAATAGACTTAATCGCTATGTCGCAACGGTATTGGGATTGGCAGACAACAACCAATTCTCAAGAATTTACCGGTTTTTTTGAGTCATTTAGCGGTAATAATTTACACTATTATCCTCGTGGGATCGCTGTCTATGGTTTATTGGAGGCGGCAGCAGGGTACAGTTGGGATAAAGTTGCGGATGAGGAATTAATTAATCCCGTAAATCATTCAATAAAAGTGCCAATTTTGGCTCAGGCTGATTGGGTAAAGGGGAAAGTATCTGTTATTTCAAGTTTTACTCGAAAAGAAGAAATATATTTTGAAATCTACGAGCGTATCTTTGCTTAACAATGATGTGAGTCTCAAATCCTGATTTGGGCAAATGATAGTTATGCGATAAAATATAAAATACCGGATTGTGCGGTTCAATTTAATTCAGAGAACTGGACATAGCCGGTCATTAATCTCGGAACTATCTCAGCCACAATGAAAAAGGGTTTGGGACAGATGATTTATCTGGATGAAGCTATTAAATATGTTGAAGTCAGGAAGTTGCCCACTGAATGGCGTCGGGAGTGGGAAGAATCATTCCATTTTTATAAATTAAAGAAGGAAGAATGTCTTAAGCCTGGCTTTTTAGAAGAAGCTCAACAGCTCATTGGATTTCCAGAAGATATCTATAAGGCACTAAAAAGAGCCTATGCCATTTTAAGAGGAGATCCAGTTACTCAGAGAGTTGTTATTCATTGTCATTTTCTCCTCTTTAGAAAACATGATTACCCTATCAATGCCCTAATGCCCTGGTTAGCAGTCAAAGAAAGACTTGAAGGCGATGCAGGTCTTTTTCCGGTATTGATATTACTCACCGGAATTCCCCATATCCGTAATTTTTATGAAGAAAAACAGATTCCCGAATCAATTTTGAAGGATACTCTTTCTGATTTAGTTATATGGATAAAGGATTATCAATCAAAATATGGACATTTCGGATTTAACCATTTGTTCTGGTTAATGCATCATTTTCAGGGAAAGTTATTTAGATTGGGTCGGTTACAGTTTGTCCCATCATCTTTTCATGGTGAAATCAAAGTTTATAGGAATTTGTATACAGGTTCTTTAAAGGTTTTATCCTCAGGCGGTGTTAAATTTCGGCCCGATGGACAAGTTGATGGAACAAACGATATCTTTGCTAATGATCGTGCATGGTTTTCTATTTTTGTAGAGGACGATGAATCTATCCAAGGATGTCCTATTCATCCCAATGGTTATGCTTTGTTTGAAAGAATCATCTTACCCAAAAATACATACGAGCTTGAATTACAAAAAGATGATCCGGTATTAGATGTTCATATCCCCGCTGGTGAGAGATTAACGCGGCAATCTTGCCTTGATTCGTATCATAAAGCGGTTGATTTTTTTAGACGGTATTTCCCTGAAATTTCCCCCAAAGGGTTTTCTTGTCAATCATGGTTGCTCGACAACCAATTAACTAAAATTATTCCTTCTACATCCAATATTGTACAATTTCAGCAAGACTATTATGGGTATCCCTTTTTAACCGATGACTTCCAGACTTTTGAGCGGGTTTTTGGTAATAAACCTCAAGATTATGGAAAAGTGGATTGTAAAACACCTTTACAAAAATCGATTATAGATTTTGTTAAGAAGGGGAATAATATGAGGATGGGTGCAGGGTTCTTCTTAAAGAAGGAAGGACCACAGCCAGGGTATTGTCCATCTGTTGAATAATAGTGAGTTACTGGCAGGAAGTAATGGTGCGCCCAGGAGGATTTGAACCCCCAACCCTCTGATCCGAAGTCAGACGCTCTATCCAATTGAGCTATGGGCGCGTATGTTTATTATTTCACAGGCGGTGCGGGTTTGTGAACCCTTTCGAAAAAATCGTTATATAATTCGAAGGTTTTTGTATCTTCTTTAATCAATCTGATGTTGTCTGCTAAATAACGTACCAAGTCATCAACAGATAATTTCCCTTTTTCATTGGAGGCTGTCTGACCAAATCCAGCATAATGATCTGGATATGCTGCATACCAGTTTATGGGAGTAGAAATATTCGGTAGGTGAGAAAGTCGATTCAGAGAATAACCGGGGTTTTCAGGAAGAGCTTCCATATCAACGAGTTCAGGATTTAAGTGTTGGATAATTGATGTTTCAGATTCACCTGCATGCCCATCTTCTTTGGATTCTTTCAACTTATCCCAAATAGCATGAAATTCTGGAGAACAGTATCCTCTCAACCAGTAACAGACATAGGGCTTTTGCTTCTCCAGCATTAATTGGAGGTAGAAATGGAGGAAGGACTCATTCCCTCCATGGTAATTGAAAAAGACAATTTTTTTGAATCCATTACGAGCAATTTCATCACAAACATTCTCAAGAAGTTCCATCAATAGTTTTCCAGATATAGCAACTGCACCAGGCTGATGTTTAGCTTCATGAATTTGAGTGAAATAATAATCAGGGAAAACAACGGCGGGTTCTATCTCTGCAGCTAATCGGGCTACATTGCGTGCCACAATCATATCAGTACCAATAGGAAGATGTTCACCATGTTTTTCCATACAACCCATTGGAATAATGCAGGTTTCTTTTGATTGAATAATTGCGGCAGGAAATTGCTGTGCTGTAAGAGATTCCCAGAGCATCTATAATCCTTAAATAAAAATGGCGGAGGGACAGGGATTCGAACCCTGGGTAGCGCTTATGGCACTACAACGGTTTAGCAAACCGCCGCCTTCAGCCTCTCGGCCATCCCTCCGCATGTAGCGGACTATCATTTACTTAAATGCGAAAATTATTCTAACATATTTTTATACTGCTCTCTATATTCTATGTTTTGGAATTCTTATATAAAAAACAGGCTACTGAGTGGCCTGGAGTTACCTCCTCTAATATTGGTTCAGTCTTCCTGCAAACAGGCATGACTCGGGGGCATCTACTGGCAAATCGACATCCCTGAGGAGTATTGATTGGACTTGGAACCTCGCCTTTTAATGGAGAGATATGAGCGGATTGTTCTGAATCCATTTGTGGCATAGATGAAATCAATGACTGGGTGTAAGGATGTTGTGGACTATTAAACACCTGATTTGATGAAGATATTTCTACGATTTTTCCCAGATACATTACCGCAATTCGATCACTAATATGATTTACGACTCTTAAATCATGAGAAATAAATATATATGAAAGGTTGTATTTCTTCCGAAGGTCTATTAAGAGGTTAATGATTTGTGCCTGAACTGATACATCCAATGAAGATACGGGTTCATCCGCAATAATCAGTTGAGGTTCAATAGCCAGGGCTCTTGCAATGCCAATTCTTTGTCTCTGTCCTCCAGAGAATTCATGAGGATACCGGTATCCTATATCTGGATCCAATCCAACAGACTCGAGCAGTTCAGACACCTTTGCTGATATTTCAGTGGAAGAGAGACGTTTGAATGATCTTAGACCTTCGGCAATACTATCTCCCACGGACATTCTTGGATTTAATGAACTAAAAGGATCTTGAAAGATGATTTGAATTTTTTCTCGATATTTCCTAAATTGTTTTTCGTTTAATTCTAATAAATTCTCAGATCCGTCATAACTAAGATATCCAGAACTATTGCCAACCAGTTTGGTTATTACTCGTCCCAGAGTGCTTTTCCCGCATCCAGATTCCCCGACCAACCCTAGAGTCTCTCCCGTATGAATTTGGAAGTCAACTCCGTCTAAGGCTTTAACATATCCTACAGTTTTCCTGAATACACCTCTACGAATAGGATAATACTTCTTTAAATCCTTTGCTTCAAACAATATTTCACTTCTCATCAGGAAGTCTCCCTGCAAAAAAACAACGAGATTGACGACCCGGTGAGACTTCAAAAAGACAGGGGTTATTTACCTTGCACTGATCTTCAACATAAGAACATCGAGGATGAAAATGACATCCATTAGGCCAGCTTAATGGATTAGGAACCGTTCCGGGAATTGAAAATAATTTTTCGCCATGCTTATGTTTTCCCGGCAAAGATTTTATCAATCCAAGAGTATATGGGTGTTCAGGTTTTTTGATAAACTCTTTTATGGGGGCATCTTCTACAATCTGTCCAGCATACATTACTGCAACTCTATCTGCTAATTGCGCAACAATCCCTAAATCATGCGTTATCAATAAAATAGACATATTATATTGTTTTTTTAGATCTTTCAGTAGAGTTATTATCTGACTTTGAATGGAAACGTCTAAAGCTGTAGTTGGTTCATCAGCAATAAGCAATTGAGGCTGGCAGGCAATTGCCATAGCTATCATTACACGCTGACACATTCCACCGGACATCTGGTGTGGGTATTCATGATAACGAATATCCGGTTGGGAAATCCCCACGTTTTCTAATAATGATATAGCTTTTAAAGAGGCTTGTTTATGAGATATTTTTTCATGATTTTCTATTACTTCAGCAATCTGTTTCCCAATAGTAAAAACAGGATTGAGAGAAGACATGGGTTCTTGAAAAATTATTCCAATTTTCTTTCCTCTAATATTTCGTAGTTCTTCTTGTTTCATTCCAATTAATTCATGTTTATTCAACTCAATACTGCCTTCAAGAAGACAGTTTGATAGTTGCAAAATGGATAATGCGGTGACAGTTTTACCAGACCCAGATTCACCAACTAAACCAACAACTTCGCCAGGATTTATATGTAAACTCAAATCATCAACAACCTTGATATAGTTATGTCCCGATTTAAAAGAAGATGATAAATGAGAAATTTTCAAGATTGGCTGAGTCACCATGAATCCCCTGATCCAGTTAATCTTGGATCTAAAGCATCTCTTAATCCTTCGCCTAAGAGATTATAGGCAAGAACTGTTAAAAATATAGCCAATCCTGGGAATAAGGGAAGCCACCAGGCAATGGTTAAATATTTATGGCCTTGGGATAGAATTTCACCCCAGCTAGCAGTTGGAATCTGAACTCCAAAACCCAGAAATGTTAATGACGATTCAACTAAAACAGCACTAGCTATTCCAAAAGTTGCACTAACTAAAACTGGTGCAATGGCGTTGGGCAATATATGTCGAAATATAATCTTTGAATTCGATAAACCTAAGCAACGTGCGGCAAGAATATACTCTTCATTCCTTATTTTAATAAACTCTCCTCGAGTTAATCTTGCTATTCCTGTCCATGAAGTTAATCCAATAACTATCATTATTTTATAAATTCCCGGTTCAAGAAAAGCCATCACGGCTAACACAAGAAAGAAAAAGGGGAAACACATCATGATTTCAATAAATCTCGAAATTAAAGAATCTAGCCATCCACCATAATAACCAGCCATAGCACCCAGATATACTCCAACAATTAATGAAATGCCTACGGCAATAATTCCTACCTGCAATGAAATCCTAGATCCATGTATCATTCTTGCCAAGACGTCCCGACCATTTTCATCAGTACCTAACCAATGACTTGGGGAAGGAGCAAGCAAGCATTCATTTAAATTCACACCAATAGGAGAGTAGGGTATAGGGGGTGAAATGGAGAAATCTGATTTATTGATAATATTAAGCCAATCGGCTTGTTTCAAATCCTGTGGTACATATATGCATGGCAATAACAAACGGTTTTGATATATTACTAATATTGGTTTGTCATTGGCTATTAGGGAAGCAAAAAAAGCAATTAACGATAGAATTATTATAAAAATCCCACCTGTTAAAGCCAATCGATTATGTAGTATTTTTCGAAATATGAAATGTCTATAGCTTTTTTTATTCATAATGAATTCTCGGATCAACAACAGCATATAAAATATCAGACAATAGTGTACTCAATAAAACAAGTATTGAAGTAAAAACAGTTAATCCCATTATTACGGTATAATCTCTGCTATTAAGAGCATCAAAGAATAACCATCCTAATCCAGGCCATGAGAATATTTGTTCAATAATTACACTTCCACCTAATAAACCAGGCAATTCCAAGCCTAATAAAGTCACGATAGGAATTAAAGCATTCGATAATGCATGTTTATAAATAACTTTGTGTTCTGAGAGTCCTTTTGCACGAGCTGTACGAATATAATCCTGTCTAATAACCTCGAGCATTGACGAACGGACATAACGGGAAATCACAGCAAATCCTGCATATGAAAAGCAAACTAATGGCAAAATCATGTGCTTTAATCTATCAAACAACCATGGCCACCATCTCATATATTCGGAGTCTAAACTTTGAATACCACTAGCTGGAAACCAGTTTAATTTCACATAAAACAACATAATAAGAAGTAAGGCTAGCCATATTACTGGTATTGCATACAAAATAAATAATGCAGTAGTGATACTTTTATCAAAAAAAGTATTTTGTTTCTCAGCAGAGAAAACACCAAGCGGCAAGGAAACAATGTAAACAACAATTAATGCTAATAAATTAAGAAGTAACGTATTGGGAAGAGCTTCCCATATTTTTTCGGTCACTTTTCTATGGTCTTTTAGGGATTCACCCAAGTCTAGACACACGAGTCTTTTCATCCATCTAAAATATTGAACAGGTAGGGCATCATTCAACCCAAGAGTTTCTTTCATTTGTTCAATATTTGCTGCCGACATTCCTTTTCCGATTGAATCACCCTGCAAAGCCATTGTTGCAGGATCTCCAGGAGCTAGATGCATAATGAAAAAAGTAATCAAACTGATTCCTATAAATGTAGGAATAGCCAATAAAACTCTTCTCAAAATATAAGACCACATTATTAATATCTCCGATATTTCTGCATATCTTTAGGAACCCACCAATTCAGTTGTCCAGGATTATAAAGGAAAAGGCCCAACCCCTGATTTGATAATTTCACATCTTGAAATCTTCGATCAACAGCTACAAGAGATGGACTGTGAAACATGAAAGTGTAAGGTTGTTCATCAGCTAATATTTGATGAATGCGATGATACAGTTCCGTACGCTTCTTAACATTAAAAGTAGTTCGGCCTTCTTCAATAAGCCTATCTACTTCAGGATTAGAATAATTGACATAGTTGAGTCCTTCCTTTATTTGACTACTATGCCAAATCATATAAGGGTCAGGATCCAATGATAAACTCCATCCAAGCGTAGCTGCTTCATAGTCTCTATCTTTTATTCTTTCGAGGAATGTTGCCCATTCCATTTGCTGAGGCTCAAGAATTACGCCAATTTTACGAAGATCTTCCTGATAAATAATCGTAATTCTTTTTCCCAGATCCGAACTACTGGTTAAGAGAAACTTAAATCTAAAGGGTACGCCATTTTTGTATAGAATGCCATCTTTACCGGGCTTCCACCCTGCCTCACTTAATAGTAACCTTGCCTTATTTAAGTCGAATTGAATTGGTTTTATAGTTGTGTCATTAGCCCACGACTTCGGATAAAAGGGGCCTGAACATAATTCTCCCAATCCATAAAATACTTTTTCTTTAATGAGTTCTCTATTTAGGGAATACGACATAGCCTGACGGACCTTCTTATCCTTAAAAAAAGGATTCCGACCATTGGCATTCCAAGCAATATATGAAAAAGAACGTGTGTAATAGTTCATCTTATAGAATTTATTTTCAAAATCTGATGATTTAGAAAACTTTTTCCACTGGAGAGGTGTTAAGCCTTCCACGTCAAGATCACCTTTTAACAAGGAATTGAAACTGACAGTTTGATCTGGAATCATCTTAAAGACAATCTTCTTTAAATAGGGTTTTGTCCCCCAATAATTATTGTTTGCAGTTAACATGATATATTGATTTGACTTCCATTTTTGAAAAACATAGGGACCAGAACCAATTGGATTTTTATTGTAATCAGATTTTAAAAAATCTTCTTTTTCAAATATGTGTTTTGGAATTATAGAAAATCCCCACGACTCAAGAGCTGGTGAAAATGGGATTTTATAAACAGCCCTTAAAGTATCTTTGTTTATTACTTCAAATCTATCAACATATTCAAAATCAGCTCTCTTATTTTCCGCAAGAGATTTTGGGTCCATGATTTTATCCCAAGTGTATTTAACATCATATGCAGTTAAGGAAACACCATCATGAAACTTAACATCAGACCGAAGGTGGAATATAAAAGACTTATTATCTTTTGAAATATTCCAAGAAGTCGCAACACTGGGAATAATGTTCCCATCAGAGTCAACATCAATCATTTTGCTAAAAATGAGATCGTTCACATAACTTGAGTACAAATCAGATGAAGTGACAGGATTTAACGTTTGAGGATCGCTACCTAAATTTCGAATAAGCCAATCTCCATAAGTAGGTGGCCCCGGAGAGTGAATGGACTTGGAATGAGAATTAGAAGACACTGAGTGATTTGAAGAACAACTGACTAGTAAAAATAAAAAGGGAATTAAACCAGTTAAGAATCTTTTTGAATTCAAGGAGATTCTCAAGGTTAACTCCCTTCTAAAATGCTTAAATTAGCATGCCTTTTATTTTGATGGAGTAGCAACAGGCTGCTGTACCGGAGCTGCCGCAGGTGCTGGTGTTGGTACTGTGGTAGATGTTGGGGCTGCTGTTCGTGATTTTATATCGTCAGTTACAGAACGACTTGAGGGTGCCTGAGTAGATAAATAAGAAAGAGATAAGGTTGTCACCAAAAACAACCCTGCGATTATGGCAGTGAGAATAGATAAAGGTTTTTCAACACCTTGTCCGCCAAACATATCTCCACCAGAACCCATTAAACCCGATAACCCAGAGCCCTTACCGGCCTGTAAAAGAATAACAAGCATTAAAAATAGACAAACAAAAACATGAAGAGCCACTAGAAAACCATATAAGAAATTCATTCGAAATTGCTCCTTAGTAACATAACTTTGAATTTATAGATTTTAAGTCATTCCACTATAAAAGGCAAGTAAACTCAATCTTTTACTTTACATTGCTAAATGGATTAAAATTAATACATTATGGAAAAACCACTATATATTGATGTTAAACAACATAAGTTATTTGGAATTCTGCATACACCTGATTTAAGTAATCCAGTTCCAGGGATAATAATGTGTCATGGTTTTACTGGAAGCCATACAGAAGCGCATTTTTTCTTTGCAAAAATTGCCAGACAGTTATGTTGTCAGGGGTATGCTGTATTGAGATTCGATTTCTGGGGATCTGGAAATAGTGAAGGTGAATTTTCTGATATGTCCATACACACAGAGATCGATGATGCTCTTGGAGCTTTGGAATGGTTAAAGAATCAACCTGAGATTGACTCCGAAAAGATGGGAGTGATTGGGTTAAGTTTAGGTGGATGCGTGGCAGCTTGTGTGGCAGGTCTTAGCTCTGACATAAAATCAACCGTACTATTATCTCCTGTTGGTGTACCCGATGAGGATTTTGCTTCATTTTTACCTGAGGTATACGACGAAAGAACAACGCCAGCACTGCATGTTGGGAATGCTTTCCGGGAATCACTAAAAGTTGTCCGGCCTTTTGAAATAATAAAAAACACAAACAGCCAGGTGTTAATCATACATGGCGATAATGATGAAACGATATCTCACAAACGATCAGATGAATATGAATCAATATTATTGGGAAATGATAAATATGTTGAGAAAGTAATAATTTCTGATGCAGACCATACTTTTGCAATACGCAAACATGAAGACCAAGTAATCTCCTTAATAAGTCATTGGGAATCAAAAGTGTTCAAAAATCAATAGAAAAATGCACATTTAGTGATGATGTAAGTTGACATATTACTGTTATGTTGCTATTTTTATATGTGAGTGACGTGAGGACTATATATGAAAAAGGGATTCACATTATTTGAAGTTAGTGTAACTTTGGCTATTGTCGGAGTTTTTTTGCTATTAGGAATTCCCAATTTCATTCGATGGACTAACCACTACAAAGTCAATGGCGTGGCTGATGAAATTGCAAATGGTCTACGATATGCACAACAACAAACAATTACTGAGCAAAAGCCCTACTATGTTCAGTTCTATTTAGCCAATGACATCCCCCCCCTAAACAATTCAAAAAACAGCATGAAAATCTACAGACTTGAATCCGGTAATGAAATTGTTTTAAAAAAAATAGTCTTTCATGAAGCCTATTTAGCACAAACAGATTTGGCAAACCAAAGACTTCAATATCGTGTAAATGGATCCTGCGATTCAATGGGACGACTGAAAATCACTGAAAAAGCAGATGGAACAGGTACCTTAAGGGTTGTACGTATCGTTTCCGCAACAGGAAAAATTGGAACCTCAGAAACGTGGTAAATCGTATATGAAAAACAATGGATTTTCTTTAATAGAAGTTTTGATGGCAGTCTTTATTGGATCTTTGATATTAGGATCAGTGTTAGTGACTGTTTCCATGGGGATGACCGTCCTCAAATCAGCAGAAGACTATACAGAAGCCAGTACTGCCGGACAACAAGTCATGGAAGAATTATTGCATGAAACATGGGATACCGTTACAAGCAAGAAAGATGCGCTTACCTATCGAAGAGCTGTAAACTTTTCAGGAGATACAACACGTTTTAAAAGCAATATTTATGTTGCCACAAGTC
>Ga0116193_1003480_pt1 | contig 11348 bp, 13 predicted proteins | sample AD_UKC115_MetaG_FD_89892 | JGI IMG/M metagenome (GOLD analysis project Ga0116193, IMG submission 89892) | Active sludge microbial communities of municipal wastewater-treating anaerobic digesters from Hong Kong - AD_UKC115_MetaG | ecosystem: Engineered > Bioreactor > Anaerobic > Digestate...
AGTCCGAAGGCAGCACCACCGCCGAGACCTGCAGCATCGCCACCGCGCAGGCCGGCACCTACTACGTGCTGATCAAGGGCTACACCGCGTTCTCCGGCGCCACCTTGACCGGCAGCTACACCGCCGGCGGCGGTGGCGGCGGCAGCACCCAGACCTACACCAACGGCACCGACGTCAACATCCCGGACAACAACGCGACGGGCGTGACCAGCAACATCGCCGTGTCCGGCCGCACCGGCAACGGCCAGGCCAGCACCCCGGTGGCGGTCAACATCACCCACCCGTACAGCGGCGACCTGATCGTCGACCTGATCGCCCCGGATGGTTCGGTCTACAACATCAGCAACCGCGCCGGCGGCAGCGCCGACAACATCATCAAGACGGTCAACATCAACCTGTCGGGCGAAGCGCTGAACGGCACCTGGAAGCTGCGTGCCGCCGACCGTGCCGCGGCGGACGTGGGCTACATCAACAGCTGGAGCATCACCTTCTGATCCTGTCGGCTAGGGATAGCCACGAACCCCGGCTTCGGCCGGGGTTCTTTTTTGCATGGCGGGAAACCGGCCGGAAGCGGGCGTCGGGTCCGCCGCGGGTTCAGCCGATCGCCTCGAAGCGGTTCGCGTCCACGTTCTTGCGCACCTTGAGCGGATCCCAGATGCGCCCGTTCATCGCGATGTAGGTGCCGGCGGGCAGCGACTGCACCGCGCCGACCGCGCAACCGATGTTGAACTCCGCGTCGGAACCCTCGAAACGCGCCGGGCTGAGCGCGCCGGTCAGCACGATGGTCTTGCCTTCGATCCCGGCCAGCACGCGCGCGGTCTCGACCATGCTGTCGGTGCCGTGGGTCACCAGCACGCAGGCCTCGTCCTGGGCGGCGATGGTCGCGCGCAACAGCTGGCGGTCGGAATCGTCCACGAACAGCGAATCCTTGCGCAGCAGCGGGATCACGTGGAAGCGGAAGGCGACGCCCAGTTCCTGCAGCATCCGGCCGATCTGCGGCTCGCCGACCTGGTAGTCGGACTTGGCATCGAAATACACCTTGTCGATGGTGCCGCCGGTGGTGACGATCAGCAGGTTGTCCATGCGCTTGCCCCAAATAGGGGAATTATCCGCCAACTGCAGGCGCGCGTCAGGCGGTGGGCAGTCCCAGCGCGACGCGCAGGGGATCGAGCAGGCCGCCATAGGCGGCCGTGCGCGCGGTGTCGCGTTGCAGCGGTTGCCGCACCTGCGCCGCGCTGGCGGTGCGCACGCTGCGCGCGGCGGCATGGAATCGCATGCAGGCCGGGTCGAAATCCAGGCCGCAATCGGCGAGCAGCGCTCGCACCCTCGGTTCGGGCGATGCCAGCAGGTCCTCGTAGCGGTGCAGGCGGATGCGCGCCGGATCGCGCGCGCGCCAGGCATCCATCGCCCGTTCGCAGCCGCGCAGGTAGGCGCCGAGGTCGGCCAGCGTGTTGGCGAAATGCGGCTGGCTGTAGAACTGCTGCTTGAAGCAGGACCAGGCGGTTTCCAGCGGGTCGCGGCGGGTTTCGACGATCGTGGCGCCGGGCAGCATCGCGCGCAGCACGCCGGCGTGCTTCCAGTTCTCCGGCAGCTTGTCGGTGAAGCGCGGCCGCGCCGTCCGCCAGTGCGCGGTGCGCGCCAGGTAGTCGCGGCCGAGGCGTTGCCAGTCCTGCGCGCTGGCCTGCGGGATCCATTGCGGGTACGGCACGCCGCGGCGCATCGACTCCTGCTGGATGACGATGCCGAGTTCCTGCAGTTCGCTGGCGCCTTCCACCTGCGGGTGCGCGGCGAGGATCTGCTCGAACAAGGTGGAGCCGGAACGCGGCATGCCGACGATGAAGATGACCTCCCGGCCCAGCAACGGGTCGACCGGCTCGGGCAGCGTTTCGGTCATCGCCAGCGCCTGTTCGAGGTAGTGCTCGAACGGCGGCAGCCGCCACGGCGTCAGCCGCTGCTGCAGGGCGTTGGCCGCGCTGAATGCGGCGAATGCCTGCGGGTGCCGGCCGCGGTCCTCCTCCAGCTTGCCCAGCGCGTGGTTCATCGCGATGCGGTCGGTGTCGGCGATGTCGTGGCGTTGCAGTTGCGCGGCCAATGCCGCCGCATCGACATCCGACAGCGCCACCGTCTTGATGTTGGACAGCCCGCGCCAGGCATCGCCGCAGGCCGGATGCAGGCGCAGGCCGTCGCGGTACTGCGCGCTCGCTTCGTCGAAGCGGCCGAGGTGCGCCAGCGCGTCGCCCAGCAGGATCGCCGCGGGCAGGATCTCGGGGGCCAGGCTGCGCGTGCGCTGCAGGGCCTCGACCGCCGCCAGGCTGTCGCCTTGTCCCTGGTAGGCGCGGCCGAGGTTGAACCATGGCACGGGCTGCTGCGGCTCGAGTTCCACCGCCCGGCGCCAGGCCGCAATGGCGGCATCGCGTTCGCCGCAGGCGTTGTGCGCATTGCCCAGGTCCGCGTGCAGTTGCGCGTCCCGCGCATGCCATTCGATCGCCTGCCGGAGGCTGGCCACGGCCTGCGCCGCGCGCTGCGTGTGCAGCTGCAGGATCGCCAGCAGGCGCAGCGCCTCCGGGTGGCGTGGATGGCGCGCCAGCACCCCGCCGATCAGGCGTTCGGCCTGCGCGTGGGCGCGGTCGCGGATCGCGCGCGCGCCGGCATGCAGGCGTTCGACGTCGTCCGTCGCCAGGCCCGCCATGCGCGGATTCGCGGGCATCATCGCTGCTTGCCGAAGCGGGCGCGGATGCCGTCGATGCTGGATGCGTACACCACCGCCAGCGCGAGCGCGATCTCGACCAGTGCGAAGGCGCGCTGGCCGGGTTCGGACCAGGCCGCCATCACCCCGTGGCTGAACCACAGCAGGGCGAACACGCCGGCGACGAAGCCGGTGCGCGGCCAGCGGCGCCAGGCCGCGAGCGCAAGCAGCAACGGCGGCAACACGAACACCAGCAGCGCCGCCAGCGCGTGTTCGTCGCGGGCGAAGCGCAGCGCGTACGTCGCCGCCAGCGCGAGCAGGGCGAGGGCCAGGCGTCGTTGCGGGTTCATGCGGCGAGCTTCGCCGCCAGCGTGGCGATGCGCCGGCCCAGCGCTCGCGCGAGCTGCGCTTCCTCGTCGCTGGGTTCGGGCGCGTCCTGCAGGCCGGCCACGTGGCTGGCGCCATACGGGGTGCCGCCGCTGCGGGTGGTGTTGAGCGCGGCTTCGGTGAACGGAATGCCGGCGACCACGCAGCCGTGGTGCAACAGCGGCACCAGCATGGTCAGCAGGGTCGATTCCTGGCCGCCATGCATGGTCGCGGTCGAGGTGAAGACGCCGGCCGGCTTGCCGACCAGCGCGCCGCTGGCCCATTCGCTGCCGAGGCCATCGATGAAATGCTTCACCGGCGCGGCCATGTTGCCGAACCGGGTGGGGCTGCCCAGCAGCAGGCCCGCGCATTCGCGCAGGTCGCGCTTGTCGACGTAGGGCGCGCCGTCCTCGGGTTCCGGCGGTGCCGCGACCTCGGTGATCGGCGCCACCGGCGGCACCGTGCGCAGGCGCGCGGCCATGCCCTCGACCTCGCCGATGCCGCGCGCGATCTGCCGCGCGAGCTTCGCAACCGAGCCGCCGCGGCTGTAGTAGAGGACCAGGATCTCGGGCATGGCGCGCAATGTTTCGGGTGGAGCGCGCAGGATAGGCCATGCGACGCGACACACAAGATAAAGGCGGGGGCATCGGTTAGGCTTGGGCCGATGGAGCCGCTGGATTCCCTGAACCGCTGGAGCGAACGCCTGCGCGACCGCGCGCGCGCCGGCACCTTCTTCCGCTTCACCTGGAAGCGCTTCCTCGGCGATCGCCTGTTCGAGGCCGCCGGCGCGCTGTCGTTCACCACCGTGTTCGCGCTGGTGCCGCTGTCGATGGTGGTGTTCGGCGTGCTCTCGGCGTTCCCGGTGTTCGACGAGTGGAGCGCCAGCCTCAAGACCTACATCTTCGCCAACTTCGTGCCGAGCGCGGCCAGCAAGGTGCAGGATTACCTGACGGAGTTCTCCGCAAACACCAAGTCGTTGACCACCACCGGCGCGTTCGCCCTGGTGGTATCGCTGCTGGTGACCCTGACCAGCGTCGAGGCGATCTTCAACCGGATCTGGCGGGTGCCGACCGCGCGCCCCAAGTTCGGCCGCTTCCTCGTCTACTGGACGGTGCTGACCCTCGGCGGACTGGTCGCCGCCACCAGCCTGGCGCTGTCCACCCGCTTCTTCGCGCTGGCGATCTTCGAGACCGTGCCGGGCCGCTGGCTGGAGGCGATCATGCTGCGGCTGGCGCCGATGCTGATCGAGATGCTCGCCTTCGCCGCGGTGTTCAAGGTCGTCCCGCACCGCACCGTCAAGTGGCGGCATGCGCTTGCCGGCGCGGCGCTGTCGGTGCTGCTGTTCGAGTCGGTGAAGTGGGGCATCGGCCTCTACCTCGGCAGCTTCGGCTCCTACCAGAAGATCTACGGACCGCTGGCCTTCGTGCCGATCTTCCTGCTGTGGATCTACCTCGGCTGGACCTCGATCCTGTTCGGTGCCTCGTTCGCGGCGTCGATGTCGGCGTTCCGTTACCAGCCAGCCGCGTTGCGCCTGCCGCACGGCTTCGAGCTGTACGGCCTGCTGCGCATGCTCGGCCGCTTCCAGCAGGCGCGCGCGCAGGGCCGCGGCCTGCACAGCGACGAGATCCAGCTGCTCGAACCCATCCTCACCGACAGCCTGGTCCAGGACATGCTGGGCAAGCTCGACGGGATCGACGTGGTCAGCCGTGCCGAGAGCGGCGAGTGGCTGCTCTCGCGCGACCTCGACGACGTCGCCATCGGCGAGCTCTACGAAGCCTGCCACCTGCGGGTGCCGGTGGCGGAAGCGCACCTGCCGCACCGCGACGATGCGCTGGGCGTGGCGGTGATGGGCGTGCTGGACGGGCTGCGCATGCCGTTGCGCGACCAGCTCAAGCAGCGCGTGTCCAGCGTGTACGAGGCAATCGGAGGAACCTGATCGATGCTGTTGCGGATCGCGATGCTGCTGTTGCTGGGGTTGTTGGCCGCATGCAAGCCGGAAGCCGGGCCCGCCACGCCCGCGGGACCGGCGGCGCAGCCGGAGCCCGCCACCCGGGCGCGGCCGGCGCGGATTCCCGCTGCCGCGGAGCGGCCGACCCTGCGCATCGCCACCCTCGACGGCAAGACCTTCGACCTGGCCGAACAGCGCGGCAAGTGGGTGGTCGTCAATTTCTGGGCGACCTGGTGCGGGCCCTGCCTGAAGGAGATGCCCGAACTGTCCGCGCTGGACGCGATGCGCGAACATGTCGTGGTGATCGGGCTGGCCTACGAGGACAACACGCCCGAGGCGATGACCGCCTTCATGAAGGAACACCCGGTGGTCTATCCGGTCGCGCTGGTCGACGTGTACGACCCGCCGAAGGATTTCGAGACCCCGCGCGGCCTGCCGATGACCTACCTGATCGCGCCGGATGGCAAGGTGGCCAGGAAATACACCGGTCCGCTCAGCGCGCGCATGCTCGAGGAAGACATCGCCAAGGCCGGCGGCCCAAAGGCGGGCGCTTGAGCGGAGCCGGCATGGCGGTCGCGCGTTTCATCGTCCGCGGCAAGGTGCAGGGCGTGTGGTTCCGCGCCGGCACCCGCGACGAGGCGACGAAGCTCGGCTTGCACGGCTATGCCTGCAACCTGGCCAACGGCGACGTCGAAGTGCTGGCGGCGGGCGATGCCGATGCGATCGCGCGCCTGCAGGAATGGCTGCGCCAGGGCCCGCCGCAGGCGCGGGTCGAGGAAGTGTTGCGGCTGCCGCCGCAACCCGGGATGGCCGTGCCAGTGGCGGGCTTCGCGATTCGCTGAATGCCCCGGTGGGCGGATCCGGCGCCGTCTTGCGTTCTCCTATGCAAGAATCGGGGCAGGGGGCCGGAATGAGCGCGCATGGTCGGTAATTTGATGGGCGAGCTGAGGCGCCGCAACATTCCGCGCGCGGCGATCCTCTACATCGGCTCGGTATGGGCGCTGGCGCAGGGCATCGCCCAGTTGGGGCCGGAAATCGGTGCGCCGGAATCGGCGACCCGCTGGTTCCTGATCGCCGCCGCCATCGGCTTCCCGTTCTGGATCGGGTTCTCCTGGCGCTACGAGTTCACCAGCCAGGGCCTGCGGCTCGAAAGCGAAGTCGACGACAACGCGCACGATGCGCGCACGGTCAAGCGCCGCACCGACCTGATCATCATCGGCGTGCTGGCGATCGCGGTGGTGCTGTTGCTGACCGACCGCCTGCTCGACCGCGCCATGCCGGAGGTCGCCCAGGGCGGTCCGGTGCCCGCCGTGGCGGCGGCCAATTCGATCGCGGTGTTGCCGCTCGACAACGAAAGCGGCGACAAGGACCAGCAGTATTTCTCCGACGGCCTGTCGGAAGGCTTCATCATCGCGCTGGCGCGGATCGACGGCCTGCGGGTGATCAACCGCAAGTCCTCGTTCGACTTCCGCGACAGCAAGGAATCCAGCCAGGCGATCGCCGCCAAGCTCGGCGTCGCCCATCTGCTGGAAGGCAGCGTGCGCCGGGTCGGCGATACCGTGCGGATCAGCGCCAGCCTGATCAAGGCCAGCGACGGCAGCACCTTGTGGGCGGACAGCTACGACCGCCCGTACAAGGACCTGTTCGCCCTGCAGGACCAGATCACCGCGCAGGTGGCCGCGGCATTGAAGCTGAGGCTGCAGTCGCCGCCGGCCAACGGCCAATCGTCCGGCCCGGCCCGGCCGGTGCAGGGCGACCGCCCGCCCAGCAACAACCTCGAGGCCTACAACGCCTACATGCAGGCGCGCGCGCCCGGCACCACCCAGGAAGAGGCCACCAGGCAATACGATCGCGCCATCCGGCTGGACCCGGCCTACGGCCTGGCCTATTCGGCGAAGGCGCGGATGCTGATCGATGCCGTATCCAACGGGCTGTCCGGTGCCGAGGCCGCGGATGCCTACGCGCAGGCGGATGCGGCCATCGAACAGGCGATGCGTGTGGCGCCCGAGCAGGCGTCCACCCGGATCGCGCGCGGCAAACTGCTGATGTTGCGGGACTTCGATTGGCAGGGCGGCGAAGCCGAGCTCAAGCGCGCGGTGGAACTGGCCCCGGACGATGGCGAGGCGCTGTTCCAGCTCGGGGTGGCGCGCGCCAGCCAGGGCGACCTGGCCCAGGCGGTGGAACTCACCCGCAAGGCCTTGAAGCTCGATCCGCGCAACCTGAGCTGGTACCCGTGGCTGGTCGCCTACCTGATGCCGCTGGGCAGGCTGGACGAGGCCGAGCAGGCGATCGCCCAGGCCATCGAATTGCATGACGGAATCTACAACCACTACCTGCTGACGATCAGCAAGGTCCTGCGCAAGGACGCAGCGGGCGCGAAAAAGGCGGCGGAGGCGGAGCCGGCGGGCGAGTGGCACGACTTCGCCCTGGCATTGGCGATGCAGATCGGGCCGGACCGCAAGCAGGCGGACGCGTTGCTGCAGGCGTGCATCGACCAGTACGCAAGCGGCTGGGCCTTCCAGATCGCGCAACTGTACGCCGTGCGCGGCGAGCCGGACCGCATGTTCGACTGGCTGCAACGCGCCTGGAAGGCGCGCGACCCGGGCATGCAGACCCTGCTCTACGACGCCCTGCTGTTGCGCTACCGCAACGACCCGCGCTACGCCGCGCTGGCGAAGGACGTGGGCTTGCCCAGCCCGGCCGCGCCAGCTACGCCTTGAATGCCGGGATCGGCTTCAGCACGCCATAGCGTTCCTTCGCCGGGGTTCCGTCCAGCGGCGGGAACTCGAGCGCCGGGGCATCGACCCCGGTATCCGGCAGGCGGTCCAGCAGGTCGCGCAGCAGGGTCAGGCGCCCGCGCTTCTGGTCGTTGAAATCGACCAGCGTCCATGGCGCATGCGCGGCATGGGTGGCTTTCAGCATCGCCTCGCGGGCCCTGGTGTAGGCGCCGTATTTCGTCCGCGCGTCGACGTCGATCGACGACAGCTTCCAGCGCTTGAGCGGATCCTGCAGGCGTTCGGCGAAGCGTTTTTCCTGCTGCGCCTGGTCGCAGCACAGCCAGTACTTGAACAGCAGGATGCCGTCGTCCGTCAGCATCTTCTCGAACAGCGGCGCCTCCTTGAGGAAGGTCTTGACCTGGGCGTCGCTGGTGAAGCCCATCACCTTCTCCACCCCGGCGCGGTTGTACCAGCTGCGGTCGAACAGCACGATCTCGCCGGCCGCGGGCAGGTGCGGCACGTAGCGCTGGAAGTACCACTGCGTCGCTTCGCGCTCGCTGGGCTTGGGCAGGGCGACCACCCGGCACTGGCGCGGATTGAGGTGCTCGCGGAACGCGTCGATGGCACCGCCCTTGCCGGCGGTGTCGCGGCCCTCGAACAGCACCAGCACGCGCTTGCCGGTGTGCTGCAGCCAGCGCGCCATCGCCGCCAATTCCTCCTGCAGCGGCTCCAGCAGTTGCTCGTAGTGCTTGCGCTTGAGCTTGCTCATTTGCCCTGCGCCCTCGGCTTCATGCTGCGCGCCACTTCCAGCAATGCGCCTTGCTGCCTGCTGTTGAGCTTGCGGTACGCCGCGAGCAGGTCGTGCTCGCCCTTGCTGCGCGCGGGGTCCAGCGTGCTGGCCAGTTCGCCGAGCAAGGCCCCGGCCGGCACGCCGAAGGTGCGCGCCAAGGCGTCGATCTGGTCCTTGCCCGGGATCTTGTCGCCTTTCAGCCAGGCATTGACCGTGCTCACGCCCGCGCGCGGGATGGCGGTGGCGATGTCGACCACGCTCAGGCCGCTGGCCTTGCTGAGCAGTCGCAGGGTGGTATCGAGGGCCATCGTCACTCCTTGAGGCGGGGTTTCAGGTTGGCGAGGTTGCAGGGTTTGGTGCGGGCGTCCAGCTGCGCGGCGATGATCTTCTCCCAGCCGGTGCGGCAGGCCGAGGTGGAGCCGGGCAGGGCGAACAGGAAGGTGGCATTGGCCAGGCCGGCGAACGCACGCGACTGCAGCGTGCTGGTGCCGATCTCCTCGAAGCTCAGCGCGCGGAACAGTTCGCCGAAGCCGTCCATGCGCTTGTCCAGCAGCGGCAGCAGCGCTTCCGGCGTGGAATCGCGGCCGGTGAAGCCGGTGCCGCCGGTGACCAGGATGCCGTCGACATCGGCATCGGCGATCCAGCGCGAGACCAGCGCGCGCATCGCGTACTTGTCGTCGCGCACGATGCCGCGTTCGTGCAGGCGATGGCCGGCATCGCGCAACGCATCGCAGAGGTAATCGCCGGAGGTGTCGTTGTCCGCCGTGCGCGTGTCGGAGACGGTCAGCACGCACAGCGCGAGAGGCTTGAAGTCGGTGGCGGCGGTCATGCGCCGAGTGTAGGCCGGGCCGCGGCCCGCTGCATCAGTGGTGCTGCTTCGAGAACGACAGCGAGTACCACTGGGTCGCGTCCTCGTTCCAGCCGGCGGCGCGGTACAGCGCGCGGGCGGCGGCATTGTCCTGCGTCGTTTCCAGCGAGATGCCGGCGGCGCCGTCGTCGCGGGCGAACTTCGCGGCGGCGTCCAGCAGGCGGCGGGCGATGCCGCCGCGGCGCGCGCCGGCATCGACGTACAGGTCGTTGAGGATCCAGGTCTTGGCGGTGCGCACCGAGGAGAACATCGGGTACAGCTGCACGAAGCCGGCGATGGCGCCGTCGCGCTTGGCCAGCAGCACCACCGACTCGCCGACGCGCAGGCGGCTGCGCAGCCAGTCGCGCGCACGCGGCACGTCGGACGGCTGGCCGTAGAACTGGCGATAGGCGTCGAACAGCACGGCGAGGGCATCGAGGTCGGCGGGGCCGGCGCGGGAAATCACGGTGTCGGTCATGTCAGTTCTCGCGTGCGAGGCGCGCCAGTTCCTCGGCCTGCTGTTCCTGCTGCAGGCGCAGCACCAGCGGGTCGAGGTCGCCTTCGATGATGTTGGGCAGGTCGTACAGGGTCAGGCCTTCCACGCGGTGGTCGGTGATCCGGCCCTGCGGGAAGTTGTAGGTGCGGATGCGCTGGCTGCGGTCGCCGCTGCCCACCTGCAACTTGCGGTCGGCGGCGGTAGCGGCGGCGCGCTTTTCGAGTTCGGCCTCGATGAGCATCGCCTGCAGGCGCTTCATCGCCTTATCGCGGTTGGCGTGCTGGCTGCGCTCGGTCTGCGATTCGACGACGACACCGCTGGGCACGTGGGTGATGCGGATCGCCGATTCGGTCTTGTTGACGTGCTGGCCGCCGGCGCCCGAGCTGCGGAACGTGTCCACCTTCAGGTCGGCCGGGTTGATCGTGATCTCGGCGTCGTCGCCGGGTTCGATCGCGATGATCGCCACCGTCGCCGCCGAGGTGTGGATGCGGCCCTGCGATTCGGTGGCGGGCACGCGCTGCACGCGGTGGGTGCCGGATTCGTACTTGAGTTTCGCGTAGGCGCCGTCGCCTTCGACGCGGGCCACGACTTCCTTGAAGCCGCCGTGTTCGCCGGCATTGGCCGATTCCACTTCCACACGCCAGCCCTGTGTTTCCGCATAGCGCGAATACATGCGGAACAGGTCGCCGGCGAAGATCGCGGCCTCGTCGCCGCCAGTGCCGGCGCGCACTTCCAGGTACAGGCCGCCGGAATCGCGCGCGTCCTTGGGGATCAGCTGCGCCAGCAGTTCGCCTTCGAGTTGTTGCAGGCGCGTGGTTGCCGCTTCGATCTCGTCGTCGGCCAGTTCGCGCAGTTCGGGATCGCTGCGCATCGCCTCGGCGGCGGCCAGGTCGGCGCGCGCCTGCGCTTCCGCGGCCAGCGCATCGGCGACCGGTTGCAGCGTCGAGAACTCGCGCGACAGGTTGCGGAAGCGCGTCTGGTCGGCGGCCACCGACGGATCGGCCAGCAGGCGTTCGACTTCCTCGCGGCGCTCGACTAGGGCGTCGAGCTTGCGGCGCAGCGCAGGCGTCATGCGTCGCGGTCGCCGGTGTGTGGCGGGAACAGCTTTTCCGCCGCGCGCGGCAACTCGCCGTCGCCGCTCAGGGCGGCTTCGCGCAAGGCGACGGTCGGGGCATGCAACAGGCGGTTGGTCAGCGTATGCGCCAGGAACTCCAGCGCTTCCTGCGGCGATGCGCCGGCGGCGAGCTGCTGCTGCGCCTTCGCCAGTGCCTCGGCGCGCGCGGCATCGCCATGCGCGCGCAGGCGCAGGATCGGTTGCTGGCGGCCGCTGGCCTGCAAGTGCTCGACGAAGCGCGCGGTCTGCAGCTCGACGATCGCCTCGGCCTGTTCGGCGGCCTCGCGGCGGCTGCGGCGGTTGTCCTCGATCGCGCGCTCCAGGTCGTCCACGGTGTAGAGGAAGACGTCGCGCAATCCGGAGACATCCGGCGCGATGTCGCGC
>Ga0116193_1003482_pt1 | contig 11342 bp, 4 predicted proteins | sample AD_UKC115_MetaG_FD_89892 | JGI IMG/M metagenome (GOLD analysis project Ga0116193, IMG submission 89892) | Active sludge microbial communities of municipal wastewater-treating anaerobic digesters from Hong Kong - AD_UKC115_MetaG | ecosystem: Engineered > Bioreactor > Anaerobic > Digestate | place...
CACGGGATCTACCAGCCACAAAAGACGGCTGCCCTTCATCAGCAACTGGTCGATGATCAACTTGTCGGATTCACCGAACGGCACCTTCGGGTCAGCAATAACCACCACTTCAGGGAGTTTTTCCAGCTTTTGCATCTCCCTGACCTCCCTGAATCCCACCTGAAATGACTCCGACAAAGAATGGGTGATATCCTGAACCTCATACCGGTTCAGCTCTCCGTTTCCCTGGAGAAAAACCAGTTCCGGCTTTTCTTTCATGGTCAGCTTTTTCAATGCGGAAACCAGCTCAAATTCGATATTTTCCACCGAGTGATTCAGGTTAGCCTCATGATTCATACCCGGATTATTGAAAAGAAAACTGACGCCGGTATGGTTGCTCCCTTTGGTGATCATGGCACCGGGGAAAATACGCGTGGTAGCGATCCCTTTTTCAGTCTTTTGCCTGATATCATATGGTTTGATCCCCGATGTCTCCAGTTGTTTGAAATAGAGTTTACGCTGGCCAGCCGGTACAGCGGTATAGGGATCGGTGATCAGAATTCTCACGGGTTTGTTGGCATAGGCATCGATATCCTTTACTTTTTCTACCACGGCCTGTTGAAGTTTCCGGAAGCCGGGAGGCAACTCGCCATCAAGGAACAGTTCAACTGTCACCGGTTCATCCAGGTTTTTCACCATTTGTTTGGTCACCACGGAAAGGGAATACCGCTTTTCGGCAGTGAGGTCGATCCGGAAATGAAGATTTTCGGAGATCAGAAATAAAAGGAACAGCGCCAATATCAATCCAGTCATCCATTTCCGCATCAGGAGCCATGAGATCCGGCTTCTCCGGAGGAAAAGCATCGTCAGCAAGAGAAAAAAGAGGGTAAGTCCACCGAAATAGAGTGTATCTCTGAGGTCGATCACTCCCCTGCTGACTGAAAGATAATGGTCATTGATGCTCAGCCAGGCCAGTGTTTTGCCGAGAAAATAAGGAATACCCGCATCAGCAATAAATTCGAATCCGAGGAAAAACACGAATGAAAGCATCATGGAAAGAAGAAAGGCCACAATCTGATTTTCAGAAATCACGGACATGAAAAGACCGATCGAAATATAAGTGGCAGCCAGCAGGAACAAGCCGGTAAAAGCTCCCCAGGTGCTTCCCGCATCGAGGTTGCCCACCGGATTTCCGAGCCTGTACACCGAATAATAATAAATCAGTGTGGGCAGAAGGGTAAATATCACCAAAGCCAGTGCGGCCAGAAACTTGGCAAAAACCAGCTGAAAATCACCCAAGGGACGTGTAAAAAGCAATTCAATGGTACCGCTCTTTTTCTCCTCGGCAAAAAGCCGCATGGTAACGGCAGGTATCAAAAAGAGGTATAGCCAGGGAGCCAATTGGAAGAAGGGCTCCAGTGATGCATACCCGTTCTCCGGAATGTTGAAATTTCCAGGAAGTACCCAAAGGAATAAACCACTGACAATCAGGAATGCCATTATAGCCAGGTATCCGGTAAGGGATCCCAGAAACTGTACAATCTCTTTTCTAAACAGGCTGATCATCGGTTTGTCCTTTTGGCATGCAATAAACTTACCATAAGTCGGGCAGCTCTTTCAGAAGCGCCTTCCTCTCCTATTTTCAGGCGGAGCTCCCGGTATGAATCAAAAATCGCTTTCCTGTATATTTCGTCAGTCAAGAGTTTCCGAACCTCAGGTTTCACCAGCTCATATTTCATCCGATCCATTACAAATTCCTCGAGAAAGCCCCGGTCAAGAACCAGGTTGGGAAGTGAAACATATTTCACCTTCAGGAAAAGATAACGGAAAATCCGGTATCCTGCTTTTCCTCCCGCCATTTTGTAAAGCACGACCTGCGGCGTATTGATCAATGCCGTTTCCAGTGTGGCGGTGCCCGAGGTCACAACAGCTGCATGTGCGTGATAAAGGTTGGGGTATGTTTCTCCGAACACAACCGGAACGGAAGGATCGCCATTAAACTTTGAATAGAGTGATTCCTCAACCGCCCGGGTCCCGGATATGACAAAGCTGAATTCCGGAAAATCCTTTGCCAGTCTTGACATTACTGGCAGCATCATCCTGATCTCCTGGGCACGGCTACCCGGCAGAAGAGCCACCAGGGGTTTATCCGGTAAATGATGGCGACACAGGAAGTCGGTACGGCTCCCAAGGCTGGATTTTTCAGCAGCCAGGGAATCCAAAAGGGGGTTTCCGATATAGTGAACATCCACCCCATGTTTTTTAAAAAAGGGGACCTCAAAGGGGAATATGGAGAACCGTTCATCCACATATGTTTTCAGCGCTTTTACCCTCCATTCTTTCCATGCCCATACTTTGGGCAGGATATAGTAAAAGACGGGGATCCCGTGCTGGCATGCAAATTGGGCCATATTCAGGTTGAATCCGGGATAGTCGATCAGGATCAGCACGTCAGGCCTGAATTCCAGAAGATGCCGACGGCACAGGTTAAAATTGGCATTGATCTTCCCTACATTTCGGATCACATCGATAGCTCCCATAAAAGCCATTTCGCGGTAATGTTTGAGCAGTTTTCCCCCCTCCCGGATCATCAGCTCTCCACCGAAAAAGCAGAAATCAGCCTCCTGATCCTGTTGTTTCAGAGATTTCATCAGTTTGGCGCCGTGAAGGTCGCCCGATGCTTCGCCTGCAATCAAAAAGTACTTCATCGCACCGGCAAAGGTAAAAAATAATAAAAAAGATGTTCATGGAAAGAGTTCGGCAATAAAAGGCTGGAGAAGCCCCGAATTTAAAAAAAACGGGATACCAGCACAAGCAGCCCATAAACAAAAGTAGCCGCAATCACCCCCTTTGAAGCCCGATCCATCCCCTTCCGATAAAAATAAAGAAATATGAGCAGGTTTAAGAAAGCGCACAAACTAAGCAGTTTGATCAATATTTTCATCTCGCTCAGGTCGGAAATAAACTGACTGAAAGGGATATCGCTGTAGCGGAAAAGATAAATCAGCAGAAATACCGACAGTGGAAGGAATAATCCCCACAACCAGCCGACAGACAATCTGTCCCATCGTTTCATTCTGCTCTGTCCCATCAGAATTTCCAGCTTTTGAGCTCTTCGAGCGTATCATAACAGGTCATATCTACTTTGACCGGCACAATGGATACAAAGTTTCTATCCAGGGCATACATATCGGTATCATGGGCGTCTTCCTCAAAATTCTGAAAAGACCCGGTCAGCCAGAAATAGGGTCGCTGGTGGGGATCGGTCCTCCTCTCGAATTCTTCCGCCCATTTACCTTTGGCCTGCCGGCAGAATTTGATGCCTTTGGGGATACCGGTAGGGATATTGATATTCAGGCAGGTTCCGGAAGGCAGTTTATTTTCCAGCAGAGCCTGAAATATCCGGGCGGTAAAGATTTTGGCTTTCCCGAAATCGGCATCGGGATGATAATCGAGCAGAGAGATACCCAAAGAAGGTATGTCGTGCAGGCATCCCTCCATTGCTGCACCCATGGTACCGCTGTAAATTACGCTGATGGATGAATTGGATCCGTGGTTGATTCCGGAAACCACAAAATCGGGATGTTTTTCAAGCAGGTGGTTAAATCCGAGTTTGACACAATCCACGGGGGTACCATTACATTTGTAAACCGTCATCCCAGGTTCCTCAGAGAGTTTAAAAGGTCTTAATGGCTGGTCGACCGTAATCGCGCCCGACATTCCAGACATGGCCACCTCAGGTGCAATTACCGTGATATCCCCGAAAAGGCGCATCACTTCCATCAACTCTCTCAATCCCTTGGCATGAATGCCATCATCATTGGTAATCAAAATGGAAGGCCTGTCACTCATAGCAGATCAATTATAAAGCTGCAAAGATAAGTTAATCTTTGCAGCTTCATCGAAGAGATTTGTACAAAGCAAGTGAAATAATTCCGTTTATTTCACTATCTCTTTGACACAGTACGGCTATTTTTTCACAACAGTCTGCACATACCGGTTCTGATCGGTTATCACACTGATGAGGTACATGCCCGGTTGGAATCCCTGCATGGGGATGGTCAGCAAATTGTTCCCGGTAACCAGTTCTTTCAGCAGGTTTCCGGAGGCATTGTAAACCGATATTTTCTGTAGATTCTCATTCTTAGCCGGTTCAAAAGCAATATTCAGGGCTTCGGAGAACGGCACCGGGAAACAGGTCAACCTGCCCTTAGCCAAACTTCCTGTCATCGTGCAGCTGGAAACAGAAGCAGGTATGGAACCGGCCTTCAGGGAAGCGGTATATTCCACATACAGCAGAGCCGCCGCTCCTGAGCTTTTTTCAAACGATACGGCTGTTCTGGTACAGGTCCCGGTAATGATAAACGCCATGCTGTTCCCTGATTCCCAGCCCGAACGGTCCAGGATCTCCTGTACCACGGTTTTCAGATCGGATGTTTGCTGAAGTGCCCCTGTGGTACTCCAGCTTACAGGGGTCCAGCTGGCATATGCTGTGGTCTTTGTCCGGTTTGAAACATTTTTCTTGGTGCTGGTAAAAGCTGCGGCATTGTCGGCATCCTGCCCGTACAGGGTGAGTTTGGTGGTGGCAGTGGTCACTTTATCCACGGTAAACTGGATATATGCACTGGTAATGGAAGCCCCCTGCGGAATCCCGATGCCATTGAAACGCAATCCCACTTTCTGGTTACCCGTGGTTTTGGAATCAAACACCAGGTCAATATCTGAATCACCAAGCAGCATGGTTCCTGAATTATACTCTTCCACATCATCATTGCCCGTTGATATACGAACCGAGACAGATCCCGTCGTCACCGGGAGGATTTCAATCACCATCGTGGCAGTTGTCACACAGTGGCCGGAAGTGGGGGTAAAGGTATAGGTGTAACTTCCCGGAGCGGAGGTACTGATTGCTGATGGGCTCCATGTTCCCGTGATCCCGTTGGTGGAAACGGCAGGCCGGGAAGGAGGTGTTGATCCCTGATTGAGGGGGCCGATCTGAGTAAACAACGGGGTAACCAACGGATCCACTGTCACCGGCAGGGTGGCAGAAACGGCATGCTGACCGGCATCGGGAGTAAAGGTGTAGACTGTGGTTCCCGGAGTACCTGTACTGATAACGGCCGGGCTCCATGTTCCGGTGATCCCGTTGGTGGAAGTAGCAGGCAAGGCTGGCGGTGTGGAATTCTGGCAAAGTGGTCCGATCGGATCGAAAACCGGGGTAACTTCTGAGTACAGGGTATAGTTCAGAATAAGCCGGGCTGCCGATGCGGCCGAGCCTTCATACGCTTCTGCCGTGCGGGTACCTGTACCTGTAATAATGAGCGTAACCGGACTTAAAGGAGTATATCCCGGACGGTCCACAATTTCCTGAAGGATGGCAGAGAGATCGGGAGTCTGCTGACTGCTCCCGGCCTCCCCTGCGGTGTTCCAGGCTGCCGGAATCCATGCAACAGATGAAGAAGTCACACTCCTTCCCGAAACATTTCCGGCAGTGGTGGTGAATGCTGCCGAATTGTCGGCCGCCTCACCCCTGATCACCACGTTGCACGCGGAGGTGGTAGCTTCATCACAGGTGAACTGAATATAGGAATTCAGAATTTCCGCGCCCTGAGGGATATACAGGTTGATAAAACGGAGACCCACGATCTGGTTCCCATTTGAATTGTATGAATCATACACCAGTTCTATATCGGTGCTGTTGGTATAAATCGTTCCGGCGATGTTTTCCTCCACATCATCCAGCCCGGTGGCAATCACTGCAGAACGATAATTCGCCACATCCGGATTATATACGATGACAGTGGCTGAACCTGAAATGGTAACCGATCCGAGGTTGTCGGTCGCTTTTGCCGTTATTTCATATACTCCGGAAGGTACATTGCTCCAGGGACAGGTATAAGGTGCTGAAGTGTCGGTGCCCAGCAGGGTGGTACCCTGGTAAAAATCTACTTTGGTTACCGAACCGTCTGAATCAGAAGCTTCTGCAGTCAGTGTGAAGGAGGCAGGTGACGCAGCCACACTGTTTCCGGCCGGAGCAGTCAGGGTAACATCAGGAGAGATATTGCTCAAACCACCTTCAATCCAGATCGGCGAGGTAATCGCTTCATCCGCATCGCTTTGCTTCACCCTGACATAATAATACTCCCCGTCATAGAAATTCAGGCTTGCCGTAAGGGACACCGAATTGGACCCTGGTGTCCATGTATTTTGCACAACTCCGTTTTTCAGCAATTCCACCTTGGAAAAGTTATCACCAGTGGCATCCGAAGCCAGGATCTGCAGGGTGTAACTGCCCCCTGTAATGGTGGATCCCATTTCATAACCGTTGATCTTGAACGACAGTGCAAGCGTTTTATCATAGGTGGAATAGAAGCGCCGGGCTTTCAAAGCCGCCATTATTTCACTGCGGGTATTGGCAGTGGCAAGTACGGCCAATTTGGACGGAGTCATGGTCCCCCATGTTCCTGAGTGATTGTCTTCGCTGCCGGCAGCGCCGATTTTCCAGTCACGGGCAAGGGCTTCATCAATATAACCCAGGTTGCCGTCATTGGAGTAATACCCATCGTTGTAATAGTAATCTTCAAACCGGTCTGTTTTATTCCACAGTTCCATCCCGATAAATTTCTCAGTCGGCGTCGTGGCAAAATGGGCGAACTCCGCACCGGTTGAATTCTGACGCCCGGGATGGTTGAAAAACGCCACGCATTCATTGGCATTGAGCCAGTCGCATAATCCGGTAAATGTATTACAGGGGGAAGCTGTGGTGACGTAACTGGCAGATCCGATTACCGCCACGTGCCCGATGGTGGAGTGTGTCCATTCAAATCCCCAGAAAGTTGTAAAAACATTATCCACATTACATGAATCAGCCACTCTTTTCATCGTGGCCCATTCCGCAGCATCCAGGGAACCTGAATGGTCGGCCAGACTAAAAAAGTCAAGACCACCGGTATGTCTGGCATAATCATAGGCAGCCGAGGCTGTGCCGGTCCCGTCAGAAAAACTGCAATGGTTATGCAGGTGGCCGTAATACACGTTATAGCCACCGATTGAAGGTTGCGCTGAAAGAGAGGCGAACACCATCAGAAGGAATCCAGTCAGGATAAGTTGGCTCAAAGTTCTCATAAAAATCGGGTTTGTGATATTACATACATCTCAAAGGTATAACATTCTGATCATAATTCAATATTCTATGTAAAAAAGTATATTTTGCAAAATGCCCAAATTTGAAGTTTTGGCAGCCTTGTTCAAAGTTGTTCAACATTGTTTAAAAGTCTTTCGGTTTTTCAGGTCCTTCGGTCATTAAGTTATCAGATCAATCTTTACGCTGATGGCATAGGGTTCAGAGCTCAGGCTATCAGTCCTTTTTCCTGACTTCTGACGCTTAACTTAAATGTTCAGAACTCCGGACAAAAAAAGGCCGCCCCTGAAACAGGAGCGGCCTTCACATGGATTGGACAAACAAATCCTATCTCCGGTCCAATGTAAGTTTCTTCACTATGGTCCGGTTTTCGGCAGCAATTTTTACCAGGTAAATGCCGGTCACCTTATCCGACATGTCGAAAGTGATCCTGTCACCCGCGTAATACCGGTTTCTGAATACCTCGACTCCAAGGATATTATAAACGGAAATATCAGCTTCCCGAATTTCATTCCAGGTAAGGTCAATGTTGACCTTTCCGGTGGTGGGATTCGGCCAGAGCTTGGCCATGAACGGATTCTCCGTATCCATGCTCTCAGTTACCAAAGCGACCAGGGCTTTGTTGTTGACCGTTACAAGGGCGGTACAGGTTCCCACGTTCCCGCTGGGATCGATGACAGTCAGAACCACAGGGTTAATTCCAATATCAGCTTGGGTAAAGAGCTGTTTACTGAGGTAGATCTCCGTAATGCTGCAGTTATCGTAACTGCCGTTATTGATCATGTTCTGGGTGACAAATGCCTGTCCGAAATCATCGAGGGTAACGGTGATATCTCTGCAAACAGCTGTCGGCTTGATGGTATCCAGTACAAAGACATTTGCATAACCCGTGGTCGTTATTCCTCCGGAATTGGTTGCAGTTACCTTCACTGTTACCTTGCTTTTTGCATGTCTGCAATCAAACGACCTGGGAGAGATATCGAATACCAGCCCGGTGTTGCCACAGTTACTGACTGATCCGGATGTCATTACTCCGATATCCCAGTTGCTGAGGGTCCACTTCCCGTATTTGCTCAGATAAACACATACGTCATGCAGAGAGAGGACAGGGGTTCCACAGGGGCAATCGACTGTGATCAGCTGAACGGCGGATTTACTATTTCCGCATGCATCAGTGACTGTCCAGGTCCGGGTAACGATCTGATCCCCGCTATTCGTCTTGTTCACCACATCGGCATATGAAACCAAAGGCGATCCGGTACAGCCGTCGTACACATTAGTCGGACTACCGGTAATCTCAGGAGAAGCATTGTATTTGCAGTCAATCTCCCCATTAATGGTAATTGGCCCCGGGACCGTAAAGGATGGAGGATTAGTATCGACAGTCCAGATAAAGGTTACCTCACAAGCAGCCTTGTTATTGCAGTCATCGGTGGCTGTGAGAGTAAAGACCTGAGACCGGTTGCAGCCGTTTTCCATAATCTGACCGGCATTGCAGACCGGGGTCATTACCCCCTTGCAGTTATCGGAAGCAGAAACCAGGCTTAAAGCATCTGAATATACCGGGGGAACAGGATTGCATCCGAGGTTGATCGGATTTACCGGACAACCCGTAATTTGCGGAGGTATCATATCCTCCCTCCAGGTAAAGGTTACCGTACAGGTTGCCTTATTCATCGCCTGATCAGTTGCAGTCAGGGTAAATCCCTGGGTTCGCCGGCAGCCGTCAGTCACCACCATACCCGCCGAGCAGGCCGGAATCAGCGGCAAGCCGCATCCATCGGAAGCAGTCACCAGCGCAAGCGCACCCTCGCAATCCGGAGGAACCGGGTTGCACCCCAGGTCAATGGATGAAACGGGGCATCCCTGGAAAACGGGTTTGTTATCCGGCACAGTGACCAGCGCCACATCTGTGTCGGTACATCCGTTTACGGGATCGGTAACGGTAAGGGTATAGGTACCGGCAGCATCTACCAACGGGGTGGCTGTATTTTCACCGGATAGAATGTGGCCCCCGTTGGACGCTACCCAGGCGTATGTTGCACCGGTAGTGGTCGATGAACCACTCAGGTTTACTGAAGTTTCCCCGCAGCCCAGTATCTTATCCAGTCCGGCATTCGCATTGGGAGGTGTATTATTCAGGGCAACAAGTGTTGCATCAGATGCTGAACAACCAGTGGCAGTATTGGTCACCGTCAGGGTATAGGTTCCGGCAGCATTCACCACAGGGGCGGCTGAATTTTCTCCCGACACGATGTGACCGCCATTGGTTGCTGCCCAAGCATAGTTGACGCCGGGAGTTACGGAGGAACCGTTCAGGGTAAGTGACTTCACCGTACAGGTCAGCGTCTCATTGTCGCCCGCATTTACATCCGGAAGAGCCACATCAGAAGTAACCAGTGCCACATCGGTGGCTGTGCAACCGTTGGCCGGATTGGTAACCGTGAGGGTATAAGTTCCTGAATGGTTCACCACCGGAGTGGCGGTATTTCCCCCTGAAATAATGATCCCTCCGTCCGAAGCAGCCCAGGCAAAAGTGGCACCCGTTGTGGTGGAAGAAGCGCTTAATGTTACAGAGGTAACGGCACAGGTCAGTTTTTTGTCGGCACCGGCATTTGCTTCAGGAGGTGTTTTATTCACCGTAACCTGAGCGATGTCGGTAGCTTTACAACCCGTGGCAGTAACCGTCACGGTGAGGGTGTAGGTACCTGCGGCATCCACTTCGGGCGTGGGCGTATTGGCTCCCGCGACAATATTCCCTCCACCTGAGGCAATCCAGGCATAAGTCACACCCGGAGTGGATGAAGAGCCATCCAGTGTAACTGTCGGATGCGCACAGGTCAGCACCTTATCAGCCCCGGCATTTGCATCAGGCAGTAAAGCATCCAGCTTGACCAGCGCCACATCGGTTGCGGTACATCCGTTGTCCGGATTGGTGACCGTCAGGGTATAAGTTCCGGACGCATCCACGGTCGGAGTGGCTATATCAGCTCCCGATTTTATATGTCCTCCATTGCTGGCCGACCAGGAAAAGGTCGCCCCCGGTGTGGTGGAAGAACCATCCAGGAGAACTTCAGTGACCGTGCAGGTCAGCACTTTGTCAGAACCCGCGGCGGCAACCGGTGGTGTATTGTTAAGGGTGACCGACGCCACATCCGTTGATTTGCAGCCGGTGGCAGTGACCGTCACCGTCAGGGTATAGGTACCGGCGGCATCTACCACCGGGGTAGCCGTATTTTCTCCCGACACAATATGCCCTCCAGCCGTAGCTGCCCAGGAATAGGTGACACCCGGCGTTGGTGAGGAACCCTCCAGCACAACAGACTGTGTGGAACAGGTCAGCACTTTGTCAGGTCCGGCTTGAGCAACCGGATTATCCGGTATGGCATTGACTGTAAAAGAGGCACTTGATATACAGGTGGGATCGATAGCTGTGTCCCTCACCCGGATCAGGTATACAGTACCCGGAGATAGTCCGGCAAAAGTCGTTCCGCTTTGCCAAACCGTGCCGTCCTTGCTGTATTCCAGCGTTGCCCCCAGCGGACTTGTGACGGTAATAGTACCTGTGGGTATTAAGCAGGTCGGCTGGGTCACGGTGGCTACCGGCATTTCGGGTGCCTGACAGGAGACGGTCACAGTGAACGAACAGGTAGCTATATTCCCGCAATCGTCGGTCGCCGTATATTTTACCTGAGTAATACCCAGCGGATATTGACCCGAGGCATCGGTTGTCATGGTGTAGTCGTTCACCAGGGTAATATCGCTGCAATTATCGCTAATCCCAGGGACCGGAATGGTAACCGTGGCATAATTTTTCCCAGCATCGGCATTTCGGATGATATTTTTCGGGCAGGTAATCTGCGGAGGAGTGTTGTCGTGGGTGCGGATGGTCTGACTGGCATTGGCCACATTGCCACAAGCATCAGTGGCAGTCCAGGTGCGGGTAATGGTCAGCTCTTCCGGACATTGTCCCGGCATAAGGCAGGCACCGATGAATTTGACATCCCCCACTCCTCCGGTCAACTTTTTCCGTGAATAGATCCTCCAGGTACCATCCATATTTCCCGTGAAATCTTCAAAGCAATCCACATAACCCTGGAAGGTCACTCCTTCATTGTCCAGCAATGCTTCCAGATAATTTTCATTCGGAGAGGTCAGTCCGCCATTGGGAACAAAACTTCCTTCACCGGGAGCTATGGCATCCGAGTTGACCCACCTCTGG
>Ga0116193_1003483_pt1 | contig 11342 bp, 9 predicted proteins | sample AD_UKC115_MetaG_FD_89892 | JGI IMG/M metagenome (GOLD analysis project Ga0116193, IMG submission 89892) | Active sludge microbial communities of municipal wastewater-treating anaerobic digesters from Hong Kong - AD_UKC115_MetaG | ecosystem: Engineered > Bioreactor > Anaerobic > Digestate | place...
GCTCGACGCCGGAATCACATTGGATTCAGCAGGGCTCAACGCCGCGCCGCCCATTGGTACTTGGCTTGTTTCAAACGTCATGTATATATCCTGCGTGCATTTTCTAAACCGCATCCGCCTCAGCGAACAGCGCGTCCACTTCGGCATCCGTCCAGCCGAACGCTTGCTGCACCATTGCGACGAGCGGGTGATCGCGCCGGGTGTAGGGCATTTTGAGATACAGATCGAACTCGCGTTGCTGGTCTTCTGGCAGTGCGGCGCGAATGGCGTCAAGTTGCGCGGTGAGCCCGCGACGTTCGATGACAATCAGCAATGCAGCGGTGGGTACGCGAAGAATGGGCTTCGGCGCTTTCAACGCTTCGTTCTCGGCCCGCAGCGCGTTCGCTTCAGCATCGAGCGCGGCGACGCGAGACTGAAGGCCGTCACGCTCTCCGGTGAGGCGTTGCACGTCGGCCAGTGCGGTGCGCAGTTCGGCGTCTTTCGATTCGGCAAGGGCGATGGCGTCCTTTCCGATGCGGCCGATGATGTCCTCGACATCAACGCCTTTGTGATCGAGCACTGCGACCGGCTGGGCGTCACCCTGCTTGACGCTGATGATGGCGCCATCGTCGCGAATGACATCCTGTTCGTAGAACGCGGCGCCTTTGAGCTTGCCGGTCTCATCCCAGACGACGTTGAGGCAGTACGGGACGGTTTGTTTTTCAATGGCCATCAGTGATATTCCCAGTTCGTGCCGTCTGGCGTGTAAACACTGCACTTGGTTGATCCGCCACCGGTCACTGCGGCGCGATAAGCAGGTGATGCAGCACTGTCGGTAACGGCGGCCATAGAGTGCGCGGCCACCCCTGTCGGCAGCGTGGCGACGGTGTAGTTGCTGAGGGTTATCGTGCCGCCGCTGCTGATGAGGGAGCGGACGCGGACATCGCGCAGATTGCCTGACCCATTGGTCGCATCCATGCGGCCCGATACGCCGCGTTCCCATGCGGTGTCATACGTGGTCGTTGCGCCCGTTACAAATAGTTTGGCCGCAGTTGCGTTAACGTAGGCCGTCAACAAGCTGTTGAGTAAACCCCAGCCGCCATTCAAGTTTGATTGCAGCCCGCCCGTTGAGCCGTGAATAAATCCGCCGCTTGATGTAACCAATCCCGACGCAGTCAGCGAGCCGGTGTTGACTGGCACATATCCGGTGTTGTTGCCGTTCAGAAAATAGAACTTGGACAGATCAGACCAGATCGCTACGTCGCTACTCGTCGTTCCCGAACTACCGATAAAAGCAGACGGCGTGCCAGTGATCGGGCAACGAATTTTTGCCGTCATAGCGACGGTGCCATCGCTCTTGAAGTCGCCGGTGCCGCCGGTCACATTAAGCGTGGTGCCGGAAAAGCTCAGGTTGGTGCCTAGCGTGATCTCCTCAATCGCTCCGGTGCTGGCGGTGTTGCGACCGAGCAGGTGCGCGGTGGACATGGTGAGGCCGGAGGACGTGATTGCGCCCGTTGGCGTAGACCCTGTGGCGCCTGTCGCTCCCGTAGCTCCGGTCGGTCCTGTTGCACCGGTCGCGCCAGTAGGACCAGCGACTGTGGATGCAGCACCGGTAGCCCCCGTAGCACCGGTCGCGCCCGTAGCGCCAGTGGCACCGGTGGGGCCAGCGACTGTAGACGCTGCGCCGGTAGCCCCCGTGGAGCCAATGGCACCCGTTGCGCCTGTTGCTCCTGTCGCGCCGGTGGGGCCAGCAACTGTAGATGCAGCGCCAGTCGGCCCCGTGGCACCAGTTGGCCCTGTCGCGCCTGTCGCACCTGTAGGACCAGCGGCCGTAGATGCAGCACCGGTAGCCCCCGTAGCACCGGTCGCGCCCGTAGCGCCAGTGGCACCTGTCGCGCCTGTGGGGCCAGCGACCGTAGATGCAGCACCGGTAGCCCCCGTAGCGCCTGTCGCACCCGTAGCGCCAGTGGCACCTGTAGCCCCGATTGCCGCGTAGGCGCCCGGGATACCGCGTTCCCCACGAGAGCCTTGCGGGCCGCGCGGACCAGTGGGCCCAGTCGGACCTGGTGTGCAGCAGTTAGACACTGCGCTGTTGGTACTGCCGGTCTCAAGCCCCATTCTGTGCTCCTACAGACTGCGTGGCCACTGGGTTCTGTGGGCTCGGCTGCGGCGTCGGTGTGCCTGGTGCTGCTCCGACAGGGGGCGACATCCCCGCGCCGCTCTTGGCAAAAGCGTCGACGTTGTACCCACGTGACCGCGCAAAGTCTTTCGCGATTTCAACCGCCAGGTCTTTCGGCAGTATCCCCGCTTCCACCAGCGGCAAGATGTTCTGCATGTCCTGAACGAACATACCTTGCGAGAGTTCTTTCTCGACGATGCCTTCCGGCCCCTTGACCACGATCTGCGTGTCGCCCTTGATGGACTCGTCCGGACTGTACATCAGGTTCATGTTGTACAGCGACTCTACCGCGACTGCGAAGATATTACGCACGTACTGGCTGTAGCCGAGCTTTACCCCCTTCAGCGCGGCGCCATACACCAACGCCATGCCATTGAACGTGCGGCCAAGGGTGCCGACATCACCTTGGCCGTGTGCAAACGCAGGGATACCAAACACGGTATCTGCGATGTGCAGCTCGGCCGCAAGCTCGGCACGATACGTCGAGACGTTGTCGGGCACATCGATGAACCCCACCGGCCGCTGCTCGCTGCTGTTGCGGAACATCGGGTCCCGCCTGATCCCGTATGCCTTGCCTGGGGTGATCACCGCGGGGTTCGGAGTGGTGGGCGCGATCGCATTGATGTCGTACCAACTGATGGGTGCACGAGCAAAGGCGCCGTTGATGATGCCATCACGGTACACCGCGTTTGCTTTGCGCTGAGACGAGCGCAGGATCTGTTCGCCCCCTTCCCCCCAGAACGCGCCAGTCGGGCGGTAAGACGCACCCATCAAGCGGCGGTGCCGCACCGGGTCGCCCTGCTTGCTGACGGGGAACACAACAAAGCGAACACGAGTCCGATTAACGAACATCGCCTCGACCTCGTAATACTTGTCCCGGTCCGGGGTGAAGTCAAGGGTACAGCCGGCCAAGTCCGCGCCAGCAACTTTGCCAAACATGACCCACGCTGTGACTGTGTAGTCGTCGTGCCAAGCTGCAAGCTGGTTCGGGGTTTTTGCCGGGTCTGGCGGGGACATTACCTCAGTGACAGTTTCGTGCGTGTTGACCTTGGCCAGACTATCGCCGGCACCCGGTTCCTCTGTTGCATTGGCTTCAGGCAATGCCCGCATGTCGCGCAACACAGCGCGAACCGCCTCAGCATCGTAGCTCTGGATGTCAGCCAGCGCAGCAAAGTCCGGCTTGGTCATGATCTCACGATAGAAGACGTAGGTGCCTTGCTGCGTGGAGATACTGTCCGGGGACGGGAACACGTCGTTGGGTGGAATGCGCTTGAATGATGGCATCAACACAGACCGCACGGTGGCCTTGTTGTTCACCCACACCAGGCGGTTTTTCTTGGTGAACTGCAACAGCATGAACGCTGTTGGGTAATAGGTCATGTCTTCAATGACCTCGAGCGCTGCGTTCGCCCAGCCGCCTTCGGCGAACTGATCACGCAACAGCTTCTCGTGCGCCCGACTGCACCGTAGCGCTTCGACCGACAACTCCTTGAGCCCGATCGCTTTCATCCTGGCCGCAATGTCTTCCACTGTCGCATCAGCACCCACGACCATTTCATCACCGTGCACGACCTGGTCGTACATCCGTCGCGCCAACTCCTGCACCTTTTCCTCGCGCAGCTCGGGTACTGGTGTCGGCTCGATGCTGCCAGGGAACTGCTGGATGTTAGTGACGATGTCGTACAGGTGCGCCGCCAGTGCGGTCGCTTTCGTCCAGATCAGGGGGAAGTAGACGAGCGGGTCATTGTCGTCTTTCTTGGCGAGATAACCTTGCTCGAACTGCTTTGTCTTTGCGCAGTGTGCACGATATAGCAGCTCATCCGCAGTGGCGCCATTTGTCTGGGTAACCGTGTTCCGATAGGTCACCGCGGCGTCTCGCCGTTGGATCAGTATATCGGTGAGGTTATCGAATGCGGGTGGGGTCTGCATAGAAAAATCCCGGCGTTGCCGCCGGGGTAAAGAGATCGTCACTCAACGCAAAGGCTGCCCTCCTCCCGTTGGTACACACGAAACAACAGGATTCGGGCAAGTGAATACTAACACACATCACGATGACGTCAAGGCTTGCTGCGCCCAGTTGATGTTATCCAGCACCCGTTGTACCTCGCTGTCTGGGACTTTGACGAGGGTATCCTGCCACAGAGCCAAAGCGACCTCATAGCGACCCGTCCAATAAGCCGCCAAAGCGCGCTCATCGGCCATACGCCACTGGTATACCTCATGCTCGACAAACAGCTTGTCTTCTGGCGCTGCCGGGATACTGTGATCCGTCACGAGCCAGGCCAAATGGTATGCACCCTCAAGTCGGTAGCCACGGGCCAGGTGGTACAGGGGCTCGATGCGGGTCGGTCGTCGTAACCAGGCGCCCAGCAGTACCTCGACGTGGCCCTTCAACTCAAAGGCCAACAGCCCCTGCTGGTACTGCGCGTACCATGCTTCCTCCTCCCAGCCGCCGGCGCAGGCGCGTTTGCGATACAGCTCCATCGCCGTGTCTCGGTGGCCCGCATCCCGCCATGACTGTGCCGCGTAGAACAACGATCGCAAGCTGCCTGTCTTGTCGTAGTCTGCTTCCAGTATCGCTGCGTCTTTCAGATACTTGTCGGGGTCACGCGACCGAGCTCCCTCAACCCCAGCCACGATCGTAACGCCTGACAACACCGGTGCGCTAGACCATGTGCCTTCCAGGTACTCATGCACCGGACCAACCCAGCGCGTGCAGCAGGATAGTTTCACCAACGCCACGCGGTCATACTCAATACCCCCGAGTCGGGTCTTGATCGTGTACGCATCTGCCGTAAGTCCTGATAGGGCGCCCTGCCCTGCAACCAGTTGATCGTCAGCGTCGAGAAACAGCACATAGACGTCATCTGACCCCGCATACTTACACTGCAAAATATCGAGCGCGATATTCCGATTGTGCGCGAAGTCAATCCAACTGGATGCGTATACGTAGTGCCCTGTACGCTCTTTCACGAGAGCCGGCGTGCGATCTGTAGACCCTGTGTCACATATCACAAAATCATCAACGTGACCCGATACGGAGTCAAGGCACCGCTCAATGACATGCTCTTCGTTCTTCACGATCATGTTCAAAACGATCACGGGGGTTTCTCTATGCAAAGTTGAACGGCACCACAGGGGGCGGCTCAGGTAGCGCTGCCTGCGTGCTGGCTGCCACATCCCCGTAGAAGAAGTGCATCAGCACGTACCCGAGGCCGTCTACCAGGTCTGCCCACGGGCGAACCTTTTTCGGGCTCCGCCGGCCGGCAACGGAATTACCCCAGATGTACTTGCCGGAAAGCGCCCGATGGAGCTTCGGTGCTTGCGCCGTCACGAGCAGTTTGTTCGTCGTGATGTAGTGCCTGATGGTACTCGTCCGGATGTGCGCGACGTTCGTGTACGCCGTCGTTGCTGCCAGCCCGGCACGGTTGAATATGTCTGTGGGGGTCATCATCCGTCCGGTGTCGCGCGGATTTGCCGGATCGCAGATCACCTGCACAGGGCATCCCACATACTGCTCATGCAGTAGCGGCTTCAGGTAATCCTCGATCAGCATCTCGAGCCCGGTGTCCGCAACCTCAAGCTCATGCAGCACTACGAGTTTACCGGTGCGCAGTGACCGTTGCATCAGGATCAGGGCTGGGAATGTACCCGAGGTATCCGCGCCGATGTACAACGGACGTCCGCGCTGCGGTTCATAGATCGTGTCGACGTAGTGCAGACTGCGACTGTACTCCGGGAACACCGGCTCGCCCTGCAGGTTCATGCCGTACTCGCCGAGTATCAGCACCCGCACGCGATCCTCATCCAATCCGCGCTCGATCATGCGCAACCAGTAGTCGTACCCCTGATTCTGTTTCGTCGCGTACGTCGCTGCCGGGTTTGGCCGGTAGTCGTAGCGGTTGGTCGACTCGTTCCATGAGCGCAGCAGCGCGGCCGGCTGCTTGATGATCTCGTAGGCTTGCGGGTTCTGCTTGGCTGAGTGCTCGATCATGCGATACACCCAGTTCGCGTCTTTGTCATCCGGTGCAGCGCCCTCTTCCGGGGGGTTGGTATCGATCACCACGCCGACCCACCAATCAGGGCCGTTCTTGAGCGACTGCTCTTCCGGGATACCCAACTGCCACTTGGCTGGGTAGCGACCCAAACGTGAGTTCACGTCATCGATGACCCACGGCTCGACCTCAGAGCCCTCGTTGATCCAGGCCCAGGTGAACTCCACACCACGCAGCTTCGATTTATCGTCCGGATGGCGCAGCGCAAGTAGCACCAGTTGCGCCTCAACTCGCGTGCCGTCCGGCAGCGGCGCACTGATGTCCACAGTCAAGAGGTCACCGCGCTTGACCACAGAGTATTGCCCAAACCACATATCCCACGTTTTCAGGATCGAAGACTCAAGCTCAGGGTACGTCGAGCGCGTCGCCAGACCACGGCTGCGGCGCACGCCATCCGTGCAAGGCCGGATGCTGAGCACCTTTTGCATGATGAACGCGCAGATGTGGGACGTCTTACCCGAGCCCACAGGGCCAGTGATTACCGGGTACGGCTTAGCCGTGGTGTAGAGCGCGTAGAGCGTCGGGTCAGCAACGAACTGGCGCTCGGCAGGTGCAGTAGGCTGCATGCGTTATATACCTTTTCGCTACGACGTGCTGTTTTGTTGGGGGGCAGCCGTATTTCCCGACAAGTCGAGTATGGGCAAAAACACGGGCACCGCGCTTGCTGGCTGTTGCGTTTCAGTAAAAGTTGTATCGGGCTCGTGCTCGATGACTTCTGCGGCCGCGGCCGGCGCGACAGGGCCGGTTGGGCCGAGGACCATGACCATGTGCAGCGGCGCTGTGGGCGGCACCACGGGTCCTGTCGGACGGAACTTCTCTTTAGCCAAGCGCTCGGCCTTCCACCGTGCGTGGTTCAGCAACTCGCTGTTCACCCCAAGCTCGACCTTTTCTGTGGTCAGCGCCAGCGCCTCTTCGGCCAGTTCCATCTGGGCTTCGGCCGCGTCCGACTCTGCCTGCTTCAGCTCGTCACGGTGTGTGCGCAGCCACTGGCGCAAAGCAAGAACATCCACCAGGTACTCGTCAGCAATCGACTGCAGCCGTCGACCGGTGGCTACCTCCGCAATGATGTCGCTCGGGTCCAGCGCATCCAGCCGTGGGCGCGACCACACCTCACGAACCAGCCTCCGTGCCCGTGGTTGGGGCACACCAAGCTGTCGTGCCAGCTGCTCGTAGTGAGTGTCGTAGCGCTGTTTCTTCTCGCTGAAGTAGCGGTAGATCACCGCCATGCTGAGATGGTGTTCGATCGGGTAGGTCTGAATGCCCGGGAACTTGGGCAGTTTGTCTTCCAGCCGGCTGGGCGGGGGGCCTGACACAGCGCTGGTCATAGCCACCATGAATGGATCCATCGCCGTCAATCGTTGAGGTGGAGGGTCGCAACCATAGCATGAACCTGCTCGCGCAGCATCTTCAACGACCCGCCATCGTTGCTCAGCAAATAGTCTGTCGGCGGGCGGTACTGGTCGCTGATGTGGTTGGGCGCCACCGCATGCGTGCGCAACTGCATTGGGCGCAGCACGGTGACAAACACAGAGCCGATGCTGCGCAACCAATCCGTCTCGTCGGCAAACCGGTTGTCGGTGAACACAAAACGATCGTTGGGGTAGTCGCGCGCCAACTCTTGCGCTTTGGCCACCCAATAACTCGGGGACTGTACCCTGCGGTACTCACTCCCCCACGTACGCATCACCCAACGAGGTGACAGCGGTCGAGTACCAGACTCAGGGCCGAGCAGTTGCTGGGCCACACGAACAAACTCAGGATTGCGACATTGCGAAAGGGACAGCGCCGGCTGAGGGGACTCTTTCGATGCTGGGTGCGTGAGGAACGTCGGGGTCACCCCAGGGTACGCAGCACATATTTCCTCACGCAGCGCGTCGGCAAAAGCTGCGGGGCGAAAACCAAAGTCATCGCGCAAGATCCCAGCTATCGTGTCTTTGCCGACGCGCGGCTCGCCGTGTAGGGCGATGTGAGATTTTTTTTGTGGCATGCCTGCAATTGCGTTGTGTGGTGTTCAAGTTCCCCGAGGGGGCCCCCGTCGCGTTGATTGGGGGCCTCAACAACGACGGGGACGATGCCAGTGTGCCCGGGTTTGCCGGGGCTGTCAAGCTGTGTGTTCCGTGTAATACATGAATGTTGCGGCGCAACAATAACGAGTGGCGTGTGTGCTGCAGCGCAGCATCAGTTACGGCAGGTCGCGTAAATGTTGCATTGCAGCAATAATTATGGTGTGTGAATGTTGCAGTGCAACATCAGTTACGGTAGGTCGCGTAAATGCTGCAGCGCAGCATCAGTTACGGTAGGTCACGTAAATGCTGCAGCGCAGCATCAGTTACGGTAGGTCGCGTAAATGCTGCAGCGCAGCATCAGTTACGGTGTGTGTCTATTGCGTACGTGTGGGTACTGCTGTGTATTGGGGGGTGGGCGGTACCAACGAAGCGATGTTCCCGGCCCCAGGTGCAGAGCCCAGGCGCGCGGCGCAGCATGGCGCAACAAGGCGCGCGGCGCAGCATGGCGCAACAAGGCGAGCGCGCAGCACGGCGCAACAAGGCGGGCGCGCAACACAGCGACGCATGGGGTTAGTGTTGTATCGGCGCGACATTCCAGTGAGTTACCAGTCCGACTGGTAACTAGCACTTGCCTTGTATGCTGAGTGTGCTACAATAGGAACTGTGACAAATTCGTCACGCTCAAGCTAGGAAATAAATCATGAAGACTGAATTCAATTTCAAAGCCGCACTCCTCGCGGCACGTGCAACCGCCGCTGAAGCCGTCATGCAAGTCGCACTGGCGCTGGTCGCATACGCGCCCGCCGAAGCTGAAGCCTATGCTGCAAGCCAGAAGCGCGGCGACTGCCAGAAACTCCTCAAGGCGCTGAGCACACTCAAGGGGTTTGAAAAAACGTGGCGCGAAGTCGCAACACAACACGAGCGCGATGCAATGGCGGCCGCATGGCGTGGCATGACAGCGGCGCAATTCTTGGCAAAGAACAAGGCGCGTAAGCAGAAAAAACCAGCACCGCCGGTCACGCCCGATACACCACCAGCACCAGCGCTGCAAGCCGCGCCCGCAGCAACACTGGTGAAAGGCAAAGCGCAAAGCGCCGCCGATAGTCGCGCAATTGATGTCGCTCACAAAATCCTAGATACGGACTACAAACCCACAAGGGCGGAATTGGTGCTTCTTGCTGAGGCGCTGCTAGGCGATTCCGAATAGCAAACACTGCACCACTCAAGCCGGCCGCGCGCCGGCTTTTTTGCGCCCGCAGAATACCCGACTAAATCGCTCTACCTTCATCGTCAGAAACGCCTAGGAGCGCTCCGCGTCCGTTTCGGGTAGGGCATACGGTGCCGACGGCCAGCACGTCGCCAGCGCGCGAATAGACACCGCCACGTCGATTTTTTCGCGGTACCAACAACTACGCGGCCACAGCGACAGCAAGCCAGGTCAGTTACCAGTCGGACTGGTAACTCGCAGGACTACGGCGACAGCAAGACTCGTGCCACTAGGATTGTTGCACGGCAACACGCGAACCCTGCTTAGAAATTAAGCAGCATCGAGCTGGAAGCCGCATCCACACTCGTTCTCGCCGATTAGGACGACACCCCAAAAATTTGACGATTTTCTCGAAATCAAACCTAACCCCACAATCCAGCAAGACAAGCCATTCGAGCGTCTACTCTAGAGCCACATCCACCACACCACAGCGAAGCATCCACCAGGTCTAACCACCACATTCAAAAAATAAGCCGACCTACCAAAAAGATTATTCAAAATACCAACCAATTAACCTTATTAAAAAATCATATATACACTAGAGACTTTCAATTTTTGAAATTTTTTACGTGAAATTTGAAATGAAAAATTTGAATTTGTTGTGTACTTAGGGGGGTATATGTTTTCTGAGAACCCCCCGTAGGTTTGCCAACCCCACATATTCACGGGCGACATCTGCCGTTTCCAGGAAAACCAGCGCCGCCTATTCTGGATGTCTGCACTGCCTCTACCCGATTATGGGTATACTTCGACGTCGGAATTGCTTCTCTTCCCGGATTCCGCACCCTACCCTCGGGCCTTTTTTATCGTCAATTTTTGACCTCAAATTTTTGGTGAATTTCATGCGAATTTTCAGTGATTTCATTGCCTCCGATAGCCTCGCTCTCGTAAATTTCGATGAGTTGCCTGGTCTTTTTTTGCTCAAAAACCCTCCAATTTCGTGGCCGTACGGTACTGGTGTTGCTGAATTTTCGGCGCGATCCCGTCGCACCCCGCTCGGTGTACTGCTCGACTACACCCGCATCGCCAGTGTTTTTGGCCCGCTGTCGGTACAGCCGACACACCAGCACGTCCTGCGCCTGCTGGTTTTGGTGGAGTATCTGAAGCTCTGCGCCCTGCCGCGTTCGACCCTGACGCCCGACCGACTGGCACTGGTTCTGGTGGATGAGAAGGACGCCCTGACCACGGCGCTGCGGGCGTCGTCCCCCTCGGGCACGGTGGTGACCGAGCCAGACTATCTGGTGTTCACGCCGAAGGTCTACGACCTGGTGCTGGCACGCCACCACGCCCAGACCCTGACCGCACTCTTGCCTGCGATCATTGCCTCTCTCAACCTGGCCGCTGGGTACCGGGGCATCGGGCCACTGTACGAGATGCTGATGGACGCGCCGGCCGACGACCGGCAGGAAGCAATGCAACAGATGGTGCTCGGTGCGTGGAAACGCTCGGTGACCGCCACGCTCTACCGTCTGGCGGTGGTGAGCAACAAGCACGTCAAGACTACGAACAAATGGCGTAAGGCGTTCGATGCGATCCACAGGGACGTATCCATCGACGACACGGCGCTGACGGCAGCAGTACGGGCGCCGCGGCCGCGCGTTGACCTGCTTACTGGTGAGCTGAACCCCTGAGTCTGTGGCCGTGCCCGACTTGACAAGGGGTTGTATTACGGGTATAATACATACAATGCAGTTGGATTTCGTCTGCTGTTACCGCACTGACCAACAGGGACAACGACGAAACCGCTGCATCACTGGCCGAGTTACCAGTCTGACTGGTAAGTGAGGTCTCCGACACGAGCCGACTATCCCCCAACCTACGGCAACCGATCGGGCGCTCTTTAACACCAACACACA
>Ga0116193_1003485_pt1 | contig 11332 bp, 11 predicted proteins | sample AD_UKC115_MetaG_FD_89892 | JGI IMG/M metagenome (GOLD analysis project Ga0116193, IMG submission 89892) | Active sludge microbial communities of municipal wastewater-treating anaerobic digesters from Hong Kong - AD_UKC115_MetaG | ecosystem: Engineered > Bioreactor > Anaerobic > Digestate...
TAAAAGGCTAAAAAAGTTATCCATATTTTATTCCCTCAATTCCAAATTATTTTTAAATTTACAAAACATAACCGTTGCGTTAGACTTTTGAATCCACCACACAAGTGTATGAATTGCCTATACGATTGGTGGCTTTAGTAAGAAAAAACAATAAAGATGCAGAATTAGCTCAGCTACAGCAAGTGGTAGACAAACTTAACTTAGAAGAATACTTAAACACCCAATCCCTTAACCAAGTGCTTATACAATGTAATATTGAAAGAGATAAAAACAATAACATACCATTACATCCTTTAGTATTGAATACAGAAACTTGGCAAAAAGCAGGCTACTACGATCCTATAAAAGGCATACTAAAAAATAAAACTGATGAGGAAATGTATTACGATAGAGTATTAGAACTTTATAAGCATGTTTACGAAAAAAATAAGCCTTTTAAAGGAATAGTAGTATGTATAACCACTTTAAAATCGGATGATGAAGAAGGTGGGGAATCTAAAACCGTACCCTTAGACAGCCGTTTAGCCATTATATTGGGTTCTAATATTGAAGCCCCCGATTCTTATGCCCATGAAATAGGCCACCTGCTTGGTTTAGAACATATTTATAGAAGTAAAGAAGATTTGGAAGATCTGCAAGAGAAAAGACAAAAAATAATCGAGCTTAACAATAAAATTGGTATTAATAAAGAAAGACAAAAAAAATATATTGATGATTGCGATAAATATAAAGCTAAGAATGGATACGATTGTCCTGAAAGAAAAGAGGTGGTAAAAAAATTCGATAATGAAATTGATAATCAAAAGATTGAATCGAAATTATGTTTGAATGTTATACAAGTTTATAAGGAAAATAAATACTGTTTTGGGAAAGAAAGCACGATAAATTTTATGGATTATACTAAAGATCATACTAATAGACATTTATTTTGTAAATGGCAATGGGAGCTTATGCAAAGAGATATTGTAAAATATTATGGAAAAGTTCAAAAAGTAGAAATATGAAGTTTCTTATAATCACGTTTGTTTTAACTTTTATTATTCCAAATGATTTAGAAGCGCAGAAAATAGCCAAAAAAGAGAAATCAGATACTCCAGAAGCAGTCATTTATACTTTAAACTTTTTAATAAAAACTGAGAAATATGGTAATAAAAACATTTATCGATATTTGAGTTCAAAGGAACGAATGAATGGTGGCAAGCATATTACATATGTAATCGATGGCAATGAAAATTATTCTCGAAAACAACTCGACACTTTACAGAATCGTTATGAGAAATACGATTATAGTGTAGGTAAATTTATTAATGGATTTAAAAATGGTTTATGGAAATACTTTAAATACAACAATATTGATTCTTTACACTATAAACATGATACTTTATTAAAAACAGAATATTACAAAAAGGAATATTTATTAAATGCAAAAATTATAGATAAGGATACTTTAAATATTGATAGATAAAGCTCTTTGACAAAAAGTTATTTTTTCAATGGCAATGGGAAATCATGCAAACTGATGTTGTAAATTACTATGGTTTAAAAGGAAAGGCTGAACAAAAATGAAAAACATTGTCATCTTTATATTATTATTTTCCCTAGCCTTAAATAGCACGAGTGCACAGAGAAAAGATTTTGTATGCTCAGATCCTGTTATTTACACATTTGCCAAATATATTAGAATAATAAAAAAAAGATATAGAGAGAAACACATATATATTTTTTGATTCTAAAAAGAAACTAGGAAATAATACTAAAGGTACCGTTTATTTAATTACTGGAAACGAAAGCCATACCCGAAAACAATTAGACACATTAAAAAATAAATATGAAAAATATAACTATAGTATAGGCAAATTTAAAAATGGTTTTAAAGATGGAATATGGAAATATTTTAAATATCAAAATATTGACTCGCCTTTTTATAAACACGACACTTTATTAAAAATAGAATATTATCGAAAAGGATATTTGCTTGAAACTGATATTATAAATAAGGATACCTTAAATATTGATAGATAAAGCTCTTTGACAAAAAGTTATTTTTTCAATGGCAATGGAAATTGATGCAAAGCGATGTTGCAAAATATTACGGGAAAACAAAACAATAATTATAAATGAAGTTCCTTATTATTAATATTCTATTCATTAGTTCCTTTACCAGTGCTCTAAGTCAAAAAATTACTGTTCCTACTATACCAGAACTGACAGAGTTTTTACCAACTCGATTTATAGTAGTAAAAGATATTGGCATTAAAAAGTTTTACTTATCAAAATATGATAAGCAAAAATTGGGCAGTAAACATCTAAAAATTAGATATATGCTTAGCGGAAATGAAAATTATATCAAAAAGAATGAAGAGTATATAAAAAGTAATGGAAAGTTGATTGAAGATAATAATAAAAAGATAGAAGAAAATAAGAAGCACTTAAATGATCCTCGTAATGCTGCAATTGCCAAAAAAAATATTAAAACATTGGAAAAAAACAATGAGCAAATAGAAGCGAAAAATAAAAAAAACAGAGAAAATATTGATGTAGCTAAGAAAAATATACAAGATATTGATAGAACTAATGAGTCAATAAACAAAAAAATAACCACAACCGATATTGCTTTAGCTCGCTTTAAAGCAGATGGCTTTAGATTTAAGCAAAGCGATACTGCAAACTTTATGGACTATGGTCTTGAGCGTATAGTATTTACATATCAACAATCTATAAGAATGAGATCGGATGTAGTTGCTTATTATGGCAAAGAAGTTTTACAAACCCCATAAATCTATGAGATTTTATTTAATTTCAATTCTTTTGCTATTGTCTATGTCAATATATGGAAATAAAGTTGATGCACAAAGAGCTATAGATACGATAATAAAGCTTATTAAAAAAAAAGATCTTCCACCACCACAAATGGGCAATATATCTCATCTATGCGAAGGCATTGGAATTTTAAATGGCAACGATTATTATATTAAAGAAATAAAAAATAAAGATTGCTTTTTTGATAGCAAAACAAAAAAACCCATTTCAGGAATTTTTATTATATGGGCATATACCAATTCAATAGATGGAGATTTAGCATACGAAACTCCGTACAGCATGGATAGCGGCCGTTTTGTAAAGGGATATAAACAGGCTATATGGGTAACTAAATATTTACATGAAAATTTGCTGGATTACTCTATCAGTTATCGTCTAGGAATTTTACACGGCAAATACACAGTATACGACACCAGTGGAACTATTTTTTATGAGAGCAATTTTGTAAAAGGTAATGGTTGCCAAAAAGCTTTCTATAAAGATCATACGCTTGCTGATGAAGGTTGTTTCGATAACAATAAACCACAGGGAGTATGGAGATATTACAAAACAAATGGGGATAGACAATCAGAAATTCTTTACAATAAAGGTAAGCAAGTACAATCTAAAACATTTAAATAAAAAAACTTATGCCCGAACATATAGTAGAAAACGCCTTAATGCAGTGCACCCAAGGTGCAGCGCCAGTACCCTTAACCGTAACTAGCCAGCAATTTGCAACCATAGAAAACAAACTCAAAGCTACCGAACTCGATATAGCCCCTATGGTAAACATACCCAGTTTTGGAGCTTGTGCAGCCTTACAAGGCCCTTGTGTACCTGCCCCTACCAGTTGGCAAAAAACTTCTTTATTTACGGTTAACGATTTAAAAGAACTCACCACCGATTCTTTTTGTATCTGTGGCGCTGGCGGCGGAAAAATACAATTTACCTGCTCAGGTCAGGCCGATTTTTCAAAAACAGAATAACATATAAAAAAAATATATACAATCATTTCTATATGATACAAAAAATAATCAGCAAATTAGCCAGCAGCGTAGGCAATACACAAACTGTAGAACCTTATGGATGTAAAATATATATTGATAGCAAAGAACTGTCCGATTACCATACTTTTACTTTACAGCAAAGTTTTAACGATCATCACTATTTTGAAATTACTATTCCTACCGAAAGTTTACTTAATGCCGGAGTAGAACAAGTACCTCGTCCTGAAAGCTTAATAGGTAAAAAAATAGTTACACAATTATACAAAGGCTTTTCTTTAGGTGCAGACAGCAACGATTTTACAGGCATTATAACCTATGCTGGTTACAAGCAAACAGCAGCCAATAGAACCATACTCACTATTAAGGGTCAAAGCAAAACCTATATGCTAAATACCACTTGCGATCGCATATATCAAAATCAAACTTTACGTGATATTGTATCGGACATAGAATCAAGTACACAAGGTCAACTAACTATCAAAAAAAATCCAAGCCTTTCTATTTTTCACCCTATCATTACACAATACCAACAAAGCAATATGGATTTTCTAAACTATATTGCGTATACCTATGGCCAATGGTTATTTTACTACCAAAACACACTCTATTTTGGACGTCCAAAATGGTTAGATGAAAAAAAACCTATAACACTTTGTTTAGGAAAAAACCTAACCACCCAAACAGTTTATCATGAGTGGAAACCACTAGCACAAAAAAGTTTTTTTAGCTATACCGAAGCACAAGATAAATTATATCAACAAACAAATTGGGAAACCCCCAACGCTGTTTTACATGGGAGCCATGCAGCCAATCACATGCAAAATGCAGACAAGTGGATGCGGCAAAATATTGCTTCAGCGTGTATACCTATACATGCAGCTTATAAAGAAGAAATCGATCACTATTTAAAAGTTCAAAGAGCCATAGCAGGCAGCCAAAGCTATACCATACAAGGAGAGAGTATAGAACACCTGCTTTGTCCAGCCACATTAGTAAGTGTAGACAATGGAGGCATCTACATTATAACCTCTACCACTCATACCTTCAATAATCACACTAAACTATACAACAATACATTTACAGCCATACTCAATACGCCAGAAGCTTTTCCATACAATCCCAACACCATAAAAATACCCAAAGTAGCTCCTCGTTTAGCGTACGTAGTAGATGGTCCTAATGCCAAAGGAGAAATGAAAGTATGCCCACATGGAACTACCTATACCAAATACTATGCCTGGCTACCGGTAGCACAACCCGATATTCACAGCCGCAATGGAGGATTTTATTTTTTACCCGTTAAAGGCAGTTTGGTACTAATAGATCATTTATACGGACTAACCTGTTTTCCATACATATCTCGCTCCATGCCCCATGGCAAAAACACCCATGCAGCAGACAATCTTAACAACAGCAAAAGAATTATTAGCACTCCCAAACAACACAAAATAATATTTGATGATCAGTTAGAGACTAGAGGCCTTACCATACAAGATGCAAACGGCAGCAGCATACATATACAAAGCCAAGAAGGATACATCCATATTACCAGCAAAAACCTACAATTACAAGCCAACGATATACAGTTTAACAGCAAAAACACCACTATAGATATAGAAACGCTAAACGTCCGTTCCGGGAAAAATATAACTATACAAGCTAAAAGCATACGAGCAGAAGGCGGCAATAAACTTTTAGCCCAAGCAGATAGTACAGCCCTTATAGGCAATAAAGCCTTAAAAAAAACAGGTGAAAAAATAACCATTGCAGCTCAAGAAAACTTAAATTTATACGCATGAGTATCCAAATTAACGCACTAAAAGAACTTTCTCTTAGGGGGTCCGATTATGCTAAAAAAACAGGTCCTGACAGATACGATATATATGAGCAAGAAGCAAAACCACCTTTAATACCAATTATAGCTTTTATTAAACTGAAAGAAAAAAAAGTAGACAAGTTTGATGGTTCTTTTGGTTTTGATTGGTTAGAATATAATGTTGAACAAAAAAAATACACCCATGTACAAGGTACGCCAATTAGCAGTTTAGAAAAATACTTTGATGCTGAAAGTGGCAAATTCATAACCAATTTGAGCGAAGAACAAAAAATAGAAAAAATAAAATTAGATTATGAACAGTTAGTAGAAGTAAAAGATATGGACTATCGCATGCCTTATCTTTCTATGAAAGCAGGGCAAACTATTAAACTTACACTAGATATTCAAGTACTACCGTATAAAAAAGAAGAACAAGATAGAGAATCCAATGCTTTAACTATAAAAGCACCAGAAAATTACGAACTGCAAGTAAAAGATTCGTTAGAAGGAATAAAAAAAGATAAAAAAGTTACCCTTGCCATACATTGCAAACAAGCTTCTTCTACTGGAACACTTATTATAAAAGATAAGGATGAAAAAGTAATAGGTGGCTTAGTAATGGTAGACAATACCCAAACCACTACCATACATATACGTATGGTAGCTCTACTAGAAAAACCTTCTGATGCTAAAGATGCCGATAGCTATGCTCGCCTAATGCTAAGCACTATAGATGTAGGTAAATTAGAAAAATACCTAAACGAAAACTCATTAAACCAAGCCAACATACAAGCTGTTATAGAAAAAGAGAACAATAAACTTCCATTATACTACCTCAACTTTGACGCTACAGCAGCCGAGTGGAAAGATTATATGCAAAAAGAAGACGGAACAATGAAATTTAAAGACAAAGTAGATATAGAAGATACACTAATTACCCAGCTTGAACAACAATACAGAAAAAAATATGCAGCAGCTGAGCAACAACAAGCATTTAATGGCGTACTATTATTTGTGACTAAAGAGGAAAAATTATCTCGATATACTACCGGTGGCGAAAGCAAACCTATACCAGTAGATTATAACAACATTATTATATTTGGTAACCGATTAACCGATAATTATGCTTATGCACATGAATTAGGCCATCTGCTTGGCCTACACCATGTGTTTAGTAAGGGTAAGGAGGAAGAAGAGGAATGTGAAGGGTTATATAGTGATTACAGGAAAAATAAAGCGCTATATGAGAAGGTAATAAAAAATACTAGAGCAAAATACTACGATGAAACTAAAGTTACGCCTGAGGATAAGGAAAAAATGGAAGACTTAGAAAAAGAATTAAATTCAACTATTACAAAAATAAATGATAAGAATACTGCGCCAAATGAGTTGGAAGCATTAAAAAAGAAAGTTTCAAATATTAGTAATGTAAGGGATGAGTTAAGAATCAAATATGTAGATGATAAAGATATAGACCAACAAAGAGATAAGGATGCAATAGAAGGATGTAGAAAACAATTAGCAATAATCCAAGAAGTGCTTCAAATATGTACTATCAATAAGTATAAGTTTACTCAAGGAGGAACATATAATATTATGGATTATGATGATAACAACAGTAAAACAAAATGCTTGTTTAATCATATACAATGGGTAATGCTGAAAAGAAATACTGCATTTACAAAATAAGCTTGCAGAAAACATAGAATATGAGTCGACGACTACTTCTTTTTTGTTTAACGCTTGCAATTTATCATAGCTTGTCTTTTGGGCAATTGAAAGATAAATATAATACGATAACAGAAAGTATAGATGAGGATGAACTATCTTATAACAAAAATTGCCAAAATACGATTTACTATGACAAACGTAAAGATTCTATAGCTAACAATGTATTCTTCTTTATTTATGGTAAAAAGAAAGATATATATAATAGTATTTTGTACGAGTCTGCAGGTCTTATATTATCTGGCAAAAAAGAAGGGTGGTGGGTATTAGATTACCTAAAGTTTGATTCGAATAATAATAAAATAGCGAAGCACGAATTTTATAAAAATGGATTCATAGAAAATCTAAAAATATGTGTATTTTATAAAGAGACAGACTCTTTGTTAAAAATATTATATCAGACGAATTTCAAAAATGGAACGGGCTATTACAAAGATTATAACCGATATGGTAAGGTAATAGCAGAAGGAAATTATAAAGATGGTTGTAAAGATAAATGGTGGAAATACTATAATGACAAAGGCTATCTAATCAGAAAAGAAAAATACAATAAAGGCGTCTTAAAAAAAACTCTTACCTATCAACCTAAAGAGTAGCTACTACAAAAGTATTGCTGGATTAAAACAAGAACAAGAAGAATTAATGATATACAGTATTAATAAATATAGATTTAAAGAAGGAGATACTTTTAATATTATGGATTATCCCAAAGACGCAACTCAAAAAAAAAATCTATTTAGCCATTTACAGTGGAATATGAAAGCAGATACTAAGTTTACACAATAAATTTATGCACCGTATATTTATTTTTATCAGTATTTATTCTTTATTTTATAATCTTACTATAGGTCAAATAAAGTCAAGAGATACTTTAAAGATTATTGTAGCAAATGGTAGTGATATAGTGTATGACGAATCTTGCCAAAATAGTATTTGTTATGATAAAGAAACAGGAGCTATATGTAAGAATGGACATTATTCAATTCTTTATGAAGATAAAGCAAGAATCTATGGGATTAAACATAAACGCTTGATTTATGGCGATATAGTTAATGGTAAAAAAGAAGGTTGGTGGAGATATGAATATTCGCCAGATTCAAATAATAATACTATCCTTAAATATGAAGTATATAAAAATGGATTATTATTGAATTACTATTTTGACCTATTTTACAAAGAAACAGATTCATTATTAAAAATATTATATCAAGCCGATTTTAAAAATGGTACAGGCTACTATAAAGACTACAATCATAGTAGAATATTAATAGCAGAAGGCAATTATAAAGATGGCTGTAAAAGTGGTTGGTGGCAATACTATAATGATAAAGGCATTGTAATACGCAAAGAAAAATATAATAAAGGCATTTTAAAAAAACTCATACCTATCAACTAAAAGAATAACTTTCACGAGAAACGCATTTCAATTGAAACTCCGGCAATGTATCGTTAGGTGCATATATCAACTAATGATCACCATTTTGTATTCGATGCTCTTTGCTACAAACAGGCACATTGTTTTTTGCTTTCAAACATATACTTATGCTATTAAAGCCTATCCTTCACTCGGGTGAAGCATAGGCTTTAATACAAGGTAAAAGCAAAAAACCAAAGCCCCTGTTGCTAAACTTCAACATCCAATACAAAAAGCCCAGCTAAACCTATCCCCTCAACAACCATCCTACGCAACAAAGCTACACTGCTCAGGAACATAAGTGTGGTGTTGCCGCAGCTATACATAAAAAGCCTGCCAGGCAGCTTGCACATAATGAAGCTATACTACCCTACCTGTCATGCTTTTGCCACCCTTCGCAGCCCACCACTCCGTCCTTTCTTTTTTATGGAGATAAAATAATTTTTCTATGGGTAGCCATAAAAAACAGGCCTCCACCATTTCGTCCGCCACCTGCCGGCGGCTGGCAGCTTATACGTTTAATTTGCCCTCCGCTACGCTATGGGCCATTAATATGGCCGATCCGGCGGGCACTTACAAACCCGCCTCCTACGTCGGCCTCTTTTTTGCAAGGCTGCCAGCCGCATGGCGGGTGGTGGCGATAAAGCAATGAATAAAGCAAGCATAAAAGACAAGCTTTAAAATGCTGTAGACTTCAAGAAATGAAGCTTAATACGTGCCAAACTGCCGCCCCCGCTGCAAGATGTGTAGATTTTATAGTTCATGCTAGCGGGGTTGGCTTGCATAAAAAAGATAGATGATTGCACACTCTTTAGGTATAATTTACTTTATAAAGCAATCATCTATCTTTTTTACGCTGATCCTTTGCTCGTCTATATTAAGGTTATCCATGATGTACTTCCAATATAAACCCTATATAAAAGCTACTTATAAGCAACGGTTTTAGAACTTGTGTATATACGCTAGGCATTATCATATAATAGTAAATAACACATACAAAAAAATAGCCCTGAAGTGTTTCAGAGCTATTATCTAGCATCTTGTTTTAAAATAATCTAGAATAAATTATCAATCCTCAAACAATTACCACTGGATAGTAAATAATAGTTTGCACCTACTTTCTGATAAAACTCTATACCAACACACTGTAATACCGATACATCTGTAGTAAGGGTGGTACCAGCCGGAAAACTCGCAGTAATCGTAGCGCCAGCATAGGCTTTGTTTAAAGGAATGTAGCTGCTGTACTCTATTTTGCTTAACTCATTCAGCGCAGGTTTGCTGGGCTCGTATACATCATTAGCTGTATTGTATTTAAAATCTGAAATAATAGCTATAGCATTTACTAACCTACAATCGGTAGCACCTGATGGGGCGCTAATGTTATTAGCAGGATTAAGAGCAGGTAATACTAAATCTGCGCTATCTCTAGTCATGGAGTGTTTTACACTGTAGGCAGCTGTAAACAGGCTACTAAAAGAAATGTCTTTGTTGAAATCAAAGCCCGCTAAATATTTGCGCTGGGTACTGATCTCTATTTTACGATAGCCTCTGGCCTCGGTGCCATCTTCTAAGTTTATTTTTTTCATGATAGAAGTAAGTCGTCCGGTTACTTGGCTGTCGGCCATTTGTTGTAAGAGTTGTGAGAGGGCAACTCGAATAGATTTACCTGCTTTAGCGCAACCGCCAAATTCGCTCATGTTTTCTCGAGTACGTTCAAACTCTGGAGCGTTGTTGATTTGTTCTCCCGTAGGCCCGCCAACCATGCCAGCGAAGTAGCCTTCTTGTCCTTTAATTTTAAAGTGGCGTATATCGCCTAGGGTGCCTACATATTTTAAAACACCTTTTTGCTTTGCCATAATAATAGTTTTTAATGGTTAATAATAAAAATAATACTATAGCAAAGTTCATACGAAATGTATACTGGTAGTGTATTGACAAGGGCGTAAAAGGGTGCGATATAACGCTAAAGCACCTATTTGTATTCTTAATAAATTGCGCTGATAAAAAATTGTATGCGTTATGTTTAGCAATAGTAAAACAGCATATCAAAAATGAGATGGTAAAATAATCTTTAGGCAGAATAATCAGTAAAGTAAAATCTTAAAGTTGTAAATTGATAGTAGAGAATATAAAATGCTAAAAATGAAGAAATCAAAGCGAAGGGAAGTAGTAAAGAAAATGTTATAAAGCAAACTGAAATAAATCTATAAAATAGAGTGCTTGTTTACCCTATGTTTACCCTAAAAAGAAAAATCCCTCATAAATTATTGATTTACAAGGGATTATTAAATTAAAAAGTGATCCCGCTGGGACTCGAACCCAGGACCCCTACATTAAAAGTGTAATGCTCTACCAGCTGAGCTACGAGATCATAAACAACTAAACAAGCATTCTACTGCTTAATTGGAGTGCAAAAATAAGTGAAAAAAAATACGAAGCAAATTTTTTATAGTAGTATTTAAACCTTTGTGTAAATAGGATAGTAACTGTATTAGTGTAAAAATTAATTTTAAACCTCAAATACAGTTTTATGTACAAACCACCAACACAACTTTCTCCAGA
>Ga0116193_1003486_pt1 | contig 11332 bp, 12 predicted proteins | sample AD_UKC115_MetaG_FD_89892 | JGI IMG/M metagenome (GOLD analysis project Ga0116193, IMG submission 89892) | Active sludge microbial communities of municipal wastewater-treating anaerobic digesters from Hong Kong - AD_UKC115_MetaG | ecosystem: Engineered > Bioreactor > Anaerobic > Digestate...
TCTCGATGAGCCTACGGCAATGCTCGATGCTGCAGGGCGCGAGGCTGTTATCAATTTAATTCAGAAGATTAACCGCGAGCTCAAAATAACAGTGGTGCTGGTCACTCATTTTATGGAGCATTCTCTGCTTTGCGACCGGATTATATGTTTGAAAAATGGCGATGCCGAATATTTCGGAAGGCCGGCGGATTTTTTTAAAAAAGGTAAAAATTATGTATCGGATTTTAATTTAAAAATGCCGTTTAGTTATCTTTTATTGGAAAAAATGACCGAGGCCGGCCTGAATAGCGGCGATGAAATTTACAGCGCAGCACGTGATCTCGATACTCTGGCTGAAAGAATATATAAAAATTTTTTAGCTCAAAAATAATTATAGAACTTTAAAAAATTCCAACAGAAAGTTTTTAAATGATAATTAAAAAAATATTAAATTTAAGAAAAATTTTCATTTTTTATTTTTTAATATTTTTTTCCCGCAAAAGTAGGTTTTATAAATTTAATTATTTGTCAAAGGCTGTCAAAAACATTATTAAAAATGTATCATTAAAGGCTTAAAAAATAAAAAAACCAGGTTTGAAAATAATCAAAACTGGTTTTTTATTTTGATAATAAATAACTTAATTAATTAAATTATTTTTTAACTTCTGTTTCTTTTGTGTCAGCAGGTGCTTTTACTTCTTTTGTTTCTTCAACTTTTTCAGCTTTTTTAGCTTTTTTGTGGTGTTTTTTAGCTTTTTTAGCTTTTTTAGCTTTTTTTACTTCTTTTTTGTCTGTGTCTTTAGCTTCTTTTACTGCTGTAGCATTTTCTTTGCAGAGGCAAGGTTTGTTGTCTTTGCAACCGCACTGGCAGTCAGCTTTGCCGCATACGCAAACTGGTTTTACTTCAACTGGTTTTGTAACTTCGACTGCTGCTGTTTCAGCTGGTTTAACTTCTTCTTTCTTTTCGGCAACGGCTTTGTCAGCGCATTCTTTAGCTTTTGGGCATTCAGCGCATTTGTGTGCAGCTAAATAAGCCATTTTTACTTCAAGTTTGTCAAGGCATTTCTGCATGAACAAAGCAGCTGTAGCTTTGTCTGAAAACATTAAGCCTGCGCTTGCAACGTTAACCATTGTGAAACATACCATTAAAACAACCGCGAGAGTAGTGAATACTTTTTTCATTGAAAAAACTCCTCCTATATTTTTATGTTTTTGTGGATGTTATTTTATCATGATTAAATGGTTTTTGTCAATTATTTCTTAATAAATTTATATTAACACTAAAGGCATTTTCAAAGAGGGTCAAAGCCGTCTTTGCCTGAATAACACATAGGGCAAGTCCAATCTGTAGGAAGATCGGTAAAATTCGTGCCTGCCTTGATTCCGCGTTGTAAATCTCCAATGGCGGGATCGTAAATATACCCGCAGCTTACACATACGAATTTTTCTGAGTCATTAACTTTTTCGGTCATTTATTTTCATTCCTTTTTATTTTTATCATAAAATCATATTAAATATCCAGCAAGTAAAATTGTATTTAATTAAAATTGAATCATCGTAAAATATAACTGCCGAAAATCAATATCTTTGAATGTTTTTAAATAATTAAAATTCTGTAACGAATTAAATATGAGTTATGAAGTAATTAATCAATTCGTTTTGCGCGGAATTTAAGGAAGTATTTTTAAGTTCGGAATATTTTTTTACGTCTTCATATTCGGGTTTATAGTTTAAAATCTTGTTGTTAAGATAAGTCAATTTAAAATTTATTTCGATATTGTCGATGATAATTTTTTTAAATTCACGTTTAAGTATCAATCGGTCGGATTTATTTATGCGAAGTCCTATCGTTGTTGAATTTTTAAAAATCACTCTGCAGATTTCGTCAAGATTTTCCTGCCTGCACATTACATTAAGCTGGTTGGCAGGTCTGTTCTTTTTCATCAATATTGGAGTTATACTTACATCCAGAGCGCCGGCCGAGGAAAGTTTCTCAAATAGATTAGCGAATAATTCCGGATTCATGTCATCGATATTGGCAGCTATATTAAATATGAAGTCGGTTAAACAATCATTTTGGACAGCAATATCATTTAAAACATTATTGTCCGATTTGACAATGCTTTCATTAATTAGAGTTTTTTTTTTCCTATCATGATTCTTAAAACGTTTGGGTGTTCAAAATCATGATATCCTGCGCCGTAACCAATTTTTTCAAGGTCGAATTCAGGCATTTCCGTTGAATTTTTGCATAAAGTTTTCAATATTGCGGCGCCCGTCGGGGTTACCAGCTCGGAACTTATTTTAAGCTTATAAAGAGTGAAATTTTTAAGAAGTTCAAGGGCGGCCGGAGCGGGGTTAGGCCATAATCCATGTGAAAATTTAAGAAACCCAAATGAAACCGGTATTTTTGAAACATAACATTCTGAAATATCAAGTTTATCAATACAAATAGCTGTACCTACAATGTCGATGATCGAATCTATTGCGCCGACCTCGTGAAAGTGTATCTCATCGACTACAATGTTATGCATTTTAGATTCAGCTGCCGCTATATTTTCAAAAATTTCAATCGCTATTTTTTTTGCGCGTTCGTTAATTGCCGAATTAACGATTATTTCTTTTATTTCTTTTAAGCCGCGATGCGAGTGTTCGAAATTAGTGCCGGCGTCATGCGGGTGGCTGTGCTTATGTTCGTGTTCGTGCTCGTGATGATTGACGTTATAACCGTGCAAATGCTGATGGTTGTGTTCATGCTCATGATGATGTGGCTCGCTGCTATGGCGGCTGTGTTCATGACTTTGATCATGTTCGGTTATGTGATGATGCTGATTTTCATGAGTTTCATCTATACTGTTTAATGAATGGCCGTGGCAGCAATGACTATGCTCATCTTTGACGTCGGCATGGTGATGATGTGCAGCAGCGCTATAGTCATGCTCGTCATGTGTATGGCCGTGAGAGCCTTTATGGCAATGTGTAAAAAGCGGCGCGTGGCCGAAAATATTTCCCGCTTCGTCTAATACATTAAATTTTACTGAAGCGAGACCGTTTTTCATTGTGTTTTCCATTTTTAGCGAATAGCCTGAAATATTAAGCTTAGCGAGCTCCTGCTTTAAGTATTCAAATTCTACGCCGGCGCTTAAAAACGCGCCGATTGTCATGTCCCCTGATATACCCGAAAAACAGTCAAAATATAATACGTTCATTTTATTTTTTCCTCCGCGTTTTTAAGGATTTATTTGCCGCATCCGGCATTTTTTTAGAAATTTTTATTTTTTTCGGATTTTCTTCAAGCTTATCGTTAAATATATTTGGTGAAATATTAACGGCATTTTCAATTTTTAAGAGCGCATTTTCAGCCTGCAGGTTGATTTGTGAAGCCAGATAGCCGGCTCCGAAGCCGTTATCTATATTTACTACGGATACGCCCGGCGAACAGCAATTCAGCATCGAGAGCAGGGCCGCGATTCCGTTGAAACTGGAACCGTATCCGACAGAGGTCGGAAGCGCAATTACCGGAACAGAAGCGAGGCCGCCGACGACAGAAGCGAGGGCGCCTTCCATACCGGCAGCGACTATTATTACGCGGGCGTCGAATATATGTGAAATATTATTGAAAAGTCTCTTAATTCCTGCTACTCCGACGTCATATACGCGGGTGACATGCGAGCCGGAAAGCTCCGCCACCATTGCGGCTTCTTCGGCAGCTTTTAAATCTGCGGTGCCGGCTGTCATTACTACAACTTTGCCTTTAGGAACAGGCTGCTCGCCCTGCCTCAAGAATAAAAGCATTGAGTGCGGAATATAGGTAACATCAGGGTATATTTTTTTGACTTCTTTGTAAACGTTTGTTGAAACGCGCGTGGCCATGACGTTGCCGCCGTGCGCGGCCATTTTTTCAAAAATTTCAATTATCTGGCCGTCCGATTTACCTATTCCGAATATCACTTCCGGAAAATTTTTAAATATAGCCCTTTTATGGTCGATTTTAGCGAACCCGATATCTTCGAATTCGGCTTTTTTTATAAAATTAAAAATTTCAGATTCCGTTATTTTGCCATTTTTATAATCAACAAGGCAGTTTTTGAGCTTTTCGTAAAAATTATTTCCCATTTATTTTTCCATTCTATTAAAATTTTACTGATATTCCATAAAGTAGATTTCTGAAAAAATCTTTTCAATATTGTTTAACATACTCTGGTAATTATTTCACTGGAATTTATAATATACTGTAAATTCATATTTGTGATATTTTTAATTAAAAGAACCTGTTCTGAAGCCTTCTATGTCAAGCGTTATAAATTTAAAACCGTATTTTTTGAATTCTGTTGCAATTGCTTCCCTACTTTTAAGCAATAGTTCAAATTCGCCGGGTTCGATTTCAATTCTGACAAGTTCGTTGTGATATCTTACTCGGTATTGCGAAAATCCAAGCTGTCTTAAAAAGTCTTCGCATTTTTCTATTTTAGTAAATTTTTCACGGCTGAACTCGACGCCGTAAGGAAATCTCGAGGTAAGGCATGCCATCTGCGGGCGCGCCCAGGAGTCAAGGTTCATTTTCTTTGAAAACCATCTTATTTCAAGTTTGGTTAATTTTGCTTCCATCAGAGGCGATGCGATGTCTAATTCCTTTTGAGCTTTTAATCCCGGGCGGAAATCGTTAAGGTCGTCAAAGTTGGCGCCCGAAAATACTTTATTAAATCCCATTTTTTTTGCTTCGTTTAGAAATTTAGAAAAAAGTTCTTTCTTGCAAAAATAGCAGCGATTTTTTGTATTTTTACGAAAATCTTCGCTGTCAAGTTCAGATGATTCGATAAATATCTGCCGTATTCCTAATTTTTCGGCGAATTTTTTAGACACTTCGAGTTCATGAGCCGGGAATGTTTCGGAAATTGCAGTGGCGAGCGCTGCTTTTTCTCCTAGAGTTTCCCGGGCTACAGCCGCTAAAAACGAGGAATCGACGCCGCCTGAAAACGCGATGATCGCGGAATCGTAATTTGCAATTATAGTTTTTAAATTTTCAAGTTTTTTTAATGCTTCAGTTTCGTTTATTAGTGAAAAATCAATATTTTTCAGATACATCATTCCTTTTCTTAGTTTGCGGTTAGTTAATATGTATACTTGAGTTTTGCGTCTTAAAAATATCTTAAAATAAGGTTTTTAAATATGAATAAAGTTTTATTTTTAGTCTTATATAAAAAACAAGCATGAATATGCTGTTTAAAAATATGAATTAATGTAATAATGCTGATTTTGCATGTGAAATTTAAGTGAAAATATAAAATTTCGACCGTAAGTTTAATAATAACATAACTTTTTAATTTGTAAAACAAAATTTTAATTTTTTTTGAAATTAAAAAAACCTGTGAGCTTTCGCTGACAGGTTTTTTAATCAATGGATTTTATGAAATTGAATGTTTAAAGTGTATTTTTATGTAAATTTAACAGGTTTCGAAAAATTATTTTAATATCGAGAATCATTGTTAAATGCTGCGACTATTTTGCCAACTAAAATACTTCGTCTAATGCTGCGACTAAATGCTATGTTTGATTGTATCGGCGGTGCCGATTTTCATTTTTATGAGCGGTTGCGTTCGGTATTAGAATAATGACACGATTATTATAATAAAACTATTAACGCTGCTCCGAAAATGCTTTGAATATCCATTGAAACGTTCACTAAATTTTACCGTTTATCTTAAAATTTCTAAATTTTACTACTATATTACTAATTCCCGCTTTTATTTTTTATTATTGTGTTTTTGTCGTTAGTTGTTTATTATATCGGTTGATTTTTACAATGTCTTAACAAATCTTTACAAAATAATATTTAAATCATATTATTTTTGCCAAGATATCCCGTTAAGATACCGCGCACGAAGTTTTCGGGCTTTGTAAGATTTACTCCGATTATTTCATGATTAATTTCTACGTCTGAATAGCCATTTTCTTTTAAAAATATTTCGATTGTCATTCGTATCAGCCCCTTTTTCTTAGTTTTTCACATTTCGCTTTAACTTGCGTGTTATGTTTAACTTATCGGAAGAATTTTTATTTATCTTATGAAATTTAATAAGTATTTTTTTCGAGGTTATTAATATTGCTTGTTGTTGATTTTAAGACGACAGTTTGAATTTTATCCTCCGTCTGGTATGTCAATATAGCTTCAAAACCTTTGTAATTTTTGACTACTTCGTACTTTTCATCGAATGTTGCTGATTTCGAAGGCCATATATCATTTAAGTATATAAAATGATCATCACACACGGTGCCGGTTGAGTCAAGAATCCTTACTCTGATTGTTACCGAGTAAGCTGCTTTATTGCCGTAATTTGTAATGGTGCCGCCGGTAAAAAATGTCCTCTTGTCGGTGCCTTCTATTGTATAACCGCCGCCGAAATGTTCGCCGCTTAAAACTAATTTTGGAGCGTCATTCGATACGTAAGGCGAATCGGTTGTAACCGAATTTATTCTGCTTTCCGCGCAGCCGGATATCGCTCCCGCCATTATAAAGCATAATGATAATATTATAAAGTTCCGCGGTTTCAAAATATTGCTTATCGCTTTGAAACGGCGGCTTTCTGATTTTTGCTTTATAATGTGAAATTCTTTATTTGAATTTTCTGTTAACTTTTCTTTTTGAATTATATTATACATGGTTATTTTATATACATATCGGAAGTAATTAAATAATACTTTAAAAATAAGGTTTTTTATGTTAAAATATTTCCCTATGAAAACTTTACAAGGAAAACATCAACAATTATTAGAGCAAATAATTAATAACTACAATCAAAATGTCAGCGGCACAAATGGAATTGTGATTAAAGATTATAATTGCGGGACCTGCATCACGGATTTTCTTTTTAATTTGAGCCGGAGCATTCCGCGGTCTATATTTATTGATTGTGACGCAAAGTCATCTCTGCCTTTTTCAATTCCGTACGCGCCGTTTTTTCATTTTATTTATTCGTATGCTTTGAATTTTGATAATTATAAAGGAATTAACCCGAATAAGATCGAAAAATTGTCTAAAATTTCAGGGCTTATTTCGTTAGAGAAAAATTTAGATTATTCTACTTTCGACTTGATGAAAAGTTTTTATGGCTTTAAACACGACTGGAATGAATCTGGCTCTTGCTTTGATATTTACCAGGAATTTAAAAATATAATTGATTTTATTTCTAACGGCTGTCCGATAATTTTTCATATAAAAAATTCCAATTGGATTGATATCGAAACTGCACACCTTATTAACTTTATATTTAATAATAACTCAAATACAAAAATAATTTTTATATTTTCGATGCCGGCCGGGACGGATTTCAGCTGCGCCGTCAAGTCGATGCCGGGGGCGCTTGCTTCGGTTTGTTATGATTACGAACGCTATCAGGAAAATGAAGTAATGCCGTTATCTTTGAAACATAAAAATTGTAATGATCATTTTAAAAAAACATTGTCTTTATTTAATGAAAGTGAAATATCGGTAATAACTATAGCTTCAATATTTTTAGATTATTTTAGAGTGTCAGATGTTGCAAAGGCGTCTTTAGCCCCGGAAGAAACCGTGAAAACTATTCTGGATAAAGCTGCCGAGCATGGAATCATCTATAAATTGCACGCCGTAGGTTTTTACTGTTTTACAAGTGATGAAATACAAAAATATTTTTTTAATTCGGTTGCTAAACCTTATTTGATTGAAATAAATAATAGAATCCTGGATAATTATTCTAAAATTAAACTGCCTGATATAGGGTTGGCTAAACTGATATATCATTGTTTAATGGCTGAAAACTACGAAATTATATGTAAATTGTCATTGAAATTAGCCGCCGCTTTATGTGAATTGAAACAATCAAATAAAGCGCTTAAAATTTTTAAATTTTTGAGGCTGATAATTTTTCCTAAAATAAAAAAAATAGAGGCCGGCTTAAAAATTCAAACTTATATTTTGCAAATAAAAACTATGATATTAGCTAAAAAATATAAGCAGGCGCTGATTGAAATAAATGAATGCGAATCGATTATTGAAAAAAATATATCCGCAGCGTCAAAATCCGAATATCTTTTGGAGTTATATAAATGGCTGAGCTTTGTTTATATACAAAAGCCTTCTCTTGACAATAAAAATGAAGGAATTGCCCTGAAATATCTTCAGCAGGCTCTTTCATTAAGTATGTCGAGCGTCAAGCAGCGCGTGGATGTTAATAATTTATTCGGAATGTATTTTTACCGTCAGAGCGATCTTGAAAGAGCGGGTATTTTTTATCGTGACAGCATAAAAACACTATCAGTCAGCAAATATGGAACGGATTTATGGCTTGATAATGATTCAGCGTACCGCGGCCTTTCATCGATATATTTAAGACAGGGTGAATTTCGCAAGGCATTTGCTTATCTTAAAAAATGCGAAGAAAATTGCATTAATTTTAATCAGCAAAGAATGCTTGCAAATACGTTGCAATATATAGGAATGATCCATCATAACCGCGGTGAGTATGATGCCGCTATTGAAAATTATACTAAAGGCCTTAATGTTTTAGAAACTCTTCTTGATAAATCCGAACAAAGCCGTATATGGACATCACTTGGAGTTACATATTTCAATCTTGCCAGGTATGACGAAGCGCTTACATATTTTAATAAGACTCTTGAGTTTGCGCAGCTAACTTCAAATAAGAGAGCCATTGCAATTTTAAAGGGAAATCTTGCCAGGATTTATATGATTCACGGCGATTTTTCAGCTGCCGCAAATGCTTTGGATGATGATATAGCGTTATTGAAAGAAATAGGCGATAAATTCGGGCTTGCTTATGCTTATAATTACGCGGGCGATCTCTATTTTATGAAGTCAGAGCCTAAAACTGCGCTTGAATATTACAGGAAAGCTTATGAAATAGCCTTGAAAAGTAAGTTCTTAAATCCTTTGATCCTTTCTTCTATCGGAATTATTCAGGCTCTGCCTTTCGATAAAGTCATCGACTCCGGTAAATCGATAATAAATGAATTAATTTTAATAGACAGCCGTGAAATCGATATCGTTTCCAAGTCTTTAATATTAAGGGCACGGTGTATTTATGAGTGCTTGTGCAGTATAGGACACCGTGCTACATGCTTTATCAATCAGGCGCTTATAAATTTTGAAAAAATCAATATGCCGCTCGAAACGGCGTTATGCCTTATTGATGAAAGTAAAATTTTTAAATTAAACGGTATGGTTGAGGCGAGTGAGGCAAAAATAAAAATTGCGATACAGATTTTCAAAAAAATAAATGCTAGATTTTATATTGAAAAATATTCAGAGTAAATATTTTTATCCCGAGGCGGTTAAATGAATAAAATATTTTATTATTTAATGGCGGTCGTTTCAATATTTTTTATATTGCTGTCGTTGATATTTCTCATATCGTCAATGGCAAAGCCGTCATATATAATTGTCGCGCTTTCGCTTGGCGGTATCGGCGCCGGTATTTTATATTTTGCGCTGGCCGGTATCTCTTACGCTAATTTTACAAACGCAGATAACATAGCTAATTATATCTTAAAAATCGCGCATAGAAATAACGGCGTTTTTACCAAAGAAGAAATAAAGGAAAAATTAAATATTAATGAAGAAATTTTTAACCTTGCATTAAAAAAATTAGAAAACCAGAGCGCCTTGTCAATAAATTATGATAATGGCCTGACTATATATAAAATTTCAGGAATCGCCAATTTTGTGAAAAGGAAATGTGAATTTTGCGCTACTGAATTTAACGTGCGCGATAATCTTGTAAAATGTCCTAATTGCGGCGGAAATATTAAGATTTCATAAGTTAATCTTAATGGTAAGTCCGTCAAACGCGATTTTGGCTTTGTCCCTGATTTCAATTTCAGCTTGTTTATGGTCAACTTCATGATCAATATGTGTCAAATAAGCCATTTTGGGCTTCAGCTCTTCTATAATTTTAATGGCCTCGGCTATATTAATATGCGTCGAATGCTGACGATATCTTAGGGCGTCGATTATCAGGCAATCAAGTTTATAAAGAAATTTCATAGATTCTTTTGGGATTTGCTTTACATCGGGAATATAAGCCATATTCCCGACCTTATAACCTGCCGTTTCTTTTTCGCCGTGTATTACTTTAATGGCTGTTATGTCAATGCCGTTAACATTTACAGGCTCAAAAAAATTTAAAGGCATGAGGTTAATTCGCGGAATGCCTCCGCCTGCCGGTATTTTATCTAAAAAAATATATCCGAATCTTTCTCGGAATTCGTCACAAACGCTTTTCAAAGCATAACAATCGATAGGCGGCGATTGCGGGTTTTGATATGCCCTGATATCGTCAATGCCGTGTATATGGTCGGCATGGGCGTGAGTGAAGAAAATGTAATCGAGCTTATCTAAATTAAATTTTAAGGCTTGCTGTCTAAAATCTGCCGATGTGTCAAATAAAATATTCGAGCCGGCGTGTTCGATCAAAATCGATGAACGCAGCCTTTTGTTTCTTGGATCGTCAGATAAGCATACTTTACATTTGCAATTTATTTTGGGAACTCCGTGAGAAGTTCCCGTTCCTAAAAACTTTATTTTAATGTCCATGAAGTAATATTTTGATGCCGTTATTTATATAAGTATTCGGCCTTTTGGCTTCCTTTTTTTGAATTTTTATTTGAATCGTTCGATTTTATTGGGGTCTGATTATTGCCGCCTGATATATAATTTTCCGCTTTACCAAGAAGCGTTATTCCTTTTGCTTTTATCGAAGCGATTTTTACAGGTAACTTTTCCGCCGCATTTTCGATCTGCTTTTCAAAATAGTTAATGCTGCCTTCTACCAGAACATCTCTGCCTTTTTTTACATAGCCGTTGACAAATTCTGCCAGTGTGCCGAAGAAGCTTATTTTATGCCATTGCGTAAGCTGTTTGGGCGCTTCTCCCGGAACAGCCGATTTTATGAATTCATTTGTGGCCAGGCTTACTCTTGCTACCGGCGTTCCTTTTTTTGTTATTGAAAATTCAGGGTCTTTTCCGATTGTTCCGGCTAAAAATACTTTGTTAAGTCCTTTCATACTGTACCTCCGGTTTTTAATAATTTTTGCTTGGGTGCAAACATTATGAACAAAAACCATGCCAGAACAAAAAAATATAACAGTATTTCAAAAAGCCCTAAATCCTTTTTTTATAGTTAGATTAAATTTTATTTTAATCTCAAAATGATACAACCTGATATCGAATTGAGACGCTGCGGCGTTTGAGACTGCATTTTAATCTCAAAATGAGACTTCGCTGATGGCCGGGCCGAAGATGGAGGCTAAATAATTGTTATTATCAGCTTTATTTGGAATTAAGAAGGTATTTAAA
>Ga0116193_1003487_pt1 | contig 11331 bp, 11 predicted proteins | sample AD_UKC115_MetaG_FD_89892 | JGI IMG/M metagenome (GOLD analysis project Ga0116193, IMG submission 89892) | Active sludge microbial communities of municipal wastewater-treating anaerobic digesters from Hong Kong - AD_UKC115_MetaG | ecosystem: Engineered > Bioreactor > Anaerobic > Digestate...
CCATACCGTATTCGCTCTCACATATCATATTGCCGTTAGTGTCGTATTCGCAATTATATGTCAATGAGCCACTTTTTTCCGGGGCAGCGCCTGCATTTTCGTCTTCACATTCGTAAAGCTTTACGCCTTTCATTTTGAGGTTTTTAATTTTCTCGCTTCCTTCAAGCGCCTTAAATTCCCAAGCATCAATAGGCATTATACTTTTCCTCCAAATTTTTATTTTTATGTCCAGTCGAACACATTATTATACAGCTTAATTCATCGGCAATAACAGGGTTAAATCAAAATAATCCAATAATCGGCGCCAAACATTTTTTTCAAGCCGCTGCCGATTTAAAAAAACTTAAAGCGCATTTTTTCCTTAACTTCTAAAAGCGTCTGGCCTGCTGTAATACGGGCCTTTTTACTGCCTTCGATAAGTATTTCTTCGATCATTTTACGGTTTTCGGAATAATAGCTGCGCTTGCTCCTTAACTCGCGATATTTGTCATTTATTTTCGAGGCAAGGATTTTCTTGCATTCAACGCAGCCGATTTTTGCCTGCGGGCATTCATTTTTAACCCTTTCGCAAGTTTCGGCGCCGGAATATATTTTATGATACGAATAAACGTTGCATACATCGGGATTGCCTGGATCGGTTTTCTTTATGCGGTTAGGATCCGTTATCATCCTGACTATTTTTTGAGTGGTTTCATCTTCGGTTTCACAAAGATAAACAGCATTACCGTAACTCTTGCTCATTTTGCGGTTATCGAGGCCGAGCATTACTTGATTTTCGGTAAATACCGGCTGCGGCTCGACGAGAAGCTCGCCGAATGTCCCGTTAAAACGCCGCAAAATTTCGCGGGTAAATTCGAGGTGCGGCACCTGGTCGCGGCCGATAGGAACGTGCGCCGCTTTATATAAAGCTATGTCGACGGCCTGCAGCACCGGATAGCCAAGAAAACCGAACGATGTGTTATCGCTCAGGTTCAGCTGCTGTATCTGTTCTTTATAAGTCGGCACCCTTTCGAGCCATGAAACCGGAGTCAGCATAGATAAAAGGACGTAGAGCTCAGCGTGTTCCGGAACATAAGACTGAACGAAGATCGTGGCTTTTTCAGGATCGATGCCGGAAGCAAGCCAGTCAATGACCATTTCAATTATATTTTCGCGTATATTGGCAGTGTCAGTATTTGTCGTAATCGAATGCCAATCAGCCACTTCAATAAAACAATTATACTTATCCTGAAGGGCGTGCATGTTTTTCAAAACGCCTTCATAATGGCCAAGATGTAATTTACCGGTAGAACGCATTCCAAACATTAAATTGCGGTTAGCCGCAGGTTTGTTATTAGTATCGCTCAAAGCCATACCTCTTTCTATTGCATTTTATGTTTTATCAGGCTTCCTTTTGAAGCATCTCGAATATTTCGTCGGCTGAATTCAGCGAACTCAATTTAGGGCAAATATTGCCGACCTTTACAGAGCGAATGATAGAAGCCATTATTCTTATGTACATCGTATCCGAATTAAGGGGCGATGCCACAAGAAATATGTATTTAACGGGCTTACCGTCGGCGGAATCGAAAACTATCGGGTCCTTCATCACCGCGACAGCCACGGTCATTTTATTAACGGACGAACTTTTCCCGTGCGGCATTGCGACATTTTCGCCTATGCCTGTAGAGCCAAGCTCCTCGCGGGCAAAAACAGTGCCGATAAATTCGTCATAATCAGTTACCGCTCCTGATTTTACAAGGCACGAAGATAATTTCTCCAGCGCCTCGTCTTTGGTAGCCGCCGTAAATTCTTTAAAAATATTGATTTTTTCTAAATAGTCAACCCATCTGATAGAATTCGCACTATTCATAAAAACGCCCCATAATTTTATTGCCATTATAATAGATGTAAATGTAAATTTTGTCAAGCAATTATTTATTTTTATGAACGATTAAAGGGCTTTTAAATTAGGCCCAAACATATGTTAATTTTTAATATCCAAAAAACGACGTAAATAAAAAAGAATTTTTAAAACTTGAAAATATATTTAAATTGTTATATAATAACACGATCGAAATTTAATTTTTTTATTTTTAGCAATTTGCCGGTATTAAGCAACTGTAATGCAATATAAAGTATCATCGAATAAACACAGACTGGAGTCGTTAACAAACAGGCTTCAGTGAAATAAAATACAACAAAGGCAATGGAGGAAGTAATGAAGATCAATCAACAGGTTCTGGAAAAAACCATAAAAAGATGTCGCGAGAAAAATATAATAATACCGACATTCGCGCAGATGAAAGACCCTAATAAAATACCGCAGAAGATAAAAGATAAATTAAAAGGCGTTGGATTATGGGATATTAATCCAATAAATCTCTTCAGAATATCATGGAAAAATGACGTTAACTCAGGATTATTCGGCGGCGTAAATTTCGTTGAAATCCCTTCGGCCATAACAGGCGTCAAAGCTAGAATAATAGGTATCGTAGGTCAATACTTTCCGACAGGCGCGCATAAAGTCGGCGCCGCATTCGGATGCCTCGTACCGCGCCTGGTAACCGGCGAATTTGACCCGACCACCCAGAAAGCGGTATGGCCTTCTACAGGAAACTATTGCCGCGGCGGCGCATTCGACTCAGCGCTTCTCGGCACAACTCCTATAGCGATACTTCCGGAAGAAATGAGCAAAGAAAGATTTGACTGGCTCCATGAAATCGGCGCTGAAGTTATTGCAACCAAAGGCTGCGAAAGCAACGTTAAAGAAATTTACGACGCATGCTGGGACATAAAAAAGAACCGCAAAGACTGCGTCATATTTAATCAATTCGAGGAATTCGGCAATCCTATATGGCACTACCACGTTACCGCTTCGGCTATCGAAGAGGTGTTCAACCAGTTAAAAGGAAAACACGGCCGCTTCGCGGGTTATGTGTCATCGACAGGCTCCGCAGGAACTATCGGCGCAGGCGATTATTTCAAAAAAATCGCTCCGAACGTCCGCGTAATCGCCTCGGAAGCTTTACAGTGCCCGACGTTACTACAGAATGGTTTCGGCGGCCACAGAATCGAAGGTATCGGCGACAAACACGTACCTTGGGTACATAACGTAAGAAACACCGATATGGTTGTCGCAATCGATGACGAAGCGTGCATGAGAACTTTAAGGGTGTTCAACGAACCGGAAGGCCAAAAAGTTCTTGCCGGCGAAGGCGTTTCAAAAGAAACACTTGACAAATTAAACCTTCTCGGAATTTCATCGATAGCCAATGTACTTACAGCAATAAAAGCTGCAAAATATTATGAAATGAATGAAAATGATTTCATATTAATGCCGTTCACGGATGGCGCCAAAATGTACCAGTCGCGTCTTCAGGAACTTACTGCCGCTCACGGCAAATATACTGAATTACAAGCCGCAAGAGATTTTGAAAGATATACCATCGGCACGACAACTGATTACCTGCGTGAACTTTCTTTCCAGGACAGAAAAGCGCTTCATAACCTCAAATATTATACATGGGTTGAGCAGCAGGGCAAAACATTCGAAGAAATAAACGAAATATGGCACCCTGAATTCTGGGACAGAACATTCGACCAGGTTAATGAATGGGACAAGATGATCGAAAATTTCAATAAAGAAACAGGACTTCTTTAAAATTAAGCATTTATAAGACTAAAATATTATCTGCCTGAATTAGACAAGTTCTTTAAACAAAAAAACACGAATGAATAAATATTCATCCGGTTGAAATTTCAAAAATCTTAATGCGAAAGGCGGCAGAATTTAACTTGCCGCCTTTCGCATATACCTCCATAGGGAGCGCGTGCATGGTAAATTTAAACAATGCCTATAAAGGCAAATTAAAAAAATCCGGCGGCATTTTTTCGTTGCTGTTAATATGGGCCGGCATTTTCGGCATCATAGCAATCGCAGTTTACGGCTATACCGGAAACATAGAAGCTGTCGGCGGGGTATTTCTCGCGGCCGCTATAAGTTTTGCGATAATGCTTTATCAGGCAGCCGGAAGTTACGAAGGCAGGATTATAGAAATAAAAAAAGAGGATGTATACGTCAGCGATGACGACGGCGGTTCGACCGAAACGAAGGTTTTTGCCATTATTCAAAAACCCGACGGCAAGATAATGAAATTAGAAATGGGTTATAATAACTGGAAAGTTGGAGATTATATAGTTAAGAAAAGCGGCGAAATCAATCCTGTTGCCGTTCAAAAATAATAGAGCGGCGCCGCCGGCAAGTTTAATTAGAAAGTTTATAAATGTGGTATATAAAAGAGCGCCTCATTGTCGCTTATATATTATTAATAATAGCTTCCATTATTTTAAGCGCGGTCATTTTATCCAGGCGCGGTTTATTGAAAATTAAGATCAGGCCGATTCCTGCTTTGAACGCTATCGACGAAGCCGTAGGACGCGCGACCGAAATGGGAAAGCCGGTCCTTTATTTAACCGGGCTTTATGATATGAACGCTATTCCGACAATCGCCGCGATAAATATTTTAGCCTTTGTAGCGCAAAAAACGGCGCAATATGAAACTCAGCTGCTCGTGCCATGCTGCCGATCTCTGGTTATGAATTCGGCCCGCGAAGTAGTCAAACAAACATATATCAAAGCGGGTAAAGCCGAACTTTATTCGCCGGAAAATATAAAATACCTTACGGACAATCAATGGGGTTTCGTTTCAGGCGCTAACGGCATTATGCTTCGTGAAAAACCAGGCGCATGTTTTTATTTAGGACAATTTGTTTCCGAAGCGCTTATTTATTCCGAAGTCGGCCATTCCATCGGCGCTATACAAATAGCCGGAACTAATGAATTTACACAGATACCGTTTTTCATAGTCGGCTGCGATTACTGCCTGATCGGCGAGGAATTATATGCCGCGAGCGCCTATTTTTCTAAAAATGCAGACGACCTCGGGACATTATACGGGCAGGATTTATGCAAATTAATTATAATAATAACTATCGTTTCAGGCGCAATTTGCGAATCCATATTAAATTTTTGGCCGGAACTAAGCTTTAATTTTTTAAGATTAAAAGAAATTTTTATTACTCAATAAAGAATAATATCCAACTTTTTTGGGGAAATTATCATTACCGACTTTAAAATTCAGCTAAAGGAAAATATTTTCAAAATGGATATACGAACAATTTTCGCATTTTTATTCATAATACAAATTTTTCTAAGCATCGTCCTGACAGTTTTATGGCACAGCCACAAAAAAAATGAGTGTTTTTATTATTATGCTTTAAGCACGGCAATAATCAGCACGACTTATTTTTTATTTGTTCTGAGAAATGTAATTTCAGACTTCATAACTATCACTATAGCCAATGTTTTATGCATGATGGCCTGTTATTACCGCATGGAATCATATTCATCATTTTTTAAAACAAACATCAGAAAATATAATTTAACGTCATTAATAACCTTTTCCGTCATGGCCGTTTTTTTCTGTCATATCTATGATAGTGCGGTAATGCGCGTGGTTATTCTTTCAACCTATATAGGCTGCATATCAGTTTATATAGGAATGCTTTTTAAAAACAACGTAATAAGTGAAAATAAGCCGCTTTATTATATAGGCGTTATAATTAATTTCTGGTTTGCTATAATTACAATTGCAAGGGTAATTTCATGGATTATGATTCCTGAAATCCGTTCACTCCTATCGCCGTCCGCTATAAATATTTTTTACCTGATGTCGCTGTTAATAAATGACATCGGCGGAACGATAGTTTTTACATTAATAAATAACGAAAGACTTTCGCGCGAATTAAAGTATGCCATTAACACCAAAGACAGGTTTTTTTCTATAATCGCCCACGATTTAATGGGGCCGCTCGGAAATATAACCAGTATGATGGAATTATTTTTAGACGAGAAATATAGTTTTAAGGATGACGAAAAAAAAGAGATACTGATACAATTAAAGAAAAAATCACAAATCACCTATGAGCTCCTGGAAAATCTTTTAAAATGGGCACGCAGTCAAAGAAATGAAATAAAATACGAACCCGAGCTTTTTGAAATCAGCGATATTATAAATAAAAATATCGAGATATTCAAAGACATAGCAGCTCAGAAAAAAATCGAGTTAATATATAACGCGCAAGATCACACGGCTGTATTAGCCGATAAAAAAATGATTTCAACTATAATAAGAAACTTAATTTCAAACGCTATAAAATTTTCAAATATGAACGGCAGGATCGTTATATCCGCCGAAAAAAGCGATAATAATATGGCAGCCATAACAATCGAAGACAACGGAATCGGAATCGAACCGCAAACTCTCGAAAAATTATTCAAAATTGACGAAAACATAAGCACCTGCGGTACTAATAATGAGCAGGGCACCGGCTTAGGCCTTATATTATGCAAGGAATTTATAGAAAAGAATAAAGGTCGTATAAAAGTAGAGAGCGAATTAAATAAAGGCAGTAAATTCATAATATTTCTGCCGTCCGTACCGTCATAATAAGCGGCTTTTTAAAAAACTTTTTGATTTACGGCCTTTATCAATATCATATCCGAATAAAATTATAACCTCAGCAAGGCAATTTTCAAGTTTGAAACTCCGAATCACAATAAAACCTGGGCGCAAACTTCGGTTCCGGCAGCCATTACGCCGGCGCCGGGCGGAATTTCAGCGAGGCAATTTGCCGCAAGCGCCGAACTCAATATATTCGAGTCTTGCTTAACAGGAAAATCAATCATATTTTTACCGCTTTCCATATAAAAACGCGCGCGAAGCAAAGTAGTGCGTTCAGGGTCCATTTTCACATCATGCCTCAACGCTCCGATTATTTTAAGCGAAGGCGCATAATTTTTCACGCCGCAAAGCTTTAAAATCGCTGGTTTTACGAATTGAGTAAACGAGACTAACGACGAAGCCGGATTGCCGGGAAGTCCAAAAACCAGTTTTACGCGTCCGTTATCCGTTTTTTTAACGCCGAATACGAAAGGCCGGCCCGGTTTTATTTCCATTTTCCAGATACCGACCTCGAAGCCGAGCATTTCAAGCGCCGCAGGTATGTAATCGTAACTACCGACCGACGCGCCGCCGGTAGTTATCACTATATCGGCTTTTAAAATGCCGTGGCTTATCAAACCGCTTATAGCTTCGGGCGTATCCGCCGCCGCACCGGCATAAAACGGCAATGCGCCGCATTCGGTTATCAGGCCGCCCAGCATATATGAATTTGAATTCATTATCTTCCCGGGTGCCGGCATGAAATCGGGCGAATTAACAATATCAGCAAAAGGGTCAATCAGCTCGTCACCGGTAGAAACTATAGCGATATAAGGTTTGCAGTATACTTTTATCACGCTTCGGGCAGCCGATGCGCAAATTCCAAGCGCCGCAGGCGTGAGCCTGACCCCGCGTTCCAAAACGGTATCGCCTTTTTTAAAATCGGCGCCGGCGTTTCTTACATGAAGGCCGGCTGAGACTTTTTTATACGCCGTAACTTTCCAATTTTTTTTATAACCGCCTTTTTCATGCGCATCACCGCCGCCGCATTCTTCAAATGATTCCGAGGCGTATTCCTTCATCAATATAGCGTCGGCGCCGTCAGGAAGAGGTGCGCCGGTCATTATTTTCACCGCGGTACCGGCGGAAACTTTTTTACATCCGACGGAACCTGCCGGAATCTCCTCAATCACGTCAAACGTCAGTCCGTTTTTTTCATAATCAACGCCTTCTTTAAAATCCGAGCTTCTGACCGCAAAGCCGTCCATAGCTGAAGTATTGAATGGCGGCACGGAAAACGGCGCCTTAATGTCTTCTGCCAGAATGCGGCCGTATGCTTGCGTAATTTTTAAAGTTTCAAAATCAGCATTCAAGTCAATATAACTCAAAATTTCATTTTGCGCGTCAATCAATTTTTTCATACTATTCCATTCCCCTTAAATTCAATACTCAAAAAATTATAACCGAAAACAATATCTCACCCAGCAATTAACAAAAGAAAGTGAAGATCGAATAATCATTATGGCGCAGTCATTTTTAATAATTACATAACGGTTAGAATCGCTTTGATATAAATAGGCAGGCTCAGTTCATTGCGCTGGCCGTTAGCCAGGCCTTTTATAACGCTTATCAGGTGCATCTTCAGCTGATGAAAAATAATTTCACCAAGAAACATTGTCGCGCCGGCCGGACTGCCGACATAACCTTTCTCAGCCTTCATTGCCTTGAAAGTAAAATTCATTTTTAGAAATTCAGCCTTAGTATTTATAAGGAAGGGCTCGAGGCCATGAAGCTTATCGGCTTTTACCGCTTTAGGCAAAAGATACATCATAAGTGAAGTTTCTTTAAGATCGGCATGGATCTCGCCGTTCAAATTAAAATTCAAATAATTCTTAAAAACTTCATCTTCTTTTTTTTCCGAATTTTTTTTTGAATTAAAAAATATGGAAAGATTTCTGTTATATTCGTTAGAATAATAATAAGCAGAAAGCGGCTCGATTATATTTACTCCGGGAAAAGCTTTTTCACAAGCAGCAATAGAGCCGATAACAGTTTTAATAAATTTAAGATCAAAGTGATGAGCGATAAGCAGGATATTTTTAAAGCCGGCGCCGGCGAATTGACGGAGCAATTCGCTTAAATAATCTCCGAACGATTTTGAAGAGAGCGCCGGTACATTATAAAGCCCTTCCGAAACCGCTGCTGGAGCATAGGCTATTACCGGCCCTTCAATGCACATACAGTCGAGTTTTTCAATCCTCGCGGTCTCACATGCGCCTTCGCATAAAAACCGCGCTATAGAAATATCTGTAGAAATCGGCAAATGCGGCCCATGCTGTTCGTAAGGCCCTATCGGAACACATAAAACTGCTTTATTAAAATCTAACGAATTCAATTCTTCCGCACTGAAATGATCAAACTTCAAAATCATTCACCAATTCCCGTTATTTAAGAAGCCGCTCCGTCATCTAAATTTTCTTCTGAAACTTTGAATATCGAAGAAATTCGTTCAAGCTCGTTGGCAATATATGTAAGTTCTTTTATTATCTCTTCTTTTCTCGTGTCGGAAATAGTTTTCTGCTCAAATTCCTTTTTAATGTTACTTATTATAACATTGAGGTTTTTGAGCATTCTCTTATCTTCGCCCACTACCTTGTCAAGGCTCTCGGTCATAGTATTAAATGCGTCAGCCAGATCCTGGAGCTCGTCGCCTGAACGGAGCCTTATTCTTTTCGAGAAATCGCCTGATGCAATGGTTTTAGCCGACTCTTCAAGCCTGTACACCGGGCCTGCGATCTTATGCGAAACGAACACGGAAAGCCCGCTTATCATAAGCATGACAACAGCCATACGGTAAATAAGCATTTCATTTCCCTGGTGAAAAACTTCAACCAGTTCCTCTGATTTTTTAGTCGGATCCGAAATATCGCCCCAAATCGAAAAATAAACTGTCCAACCGACAATTAAGCTTACAAGAAACATGGCGGTCAGAATAACGCCCATGTACCTGAATTGCAAGCCGCGTTTGATTAAAAATATGCGGCGCTTAAATTTAGGTTCGCCGTTATATCCCTTTTCTTCATTGTCCTTTACCTGTTCTTCGGTAACGGCTTCGACAACGTCGCCGTTTGCTTCCGAAGTTTTATTTATGGTATTATTGTTTAATTCTTTGTTTTCATCAGATGCCATAAAAATCCACCTCATATTTTATTTTAAAATTTAAATTTTATACTACATTATTAACGCTTAAATGTCAATACTTTATAAGAAATTACGACAAAATTACACTATTTTTTAACTTGCGCCGTCTCTTCCAGTTCCGGGTTATGATATGTGCAATAAACGTCATCATGGGAATTCAGCTTATAAATACCTTTGCTCCAGCATTTAGGCGAGTAGCGCAAATATTTGTTTTCAACTAACTTTTCAATTTGTACCGCTTTTTTCGGGTGTCCGAATTTTATCTCGGGAAAATCAGCCCTGAATTCCGATACCGCGGTAGCTATACGATTTCTGGATGAACGGCATGATATAAGACTGATATTATCCTCTATAGCGAAGAATTGCACCGCCGCGATATAAATAAATACGCCTATAAAAATTATTATGGCGCAGATTTCGTACCATGTATAACCGGTATAGCGCGTCGAAACAGGCTCGACCGGTTTCCGCGGAGCCTTATAACTGCTTTTTATTATGGTATTTTTATCGTGCATATTTTCCATAAAGGCAAACACTTCTTTACTTTATGAATTTAAATTCATTCAACTTTTATATTTTTCACGCAATCATAATTTAAACATTTTTAAAAAAATTCAAAAATTCTTCCGGAATTTCAGTATGAAACTCCAGAGAACTCTTTTTAACTGGATGTTTAAAATAAAGGCTTTCGGCATGCAGCCAGAGGCGTTTATTAACGTCAAACCGTGAACTTTTTTGGGCTGCGAGTTTCTTCAAAGCATCGGGCAGGTAAATTTTATCGCCGCAAATAGGGAAGCCGACATGGGCGAGGTGTACTCTGATCTGATGCGTCCTTCCTGTCTTGGGCATAACTTTTAAAAGCGTGAATCCGTTCTTGGTCAAGACCGCCTCGAATTCGGTATAAGCTTCGCGAGCGCCGCGTTCGGCAGTATCCGCTACAGCCATTTTTTTGCGGTCGGTTTTAGAACGCCCGATCGGCAAATTAACTATAAATTTTTTTTTCGTTATCTCGCCGCAAACAATCGCATAATATATTTTCCTTACGGTCCGCCCCTTGAACTGCTCGGTCAAATCCTTATGCGACGCATCATTTTTAGCTATCAATATCAAGCCGGAAGTATCCTTATCAAGGCGGTGCACTATTCCAGGTCTTATTACGCCGCCTATCGACGAAAGGTCCTTCGTGTGATAAAGCAAAGCGTTAACCAGCGTACCGCTCGAGTGGCCGGCCGCCGGATGTACGACCATTCCCGATTTTTTATTTATAACCGCTATATCGCTATCTTCATAAACAATATCGATCTTGATATCTTCAGATTCCGCCTCGAGTTTCTTTGGCTCCGGTACATATACCTCGATTTCCTCGCCGCAGTTCACCTTATGCGCGGACTTCAAGCCGCTTTTATTAAGGCTCGAATGGACGCTGCCGCCCTCGATCAATTTAATAAACATAGCACGCGAAACATCGGTAATTTTTTCAGCCAGAAACTTATCGAGCCTTTTTCCGGAATCTTCTGCTTCAACCCTCAATTTATAATTTTTAGAACTCATTTAACATCACTATTTTCATTTTTTTTTGCGGGATTCTCATTATTTTCAACGCCGATTACCGCTTCAGGCGCATACGCGGCATTATTGGCGGCGG
>Ga0116193_1003488_pt1 | contig 11329 bp, 7 predicted proteins | sample AD_UKC115_MetaG_FD_89892 | JGI IMG/M metagenome (GOLD analysis project Ga0116193, IMG submission 89892) | Active sludge microbial communities of municipal wastewater-treating anaerobic digesters from Hong Kong - AD_UKC115_MetaG | ecosystem: Engineered > Bioreactor > Anaerobic > Digestate | place...
CGGTGCATCTGTTTGTCAACCACTGGCCGTCGCGTTACGGCGGACTGATGGAGACCCGCTCGATGCGGAACCGGGCCGCCGCACGTCTGAAAGCGGAAATAGAGCAGTTGCAGTTGCAATTTCGAGCCCCGGCAATTATTGCAATGGGCGATTTTAACGATCAGCCTTCCGATCAAAGTTTGGGAAAAATATTACAGGGCGAAAGTCCTTTTTCAGCGGGAAGCCCGTCGCTGGTTAATCTTAGCTTTCCATGGGAGAATTCCGGAAAGGGAACGCTGAAAATGCAATCACAATGGCAGGTTTTTGACCAGATGATTGTCAGCGCCGGCCTGCTCGATTCCACCCGGAACCTCTTTTGCCTGCCCGGCGATGCCCGAATCCTCGATTTACCCTTTTTGCTGGAAAAAGATGAACGTTTTTACGGAGAAAAACCGTTTCGTTCGTATGTTGGCTTTCGTTACCAGGGTGGGTTCAGCGATCATTTGCCGGTGATACTCACCTTGCGAAAGCGGCAGCATCCCTGAATCACCGTACCGGAGCCAGTCCGATTTCGGCAGCTTTTTCCAGCATAAAACGGTGAGCTTCTTCGTGGTTGTTTCCGATAATACCATCCAGAATCGCCTCTTTGATGGCATTTTTGATGATCCCCACTTCCCGTCCGGGAGCCAACCCAAAAGTTTCCATAATCTCTTCGCCCGAAACAGGGGGCTGAAAGTTGCGGATAGAATCTTTTTCGTCGATCTCTTTCAGTTTTTGCCTGACCAGTTGAAAATTTTGCAGGTGACGTTGAACCTTTCCCACATTTTTCGAGGTGATGTCGGCTTCGCACAAAGTCATCAGGTCGTCGATATCTTCGCCGGCCTCGAAAAGCAACCGCCTTACCGCCGAGTCGGTAACCTCCTCTTCGGACAGTACGATGGGACGCATGTGGAGTTCCACCATTTTCTGAACGTATTTCATCTTTTCGTTCAGCGGAAGTTTCATCCGCCTGAAAATGCCGGGGATCATTTTGGCACCAATGAAGTTGTGGGAGTAGAAGGTCCAGCCCAGGCCTTCCACAAACCGTTTGGTGGCCGGTTTGGCAATGTCGTGCAGGAGCGCCGACCAGCGTAACCACAGGTTCCCGGTTTTGGGGGCAAGCTGGTCAAGAACTTTCAGGGTGTGGTAGAAGTTGTCTTTGTGGGCAATCCCTTTTACCGCATCCACCCCTTTCAGATTTGACAATTCGGGGAAAATGAGCGGAAGCAGCCCGGTCTCTTCCAGCAGGATAAAGCCGATGGAGGGTTTTTGGGCCAGCAAAATCTTGTTAAGCTCGTCTACAATGCGTTCCTGTGAAACAATTTTGATACGCTCTTTATTGCGGCTGATTGCAATCAGGGTTTCGTCGGCAATCTGAAAGCCGAGTTGGGTGGAGAAGCGGATGGCGCGCATCATCCGGAGCGGATCGTCGGAGAAGGTAATATCGGGGTCTAGCGGGGTGCGGATGATCTGTTCGGAAAGGTCTTTTACCCCGTCAAACGGGTCGGTCAGCTGGCCAAAGGTATCTTTGTTCAGGCTGATGGCCAGTGCGTTGATGGTGAAATCGCGCCGTTTCTGGTCGTCTTCCAGGGTTCCGTCTTCCACAATTGGCTTGCGCGAATTTCGGAGATACGACTCTTTGCGGGCGCCTACAAATTCAATTTCCATCTCTTTGTAGCACAGCATGGCCGTTCCAAAATTTTTGAAAACTGTTACTTTAGACTTGAGGCGCAAAGCCCGGCCTACCCGCTCTGCCAGTTCGATTCCGCTGCCCACCGTTACTATATCGATATCCGAAGTGGGCCTTCCCAGCAACAGGTCGCGGACATATCCCCCGATTACGTAAGTTGGCTGATTCAGTTCATCGGCGACCGAACCTATCATTGTAAAAACAGGGTGTTTCAGTTGTTCTTTCATAAAAAAGTTGACACAGTAGCAGAATAAATCTGCCGGATTCTGACAAATTTGAAATTGCCGTGACAAAATTACAATAAATTCGGTTTTTTCTGGGTTGTTTCAAAGATGACGGCAATTGGTACTGTTTTTGAAAATCTAAATATATAGATGTTTGTATATTTGTGAAATTTTAAAATAGAAAATCATGTTGGAACATTTGACAAAAGAGACGTTTAAGCAGAAGGTATTTAACTGGGAAGCTAATCAGGAGTGGAAATATGAAGGTGATGTGCCGTGTTTGATCGATTTTTATGCCGATTGGTGCGGCCCGTGTAAGATGGTAGCGCCCATCCTGGAAGAGCTCCAGAAAGAGTATGGAGATACGCTCCGGATTTATAAGGTGGATACGGAAGATCAGCAGGAACTGGCCGCCATGTTTGGGATCCAGAGTATTCCGTCGTTGCTGTTTGTCCCCAAAGAAGGGCAGCCGCAAATGGCGATGGGAGCACTCCCCAAATCGACATTCGAACGGGCAATTTCTGATGTGCTGAAAGTGGAAAAACCACTGGTTAACTAAGTTTTTCCACCAGCTTCTCCAGCCGGATCCCTCTTGAGCCTTTGATGAGAATCAGGCAGTTTTCGGGAGGGTTCTCCTGTAGGTATTCTGCCAGCAGGTCGGCTGAAGGGAATGGTTTGAAGTTTTCAGGATGGTTGGTTGCTGCAAAATGATTTCCGACTAAAAATACCTGAGCCGGCGGTTGCGTTTGCAGCAGATTGACAATCCGCTGGTGTTCTTCGGCAGAAGATTCTCCCAGTTCGAGCATGTCGCCCAGGATGATGACTTTTTGCGGATGGACGATTTGTGAAAAATTTGTCAGGGCGGCCTGCATGCTGGTCGGATTGGCATTGTAGGCATCCAGGATTACCTGGTTGCTTCCTGCCTGCGTAAGTTGTGAGCGGTTATTGGAAGGGCGGTAGTTTTCTACGGCCTTTTTTATTTTTAACGGGTCGATGCCGAAATAGTGGCCGACACAGGCTGCTGCCAAAACATTTTCGAGGTTGTAGTTGCCCACCAGCCGGGTGTTGAAATATAAAACTCCTTTGGGGAACCAGATCCGGGCATGCAGGAAAGGCGGAGACTGCACGGTTTCGCCCCGCAGCAAGACTCCTTCGGTCTGCCCATATTCGATTTTTTCGAGTTTTTCTCCCACAACGGCACTCAGGTGGGGGTTGTCGCCATTCAGGAAAATTTTCCCTCCGTTTTTTTCGAGGTGGCGGTACAATTCGCTTTTGGTTTGAATGACCCCTTCAAAACTGCCAAAGCCTTCCAGGTGTGCTTTGCCCACGTTGGTGATAATGCCAAAGTTGGGGGTGGCCAGCCGGCAAAGAAAATCGATCTCTCCGGGATGGTTGGCGCCCATTTCCACCACTCCAAACTGCGTTGCTGTGGTAAAAGAGAGGAGGGTTAGCGGAACGCCGATGTGGTTATTCAGGTTTCCGCGGGTAAATTCGACGTTGAATTTTTCGGACAGGACCGCTGCCACCAACTCTTTGGTGGTGGTTTTTCCATTGGTCCCGGTGATGGCCAGAACGGGCAATGCCAGTTGTTTCCGGTGAAAAGCTGCCAGCTGTTGCAAAGCAGTCAGCACGTCATCCACCAGCAGGAACTTTTCATGGGTGGCAATCTGCGGGTCATCCACCACTACAAAAGCGGCACCTGCCTCGAGGGCGGAAGCGGCAAACCGGTTTCCGTCGAAATTTTCTCCTTTTAATGCAAAGAAGATCGATCCGGGGACTATTTTGCGGCTGTCGGTACATACGACCGGATGTTGCAGGAAGATCTGGTAAAGCTGTTCGGTTTTCACGAGCCTGATTATTTCACGTAAATATTGGTTTTTTGAATCAACAGTGTCCTGTTTGCTGATAAACGCCGGGATAGTTTTTGGCAAAGAGCCGGGTTTGTCCGTTCGGAAAAAAGAAAACCCCATTGAGTCAATGAGGTTTCCCGGTTATCGTTTCTTTTTACTTAAAATCCTTGAGGACTGCCAACGCGGGTCATGGCACAGCGGAAACCCAGGTCGTTTTGCGATTTGGTCTCCTGCAGGTAGCGGCGTGTTCCCGGGCTCAGCCAGTAGGGGCGGTCTTTCCACGAACCTCCTTTGTACACCCTCACATCGTCGCCGATCAGGGAGGAGAAAGCTCCCTGCCGGTCATCCTGGATGTACATATCTTTGGTTTGGTTGTTCTGCACGGCATTCCAGTTGTTACCTTCAATCACCTGCGAATTGGGATCGCCGTCTTTAAAGTTGCGGTAATCTGCTATTGTGTCATAGACCATTCTTCCGTATGGATCTTTTTCGTAGTTCCCGTTGGCGTCACGGCGCGGGACAGTGAACATGTTTCCGCGAACCGGCTGAAATTCGGCCATATCCTGGAAAGAGAGCGGGCGATAAACATCAAAAACCCATTCGTTGACGTTGCCGGCCATGCAGTAAAGTCCGTAATCATTCGGATCATACGATTTGATGGGAGAAGCAATGTCGGCATTGTCGTTCAGCGCACCGGCCATCCCCATCAGGTCACCCCGACCGCGGGTAAAGTTGGCTTTCATGCGTCCTTTCTCTTTTTTGGCATCTGCGCGGAGATAGGTTCCGTTCCAGGGGAACAGACGACGGTCGGTGAGCAATTCTCCTTCCGTGTTTCCGATCAGACCCAGCGCGGCATATTCCCATTCGGCCTCGGTAGGCAGACGGTAGGTGGGAAGCAGGATTCCATCTTCCCAACGGACCGGGCGGGTTGTTCCATCGCTGGATTCCTGCGGTTTACGTCCGGTGGTACCCTGGTACATTCCGGCCAGGTAAGTGTCGGTGGTGAAAATATTCTGTCCGGATTGTGAGTTGTCATGTTTCAGAACTCCTTTGCTGACCAGGATCTGTTCGTTGACCCGGTCGGTCCGCCAGGCACAGTAGGCATTGGCTTGTACCCACGAAATGCCGACTACCGGATAGTCGCTGTAAGCCGGGTGCCGGAAGTAGTTTTGAATATACGGTTCGTTGTAGGCCAATTTTTCGCGCCATTGCAACGTGTCGGGAAGCGCAGCTTCCAGTTTGGCGCGGTCTCCCGGATAAACGCGGGAGATCCAGTAGGTATATTCCCGGTAATCCTGGTTCGACACTTCCGTTTCATCCATATAAAAAGAGGCAACGGTAATCCGGCGCGGGCTGTTGTCCCATTTGCGCATTACATCTTCCTCCACACGTCCCATGGTAAAAGTTCCCCCCTGGATAAAAACCAGACCGGGGCCCGCTGCCTGCTCGTAGCCGGATTGGTAAGGAATGTTGCCGGTTTCAGGGTCATTATAACTCCAACCGGTTGTGCGGCTGGTTTTTTTGCCCCCTTTGCCAAATAACCCACATCCAGAAATGAATGCGGCTAAAAACACTATCGTTAAAGTTTTTAGCTTCATTGATTGTAACTATTATTAATCGTAAAATATGTGTCACAAATATAACTAATTCATTGTATTATTATTGTTCAGGTTTTTGGATATTTTCACCTCATTGTTTGGCATTCAGGTTAACTTTGCCTTTGTCCACAGAGGGTGGTGAGCGAAGTTCGCGCTTTCGGGTGGCAATATTTGGGGGTTCCAAACGTTTTGTTTTCACTTATTACCTAAGAGGATGTACAGATTTACTTTTCTGATTTTACTGGTTTTTTTCGGTTTTCGGGGAAGCGAAGTTAGCCGTCAGACCCACACGCTGGAATGGTCGCTGAAAACGCTTGCGTTGACCGAAAAACCTTCCCGGTATTTAGGTTTTGAGGGAGGAATTTTCTCCGATACCTCTCCTTTTTTGCCGCTGTTTGTTAAAACTTTTTCTGTTCAGAAGGGTGAATCGGTCGATTTTGAGTTGCTCCATCCGGTTTACCGGGAGTGGACCGGCAGCGAGGGGATCGATCCTTCAGCTGAAATTTCTTCGGAAATTGAATTGCAAACTTCCCGGCGTGTTTCGCAGGGAGAGGAGTTTCTGGAGCTCCGGTTTGTTCCCCTCATAAAAAAAGACGATAAAATATTTTTGCTGACCGGCTTTGAACTGAAAGTTTTACCCCGGCAGAATCAGCTGGCAGCAACGGCTGCAGCTTACAGCTGGAAGACAGCCTCGGCATTGCAGTCGGGGAAATGGGTAAAAATTAAAACTTCGAAAAAAGGGATCCATAAAATAACGTACGAAAAACTCCGGAGCTGGGGATTTAACGCCCCGCAGCAGGTCAATGTGTTTGGGGCCGGCGGATTGCAGCTCGACGAATCGCTGGATCAAACCCCGGTGGATGACCTGGTGAAAAACCGCACCTGGCAGGGGAAAGACGCTGCCGGAAACGACTGCCTTTTCTTCTATGCAACCGGAAATATTACCTGGAAATGGGATCCGTCTGCCAAAGTGTTCAGGCACACGACCAATGTATACACCAATTCTGCATTTTACTTTCTGAGCCAGGAGGGGGGAGCAGCCTTCACGGTTGAAAAACTGCCCCAGACAGAAACTGCTGCTACCCACACCGTTCAGTCGTACAACGACTTTTTTCATTACGAGGTGGAACAGTACAACCTGATCCGTTCGGGTAAGCAATGGTTTGGCGAAAAGTTTTTCCCGAACAACAGCCGCAATTTTTCGCTGGTGTGCAAGAATCCGGTTGCGGGGAAGAGCGCCCAGCTCATCGTGAATGGTGCCGGACGTTCGGAAAATATTTCGGCTTTTGATGTTTCGATTAACCAGTCGAAAGCCGGTAGTATTGTTTTTTCGCCGGTGGAAATGGGGAGTAATACCGCGTGGTTTGCCAATGAACAGCAAAAGATGTTCAGTTTCAGTCTTTCGGGCGAAAATCTGGCGGTGGCGCTTACCTATTCGGCGGCCGGCACCCTTTCCGAAGCGTGGCTCGACTACCTGGAGGTGAACTGGCGGCGGCAGTTGAAGCAGGAGGGGGATGAGTTCTATTTCCGCGATGCGGAAACCGTTGGTGCAACCTCTGTTGCTGAATTCAGAATTGAAAGTGCAGTGGCAGGCGCCCGCGTTTTCGATGTTACCAATCCCACGGCAGTTACCGAAGTTCCGGTGACCATCCAGAATAGCACCGCTGTTTTCAGGCGTCCGGCGAACGAACTTCGTGAGTATGTCATTTTTAAACCAACAGGTAATTTTGCTGAACCGGAACTGGTGGGCGATGTTGCCAATCAAAATCTTCACGGGGTGGAGGTTCCCGAATTGCTGATTATTACGCACCCCGATTTTGTGAAATCGGCCGCTGATATTGCCGACTTTCATCGCGAATACGATGGGATGGACGCGCGAGTGGTCACGACTACCGAGGTTTATAACGAATTTGGCAGCGGAAGTCCCGATGCCACAGCGCTGCGGAATTTTATCCGGATGTGCTACGAGCGCAGCAGCAAACTGAAATATGTGCTGCTCTTCGGCGACGGCAGTTTCGACAACCGGAATTTGCTGGGACATAACCGCAATTTTGTCCCCACATTTCAGTCTGACAGTTCGTTGCTGCCCACCTTGTCATTTGTTACCGACGACTATTATGTGATCCTCGACCCGGGCGAATCGGTTTATGACGGAACCGTTGACCTGGGAATCGGGCGGATCCCCGCTTCAACAAAATTTGAAGCGCAAACAGTGGTAGACAAAATTTTGAATTACCATACCGAGAGTGCAATGGGAGACTGGCGGAATATTCTTTGCTTTATTGGCGATGACGGCGACAATACCCTGCACATGGCCGACTCTGAACGGCTGGCCAACCAGGTAAATGCCGACCACCGCGAGTTTCAGACCGACAAGATCTACTTCGACGCTTATCCCGCGTCAAACACTTCGGCCGGCAAACGTTATCCCGGCGTTAACGAGGCAATCAACAACCGGGTGAAAGAAGGGGTGCTGATCCTGAATTATGTGGGCCATGCCAATGACCGCTTCCTGGCCGACGAACATGTGCTGGATATTTCGGACATCAATGCCTGGAACAATAAAAACAAATTACCCATTTTTGTAACAGCCACCTGTGAATTCAGCCGTTTTGACGCCGAAAGCAGTTCGGCCGGCGAATATATCCTGTTCAATCCCAACGGGGGCGGGGTGGCCCTTTTTTCAACCACCAGGGTGGTGTTTGCCTACTCCAATTATTTGCTGAGCAATAATTTCTACCGGTATGTGTTTGAAAAAAATGGCAACGGAGAACCTTACCGTATGGGAGATATCATGCGGCTGGCTAAAGTTGCCACCATTAATACGCTCAACCAGCGCAATTTTACCCTTTTGGCCGATCCGGCGCTGAAAATTTCGTATCCGAAACACCGGGTGGTAACCAAAACCATCAACCAAAAAGTTGCCGGCGCAGCTGCCGATACCCTGAAGGCGCTGAACAAAATCACCATCACCGGCGAGATCACCGATCAGTTGGGAAATAAACTGACCAGTTTCAACGGGAAAATTATACCGGTCGTTTACGATAAAGCCCAGCTGCAGGAGACGATGGGAAATGGCGGGCAGGAAAAAATGTTTTTCAAGGTACAGGACAACATCATTTATAAAGGACTGGCGAGTGTGAAAAATGGTGAGTTTGAGTTCAGTTTTGTAGTGCCCAAAGATATTTCCTACAGCCTGGGGAAAGGGAAAATCCTTTACTACGCCGAAGATGGACGGGAGGATGCCAACGGAGCTTTTGAAGAGTTTTTTATCGGTGGAACTTCGGGCACGCAGATTTCCGACAACAAGGGACCTGATCTGGAGTTGTACCTGGACGACACCGATTTTCGTTCGGGGGACGAAACCAGTCAGAACCCGCTGCTGCTGGCCTTTATTTCCGACGAAAACGGGATCAATACCGTGGGAACCGGGATAGGTCATGATATTACGGCAGTGCTGGACAACGACTACTCCAATGTGATGGTGCTGAACGATTATTACCAGGCCGATATGGATGACTACACCCGTGGCACCGTACGTTTCCCCCTCCGGAACCTGACGGTGGGCGAACATTCGCTGAAGATGAAGGTGTGGGATGTGGCCAACAATTCTGCCGAAACCGAGATTAAATTTGTGGTGACCGGTGATTTTTTCATCAGCGAAGTGGGCAACTACCCCAATCCGGTCAGCCAGTACACCTATTTCCACTTTTCACATAACCAACCCGACGGCGTTTTCCGGACCATGCTCGAAATTTTTGACCGCAACGGCAGCCTGATCGACCGGCTTCAGACCACGGTCTCCTCCAGCGGAAAAAACAGCACCCCGCTCCGCTGGGATATGGACGATCGCGGAATCCGGATCAGAAATGGCCTCTATCTCTACCGGATTACCATCCGTTCGGCCGACGGAAAACTCGCTTCAAAAGCAGGGAAGATGGTTATCGTCCGTTAATTTTAGCCAATCGAATAATTTTTCCGGAATAGTTCCGTTTGAATTTTAGTTCAAAAACAGAATTAGATTTAATAGTTAAATTTGCACGCTTTCAAGAAAATAATGTTATGATCAGATTAACAAGGTTTTTAATAGTAGTTACAGCTTTGGTGTTTGTTTTTTCAGTTGAAAAACTCAGTGCACAGGCTACCCTTTCGGGAGCCAATGTGGTCACCACAGCCGTTCCGTTTTTGTCGATTTCGCCCGATTCGCGGGCAGCCGGGATGGGCGACGCCGGCGTGGCCACTTCGCCCGATGTAAACTCCCAGCACTGGAACCCTGCCAAATATGCGTTCATGGAAAGCGACATGGGCGTTGCGCTCTCCTATTCGCCGTGGCTCCGCGCGCTGGTCAACGACATTAACTTGGCTTACCTGGCCGGATACAAACGACTTGACGATTACCAGACCATAAGCGCTTCGTTGCGCTATTTTTCACTCGGAGACATTGTCTTCACCGACGATCAGAATCAATACATGGGACAACAAAATCCCAATGAATTTGCGATCGACCTGGGATACACCCGGCTGCTCTCCGACTATTTTGCAGGATCCGTGGCAGTTCGTTACATCCGCTCTGACCTCACCGGCGGACAACTTATCAACAATGTGGAGTCGCACGCCGGAAATTCCTACGCTGCCGACGTGGCTTTTTACTACCGCAACGAATTTTCGGTGCGCCGCCGCGACAATGTGTTTGCCGCCGGGATCAACATTCAGAATATCGGTGCGAAAATTTCGTACACCGACGGCGAAGTGAAAGACTTTATCCCGACCAACATGAAGCTGGGGGTCTCTTACACCACCGAACTGGACGACTACAACACCTTCACTTTTGCCTTGGATGCCAACAAACTGCTGGTGCCCACGCCTCCGCGCGACACCACCACCTATGACACCGGCGATGTGATCTATCCCGGCGGAATCAATTCCGACAAATCGGTGGTGGCCGGTATCTTTTCATCGTTCAGCGATGCTCCGGGCGGAATGAAAGAGGAGCTGCAGGAAATTAACCTTGCTGCCGGGGTCGAATACTGGTACAACAAGCAGTTTGCCCTGCGCGCCGGTTATTTCTATGAAAATGAAAACAAGGGGAACCGCAAATTTATGACAGTGGGCGCCGGGTTGCGGCTCAACGTATTTGCACTCGACTTTTCCTACCTGATTCCCACCGTCCGGAATCACCCGCTGGAAAATACACTGAGATTCACCCTTTCGTTTGATGTGGATGCCTTCGGAAATCAGCGCTGATGATGAATCTTCGGGTAGGATATGGTTTTGATGTGCACCGGCTGGCCGAAGGCGAAACGCTTTGGCTGGGCGGAATCCTTATTCCGCACGAAAAAGGTACGGTGGCCTATTCCGACGGCGATGTCCTGATTCATGCCATTTGTGATGCGCTGCTCGGAGCTGCCAAATTGGGCGACATCGGGACCCAGTTCCCGGATACGGCAGCCGAGTTTAAAGATATCGACAGCAAAATATTACTTCGCCGGACGGCCGGACTGCTCAAACAACAAGGCTTCGGGATTGTTAATATCGACAGTACCGTGTGTGCCCAGCGCCCAAAACTTAAACCCTACATTCCGCAAATGGAAGAAACCCTTTCGCAGGTGCTGGAAATTGAAGCCGGTCAGGTTTCGATAAAAGCCACCACCACCGAAAAGCTGGGTTTCGAAGGCAGGGAAGAGGGTATTTCGGCTCACGCGGTTGTTTTGATTAACAAAAACTGAGGGATTCGGGCTGTTTTTTGAAAAAAAACTTTGCTGAAAAGATTTCCCTCGGAAATTTAGAGCAAAAAGATCATGGACAATATCAAGACGTTGGTGATCGGGGCGAGCACAAACCCCGATCGTTATTCTTTTAAAGCTATTCAGGCTTTGCGCCGGCACGGCCACGAAGTGGTGGCTTTGGGGCTGCGCGAGGGGGAAGTTGCAGGCGTTCCGATTGTTAAAG
>Ga0116193_1003489_pt1 | contig 11328 bp, 10 predicted proteins | sample AD_UKC115_MetaG_FD_89892 | JGI IMG/M metagenome (GOLD analysis project Ga0116193, IMG submission 89892) | Active sludge microbial communities of municipal wastewater-treating anaerobic digesters from Hong Kong - AD_UKC115_MetaG | ecosystem: Engineered > Bioreactor > Anaerobic > Digestate...
GCGAGGTCAGGGCCCCGATGACGATCGCCACCAGGCTGAACGCCGCCAGCCACGCCATCGTGGCGCGCGAGCGGGCCACTGCGCCCCAGACGGCGACGACCATGGCCAGGGCGGAGCTGATCGCGAGGATCCGCGTGGTGTCGAGGGAGAAGACGTAGGCGCCGAGCTGCGGCAGGAGGGCCGGGTCGGTGAGCGGCAGGCCTGCCAGGTCCGCGAAGGTGAACAGCAGCGAGACCCCCGACGCCACCGCCCACACGAAGGCACTCACCGCCCCGAGGCGGGTCGCCTCGACGCGACGGTTGGTGCGCGTGGTCTCCGGCATGAGGAAGGCCGCGAGGACGAGCAGCCCGAGGGTGACCGCACTGGACACGTGGGCGGTCACCGTCGCGAGCGGCAGCCCCCACCGCACGAGGGGCCCGGGGTCGGAGAGGACGAGGGGCGCCGTCGCCCCGGTGACGACCGCGGCCGCGAGCACCCCGACGACGCCCGTGGCGCCGAGGGCCAACGGCGAGCGCCACGCCCCCGCGGGCCGCTCGACAGCTGGGGGGTGGGCGTTCGCGGACGACATGCCTCCCAGCGTAGGTAGTCTCCGATCGTGACGATCACCCCACCTCCGCCGACCAGCCTGGCCGGCCTCGTCGAGGCGTATGCCGACACCACGGCCGCCGCTGTCCGTCTCGGCGCGCAGGCCGCACCCGAGGCGGCCGGCCTCCCCACGGACTGCCCGGGCTGGACCGTGCTCGACCAGCTGCGGCACATCGTCAGCATCGAGGGGATGCTCCTCGGCGACCCCCTGCCCGATGTCGACGTCTCGGGGCGCGCCCACGTGCGCAGTGCCTTCGGGGAGGTCATCGAGAAGTACCTCGAAGGCCACCGGGCCCGCACCCTGACCGAGGTCGTCGAGGACCTGCGCCAGGTGCGCGACCAGCGCCTGGCCGTGCTCTCCGCCCCCGGCCTCACCCTGGAGTCCGAGACGGTGGGCCCCTTCGGCCAAACGACGCTCGGCGCCCTGGTCGGCCTGCGCTGCTTCGACATCTGGTGCCACGAGCAGGACCTGCGGGAGGCCCTCGACGTGCCGGGAGGCATGGACACGCCGGCGGCGGCCAATGCCGTGAGCCGGATGCTCCACGGCCTGCCCAAGGTCCTGTCGGCCGGCGCGCTGGCCGAGGGTGAGGTCGTCGTCCTCGACATCGTGGGCCCGGTGCAGGCGAGCTTCGCGGTGACCGTGCGCGCCGACGAGGCGGGGCGCCTCCGTGGACACGTCGTCGACGCAGCCGCCGTCCCGTCGGCGGCGACCCGCATCGGGCTCAGCGCTCGGGCGTTCACCCGTCGCGCAGCCGGGCGGTGGGCTCTCGACCGGGTCGATGCCGTCGTCGACGGTGACGACGCGCTGGCCGAGCGGGTGCTCCAGGCCCTCGTCGTCACCCCCTGACGCGCACGCCGGGCCGGCGCCACGGCATACGGCGTGGGGTCCGCGAACGCGACTGTTTGCAGAATGCAACCAGATCAGGGATAGTTGCGGGGTGCAACTGTCCGTCTCTGCGCCGCCCGGCCGCGCGGGCCCCGCTGCAGCCGTCACCGTGGGCGACCACGTCATCCGGGTGATGAAGCTGCTCCACGCCGGCCGCCACCGCGCGCCCCGACCGCACCCGCAGGTCGACCCGCTCGACTATCCCTACCTCTTCCGCGTGCACGCCGCGCCGTGCCGGGTCTCCGACCTCGCGACCGCCTTCCACGCCGAGATCTCCACCGTCTCGCGGACGGTGAGCCAGCTCGTGGACCTCGGCCTCATGAGCAAGGGGCCCGACCCGCGCGACGGCCGCGCCCAGGTCCTCACCCTCACCCCAGAGGGCGCGGCACTCATCGCCCAGATCCGCGTCATGCGCGACCACTGGGTGGACTCCCTCCTCGCGGACTGGAGCCCGCAGGAGCGGGACACCTTCGCGAGCCTGCTCGGCCGGTTCGCCGATGCCGTCGAGCAGAGCAGCTTCATGGCCGAGCCGGACCAGCAGGACCTTCAGACCCAGAGCAAGGACGCCCGATGAACAGCACCACCCCCGAACTGCCCCAGCTCACGCACCGGCAGATCACGACGATCCTCACCGGGCTCATGCTCGGCATGTTCCTGTCCGCCCTCGACCAGACGATCGTCGCGACCGCGATCCGCACCATCGCCGACGAGCTCAAGGGCCTGGAGCACCAGGCGTGGGCGACGACGGCCTACCTCATCACGGCGACGATCGTGACCCCGCTCTACGGCAAGCTCTCCGACATCTACGGCCGCAAGAAGTTCTTCATCGGCGCCATCGCGATCTTCATCGTCGGGTCGCTGCTGTGCACCCTCGCCACGACGATGGAGCAGCTGGCCTTCTACCGCGCGTTCCAAGGCCTTGGTGCCGGTGGCCTCATGTCCCTGGCCCTGGCGATCGTCGGCGACATCGTGCCGCCCCGCGAGCGCGCCAAGTACCAGGGCTACTTCCTCGCCGTCTTCGGCACCTCGTCGGTCCTGGGTCCGGTCATCGGCGGCTTCCTCGCCGGCCAGTCCACGATCCTCGGCATCACCGGCTGGCGCTGGGTCTTCCTCGTCAACGTGCCGATCGGGATCATCGCCCTCGTCGTCGTGGCCCGCACGCTGCACCTGCGCCACCGCCGACTCGACCACCGGATCGACTGGCTGGGTGCGGTGCTGCTGTCCATGGCGCTCGTGCCGCTGCTCCTCGTCGCCGAGCAGGGTCGCGAGTGGGGCTGGACCTCGACCGAGGCCGTCACCTGCTACATCGTGGGCGGCATCGCCGCCGTGCTCTTCCACCTGCAGGAGTGGCGGATGGGCGAGGAGGCGATCCTCCCGCTGCGCATCTTCCGCAACCGCACCGTCGGCGTCGCCTCGCTGGCCGGCGTCATCATCGGTGTCGCCATGTTCGGCGGCATCGCGATGCTCCCGCTCTACCTCCAGATCGTCCGGGGCGCCTCACCAACCGAGGCCGGCTTCCTCATGCTGCCGATGACGCTGGGCATCATGGCCGGCTCGATCATCAGCGGGCAGCTGATCTCCCGCACCGGTCGCTACCGGCACTTCCCGATCCTCGGCGCCGCCTTCATCACCGTCGGGCTCTTCCTCTTCCACTACATCCACTACGACACCGTGCTCTGGCAGACGATGCTCGTCATGGTCCTCTTCGGCATCGGCCTGGGCTTCAACTTCCAGCCCCTGACCCTCGCCGTGCAGACGGCCGTGCCGCGCCACCAGATCGGGGTCGCCACGTCGACGGCGACCTTCTCGCGCCAGATCGGCGGCACCCTGGGCACGGCGGTGTTCCTGTCGGTGCTGTTCTCCACGGTGCCCGACAAGATCAAGGCGGCCTTCACCTCGATCGCACCGACCGCCGACTTCCAGGCGGCGCTGCGCGACCCGGCCAATGCGGCCTTCGCCCAGCAGCTGGCCGCGGCCCAGCAGGGTGGCGGCAACGTGGCCAGCACCGGTGTGCTGCAGGACTCCTCGTTCCTCAACACGCTCGACCCGAGGCTGGCCAAGCCGTTCTTCGTCGGGTTCGCCGACTCGATGGACCTGGTCTTCCTGCTCGGCGCCTGCATCATGGTCGCCGGCTTCCTCGTCCTCCTCATGCTGCCCAACGTCGAGCTGCCCGAGCGGGCCGGCGCCCCGGAGGAGAAGGTCGTCGCGTTCGAGTGACGGCCTGACCGGAGGTGGGCCGCGTCAGCGTCATGCAGAGGGCGGAATCCGTTCCGCCTTCTGCATGACCGGAATCATCCGTGCTGGGAGCGCAGCCCGCGACGGATCCGGCCGCGGCCGGCATACGCAATGACGGCGGCGACCGCCGCGGCCGCCACCGGCAGGGCGTATGCCGGGTGCGCACCGACCGCTTCGACGGCCAGGCCCGCGACGGCCGTGCCCGCCGAGATGCCGATCAGGATCCCGGTGATCGCCACCGCCATGCCCTCGGTGAGCAGGGCCACCGGCACCAGGCGCTGGGTGAGCGTGAGCGCGGTGATGAGCATCGGCGCGGTCGCCGAGCCGGCGACGAACATGATCACGGCCAGCGCCCAGAGGTTGTCGGTGAGCAGCACCGGGGCCTGCAGCAGGCCCATGGCCGCCCCGAGCAGGACGAACCGCTTGATGATGCCGGGCCCGAGCTGCCGGGCCCCGAAGAGCAGGCCGGAGATGGCCGAGCCCAGGGCGAAGGCCGCGAGGATCGTGCTCGAGAAGGCCTTGCGCCCGGCCTCGTCCGCGACCGCGACCGCGACCACCTCGTTGGCGCCGAAGAGGACCCCGACGAGGAAGAGCACGGTGGCGACGACGAGCATCCCGTGGCGGTGGATCGCCAGGCCGGCCGGGCGCTCCTCATGGGGCACGACCGGCGGCTCGGTGTCGCGGGCCGCGAGGAAGACCAGCGCCCCGGCCACGAAGAGCACCTCGGCGAGGATGAGCCCGGCCTCCGGCGCGATGGTCGTGGCGGCGAGCACGCCCAGGACGGGACCGATGACGAAGGCCGCCTCCTCGAGGACCTGCTCGAAGGAGTAGGCGGTGTGCAGCCGATCGGGGTCTTCGCGCAGCAGGTGCGCCCACCGGGCCCGCGACATCGGGCCGACCTCGGGCAGCATCGCCGACAGGCCGTAGCCGACGAAGAGGACCCACACCGGCCAGCGCGCCCACGAGGCCCACACCGTGGTCAGGAGCGCGAGCGAGGTGAGCAAGGTAGCGGGCAGGGCGATCCGGCGTTGACCGTGCTTGTCGATGAGCCGGCCCAGGACCGGGGCCGCGATGGCGAGGACCAGGACACCCACCGCGGAGACCGCACCGGCCAGGGCATAGGAGTCGCGCCGGGTGGAGATCATGACGATGACCGAGACCCCGAACATCGCCCCACCGATGCGCGAGATCAGCGCGCCGACCACGAACTGCGTGGCGCCGGGCACGCTGAACAGCGGTCGGTAGACGGAGAACATCGGGGACCAGTGTCCCCGATCCCGGTCAGCGGGCCGAACCGAGTCCCAGGATCGCCGCCAGTCCGAGCGCGCTGCGCGGGTCGTATGCCGCGCGCCACAGGCCGCCGTGCGCCGCGGCATACGCCTCGTCCTGCCAGGGGTGGCCCAGGGTCGGGGCGCCGGTGTGCAGGTCGTGCATGAGGAGGGCGGCCATGAGGGTGTTCGAGGTGCCGGGCTCGAAGACCTCGATGCCGAACCGGTGGGCACCGGCATACGCCGCAGCGAGGGCACGGTTCTTGACCACCGAGCGGGTGCGCGTGGGCGGGGCCACCTTGAAGGAGACGGTCATCCCCTCGGCGCGGGCCGTCGCCGCCCGCCACCGCTGGAGTCGCTTGGCGAGAAGGTAGTTCGGGCCCTGCTGGAGGACGACGGAGTCGTTGATGCCGGGGTCCTCGTCGGGGCGGTAGTTGCGCTGCAGCAGCCGCCCGCCCGACAGGGTGCGCAGGGGGACGCGGAGCAGCTTGGAGGTGCGCCGGTCGGCGTAGCTGCGCGCCGAGGCCTCGACGGCCTCGCGGGGGACGGCGAAGACATCGGTGGGGGTCGCGAGGAAGGCGAGCGCGACGTCCTCGACAGGGCGGCCCGCGCGAACGACCCGGGTGAGCGCGTCGACGGCGGCGCTCACCCGCACGTTGGTGGCCCCGTCGGCATAGACGTAGTTGCCGATGACGAGGCGACCGGGGAGGGAGGCGACCCACCGGGTGGCGGCCCGGAGGTCGGTGATGAGGTCGACGCCGGCCCGGTCGGCGAGCGGCTCGGTGCCGGGGCGGGCGGGCACGAGGAGCCGGCCCGGCAGTGCCTGGGCGTCGGCGAGGACCCGCTTCCACAGGTCGGGTCGGGGCAGGTCGAGCGCGGCGACGGTCGCACCCCAGCGCAGGAGCGAGCGCAGTGGGCCCATCTCGGAGCCCGCGCCGAGGACCACGAAGGTCCACTGCGACGGGTCCAGCGAGCCCGGCTCGTGGAGGAGGGCCTCGACCGCCTCGCGCAGGGTCGGCTCGACGATCCCGGACTCGACCCAGCGGTCGACCTGTCGGCGCAGGTCGTCGCCGGCGAGGCGGCTCCCGCGATAGGGCACCGTGAGCGCGGTGTCCGCCTCGCCGCTGCCCTCGACGACCTCGGTGACCAGGACCCCCGAGTCCTCGCTGCCACCGGAGGGCGCGACCACGACGTCGGGGAGCTCGGCGAGTGGGCGCTCGTGCTCTCCCTCGGTGAGGACGAGCCTGTCGTGGATCGAGGTCAGGCCGTCGGTGGCGATCGTCAGCGCCGCGTGCGGGCTGGAGAGGCCGGCCTCGACGAGCCGGCGGAAGTGCTCGAGATAGCCCTGACGCCAGTTCGTCTCCCGCGCGGCGGCAGCGGCGCCGACCGGGTCGACGGAGCGCAGGGCATCGGCGACGACGGCCCGACCGAAGGCCGAGGTCGACCGGCGGCCATCGGCGAGGGGGAAGTCGACGCTCATGTCAGCCCCAGACCAGGGCCCGCGCCGGGTCGGCCATGATGGCCGCGACATCGGCGAGGAAGCGCGACCCGAGCTCGCCGTCGACGAGGCGGTGGTCGAAGGAGAGGGCGAGCGTGGTCACCGAGCGGGGCTCGATCCGCTCGTCCGCGCCGGACCCGACGACCCAGGGCATCCGCCGCACCTGCCCGAAGGCCATGATCGCCGACTCGCCCCGGTTGAGGATGGGCGTGCCGCCGTCGACGCCGAAGACCCCGACGTTGGTGATCGTGATGGTCCCGCCGGCCTGGTCGGCGGGGGTGGTGCGGCCCTCGCGAGCGGTTGCCGTCAGGGCATTGATCGCGCCGGCCAGCTCGACGAGGGTCATGGCGTCGGCGTCCTTGACGTTCGGGACGATGAGCCCGCGAGGAGTGGCGGCCGCGATGCCGAGGTTGACGTACCTCTTCTCGACGATCTCCTGGTTGTCCTCGTCCCAGCTGGCGTTGATGCCGGGGTTGCGGCGGACGGCCAGGCAGATCGCCTTGGCGAGGATCGTCAGCGGGGTGACCTTGACGTCCTTGAACTCGCGGTCCGACTTCAGCCGCGCGACCAGGTCCATCGTGGCCGTGACGTCCACCTGCACCCACTCGGTGACGTGCGGCGCGGTGAAGGCACTCGCGACCATGGCCTGGGCGGTCACCTTGCGCACGCCCTTGATCGGGGTCCGCACTTCCCGCGCCGAACGGTCGGCCTCGGAGGCGGCCCCGCTGGGAGCGGCTGCGTCCGCGGAAGGTGCGCCCGCGGCATACGCCTCGACGTCGGCGCGGGTGACGACGCCGCCCTCGCCGGTCGGGGGCACGGCCGCGAGGTCCACGCCGAGGTCCTTGGCGAGCTTGCGGACCGGCGGCTTGGCCAGCGCGCGCTCCGGTCGTGGGACCGAGGACGCGCCCGAGGCCGTCGTGGGTCCCACGACCTTGCGGGCGCGGCGCGTGGTGCCGCCGGCCTTGGGCCCGTAACCCACGAGGGTCTTGACCGGCTCCTCCTCGGCACCCGCGTCAGGGGCGTCCTCGGGAGCCGCAGCGCCCGGCTCCGGCGCGGTGGGTGCCGGGCCGTCGCCGGAGTCGTCGCTGCCGTCGTCGATGGTGATGATGACCGTGCCGACCTCGACCTCGTCGCCGACCGCGACGTGGAGACCCGCGACGGTGCCGGCCCACGGGATCGGCAGCTCGACCAGGCTCTTGGCGGTCTCGACCTCGACGACGATGTCGTTGACCTTGACGGTGTCGCCGACGGCGACCTTCCACTCGACGATCTCGGCCTCGAGCAGACCCTCGCCCGGGTCGGGAAGCTTGAACTCACGCAGTGCCATGAGGGTGTCCTTCGCGTCAGTGGGCCAGGGCGCGGTCGACGCCGTCGAGCACGCGGTCGAGGTCGGGCAGGAAGAGCTCCTCGATCTTGCTCGGCGGGTAGGGCGCGTTCCATCCGGTGACCCTGATGACCGGTGCCTCGAGGGAGTAGAAGCAGGACTCGGTCACCCGCGCGGCGATCTCGGCCCCCATCCCGACGTAGCCGCTCGCCTCGTGGACGACGACGAGCCGGCCGGTCTTGCGCACGGACGCCTCGAGGGTGGGCATGTCCAGCGGGCTCACCGAGCGGAGGTCGATGACCTCGAGCGAGCGACCCTCGTCGGCTGCGACGGCCGCGGCGTCGAGGCAGGTCTTCACCATCGGGCCGTAGCAGGCCAACGTCACGTCGCTGCCCTCGCGCACCACGCGCGCCGAGAACAGGTCGAGGGTGGGCGGGACGTCGAGGTCGACCTCGCCCTTCTCGTGGTAGCGCCGCTTCGGCTCGTAGAAGATGATCGGGTCGTCGCTGGCGATGGCCTGCTGGAGCATCCAGTAGGCATCGGTGGGGTTGGAGCAGAAGACGACCTTGAGCCCGAGGGTGTGGGCGAAGTAGGCCTCGTTCGACTCGCTGTGGTGCTCGACGGCGCCGATGCCGCCGCCCATGGGGATGCGCACCACCACCGGCAGCTTGATCGCGCCGCGTGAGCGCGAGTGCAGCTTGGCGAGCTGGGAGACGATCTGGTCGAAGGCCGGATAGACGAAGCCGTCGAACTGGATCTCCACGACCGGGCGGTAGCCGCGCAGGGCCAGCCCGATCGCCGTGCCCATGATCCCGGACTCGGCGAGCGGGGTGTCCATGACCCGGTCCTCGCCGAAGTCCTTCTGCAGGTGCTCCGTGATCCGGAAGACGCCGCCGAGCTTGCCGACGTCCTCGCCCTGGACGAGCACCTTGGGGTCGTCCTCCATGGCCTTGCGCAGGGCCGCGTTGAGGGCCTTGGCGATGGTCATCCGCTGCATCCCCATCACGCCACCCCCTCGTCCTCGAAGGAGTCGAGGTAGGCGCGCAGTGCGGCGCGATCCTGCTCGACCTGGGCGTGCGGCTCGACGTAGACGTGGTCGAAGATCTCGTCCATCCCCGGGTCGGGCATCTCGACGGTGGCGGTGCGCACCCGGGCCGCGAGCTCGTCGGCCTCGGCGTCGACCGCCCTGAAGAACGCGCCGTCGGCGTGCCCCTCGTGGGCCAGCCAGGTCTTGAAGCGGGCGATCGGGTCGCGCAGCTTCCACAGCTCGACGTCGGCCGAGAAGCGGTACTTCGTCGGGTCGTCGGAGGTGGTGTGCGCGGCCATCCGGTAGGTCCAGGCCTCGATCAGGCTCGGCCCCTGCCCGGAGCGGGCGCGGTCCATCATCTCCTTGGTCACGGCATACGTCGCCAGCACGTCGTTGCCGTCGACGCGCAGGCCCGGGAAGCCGAAGCCGTCGGCCCGCTTGTAGATCGGGGAGCGCATCTGCCGCTCGTTGGGCTCGGAGATCGCCCACTGGTTGTTCTGGCAGAAGAAGACGATCGGGGAGTCGTTGACGCCGGCGAAGACGAAGGCCTCGTTGATGTCGCCCTGCGCGGTCGCGCCATCCCCCATGAAGGCGACGACGGCCGTGTCGCGCTCCGGGTCGCCGGTGCCGACGGCCCCGTCACGCTGCACTCCCATCGCATAGCCGGTACCGAGGAGCGCCTGGTTGCCGATGACGATGGTGTAGGTGTGGAAGCCGAACTCGGCCGGGTCCCACGCGCAGCGGTCGACGCCGCGGTACATCGCGATGAGGCGCATCGGGTCGAGCCCGCGGCACCACGCGATGCCGTGCTCGCGGTAGCCGGGGAAGGCGTGGTCCTGGGGCCGCAGCGCGCGACCACAGCCGATCTGCGAGGCCTCCTGCCCGAGCAGGGACACCCACAGCCCGAGCTCGCCCTGGCGCTGGAGCGCGGTGGCCTCGAGGTCGAAGCGGCGGACGAGGACGAGGTCGCGGTAGAAGCCACGCAGGTCCTCGGGGGTCAGGGCCTCGACGTGGTGGACGTACTCCTCGGCGCCCCCGTGCAGGACGCGCTGTCCCTCGGGGTCGAGGAGCTGGATCATGTCCGGCCCACCGTCGTAGGGGCCGCGCCGGCGGCTGCGGAGGGTCGACTCGTGGTGGTCGACCGCGACCGGCTCGCGGCTCACATCGGCGACGTCGTTGTCGCTCACTGGCATCTCCCATGTCTCGACAGGTGCCCGAGGGTGACGGACACCGAGCGCGTGGCCCCCGGTGCCGCACTCGTGCGTCCGCCACCGGAAGGCAAGAAATCGTGCCCACCGGGGTGTGGCGGGCGTCACTGCCGTGTGGCGTAAACCTACCGGCGCGCGAGCGCCGACGACCAATCCGACCTACCGTGGGTGGGGTGAGGAAACTGCCCCGGACCATCGCGTATGCCGTGTGCACCCTTGCGCTCTTCCTCACCGCCGCCTGTGGCTCGGGCGGGGACACGGCACCGGGCGCGGATGGGGCCACCGCCTCCCCCAAGGGATCGGCCCCCTCGCCGAGCCCATCGACGGCCGACGGCCGGGTGCTGCCCATGACGCCCTCACCGGACGGGGCTGCCCGCGCCATCCCGCGGGAGGTCCTCGGCACGGTCAGCGCACGTCAGGGCGAGTGCCTGCTCTTCACCCCGGGCGACATGGCCGAGACCTGGGTCCTCGCCGGCGCGACCACGGGCCTCGAGGTCGGCGAGGGCTACACACTGACGGGTGCGATGGACGACACCACGAATGCTGCCTGCCCGCAGGGGCCGACCTTCATCGTCAGTGCGTCGGCTCCTGCCTCCTGAGCCACGTCACGCCTGTCTCCCTCGGGAGCCCTAGACTCATCCGGGTGAACCGGTACATCCTCGCAGTCCCCCTGCTGACACTCACGCTTCTCGTCGGCTGCACTTCATCCAAAGAGGAGACGACAAAGAAGTCCAGCCCCTCACCCACGTCGAGCGCTCAGTCGTCGAGTGCGGCAACGTCGGCGCCGTCCTCCTCCACCGAGTCCAGCACCTCGGCATCCCCGCAGCCCTCGGCGAGCACGGAGCAGGGCAAGGAGCTCCCGGCCCCGGTCACCGGCAAGCTCACCTCCAACCAAGGTGGCTGCCTGATCTTCACGCCCAGCGACCGCCCCGAGACATGGGTGCTGTCAGGGCTCACTGACGGTCTGACGGTGGGCACCGCCTACACCCTTGAGGGCGGTATGACTACGACCACCGATCCCGGATGTCCTCAGGGGCCAACTTTCCTCATCACGAAGGCCACGCCCGTCCAATAGTTGCCCCGCGGCTACTTGTTCAAACCGCCCGAACTCGACCCGGATCCGCAGCTGTCGAGCCACAAGCGACAAACTTCGAGGAGGCGGTCGTTGGCCTCGGGCTCGGCGATGGTGGCCCGCGCTCCGTCCACGCCGTAGGGCCGGACCGTCAGGCCCGCCTCCTGACACGCAGCGGCGAACTCGGGCGTCCGGTCCCCCATCGGGAACCAGACGAAGTTGGCC
>Ga0116193_1003490_pt1 | contig 11327 bp, 10 predicted proteins | sample AD_UKC115_MetaG_FD_89892 | JGI IMG/M metagenome (GOLD analysis project Ga0116193, IMG submission 89892) | Active sludge microbial communities of municipal wastewater-treating anaerobic digesters from Hong Kong - AD_UKC115_MetaG | ecosystem: Engineered > Bioreactor > Anaerobic > Digestate...
AAGACCACCCAACAACACCAAAGGGGGAATGCTTTTCATGTTAGTTGAAACCACCGTTAAACAAGGCAGCTTCTACAACGCATTATACCAAATGATTCCGGATAATCACATTCTAAAACAGATAAATTCCGCCATAGATCTTAGCTTTGTCAATGAGCTGTTAGCAGATAGATATTGCAAGAACTTCGGCCGACCCGCTAAAGAACCGGAAATGATGCTAAGGTGTCAGGGGGACGGTTCTCTTGACACCCCCAACTCTCCAGATTTGGCCCCGATCAATCCACTTTCAGACAACGTCCCCCTTCATCTTCCGATTATAATATCTTCTGCCATGCCAGTTCTGATAACCCCTGCCAATTTTAATCAGGCCAGACAGATCTGGAATCCAGAATCCCGCTGGCGGGTCTTCCGAAGGAGCAATACGGCCAGGTGCAATCTGCGCCCGTCAGCGGTCACTGATGCGTTTGTTAACAATAGACTGTTTTTAAAGCTTGTTTGGGGTGTTGGTCAAAAGCAAATACCTTATTTGTCTGAATCTATAAAAAGTCGTCTTCCCGATGGCACAGTATTGGACATCCCATGCGGTACAGCTCTTTTCGGTATTCAAGCTTATACAGAAAAACCAAACAATATTTTTATTGCTTTCGACTATTCCATAGGAATGTTAAGAATGGCCAAAAATCCAAAACGTCATTTTCGTTAGAGGAGATGTGGGTAATCTGCCTTTTAAGGATAACAGTTTAAATGGCTGTTTATCGTTAAATGGTTTCCATGCTTTCCTCAAGCCTGAAGAAGGAGCCAGGGAAATATCCCGAACCCTAATGAAAGATGCTCCCATGCTGATGACTGTGGCATGTTCTGGAGAGCGGAAGTTTTCGGACTTTATAATCGATAAAATAATGATCCCACGAGGTTTTTTTACCAGCAGCCTTGGTATTAATGCATACAAGCAGATGTTAATAAATGCCGACTTTCAGGGTTTTAATATACAAATGCTGGGCGCTTTGATGTTTGTTAATTGCAGGGTGTCAGGGGAACCGTCCCCTTGACATCTTGCCATCCCGTGGATGGCTACCATCATTATGAAAGGGCTCCAATGTATGTTCAATAATCGTGGTTATTACTGGCCGCTCGCTCCGCATCGCGGCCGTTTTGCTCCGCAAAACTGACCGTTAGGTCTCGCAATATGCAACCTTAATTGCTTTTATATCTGGATTTAAAGTTGATTAAGGGATAAAATAGTAAAAATCGGGGCTAATGACTTAGAGTATTATTGATCCATATCTTTATATAAAGCAAAAAAGGGAGGGATTATTAATGCCCGACATGGATTATGACATATGGAAGGCAACGGAACTTACTGAGAAATACCTTTCGGGTGTACGCGGGGCAATTCCTTTAGCTAAGGAACAGATTGATCTAATGCTAAGGATTATAGGCGCATGTGATATTGAGGTTGAAAGAATTCTAGACCTCGGATGTGGAGATGGAATTTTAGCAGCTTCCATTTTACAGCAATATACAAACGCTTCTGGAGTGCTACTGGATATCTCCGAACCGATGATTCAAGCTACTAAAGATAAACTTGCAAAGCATTATAATTTAGATTTTGTCCTTTTTGATTTCGGCAACAGCCAGTGGACTGAAAGGGTGAAAGCCAAAGGGTCATCTGTTAAATTCACCGCTGGTTATGATGCAACTTTATTCCATCAGCTTGAACCGGTAGAGACTACCGACCGCAGCTTTCTTGTTATGGCCCAGCGGGGGTAGGGTGCAGGGGTGGGTTGACCCTGCCCCCCCTCCCGAAACACCTACCCGTCGTGCTTAAGGGCATCGCCCGGAGTCGGTTAAAGAGTTAGCGCGAACCTTTAGGGCCTACCGTTAATCTAATGGGTAAAAACAAGGGGGTAGGTTGTTGTACGATGCAGATGTCAAAGCCAGTCAAAAAGGCGACCAGGCGGCTTTTTCCCGCCTAATTGAAAGCAATCAACAGTCGATGTACCGGGTAGCTTACGCGATGCTCCAGAATGACAGCGACGCGCTTGATGCCATTCAGGAATCAATTATCAAGGCATATATCAGTATTAACCGCCTTCAAAAGTCAGAACTGTTCAAAACATGGCTGATTCGCATTCTAATCAATCAATGCAATTACCTTCTTCGGCAACGCAAAAAAGTGATTCCCCTCGAAGTCACCATGACGGAGAGGAAAACCAGAGCCGAACCTGATATCGACACCCAGCTTACGGTAAAAGTCGCTCTCCAGAAATTAGACGAGCAGCTGCGGATTATCGTGGTCCTCTTCTACTATGAAGACCTGTCCATTAAAGAAATTGCCCGGCTATCGAATCTACCCGTAGGAACCGTAAAGTCACGCTTGAACCGGGCTCGCAGTCCCCCTCTTTACAGATAGCTTAATTCCCCGCAATAAGCGCTATGACATTTGAGCAACAGTAAAGTGAACGGTGCTGGCATAGCTCTGACGATTCCGGCAAATCCGTCCCTCCTTATACAGACCTCAGCTCCTTTTCCATGAGATCCATAAACGCCTCCACCTCTTCTTTTTTATGCCCCGGCTCGCCGAAACTGCATTGCAAGGTCATGGTTCTGTTAAAAGTGGTGACCCCAAGCATAAAAGCAGGCGGAATCACCACCGGGGTAAGCATATACGCATCGGTGGCCCGGCTCTGACCAAACTCCAAAGGCCGAATAACCCCCACATTGGATAAAAGCGGGTTGGTCTTACCCGTTTCAGCCGCCATCTGCACGATAGCCTGAAGTTGCTCCAGGAATACAGAGTAATCCGTCGTTCCCCATGCTTCCAAGCCGATAGCGTCAACAGTCTCGGCCCGGTTTTGTTTTAGTTCTTCCAGCGCCTCGGAGGCCCTTTTCAGGGTTTCAGGGAAAGACTCCTCTTCCAGCCTGCTGATCCGGGGATTAATACCTACCACCAGGTTGCTTATGGCTTGATCGGTGTGTTCAGCAAAAGCATGTCGCAAATCGAAGCTTACCGTGATCCCCATTTTCTCTCCCAGGGGAGGTTTAAGCATTGCAAACATGCTCCTGAACATGGCAGTAAGGAGAACGGCTGTCATAGTCACGTGATGCTCTTTGGCAAAGCTCATTATTCTGTCCAAGGCCCCACCCTTAAAACGGCGCAGGGCCATATGCATCTCTTTCCTCTCCGTACCATGATGGGGGAAGCCCCAGGCAGGAGGCAGCGGTTGGGCCTGGGGATCAAACAAAGCCAGCGGATCAGTTATTCCCATAGCATCAAAATAATGCTTCTGATCTCTGCGGCGGTGAGTGTACGGCTGGGAACTAAAATCAGGGTTTTTCTGCAGCTCAGAGTAAATTCCGGCCAAAAGTTCCAGGTATTCTTTCAGACCACCTGCGTCCGAACAGGCGTGGCTGATTTCGACACACAGGCTGTCACCGCCTTCTGCCTGAACCAGGCAGACATTGATTTGCTGTCCTGCATGGAAAAAGGGACTTTTCAAAAAACGGCCAATGGCTTCATCTTTGTGATCCGTTCTTATGCACACCAACCATTGCATTTCGTCCAGATCATCGAAACGCTGCCAGTAGGGCTGCTTTTCATCCTCGACAAAGCGGCAGCCCAAGATCGGCTCGGCATCCAAAGACAATCGAACCGCTTTTTGCAGGATGTCGGCATCCAGAGCTTGAGCAAAGGATACTAGTACATGGATTATGTACTGCAAGGGATATTCGAAGCGATCCTGAGCATTAACCGGCCAGGTAAGGACATTATCGACATTTTTTTGCTTCACTATGATTCCTCCCTAAAGATTTTCAGCAAATTCAATTATTTATGCTGTCAGGGCTTCTTTAAACTCTGCCCCTTCCGCTGCCTGTCAGAACTTTGACAGTCGTAATTGAAAAGCTTATTCCGCTGCTTCACTCCCGCCATTTGATTTAGACCAGGTAATTCCCTTGTTTTCCACCCTGCCGGTATATCCGTCGACGACGATTTCCTGCCCATCCTGAATGATATGCATTACCCCGGCCACATTCACTACCGCGGGTATTCCATATTCACGGGCAACGATGGCTCCGTGGGATAGAAATCCTCCGGTTTCCATCACCACGGCAGCGGCTTTTAAAAATAGGGGGGTCCATGCCGGATCAGTAGAGGGCGCTACCAGTATCTCCCCGGGATGCAGGCGGTATCCTTCGGACGGGTGAGCAATTAACCTGGCTATGCCGGAAGCTTTGCCTGTCGCTGCCGCTACCCCTGGCAGGCAGTCGCCGGAACCCGGGCCGACCGGCTCGGAAAAGACCGGCTTTTCTCTGTGGATAATATCAGGAGCAGGAAGGGCTTCTTTTTGCTTGTGGCTCAGTTTCCTGAAATCCACCAGGGCCTTGAGCCCATCACCATTCCACTCCTTATGCAGAATGGAAAACAGATCCGACCAGGCACAGAAAAATACATCGTCCGCTCTGTTGATGAGCCCCTGGCGGCATAAACGTTTTCCCAGCTCCTGGGCCATTAAACGGTAGGGTTCCATGGCCATAACCAGAACCGATTTGGTCATTTCTCTTACCGCTGCGCCTTCCTGGGCTGCTTTAATTGCCGGGCGGATTTCCTCCCGGGTTTCGGGGGGAACAGTATGTGCCACCTCTTGCCAGGTTCGTTCAAACTGTGCTTCCTGCCGGACCCTCAAGCTGCCAAGCCCGGCGGTATCCATAGTATCCTTAATTATATCCAGCAGGTAAGCGGGGTCTTCCTTCCAGCGGGGATTGATAATATCCATTTCATATACTCCCCGGTGACCATACTCCTCGATAAAAGCCCGGAAAGCCTGTTTAAAGGGAGAGCTTTCCGGCAGTTCTTTTTCCCACAAAATTGAGTTGGAAGTCACCGATGTCAAATACTTCACTGCCGCCTCGTCCCGACGGGCCAGTTCGGCCAGTTCAAGCAGCCGGTACCCGTGTTCGGCGCTGGTTATGCCCGCTTGACCGCCCACCATCAAACCATTCAAAACCTCAGTTGCCCGGGGCCCGAAATATTTATATAGCTTTTGCAAAAGCAATAGGATCGGGGTGGTGCCAACCCCGGCCAGGAAAGTGAATTGCTCACAATACCTCCTTATGATACTGCCGAGTTCATTGTATTTATCATCAAACTCCACGTCTGCCAGGCGAGCCAATCCTGTGCCAATTACGGCCCTGGCGGAACAAGGAACCTCAGCGAAAATTTGGGGCGCATCGGCTGCCGCTTTCATAACGAGATTCATCATACCCATTGAACGGTTCTGCCTTTCCCGGCCAGCCTCCCCTGCGTAAGGATCAGGGTCATCTATTTCCAACTGGGGCTGGTGTCCTCCCCAGAAGTCATTAAAACCAGCGGGCAATGAACCGAGACAATCGTAGTAGGCCCACTGAAGAGCGGATATGTTGCAATACAGCCTGCCGCCAAAAAGGCGTGAAAACTCAATCCCCTCCAGCATTTGGTACCCATTTGCGAGAAACTGGGCATATTGAATAGTATCAATCGAATTCTTCAGCAGGCGGCGGTGCAAGGGGGAAATGACCATGGGCAGCGCATCCCGGTAATTGCCATTTGACCATATGGTCGGCTGGTTTTTCAGTGCCGCAAATGTATATTCCGGCAAAGCAGTCACGGGCCGGGCCTGCAATAAGAAAAACTCCCGGCCATCATAGGCCCATTCCACATCCTGCTGCTGTTCGCATTCCCCCAGAGACTCAAAAACCCGCATCAGCAGCAGGCCCAGTTTCCCGATTTCCTCATCCCTCAACACCGGTCGGGATGACAGCTCGTCGGTAGGAATAAATTGGGTCCCACCGTCCTCTGCCGGCCGGGTGAAGCCCTGTTTGCTTCCGGTATTGCGCTTGAGCAGAGCGGGTACCGCACTCCAGGCTCGATTGTCCAGATAATAGGTGTCAGGTTCCACTGCGCCATTTACCACCGATTCTCCCAGACCGAAATTGGCATTGATAACCAAAAGATCCCGGCGTCCGGTCTGAGGGTCGCAGGTGAAGCCTACCCCGGCCGCTTGAGCTGCCACCATTTCCAACAATACAACGGCTGGCAACACTTCCTTGTCATCCAGTTTCATCTTGCGGCGGTAGGCCACGGCCCGCGGCGACCACAAACTGGCATAGCAGCTTTTGATAGCAGCAAGTAGGTTTCCCAAGCCGCGGATATTCAGAAACGACTCATGAATACCGGCAAAAGATGCCGCAGCCGAATCCTCCGCCGAAGCTGATGATCTTACCGCCATCGCCTTATCAACCAACCCCAGGTTTTGCAGTGCGGCAGAAATCTCATCTATAACGGCCTGGGGTAGTAAGCCTGCTCTGATTTTTTCCTCCAGCTGAGATAACTCATGAGTGTAATCGCCCAGGTTGGCGGCGGTTATTCTGCTGGATATATCTGCAATATCATCTTTTAAACCGTTGTAGTCAACGAACTCCATATAGGCATCGGTTGAAAGCACACCGCCGGGCGGAATGTTAAAGCCAAAACAGTACAACCGGGCCAGATTCCAACCCTTTCCGCCCACTTGAACTGTTCCTGATTTAAAGGCCTCATCCCAGGAGATAAAGAAAGTCCCGTACTGTTTCCTCATTGGTAATCACTCCCTTTCAGTTAAACAGTATCAATCAAGTCCGCGCAGACTTTATTCGGGCCGCTTGTTGCTTATACCATTGAGAACAATATCCACCATTTTACTGATCTCACAACGAAGTTCAAAGGCGGAAGTGTCTTGCAGCCATTCCCAGACTATAGTACCGCGCAGCAAATCAATATAACGAACCATTAGCTCAAACTGGATATCAGATCTTATTTCTCCAGCCTGTTGCCCCTGGCGAATTATCTCCGCTATAATCCTATAGGTACCCCTTTCTTGAAGTTCATTTTCCGTGTCCTGACATTTGTCAGAAGAATAGTACGAGGTTTTAAAGCGATAGGCGAGAACAATACCTGTAAGCTCCGGGTTGATCTCCACCCATCCATAGGCGTTGTTTAAGGCGCTTAGTAAGCGAGCCCGGGTATCAGGCAGGTTTTGAAGTTTTGCCCATACCTCCTGTGCCAGTTGGTTAGAAATACCTTTAACATATTCATCAGCGATAGCCTCTTTCACCGGGAAATAGTTGTACAGCGTTTTCCGAGCCACATCGGCTTCTTCGGCAATCTGTTCCATGGTAGTATTGAAAAAGCCTTGCTGCTCAAACAGCTTCATAGCAACTTGTATAATCTTCTGCCGCAATTCCCTTTTTTTTCTCTCCATCCGCCCTTCACCAGGTATACTTTCTATTTCCACAATCTGCACCTCCCGGAGTTTCTTTTAACCATTAAATAATACACAAAGTATAAACTTACACAAAGTATAATAATAGTATATTTTGCTTTCCGTTAATTGTCAACAGTTTTGGCAAAGGCAATACTGCTCTTACACTTGTTTTGATGTACCAGATTAATTAAAATTCCCTTTCATTCTTGAGATCGGGGTTTTCCCGTACAACTAAAGGCAAGGTAATCTCTATTGCCTATTTTTATTCTAATTGTCAACAAATGACTTGGGGAAAGAACTACGGCCAAGAAGAATACAAGGAAGAGATTCAAGATGACTTGAATTCTAATAACATATAATCAATATATTATGGATTATATGGTCATATTGCTTCATAATATAGAATAAAGGTGGTGAGGTAATGAACTTGCTGAAAGAAAAATCTATCAGTATTGCCAAACAAGATTTCCCCAATATTGTTCGTCAGGCTGCTAAAGGACATGAAACTATAACCAGGAATTTTAAAAGTTCAAATCACGAAAAGGTTTCCATTATTTCTACCGATATTTATGAGGAAATTCTCGACAGAGGCTACAAGTTCAATCCAACCATAGAGGAAGATCCGGACGGTCATGGTTATACTATTTCTATTGATGAATTATTAATTCACGGAGAGGGTCCCACATTAACCAGTGCACTAAATGATCTGGCTGAAAATCTTATGGATTATGCAGAGGATTATCTAACCCGAATTGATTTTTTCAGGCAAATTGAAAACCGCAAAAATCATTATCCGTACCTCCGTAGAATTGCAAAACTTACTGATATTGTTCAGGTTATGGAGGTAATCGCGGAATGCCATACCAATTTACAACAGGCAATATTAAATCAATCGCAAAAAGGTTAGGCCTGCAACATGTAAATTCGAAAAAGTGGAATGGCACCGATATAAACGGTAACTTCTGGCAAACCTACATCCATGATCATGGAGATGGAGTTCCTATTCTAACCGGAACGGCAAAACAACAGGCCAAACAGATGGGATTTAAAGATTTGGAAGATATGTACGATTTCTTAATCAATTCCAGGCGGAAACGATAGGTTTTTGGCGGTTTTAATCCAGCATTGATTTGATTTCCTCCAACTGTCTCCCGCTCATTGATGAAACTGCTTTGCAGGTGCTCAGCCATTATCGCAGCAATTGTAGAATTAATGTGTAGGGAACGACCCCTGTGTCGTTCCGAATCAGGGACGGTGATTTTATGAATTTACCGCAACGCAAATTACAACGTCTTAAAAAATTATAATTACAGGCAAAATAATGCGTATTTCATTACAATATGCACCCAAAATAGATTGCCTCTGTTTGGAAGAATTGAAAACAGTAATTTGATTTTAAACAATGCAGGTTTAGTGGCAGGGGAAACTACCCATCTTCCAGTCTGTCGACAGCCTCTTCGCGATAGATAATTGCACTGTCATATAGGTTCTTCACCTGTTCCGGGCTGTATCCTAAAATATCCGTCAGTACCTGGTCATTATGTTCCCCTAAGAAAGGACTGTATCCCCTGATACACGAAGGTGTTTCCGACATCTTGATCGGACTCCCGTACATCTTGATTGGGCCTATAAAGGGTTGATCAATTTCATGCATCATATCCCGTGCTTTGATTTGCGGATCGGTGTCACACAATTCCGGGATTGTCCGGGCTCTCATGCATGGTACTTCAACTTCGTCAAAAATACGTTCCACTTCTTCAACCGAATCCTGCGCCATAACCCATTCGGCTACTGCTTCGTTTACCAATTTTGGATTCATGCAGCGCGAATGGACATCCCTGGTACGGGGATCATCAATCATCCACAGATACTTTTCGCCCATGGTACGGACCATGGCTTCCCAACGATTATTTGACAATAAGGCAATGCCTACTACGCCATTCTTCCCTTCATATATACCGTAAGGGGCATAGCCTTCATGCGTACGGCCGATTTTACCAGGATAAACGGGTTCGCCAACGGCTTGGCCCAGCACATACCAAGGGATAGAATTTTCATGCAGGGAAAAAAGACAGTCTACCATAGCAATATCGATGTTTTGCCCTATCCCTTGCACATTTCTGGCATACAGTGCCGATACGATAGCCAATGCGGCATGAACACCCGCCACCGTATCACCTATCGAATTAGGAGCTATTTGGTACACTTCGCTCTGAGCCGTCCAACCGCTGGCCACCTGGGCAATCATGTCATAACCGGGCTTGTGACTGTAGGGCCCCCAATGCCCGAAGCAAGAAATAGAGCAATAGATGATATCTTCCTTGATCTTCTTTACCGACTCATAATCCAGTCCCAAACGTTCCATGACCCCGGGAGCATAATTTTCCAGCACAACATCTGATTGTTTGATTAAGTCCTTCATAATATCCAGTCCTTGCGGCGTTTTCAGATTTATACAAAGGCTCTTTTTGCCCCGGTTTACATTGATGGAATAGGAGCTTTGCGTGACCCCGTCATGCGTTTTTTGAATGTTTAAATGCCGTTCGTTAGCACCCACTCCATAGGGTTCGATCTTGATCACGGTAGCCCCCATATCTGCCAGCAGTTTGCTGCAATGAGGTCCAGACAGTACCTAGGTACAATCAATAACGGTCACACCATCCAGACTACCCAGTTTCACATCTTTGAATCCTGTCATAAATATGTCCATTCCTTTCGCTTCGCTCAAGGCACAAAACGCAATGAAACGTATTGGCACCGAGCTATTTTTTTACTATCCTACAGCCATAGGGATAACAGTTAACTACAAATCACGGGGAGGTGAGTGGGATACTCCATCACTGGAGTGACCGCATAAATATATGTGTAGATTGCCTTTCCAAGCACAAATAAGTGTGACTTCGAGCACGCAGACTTATCTTTGTATAAACATTACTCGTTTATTGCTAGGCAATCAGTCAATGCTGTCTATCCCTTTAATTCTTTGAAAGGAGCTTCCCTATGGCTTTAAAAATCGTTTACCCAATCTGTTGTGGCATTGATGTCCACAAAACCTTCGTTGTTGCTTGTATTGCGTCTACAAACAAAGGGGTTACCACTTATAAAAGCCATCGCTTTTCCACTTATACCAAAGGGCTGAAAGAGCTGTCACAGTGGCTTTGTGAGAATAACTGCCCGGATGTCTGTATGGAATCTACCGGGAAATACTGGATTCCCGTATTTAATGTACTTGAAGATTCCTGCAATATCACTCTGGCACATCCTAAATATGTCAAAGCTATCCGTGGTAAGAAGACTGACAAAAAAGATGCTAAATGGATCGCAGATCTATTCAAACATGACCTTGTTGTTGGAAGCTTTATGCCTCCTCTTGCCATCAGGCAGCTTCGTGACCTTATGCGTTACCGCTTTAAACTGACTAACTTTATGTCAAGCGAGAAAAACCGTCTGCAAAACTCTTTAACCGTATCTAATATTCAGCTTGGAAATGTTGTCTCAGATACTTTTGGCAAAAGTTCCATGAACATCATTAACAGACTTTTGCTAAATCCTTTGGATAACAGTTTTGATATAGAACCGCTCATTCACGGTTCTATGAAAGATAAACTTCCTGAACTGGAGCTTGCCATCGACGGTTTTATCACACCTGAACAAGCTGAAAAACTTAAGGTGATCAAGCAACACTACGAAGATCTTAAGTCCCGTAAGGCTGAGCTTGAAAATATCATCCTTTCCCTTTCTGTATCTTACACTGAAGAAATTAATCTGATCTTAACTGTTCCGTCCTTTAAGAACATCTTTTCTGCTATAGCAGTTATCTCTGAAATAGGTGTCAACATGGACGTGTTCCCGACAGCTAAGCATCTATGCTCCTGGGCAGGACTTACACCTACCAATAACGAAAGTGCCGGAAAGAAAAAATCAGTACGGATTTCAAGAGCCGGCTGTTATATTAAGCCGCTTCTGGTACAGTGTGCCACCGCTGTAGTCAAAAGCGAAAAGCATCCTGAAATCCGTAACCGCTATTTAAGAATTAAAAAGCGTCGT
>Ga0116193_1003491_pt1 | contig 11324 bp, 7 predicted proteins | sample AD_UKC115_MetaG_FD_89892 | JGI IMG/M metagenome (GOLD analysis project Ga0116193, IMG submission 89892) | Active sludge microbial communities of municipal wastewater-treating anaerobic digesters from Hong Kong - AD_UKC115_MetaG | ecosystem: Engineered > Bioreactor > Anaerobic > Digestate | place...
CGTCAACGCCGGGCAGATCGGCATCTATGACGAACTGGAGCCTGCGCTGCGCGAGCATTGCGAGGACGTGATCCTCAACCGGCGGGCGGACGCGACCGAGCGCATGCTGGCGTTTGCCGAAACGGTGAAGGGCGGCGGCAAGGCCAAGGTGGAAGACCTCGGCTGGCGTGAGCTGCCGGTGAACGAGCGGCTCAAGCACGCGCTGGTCAAGGGCATCAATACCTTCATCGTCGAAGACACCGAGGCGGCGCGGCAAGGCTTTGAGCGCCCGCTGCAGGTGATCGAAGGCCCGTTGATGGAAGGCATGAACGTCGTCGGCGACCTGTTTGGTCAGGGCAAGATGTTCCTGCCGCAGGTGGTCAAATCAGCCCGCGTGATGAAGCAGGCGGTGGCGCATCTGGTGCCCTTCATCGAGGAAGAAAAGCGCCTGCTCGGCAGTGAGGCCAAGACGAAGGGCAAGATCGTGCTCGCCACAGTCAAAGGCGACGTCCACGATATCGGCAAAAACATCGTGGGCGTGGTGCTCCAGTGCAACAACTATGAAGTAATCGATCTGGGCGTGATGGTGCCTTGCGACAAGATTCTCGCGGCGGCGAAGGAGTCCGGCGCCAACATCATCGGGCTTTCCGGCCTGATCACCCCTTCGCTGGAGGAGATGGCCTATGTCGCAAAAGAGATGGACCGGCTTGATTTTCATGTGCCGCTCCTGATCGGGGGGGCCACGACATCGCGCACCCACACGGCGGTCAAGATCGCGCCAAACTACAAGAATCCCGTGGTGCATGTGGTTGACGCTTCGCGCGCCGTCGGCGTCGCGACGGCCCTGCTGAGCGACGAGATGAAGGCCGGATTCGTGGCGGAAACGGAAACGGACTACGCGCAAATCCGTCAACGCCACGCGGGCAAGAAGGCCACACCGTTGCTGGAGCTTGAAGTCGCTCGCAGCAATCGCTTCTTCCCGTTCGCGGGCGAATACCAGCACTACAAACCAGCGGTGCCGCAGCACCTCGGCGTGCATCAACTGCGCGACTATCCGCTGGCGGCTTTGGTGCCCTACATCGACTGGACGCCGTTCTTTCTGGTGTGGGATCTGGCCGGCAATTACCCGAAGATTCTCAATGACGAAATCGTCGGCGACGAAGCGCAAAAAGTGTTCCGCGACGGGCAGGCCATGCTCAAGCGCATCGTGCAGGAGAAGTGGCTGACGGCCAACGCCGCTTACGGACTGCTGCCCGCGCAAAGCGACGGCGACGACATCATCGTCTTTGCTGATGGTGCTCACACGCAGGTTGCGATGCGCTTTCACACGCTGCGCCAGCAGGCGGCGAAAGAGCCGGGGCGCCCCAACTTCGCGCTCGCCGATTTCGTCGCGCCGAAAGATAGCGGCCATGCCGACTACCTGGGGCTCTTCGCCGTCACCACCGGCCTTGGCGGCGATGATCGGCTGGCGGCGTTTGAGAAGGCCGGCGATGACTACAACGCCATTATGTTCAAGGCACTGGCGGACCGTCTGGCGGAGGCGTTCGCCGAGCACCTGCACGAGCGTGTGCGCAAGGAATTCTGGGGCTATGCGCACGACGAACATCTCGACAACGAAGCGCTGATCAAGGAAAAGTACCGCGGCATCCGCCCGGCACCCGGCTATCCGGCCTGCCCGGATCACCGCGAAAAAGTGGACCTGTTCCGCGTATTGGACGCCCCGTCCATCGGCATGGGACTGACGGAAAGCTACGCCATGACACCACCGGCCAGCGTCAGCGGCTTTTTCTTCGCTCACCCGGCCGCGCAGTACTTCACGGTGGGCAAGATCGGCGACGATCAGTTTGCGGATCTGGCCAAACGGCGTGGTGAAGACGTCGACGCGCAGTTGCGAGCCCTGAACACGTTGACCTAGAGCGCTGCCCGAAGCCTTGCCACACCCGGCATGACCGTGCACACTGACGCCGCTGATTCACTGCAAGGGCGCTCCGGGTGAGCAAAAAAGTCGCGCCCTGACGTCTTGGCAAACACTACGGTGGAGCGAGATTGACGTGCGGGAACTCTGGGCGCAAGCCTTCCGGGAATTCGAAAAACTGTCCGGGCTGACGGCAGCCGAGGCTGACGCGCACCTTCGTGCATTACGCGCCAGCGAGCCGGAACTGGCAAAGCTGGTCGATCGTATCCAGGCGCAGCCAGCGATCAGTTTGCGGCCGATCGCCTGGGCAGAGCCGCCGAATGCAGCGCCCGCATGCAGTGCACCGGGAGCCCGCCTCGGTGCCTATACGCTGATCCGCGAAATCGGTCGAGGCGGCAGCGGAAGCGTATGGCTCGGTGAGCGCGCGGATGGGCTCTACCACGGGCAGGTAGCCATCAAATTGCTCAGTGCTCCAGTGCTGCAGGACATGTCGGCTCGGCAGCGCTTTGCACGGGAAGGCGAACTGCTGGCGCGCCTGTCGCATCCGAACATTGCGAGGCTGCTTGACGCTGGTACATCCGACGACGGCGCGCGTTATCTGGTTCTCGAGTACGTCAATGGCGTTGCGCTCGGCGAATACTGTGCAGGCAAGGGCCTCGGCATCGAGGCAACCATCGCCCTGTTCTGCCAGGCCGTCGATGCAGTGGCCTATTCGCACGCGCAACTGATACTGCACCGCGACATCAAGCCTGGCAACATCCTGGTTACTGCCGACGGCCAGCTCAAACTGCTCGATTTTGGCCTTGGCAAACTGCTGCATGAGAATGACGAACCGCTCGTCGTCGGCGTCGATGTAACGCGCATGCTCGGAATTGGCTACACGCCGCGCTACGCATCGCCTGAACAGATGCGCGGCACCGGCATGACCACGGCGAGCGACGTCTATTCGCTGGGCGTCACCCTGTATGAGCTGCTCACCGGGGTACCGTTCGAGAGCCACGAGCATTACACCCGACCGTCGGCGCGACTCGCTGGGTCATCCACGCGCAGCACGTGGTCGCGGCGAGTTCGTGGCGATATCGACAGCATCGTCGCCAAGGCAGTTAGCGACGTGCCAGAGGAGCGCTATGCCAACGCCGCGACGCTCGGTGAGGACCTGCGCCGGTTCCTGAATCATGAGCCGGTCACGGCGCAGCCCGACAACACGCTCTACCGGGCCGGCAAATTCGTACGGCGACATCGGCTGGCGGTGGGTTCGGTTGCGATCACGACCTTGCTGGTGCTGATCGCGCTGGCCGTGTCCGTCACTCAGACTGCGGAGGCAAGACGACAGCGGGCATACGCGCTGCAGGAAGGCAAGTCCCGCGATGCAATGCTTAACTACGTGACCGATGTGATCTCCGTATATGCCCCGCGCGATCGTGCCGTCACCTCTGCGCAACTACTGGCGCTTGGTGTTGACAACATCGACAAGGCCTTCAAGGACGATCGTGCTACCTGCCATGAAATCGCGCAGTTGTTTTCCGAACGTCTGAGCACGTTGGGTGAACGGGAGAGTGCGCTGCGCGCGCAGCAACTCGCGCTCTCGTGCGCCCGCCAGTCGGAAGAGCCGTTGCGCGTGGTCGATGCAATGGCATTGCTGGCCCATATGCACTCACGTAACGGCGATACCGGCGAAGCGAATGCCTTGCTGGCGCAGGCCGAGGCGTTGCTGCCGTCGGTGCCTGCAGACTTGCCGCGTCGCGGCGAAATCGCCACCAACCTCAAGCTTGACCGCCTCAGTTTGGCGGTGAGCAGTGGCGATGCTGTGACGGCCGTCGGTATCGCAGAAGATCTGCTGCATCGCTTCGCCGAGGAAAAGGGGCCGACGCAACTGGTCGACGCCACGCTGTTTAACCGGGGGGCCGCGGCGTACAACCGCGCGATGCGCTATAGCGACAGCCTGGCGATGCAGGATCGCGCGATGCAGGCGCTGGCCAATCCGGGTGATGGTGGCGACACTAACGTGTTGACCTACCACAGCGTGCGTCTTTACACGCTGCTGCAGGCAGGAGACCCGGCGACCGCAGTCGGTTACTTCGAGTCAAAGGTGCTGCCATCAATTCGTGGCGGCCTGAGTGATATTCCTGTCGATCTGTTTTCGCGTGCTGTCGTGGCCTACGTTCAGACCGGTGATCCGGATCGCGCTCGGCAAATGCTGAGCAGCAGGCCGGACAGCGTTGATTTGGCAGACCGTCCGCGCTTCCAGCGCGCGGAAGCCAAATTTGCGCTCTGTCTGAGCGACGGCGATCGCGTCTGCCTGCGCGACAACCTCGGCAACTACAAGGCACTCATAGCACGCGCCTATCGAAGTAACCCGGCCGAGTCGGCCATCGCGCATTGGGCGGACGCTGTTACCGCGCAGCAGGAAGGAAACCGCGATGCTGCCCGGGCGGCGGTGGACGCGGGCCTCACGCAGATCGCGCAGCACATGCTCAGCCCGAGCCCGGTTCGCGCGAAGTTGCTGGCAGTCAAGGCGCGTACGCTGCTTGACGACGGACGCCACCAGGATGCCCTGCAGGTGAGCGAGGAGGGACTTGAGTACCTCCGCACCCAACTGAAGTATCCGGCGGCGCGTTGCATTGTGCGAGCGGAGCTGCTCGCACTTGTCAGCGAGGCTCGTGCCCGGCTCGGTCAGACTGACGCTGCTGCACGCGCTCGCGATGAAGCCAACGCGATCTACCGCAACACGATGACGCGTCCGCGCCAACTCCCCTGACCGGCCCGAACGCGGTGCCGATCACGGCGCGGATGCCGCTGAGCAACTTTCGCTGGCCAAATCGTTTGCATGGTTAGCCCGCTCCGCGCACGTTCAGAACGTGCAGCAGCGAATCCCTGCCGTATACCTTTGCGATGAAATCCTTTACCGGACTGGGCTAAGAAGGACGAAAGTTGCAAAGTCGACTTTCGTCACTTTCTGCGCTTGAGCCCTTATCCACTATAGGTTCGGTAAAAAAGATGAAGCCCTGCTGCCGTCACGACCCATCCAAGTCCGTTCTCCGCCGCCAGATCGCATGCCTGGCGTGTTGGGCCGTTCGCTGCATGCGCGCGGCAGCGCTTGGGTTGACCGCCTGCGTCGCCGTGTGCGTGCACGCGGCGATCCCCGCTACCGAGCGCCAGGCGTTGCAGGACATCTACGCTGCGACTGGTGGCGCCGGGTGGACAGGCGTCGCCCCGACCTGGACGGGCGCTGCCGGTACTGAATGCTCATGGGGCGGCGTCATCTGCGACGCCGGCCAGAGCACCGTTGTCGAAATTAACCTGAGTGGACGCAACCTGGTCGGCACGCTACCTGCGTCGATCAACCAACTGGTCAATCTGCGCGGTTTCACCGCCGATGGCAATCGCCTGACGGGCGGCATCCCGGCATTGACCGACTTGGCAGCGCTGGAACTGATCAACTTGAGCCGCAACCAGCTCGATGGCAGCATCGGCGCCTGGACCGGCCTGTCGTCGCTGCAAATCATGCAGGCGAGTGATAACCGGCTGACCGGAGGCGTGCCCGCCCTCACCGGACTGGTCGCTTTGCGTGATCTGCGGCTCCATAACAATCGTCTATCCGGCAACGTGCCCGCGTTGACCGGGCTCGGCAGCCTGCAAAGCATTGATCTATCGGGTAACCAGCTGAGTGGCAACATCCCCGCGCTGACCGGGCTTGCGCAGTTGCAGAACCTCTGGTTGCAGAACAACCGTCTGAGCGGCAGCCTTCCGTCATTCGCAGGCCTGAGTGCACTGACCGGCGTTGATGTTGGCAACAATCTCCTGACCGGGGCTATCACCGCGGTGCCGTCGCCCAACAATCTGATCGCAGGAAATTCACGGCTGTGCCCAAACGCGCTGACAACCAGCATTGATGCCGCCTGGAACGCGGCCACGGGTGTGACGCCATGGTCGCGCGACTGCACGACTAACTTCACCGTGACGCCGGTCGCCGCCGCCAATGGCGAGATATTCCCCGGCACCCCGCAGCTGGCTGGCGCTGACGGCATCGCGAGTTTCTCGATCACGCCGAACGTCGGCTATGGCGTCGTCGTGGGCGGCAGTTGCCCTGCGGGAAGCTGGCTCGGCAGCCGCTACACCATCGTCTCTATCAACGCCAGTTGTACGGTGGCACCGCTCTTCGATAACCGTATGTTCGCCGTGACCATCAGCAGCAGCGGTCCGGGCAATGTTTCACCGAGCGGCGTGCGCGCTGTCTTGTTCGGCAGCTATGTGACCTTCGCGGTCAACCCCGATCCCGGCTTTCGTGCCAGCGCACAGACCACCTGCGGCCGCAATGGCTACACAACCGCAGGCAACCAGTTCACCACTGCCAGTCCGGTCACTGCGGACTGTGCCATCACGGTGAGTTTTATCCCGATTAGCCCGCAAGTTACGATCACCCCGGTCGCCGGTGCACATGGCCGCATCTCGCCAGCCACCCCATTCCAGATCGCGCAGGGTGGGCGCACCGAACTGACCATCACGGCAGACCCGGGGTACATCATCGCCAGCGTATCGGGTTGCGGCGGCACGCTTGCTGCAGGCGGCAAGTTCGTCACCGGTGCCGTCACTGCTGACTGTGTCGTGACCGCGAGTTTCGCAGCAGCCGCTGCGGCGCAGCAGGTTCCCGTCAATCGCACCAGCACGCTATTGGCGCTGCTGCTGCTTCTGACCGCCGGTAACGCGCTCCGGCGTCGTCGCGCAGACTGACCCGTTGGCGTGGGCACGACCGCCGGTCATTGCGACGCCAGATCGGGGCTCAGCGCCACGCCGCACTGGCTGCTCAGATACCGCTGAATTGCCGGCCAGTTGCTGCGCGTGGCCGCTGGCGGGAAACTGATGCCGGCGATAACCGCGGGACCACGAATGCCGAGCATCAGACGCGTTGCGATCAGTCCGTCGACGGTCGCCAGCATGCGCCCGTCGCCGTCAATGTCGAGAGCACATTGTTGCGCACCGTTTTCGCCAAGCTGCAAGCGGGTGACACAGAAAAAATTCGTAGTGCCCTGTGTGCATCGACCGGCAATCAGTAGACGATTGTCATTCTGATAATTGGCAGACGCACTCACGCTGGCGTAGGTTTGCAGCGCAGCGGCGTTGCCGTGATCGTCCGCCAGAATTGGCGGCAGCAGGAAGCGTCCGCTGCGAGTCAAGGTGCCGCCGTCAAATGAGGCATCAAGCCCACCATCGGAGAGAAAGCGTGCAGCACAGAATTGATAGATCGTGCCGTTTTGGCATTGGCCAGTGATGATGAACTTGCCATCCGGCTGGAAGAGCAACCCTGTCGCAAAGTCATCAGCGCCGCCAACCGGCTGCGTAAAACTGGCAAACCCCGTCGCGTAGAAAATTCGTTTGCGGCCGGTGTCTGGTGCCAGCCGGGTGCCGCAGAAGTCATAGTTGCTGCCGTTCGAGCACGAGCCCACGATGTAGATCATCCCGTCGGGCCGGACAGCTACGGCAGACGCGAAGTCGTTGCTCGATCCGGTGGTGATCGCGATCACCACCTTGCCGTTGCCGTTGAGCTGGACGATGTTGTCGCCACCGTCGAAGGCCACATCAAAGCGTCCGTCGGACGCCATCAGGCGCGCTGCGCAGAAATCGACCGCCGTCGCACCCGCCTGACAGGAGCCAACCACGATGATTTTGCCGTCTGGCTGCACGGTCATGGCGGTGGCGCTATTGCCGCCGGTACCCACCGCGAACGCGAAGCGGCCCTGACCATTGCCGACGCCACTGCCAGCGGCATCGGGCCCGTTGAAACTGCTGTCGAAACTGCCGTTCGGATTCAGTCGGGCCACGCAGAACAGCGAAACAGGGGCGGGACTACAGCTCCCTGCGACGAGGATCTTGCCGTCTGGCTGCACCGTCAGGGCAGCAAGTGATTCGGGCGCATTGCCGGTGATGCTGAGCGTAAATCGGCCATGGCCGGCACCTTCGCCAGTCCCCGCGGCGTCCGGCCCGTTAAAACTGGCGTCAAGGCTGCCATCGCTTTGAAGTCGTGCCAGGCAAAAGTTGTTGACGCCGCCAACCGAGCAAGTACCAGCGAGAATGATGCGACCGTCGGGCTGCAATGCAACGGCAACCGCGCCATCGTTGCCGGTGCCGACTGGCAGCAGGAATTTTCCAGCTGCAGTGCCAGCAGGCCCGACGAAAGTCGAATCGAGCGCCCCGTTGGCGGTCAGCCGGGCAACGCAAAAATCACTATCGCTGCCGTTGTGGCAGCCACCGGCGATGATGATCTTGCCGTCCGGCTGCACGGCCAGCGCCCGGGCGTCCGGACCTGTCGCGCCGCTGAAGGCAAAGGCGTAGCGGCCAACACCGGTTGCAAATGTGGTGTCGGTCTCTCCGGCGAGCGCATGGGCAGTGACGCTTGTCAGCGCCAGCAACGCGGCGCTCAAGCAACGAACCAATGCTGATTGCTGGCGGCTATGAAGCAATCGTGACGCGACATGTGGCCGGGGTTTGGTTGACATCGGAACGGCTCCCAGTTGTAGTTCATCGACGCGGTCGACAGCATTTCGCTGCGACCGCGGCATGAAGAACGGGAATACGGCGATAACTTGCTCACCGTGCGGGGCGAGCGGGGTGCTTCGGCTAGCTCTGGCCGGGCTCCAGTACTTCGGCCAGAAACGCGCGCGCCTTCTGCCAGTCGCGGGTGGCGGTGGCCATCGAAATGCCGAGCTGCCCGGCGCATTCCTCCAGCGTGAAACCCGCGAAGTAGCGCAACTCCACCAAATCGTGCGCGCGCTGGTCGATCTCCTTGAGATCATGCAGCGCACGGTCAACCGCGAGAACGCGATCGTTGTCGAGTGCCGGCGCAGCGACCTCGCCCGCCAGCGTGAGGTTGACGTCGATGCCGTCCCGTTTGTCTGTTTTGCGGGCCCGCACGTAGTCAATCACCACGCTGCGCATCGCCCGCGCTGCGTAGCTGAAGAACGCCTCACGCGAAAGTTTCGAGCCGAGTCTGGCCATGCGAGCGTAGCTCTCATGCACCAGCACGGTAGCTGGCAGGTCAGTCAGGTTTGACTGGCTGCGCAGCTGGCTGCGAGCAACGCGCTTGAGCTCGCCATACACCGCCTGATAGGCAGCTGCTGGGTCGGCGGCGTTGAAATCGAAAGCGGGTTGGTCGGAATCGTTCAAAGGCGCCCTGTGCGTGCTTGAGGTACATCCCGGTGTGAGCAATTCTGTCCGCAGCCGGCGTTTGCACTGACATGGACACGAAGAGATCTGGGCAAGCGGATGGACGTTGCGTTCACGCGAGCTGCGCCACTGATGGCGGGAAGAAGCTGGCGTACCAGCGTCGCACCGTTTGCGATGAGCATAACGGCTTTTTGCTGAAACTACCATTGCATATGGCATCGGGGCCGACTTTGCAGAAACTTGACTATTGTCAATTTGGTCGGCTGAACCAATGAAAACGGCGCTTTACGAGGAAAGCTGTTGCCGCCTGCGTGTGCTGGTGCTTGCCGACGATTCAGACGCCGAATACGAACGTTGCACGCTGCAGGTGGTCGAAAATCTTGCGCTCGAGCCGATGCCGTGCGTGCCCGAAGTGGGCGCCCGCTTTCATTTCCAGCGTCGGCGCGGTTTGCACAGCTTTGGCATGGCGCGGCTGGTCAGCGACGACGTCGCGTGACACCCCGACGACCCCTTGGCGGTTGAGACGGGGCTGTTCAAGCCTCGCTTCGGCGTTGTAGCATCACTACCTGTGCACCCGCCCACCACGCCAAAAGCGCGATTTGTCGGGCATGTCCCCGCACCAGAAAGGACGCCGCGATGCAAACCACCGATACCCGCTTCCAACTCGTTCGCGCCTGTGCAAACAGCAGCGTGACCGGCGTCGTGATGGCAGGGGTCCGGGTTCCGGCTTCGCTGCCGTCGTCCGTCCCGGGAATTTATTTCCCGAAACACCCGCGTTGACTCGACGATTGTTCAGAGCGCTTCCCAAGGTTCACGCCGTTCCCGCATTCGGCAGGATTCGCGAGCCGCAAACGCTTTGCCCGATCCGGAGCAAACAGTCGCTTCATAGCGCCTGATCCGCTCCCGTCTCAACCTCCGCTGGTTGTTGTCATAGCTGCTGTTGCGCCGGTGTCCGGCGAGCGCTGCTATACCCCTTTTCAAAGCCTTGGGGCGTCCATGCCCGGGGCATCCAAGTTTTCTGGAGTTTGCTATGCAAACGATTCTGAGTTTCATATCCAGTCTGTCCGAACGAATAGCCACGGCACTGCGTTCGTTGCTGCGGCTACCCGCTTTGCCGGCGGGCGACCTGTTGCATGACCGCAATTACCGTCGAATTTTTGCGTCGGTAGTAATCACACACTTTGGCGCGCAGATCACCATGCTTGCCTTGCCGCTCACCGCGGCAACGGTGCTCAACGCTACGCCGACGCAGATGGGCTTCCTGATGGCAGCGGAAATCGTGCCATTCGTTCTGCTTTCACTGCCCGCCGGTGTATGGCTTGATCGTGTGCGCAAGTTGCCGGTGTACGTGATTGGCGAATCGGTGTTCGCGCTCGCACTCGCCACGGTACCGATTGCCGCCTGGACCGGCGTACTGTCGATGACCTGGCTCTACGTGGTGGGCTTTGTGCTCGGCTGTGTGCACGTGTTCGGCGGCACCGCCGCACAGATCGTGCTCACGCAAATCGTGTCGCGCGAGCGTCTGGTTGAAGCACACAGCAAGAACGCGCTGGCCGTGTCCGGCTCGGAAATCGCCGGCCCTGGGCTGGCCGGCGCGTTGATCAAGCTGCTCGGCGCGCCGATTGCGATTGCCTTTGATGCGTTGTTGATCGCCGCGTCCGTGCTGCTGTTGCGCGGCATTCGCGTTGATGAGTCGCTGGCCGATCGTCCGGCCGCAAGCTTCATGCGGCAGTTGCGCGACGGCTTGCGCTTTGTGTTCCGCACCCGGATGCTGTGGATGCTCGCGCTATTCGTTGGCTGCTGGCAATTGCTGCATCACATGGCCAGCGTCGTGCAGATTCTGGTGGCAACGCGCGAACTGGGCATGACGGCGCAGGCGATTGGCATGTGCTATGTCGGCATGGGGGTGGGCACCATACTCGCCAGCGTGTACGGCAAGCGCGTCAGCGAGCGCGTTGGCCCTGGCCCCACCATCGTGGCGGGTTTTGCAGTGAGTGCGGCGGGCTGGCTGGCGCTGGCGGTGGCGCCTGCCAGCGTGTTCGGCGTGGTGCTGTTTGGATTCATGCTGACCTGCTTCTCCGGCGGCGCGACGCTGATCTTCGTGAACTTCCTGTCGCTGCGGCAGGCCGTCACGCCCGAGCCCTTGCTCGGCCGCCGATCAGCGCGCCAGGGCCGGCGCCGCTCAGGATCAGCCAGCGCATGGTGGTCGTCAATCGGCGGGGCAAGGGGTCGGGCGTGACGGCCTGCCGCAGCGACAGGAAGTTCACGA
>Ga0116193_1003492_pt1 | contig 11321 bp, 6 predicted proteins | sample AD_UKC115_MetaG_FD_89892 | JGI IMG/M metagenome (GOLD analysis project Ga0116193, IMG submission 89892) | Active sludge microbial communities of municipal wastewater-treating anaerobic digesters from Hong Kong - AD_UKC115_MetaG | ecosystem: Engineered > Bioreactor > Anaerobic > Digestate | place...
AATAGCACTCTGCGGAATATTAATAATAGGTGTACTCATTAAACTTCCAAATACACCGCCGTTGGTAATGGTAAAAGTTCCTCCGGTTAATTCATCGGCAGTTAGTTTACTGTCTCTTGCTTTTGCAGCCAATTCAATTACTTTCTTTTCAATATCTGCCATGCTTAAACTTTCTACATTTCTAATTACCGGTACGGTTAAACCTCTTGGTGTACTTACGGCAATAGATATATCTGCATAATCATGATACAATAATTCATCTCCATCAATATAAGCATTTACAGTTGGCCACTCACTTAATGCAATAGCACAAGCTTTTGTAAAGAAGCTCATAAAGCCTAAGTTTACGCCATGAGTTTCTTTAAATTTATCTTTATTCGTTTTTCTTATTTCCATTATTGCAGTCATATCAACCTCATTAAAAGTGGTTAACATAGCTGTTGTATTTTTTGCTTCAACCAATCTTCTACTTATAGTTTTACGCAAATTGCTCATTCTTTCTTTGCGTATATTTCTGCTAAATAATGCTGCACCTTCAAAAGTTTTTTTCCCTGGATTTGCTAAAGCATCTAACACATCATGCTTCAAAATTTTTCCGCCAAAACCACTTGCTTCAATTTTATTTACATCTACTTTTTTATCTGCAATAATTGCACTTGCAACAGGTGTTGCTTTAACATCATTTGCAACAGCAGTTACCGCAGCTTGAGAGGCTGCAGGTTTTGGAGTTTCTGTTTTTACTTCAGTTGCATCTTGTGTTTTAACGGTTGAAGCAGGTTTTACAGCGGTTTCATCTATTTGTGCTAAAATGCTTCCAATAGCAATGGTATCACCTTCATTAACCAATTGCTTTAAAGTACCGCTTTGTTCTGCATTTACTTCAAAGGTTGCTTTTTCACTTTCTAATTCGGCAATTACTTCATCGCGTTCTACATAACTGCCTTCTTTTTTAGTCCACTTTAAAAGTGTTACTTCACTTATTGATTCTCCAACCGATGGAACTTTAATTTCAATCATAAAAAATATTTCTAATTTGTTGTTATCAACTTTATTATTAATAATTAAACTTTAGTTGCGTCGCACTCTTTTACGTTCTGTTCGCTATTCATCAAATACCAAATGCAGTGTTTAAAATTTCTGCTTGTTCTTGTGCATGCACTTTTGCATAGCCTGTAGCTGTTGCTGCACTTGCATTTCGGCTAATAATACCAAAGTTTATATTTTTCAAATTCATTTTTAAAAACGATGCTGCACCCATATTTAATGGTTCTTCTTGTATCCAAAACCAAGTTGCTTTATTATATTTTTTATACAATACATCTAACTGATTTTGTGGTAAAGGATATAGTTGTTCTACCCTTACAATTGCAATATCTTTTCTATTTTCTTTTTGTTGTTTTTCAATTAATTCAAAAGCAATTTTACCAGAGCAGAACAATACTTTTTTTATTGCATTACTATCTTCAACCATCACATCATCTATCACTTCTTTAAAACCACCTTGTGTAAATTCATTAATATAACTGTAACTTCCTGCATAACGCAAATATGCTTTGGGCGAAAAATTTATCATTGGTTTACGAAAAGGCCAAGCAACTTGTCTTCTTAATGCATGAAACAAATTAGCAGCACTTGTAATATTGGTAATTACTAAATTTAGTTCGGCACATACTTGTAAAAATCTTTCCATTCTTGCACTGCTATGTTCTGGACCTTGACCTTCATAACCATGTGGCAGCAGCATTACAATACCATTCATGCGTTGCCATTTTTGCTCACCTGCACTAATGAATTGATCAATCATTGTTTGTGCACCGTTACTAAAATCTCCAAACTGTGCTTCCCATAATACTAACGAATCTGGGTTTGCCATTGCATAACCATATTCAAAACCTAATACACCATATTCACTAAGTAAAGAATTATATATACGAAATTTTTGTTGTTCGTCTTGTAAATCTTTTAATCGGTTATACCCTTTGTTGGTTACTTCATCTCTTAATACTGCATGGCGGTGGCTAAATGTGCCTCGCTTTACATCTTGCCCACTCATTCTTACTACTTTACCTTCGGTAATAATTGAGGCGTAAGCTAAAAGTTCGGCTGTTGCCCAATCTATTTTTTGTTCTGTTTCTAAAAGTTTTACTTTATCGTGTAATAATTTTTCTATCTTTTTTAAAGGATGAAAATCTGTAGGCCAGCTCATTATTCCTTTAAATAAATTTCTTAACTTTTCTTCTGTAACAGCAGTTTCAGGAGATTTTAAAAAATCTTCAGTTGTTGCTTTTCTTAATTTTTTCCATGCTAATTCCGGCGATTGATAATTATAAGGAAGTGGATTTTGTTTTACTTCATCTAAACGTTCTTGCAAATCTCCCCAGAATTTTTTCTCCATTTCTTTGGCTAATTCTTGAGCATCTGCCTCGCCATGTTCTATTAAATATTTTGTATATACTTCGCGTGGATTAGGGTGTTTATCAATTAAAGCATACAATTGTGGTTGTGTGTATTTGGGGTCATCGCCTTCATTATGCCCATGGCGGCGATAACAAACCATATCAATAAAAATATCGCTATTAAATTCTTGACGATATTGTGTTGCAATTTCAGAGCATTTAATTACCGCTTCTGCATCATCTCCATTTACATGTAATACCGGAGCTTGAATCATAGCTGCGGCAGATGTGCAGTAATCGCTGCTGCGTGCATCATCAAAATCTGTTGTAAAACCAATTTGATTGTTTATTACAAAATGAATAGTTCCGCCGGTATAATAACCTTTTAAATTACTCATTTGTAAAATTTCATATACAATTCCTTGCCCTGCCACCGAAGCATCTCCATGAATTAATATTGGAAGAATTTTATCGTAATTGCTGTTGTATAAAACATCTGCTTTACTTCTTGCAAAACCCAACACCACAGGATCTACCGCTTCTAAATGCGATGGATTGGGCATTAGTTTTAAATGAATATGTTTATCATTAAAAGTTGTAACCTCACTTCCATAACCCATGTGGTATTTTACATCTCCACTGCCCATTGTTTGATCTACTTTTGCAGTGCCTTCGAACTCACTAAAAATTTGTTCGTAAGTTTTTCCCATAATATTAGCTAACACATTTAATCTTCCCCTATGTGCCATGCCAATAACTACTTCTTCTACATTATCATTTGCTGCAATATTTATTATAGCATCTAAAGCTGCAATGGTTGTTTCTCCGCCTTCTAATGAAAATCTTTTTTGACCAACGTATTTTGTGTGAAGAAATTTTTCGAACATTACACCTTGGTTCAGTTTCTCTAAAATTCGCTTCTTTTTATTTAATGGTAAAGGCTCATGCACCTTTTGTTCCATTGCTTTGGTAAGCCAATCTATTTTTTGTTGGTCGCTTATATATTTATATTCTATGCCAATATTAGTGGCATAAGATTTTTTAAGATGTGTTTGAATATTGCGAAGTGTAGTTTTTCCTAAACCTAATAAACTTCCTGCCTCAAATTCTTTATCTAAATCGGCATCGGTAAAACCAAAAAATTCAAGATTTAAGTTGGCATGCCTGTCTTTTCTTTCTCTAATTGGGTTGGTTGTTGCAATTAAATGACCTTTGTTTCTATAACCCAAAATCATTCTATATACACTTATTTCTTTTAGCCAATCAGTTGAACTTGAGGTTGAAGTTGCAACTGAGGTTGTAGTTTTGCCATTGGCAACATTGCTTACAGCAAAATCGAAACCTTCAAAAAACTTTCTTAAATCAGGGTCTATTGCAGACGGATTGACCACAAACTCTTTATACAAATTTTCTATAAAAGAGGGATGTGAATTAGTAATGTACGAAAAGTCCTTCATGAGTGGAGTTTGAAACGCTGGGTAAAATGGTTGCAAATATCGTATTTTGAAGGGAGAAAAAAAACGTATTATTCACACTTAATCATCTATTTATTATATTTTTTTGAAAGAAATTTTTCTATTTAATTACATACCATTACTTTTGCCGTCCGAAAAAATATTATAATGGCAAACCATTCAGCTACTAAAAAAGATACCAGACAAGCCGCTAAACGCAGAGACAGAAATAAATATTACGGTAAAACTACTCGTAATGCAATACGTGATTTAAAAGCTACTTCAGATACAAAAGCTTATGACGATAAGATGCCTGAAGTTGCATCAATGATTGATAAGTTGGCTAAACGTGGAATTATTCATAAAAATAAAGCTGCTAATTTAAAAAGTAAATTAGCTAAGAAAAAAGCTTAAACAATATTTGTTTTATTTAACTAAAACCTGTTGCCATTGGCAGCGGGTTTTTTGTTTTATTGGTTAATAGAAAATATTACCGAGAAACGGTTAATATTTGGCTCAATAGGATTATAAATTAATTGCCCATCATGTATATCAATAATTCTTTTGGCTATTGATAAACCTAAACCAAAACCTTTTATTTTAACTGCATTATCGCTTCTGAAAAAAGGTTGCATTAAATTTTGAATATCTTTTTGTGCAATTAATTGTCCGTTATTTTCAATATTTATAATTATTTGAGTGCCTGTGTTTTCAATATTTATATCAACTTTTTTATTGAAAGAATAAATAACAGCGTTTTTAATTAAGTTAATAAATGCTGCTTTTAACAACGCATCGCTAATTGGTAACATAAGTTGTTTTTCATTAGCAGGATGTTCTTTAAATGAAAGAGAAATATTAGCAGAAGGATATATTTTTTGTGTTGTGGCAATAGCTTCAAATATTACTTCATCTATTCTAATTAAAGGCAACGAATTAAAAGAAGGTAATTTTTCGTATTGAGATAATAGTAATAACGAATTGGTTAATTCAATTAAAGAAAGTTGATCTTCTTTTAATGAGCGTAATAATATTTTAACTTCTTCGGGGCTTATATTTTTGTTTAATGCGGCTTCTGTTTGAGAAAGCATAACTGTTAATGGCGTTCTTAATTCATGCGAAGCATTATGTACAAAACTGCGTTGTGTTTCAAAAGCATTGTTAAGCCTGTTAAGCATTTTATTAAAGCTACCGGTAATTTGTTGTAACTCATCATTAACCGTTATTTCGGGTAAATGTTCAAATAAATTAGAAGCATTTATTTTTTGCATTTGCAAACTAAGTTCTGTTAAAGGTTTTAAAGCCTGGTTTACAAAGAAAAGGCTAAGTACTACAGTTAAAAAAAGGCCTCCTATAAATACAAAAATTAAAATATAACCCATTTGCTGAAGCCTTTGTAAACCTATTTTATCAAACGCAGAAACAAATACATACACACCAACTTCATTTACATAAAAGCCAATATGTTGGTAGTTGTTATCATCTTTAAACTGATAATCATTGTTAGCTGCAACATTTTTAAGCAATGTTTTGTTTATAAAAAAATTAAGTGTATCGGGTTTTTTAAATATAATATTTTGTGCAGTATCGCATATAACAATTATCTCGCTGTTTAAAACATTTTTATGTTCGGCATTTAATTTTTCTGTTAAATCTTGTTTGTGGTTTATTCTAAGATCTACATATTCATCAAAAAGTTTTTGTCCTTCAATATGCAAACGTCTGTAATAATCTTCGGTTCTATAATCTCTATACAGAATATAAATAGTAATGCAAGAAATAAATAAAATTATGGCAACAAAGAGCGTGAATAATAAAGCAAATCTTTGTTTTAATTTCATAAAACATTATTTAATAAAATATCCAAATCCTGCTTTTGTTTGTATTAATTTATCGGTGTAAGGTTTATCTATTTTATTACGAAGAAAACTAATGTAAACTTCAATGGCATTGGTTCCTGTATCAAAGTTTAAGTCCCAAACTTTACCCATAATTTCTTGCTTAGAAATTACTTTCCCTTGGTTTTTAACTAATAAAGTTAATAAAGCAAACTCTTTGGCAGTTAAAGGTATGTCGTGCCCAGCTCTTGTTACTGCTTTTGTTTTTAAGTTAATAGATAAATCGTGAACAGAAAGTATATTATCTTCACTTAATGATGTTCTTTTTAATGCTGCTTTTATTCTGGCAATTAATTCTTCAAAATAAAATGGTTTAACAATGTAATCATCTGCACCAAATTTAAAAGCATCAACCTTATCTTGAATTTCACCTAATGCTGTAAGCATAATAATAGAAATATCGGCATCTGCATTTCTAAATGTTTTGCATAATTCTCTTCCGTTTTTACCGGGTAAGTTTATATCTAACAATGCTAATGAATAATTATGTTGCATAAATAATTCTTGTGCCAATAAACCATCAGTAGCAATATCAACTATAAAGCCTACACTTGTTAGTTCTTGTTTAATTACTGTTGCCAATTTTATTTCATCTTCAACCAATAATATTTTATATTGCTTTTCCATTATTTAATTTTCCTTATTAAACTCAATATTAATGAAAAAAATTACTATTTCATTTTTACTTGCCATTTATTGCATAAACAGTTACGCACAAAATATGCAAACTGTATTTGAAAAAACAAATGGAAAAGAATCTGCAACATATTTTGAATGTATTCAATTTTATAAAAAATTAGCTGCAAACAATTCAATTATTTCTATAAAAAATTTTGACTTAACCGATGCAGGATACCCACTACAACTGGTTTTGGTAAGTAGCGATAAAAGTTTTAGCCCTACCCAATGGCAACAAAAAGTGGTTGTATTTATTAATAATGGCATTCATCCCGGAGAGCCTGATGGTATTGATGCAAGCCAAATGTTGGTAAGAGATATTGTTGCAAAAAAACTCCCTCTTCCAACAAATATTGTATTGGCAATTATTCCGGTTTATAATATTGGCGGAAGTTTAAATAGAACTCCTTACTCTCGTGTAAGTCAAAATGGACCTGCAGAGTATGGCTTTAGAGGCAATGCACAAAATTTAGATTTGAATAGAGATTTTATTAAATGCGATAGTAAAAATGCAAGAGAGTTTACCAAAATTTTTCATTGGCTAAATCCTGATATTTTTATTGATAACCATGTAAGTGATGGAGCAGATTATCAACACACCATGACCATGCTTACTACACAACACAATAAATTGGGCGGAGAAGTTGGAAAATATTTACACGATGTTTTTGAGCCTTCATTATACAAAAACATGCAGCAAAAAAATTGGATTATGTGCCCTTATGTAAATTTTGAAATGGGAAATCCTGATAGAGGTTGGGATGCATATTACGATTCTCCAAGATACAGCAGCGGCTACGCTGTATTATTTCAAACCATTGCATTTGTACCTGAAACACACATGTTAAAACCTTATGCAGACAGAGTTAAAAGCACTTATGCATTTATGCAAGCAATAATTGAAGAAGCAAGCAAACAAGCAACTACGCTTAAACAAAAAAGAAAAGAAAGTATTGAAGCTGTAATGCAACAAAAACAATTTGCCATACAATGGAAAGTAGATAGTTCAAAAATTGATACCATTAATTTTATGGGTTATGAAACAGGTAAAAAAATTAGTGATGTTAGCGGTTTAAATAGAATGTTTTACGACCACAGCAAACCTTTTACAAAACCCGTAAAGTATTATAACTATTTTGTAGGAACCAAATTTGTTTCAAAACCAAAAGCATATATTATTCCGCAAGGTTGGTGGACTGTAACAGATTTATTAAAACTAAACAACGTGCAAATGCAGCAATTAAAAAAAGATACTTTAATTGAAGTTACTGCTTACCATATTGATAATTATAAAACCGGCTCAAGAGCTTACGAGAAACATTATGCACATAACGATGTAAACGTTTCTGCCAACCAACAAAAAATAAAATTTTTAAAAGGCGATTATATTATTTATACCGGACAAAAAGCTGATAGGTTTTTAGTAGAAACATTAGAACCAGAAGCTTACGATAGTTATTTTGTTTGGAATTTTTTTGATGCTGTATTACAACAAAAAGAAGGTTATAGCAATTACCGTTGGGAAGATGTTGCGGGTGTTTATTTACAACAACACCCTGAGTTAAAAGAAAAATTAGAAGCTAAAAGAAAAGCAGATGCAGCATTTGCCAATAACGCTTTTGCACAATTAGATTTTGTTTATAAAAATTCACCTTATTACGAACCTGCACATTTAAGATACCCTGTGTATAGATTAAATTAAAAAAAATATTAAAATTCATCTTAAAATTGTACATTCGAGTATTCATAAAAGCCAATATCATTAAGTAAAAACCGTTAACTAAAACTTAATGATTAACAATGGGGGTAAAAAATTTACTTAGTTGCTTTTTATTTCTTTGCTTTATTTGTACTACCAATTCATTATTGGCACAATCTCCGTCTGCAAGTTTTAGCGTAAACAATACCAACCAATGTATAACAGGAAATAGTTTTTCATTTACCAATACTTCAACAGGTTTATTAACTTATAACTGGGATTTTGGCGATAGCACTTATTCAACCAATACCAATACCACAAAGGTTTACGCCGTTGCAAAAGATTATAATGTTACTTTAATAGCAACAGATACTTCGGGTATAAAATATTATTATTCGCAAAAAATTACAGTAAGTCCTCTACCTGTAATGTCTTTTAATGTTTTAGCCGGAGCAATTACTGGTACCAGTTATAATTTTATTAGTACATCGTCTGTAACTTCAGGTTATATAACTTCTTATCAATGGAGTTTTGGAGATGGAACAACTGCCACCGGACCTAACCCTTATAAAAGTTATTCGGCAATTGGTACTTATAATATTACCCTTACCGGAACAACAAATGCAGGATGCACCAACAGTATTACCACACCTGTAACTATAAATATTTCAAACGTTGCTAATGCACCTGCTGCATTTACTGTAAATACTATTGACCAATGTTTTACCAACAATAATTATGTATTTACCAATACAACACCTGTAAACGGTAATGAAATTTATTTATGGGAATTTGGAGATGGAACAACTGCTACAACACAAAATACTCAAAAAAATTATAGTGCTGCAGGTTTATACATAGTTAAATTAACTATTATACGAAATAATGATACTTCAAGAGCAAGCCAACAAGTTAGTGTATATCCTAAACCTACGGTAAATTTTACGGCATTATCATCTCAATCTGAAGGAAAAAGTTTTTCATTTTTAAGTACATCATCAGTTGCATTTGGCACACCAACTTATTTCTGGGATTTTGGAGATGGTTCTACTTCTACTTTAAGTAATCCTACAAAATTATATGCTGCAACAGGTTCGTATAATGTAAAGTTGATTGTAACCAATACAACAGGTTGTGCAGATAGTAGTACACAAACTATTACTACCTGCCCCACCATAACAGCAGGTTTTACTGCAACATCAACCGGTGGCGTTTGTACTTATAATAACAGTTATTCGTTTACCAATACAAGTATTGCAAGTAGTGGAACAACAAGTTACAGTTGGAGTTTTGGAGATGGAACAACTTATTCAGGCAATACACCTCCTTCAAAATCTTACAACGTGTTTGGAGATTATGTTGTAAAAATGGTTGCTACAAATACAAATGGCTCTTGTATTGTAAAAGATTCAACAACTCAATATATTACAATTTATCCTAAACCAAAAGTTGATTATACTTTATACTTAAATACCGAATTGCAAACATTAAATGTTGCCGATACATTAAAGAAATGTTTTACTAACGGAAATGATTTTTCATTTATAAGTACAAGTTCTATAGGTAGAGGAATTATGTTGTATAAATGGGATTTTGGAACAACAGCCATTACTTACAGAGATGGTAATGATACTTTTGTAAATCCAAGAATTATTTTTCAAACCGATGGATTATATCCTGTAAAATTAAAAGTAACATCTTTAGAAGGTTGCACAGATAGCATTACTTATTATTTTAAATTAGTTACTCCACCTATTCCAAGTTTTACAAGTATTATTCATTATTCTACTCCAGATTCATTATATGTTCCATCTGTACAATTAAATAATACTACAGTCTACAGTGGTGTAAGTACTATTCGTTATGAGTGGAGTGATGGAGGATACAATAGTGCAACATTATACAATACCAATGCATGGAATCCTACTTATACTAAAGGCGGTAATTACACTATAACATTAAAAGCAGTGGCAGATGGAATTGCTGGTTGTGAAAATTCTGTAAGCAACAATATTCAGTTTTATGTAAAACCAAGTGCAGAATTTAATATTGCTTCATACGCATACGATGCAAGTGGAAATCCGTTGCTTACATTTAACAATATCAGCAACCTTACAGAAACATCTCCTTCATTAAGTTATTTATGGAATTTTGGAGACGGAGCTACTTCTAATGCCGTAAACCCAATTCACACTTATAGTTCAGCAAACGGTATAACCAATGTAACACTAACTGTTACTAATAACAATGGCGGTTTACAAAACAGTGTTACCCATACAGTATTTGTTGCCGCAAAACCAACTGCTATTATAGGTGTACATATTGATACTGTTATTACTGCAGGTGGCACTACTTATTATATTCAACCTAAAAATCTTTCAACTATTCCAAGTGGAAGTATAGCAATCACCAACTGGACATACACCATACAAAGCCCTATTGGTACTATTGCTTCAACGTATGCATCTGGTGATATTGCAACAGGAACATTACCCACACAAATAGCAATTAGTGCAAGCAGTACTTATCAAATTTCCATTAACATAACTGTAACAAGCAATTTGGGAATGACAGATGCAACAACAGCCATTGTAGGTTCTGCAACAAATAGTGGGTACACAACTTTTAGTAACACTCCTATTTCAAATACCTTACCTTCTTTATCAAATGTTCTATCTGTTAATAATAGAACAGCAGCATTAACTACAGTTCCTCTTGTTATCTATCCCAATCCTGCACAGTCTTTCATTAATGTAAACTTTGCACCGGGCAGTACAAAATATGCTACTATAAATATTTATACTACTACGGGTGCTTTATTAATATCACAAAAAGAAATTATTAATAATATAATATATCATAAAGCAAAAGTTAATGTAAGTGCATTGCAAAAAGGAAATTATTTTATTGAAATTATAGATGCTACGCTAAACAAAATTGGTTCGGCCTTATTAAAAAAAGAATAGTGTTTTATACATTCGTAAGCCAACAGCACAAACCATATAAATTAATTTGAAACTTTGTTGAAATAAAAAATTAGCATAGCATAATTAGTGCCCCTATTTTTGTTTTAATGAAATGGATTCTATTATCAACGCTTACAATTTTAATTGCTACAACAAAATCTATCTCGCAAGATTCAAGCAGTAATAAAAAAATTTCTTTGCATTATCAGGCAACCTTGATACCGCAATAC
>Ga0116193_1003493_pt1 | contig 11312 bp, 10 predicted proteins | sample AD_UKC115_MetaG_FD_89892 | JGI IMG/M metagenome (GOLD analysis project Ga0116193, IMG submission 89892) | Active sludge microbial communities of municipal wastewater-treating anaerobic digesters from Hong Kong - AD_UKC115_MetaG | ecosystem: Engineered > Bioreactor > Anaerobic > Digestate...
AAGCGTTGGCTACGCCAGGCACGCGAGACCCATCCTTCTCGCCACCCGTGCCGAGACGGACCGGCAGGTTTCCGAATCCTCCGCAGAGACGACGGAACTCGCCCATATCGACCATGTCAACGCCAATGCCAACGACCATGCTTCCTCCCGTGAACTCTGGGGTGGTGCCATCATCGCACGAACCCATCTTTCATCACGTGAGAACATCGTTCGGCGCCCTCACCCTATACGGCTTGTCTTAAGAACTTTTATCTGAATCACTCAGCGATTTCTTACATCAAATGCTTTGTTTTGTTCACGTGACTTCCCCAGAACCACGCAATTTAGAGAATGGTTTTATTAGAACGATGCTCGATTCTGCAGAGGATAGGAACCATGAAGAAGTGTCCGTCGTGCGGCTTTGACCTTGACGAGGGGTGGAGGGCGAAAGGCTGGAAGAAGTGCCCGAGCTGCGGAGTCGACCTCCTTCTTGCAGACGAGAAGAAGGAGCCGTGTTATCACCCCGTCTGTGATTATCCGCTCACGCACGCAGAGTACGTCAGCATGAGCCTTGAGCAGATGAGAGGCAAAATGATGATCCTAGCCTGCGCCGGCGTTGCGATCGCCTCCGCATGTCTCCTCGACTGGACGAACGTCAACGGGCTCGGACCCGTCAGCGCATGGGATGCCATCACCTTGATGAATCGTTTGTCCCTGATAGGCATCTCTCCCGACTCCTCCGTCACAATCCTCGTCGCGCTTCTCGTCGTCTTCCTCCTGGCGGCGTTCCTCGGAGCCGCCCTCACCATCCTAGGTATGTACAGGTTCACGAAGGCCCCGATGAGCGATGCCACACGAAGGAACCTGGAGGTGGGGCTCTGCCTTTTGGGAGGGGACTCACTGTTGTGCCTGGTTGTCATCGCGGCGGTATCGCCTGCGGTCTGCAATCAGTTCTCAATCTTCCCCTATTCGACGGCTGACGGCATTGCCTCTGCCACGGTGGGACCCTTCATCACGCTCGTCGCCTGCACAATCGGTTCAAGTTTGCTGATGAGAGACGGGGAAGAGCATGCTCATCTTCGACACTGATATCGCTTCAACCGACAGCCTGGCCACCATCACGCGAACGAACCGCGCCACGCTCACCCCGCGCACTGACGGAACCATCCTCGTCACCATCGAGGCGGGCGGAGGGTCGACCCCCCCAGCTACACGTCCGGAGACATCGCCGGCACCGCCATCCTCGGCAAGGACGGACTCTCGCCCGAAGACGGTTACCAGTACTTCCCGGTCGGAACGTCTCGCACCGAGCAGACGGCTGAATTCACCCACCATCTCCTGCCGCGAGCATGACCCCGCCCTCGTTTGCCTGCGATACGCGTGTACGGGATGAGCAACTGCGGCCGGCATGGTCAGCAGTCCGTCAGACGCGAGGCTCCGTCAGTCGGCAGCCCGTCCCCTACTCCTCGCCGCCGCCCTCGAGACTGAGCATCACGCTCACCCGGAAGACTCCGCCCTTCTCCTCGCAGACCAGCTCGCCGTCATGCCTGCGAACCAAGTCATCGAGGATGACGAGTCCCCACCCGTGCTCAGAGAGGCCAGAGCCCCGCCCGTGACGTCTGGTCACGGACACCTTCCCCCGCCTCGTTCCCTGGGGTCCCTCGATGCAGCTGTTCTCGGCGTCAAAAATGAGCTGCCCGGCTGCGACGCGAGCCCGCACGGTGATGAAGCGCTTGCCCTCGGGCACCTCCTCGCAGGCGTGGATGGCGTTGTCGATCGTGTTCGCAAAGAGCGCGCAGAGATCGACGTTGGAAATGTACAGGTCACGGGGTACTTCGAGCCCGAATGTGAGTTTGATTCCGAGACGCTCGCAGTCACGAGCCTTGTTGAGCAGGATCGCGTTCACCACGGGATGCTCGCAGTAGATTCCCGAGGGCGACTTGATGAGCTCGCTCGCATGCTCGAGAGACGCGGTCACCTCGGTGACGTCATGCACCCCATTGCCAGGCGCAGCGCCGCGTGCAGCTTCCTCGTACTTCTCCCTGGACTCCGCAAGCTCCCCCTCGACCGAGGCAAGCCGTTCGGAAAGCTTGGCACGAAGCTCCTTGGCGCTCTCCCGGTCACGAAGGACTTGCTGCTCGTATTCCTGCTGGTACTGAAGCTGCTCGGCGAGAAGTGCTGCACGCTGCTCGGAGAGCCGGTGCTCCTCGGACCGACGAACCGCTCGGAACATCAGAAGGTCTGCAGCACCACAGAGAATGCCGGCGCCTGCGACCAAGCCATACACCCACAGCTCGAGCCCGTGGAAATCCGCAGCCGCAAACAGGAACACGACGACGGTTCCCTGGCTCAAGGGGAGCAGAGCGTAGGCCGCGCGTCGCCACGCGCTGACCCCATGGAGGGACACCACGAGCGCCACCAGCATCGCGGTAAGGGCAAGGCAGGTGCTCGACACTATGAGCGTCTCGGCTCTCATCTGGCGTCCTGACGTCTATTCTCGGAAGAAGTCGAGCACCGCGCGACGCACCTCGGGACGGCGCTTCTGACTCACGGGGACGGTCTCCCCACTACGCAGCACAAGGCCGTCGGCTGAGTACGACTCTACGAAGCTGAGGTTCGCGAGGAAGCTCTTGTGACACTGCACGAAGGAGTCCGGCAGCTCCTGTGCAAGCTGCTCGAGGACCCCATAGGTTTCGAGAACCTGATCGCCCGCATGGATGAAGAGCTTGCGCCTCTTGCTTTCCACGTAGGAGATCTGACGGGGTTGAACAAGCGTCGTCGTGCCCCGCACCGTCACGGAAATCGGCCGCGTGGTGCTCGCTCTCAGATTGGAGACCGCCTGTTTGAGCGCCTGATCGAGGTCTGACTGCGAGAAGGGCTTGACGAGGAACCACACGTGCTCGGTGCTGTAGACGCGCGTGCAGTACTCGATATGCCCCGTGACATAGATGACCTGCGTGCCGCATCCCGTGGGGAAGAGCTGACGCACGAGTTCGATGCCGTTAGGCACGTCTTCACCGAACTCGATGTCCATGAGCACGACATCGAGGTGTCCGTAGTTCGTGTCCGCTGCGGATACCTCTGCGGGAGAGATGATGAGCGGCTCGCTGAAGAACTTCGACAGAGACGAAGACGTCACGAGGTCCGCCGCTATACGCGCTTGGTCGACATCGTCATCAACGACGGCGATGCTGTAGGTCATGAGGCATCACCCCCGATATGCTCGAGACGCCGTTGCAGCTCTCGAACGGTCCTCTCGGCGTCCCTATAGTCACCCTGCGCCGCAAGTGCCTCGACGGTCTGAAGCTGATTGCGAAAGTCATGTCTGAGCTGGGACGACGCCTCGATTTCCTCTGCCATGTGACGGTAGCCCGCGAGCTGCCAGTCAAGCTGCTTGCGAAGGGTCTCCTCCTTGGCTGCCGCAATCTCACGCTGCCCGCTTCTGGCCATGACCGCGAGAAGAAGGATGTCGGCACCGACGCAGACGCCAGACACCCAGAGCTCATTGAGCTGGAAAAGCGCATCACTCGCGAGAAGGCGCGTTCCGACAAGGAGCGATAGGAGGATGAGAACACCCTGGACGAACACGAAGCCCGCGAACATGCTTACGCCCGAGGGGGATTCCAGCCTGCGCATCTTCTGGAACGCGGGCACGAGGATGCTGCCCACGATCGCAATCGTCAGGAGAAAGACCAGCTTCGTGATCAGATGCTGTGGGAGGTACTCGGCTGCCGCCTCCATGCTCGCCGTGGGAGCACCATTGGTGAGCAGCGGCCAGACGCCAGCCCCGACGATCTCGGGAATGAAGCTGCCCACGAAGGCGAAGACGACCGCTGCGATTCTCCACCCAAAGGTGTCGTCGTAGAACAGGAAGGGGATAATGAAGAAGTGGACCAGCATGAGCGGAATCTGCAGCCAGAAGGGGAGAATCGGCCACACGGCACGGAACGCCATAAAGAGGAACCCAGCCGAGCAGCTGACCCCGAGGAACACCCACTTGTGCTTCATGGGCAGCATGCACATCATAAGTATCGACTGCGCCCAGTCGAGCGGAAGCGAGCTGACGTTGATGATGAGGTATCGAAGTTGTTCGCTCACAGGTCCCCCGCGGTCCAAGCTGTCATAGTGAGACCTCAGCTCATATCCCAGAGCCGGAGTCTCCATCTAGACGAAAGTACTACGTTAGTATGCTTGAAGTATCGCTCAAAGTGCAACTAATTTCTTTGAGAAATACCTGCAAAATCCTGCTGTAACGCATCTTTTGCTTACTGATGGAACGCGTTCCGACAAATGAAATCACGTAATTAAGAGGAGTATTCCTTGATGCACGGTGACGGCAAGGCCGTGCACCCCAGCACCGCCAGGTCGGGTCGGAGTGCACAGCCTCTTTTAACCAGCATGGCCGAGACGACCAAGCTGTCGTTATCCCTCGAACAGCTCCGCGGCCTTCTCGAGCCACTTCGTGCACTCGATCTGCTGCGGGCAAGCGCTCTCGCACTGCATGCAGTGGATGCAGTCGCTCGCCTTGCCCTTCCCGCGGGTCTCTCGCTCGTACTTGTCCTTGGCCACGGCGAAGTCTCCGTAAATGAACATCCTGTTGAGCGCCGTGAAGATCTCGGGGATGGGAATGCCCATGGGGCAGCCGGGCGTGCAGTAGTGACACGCCGTGCACGGCACGGAGTCGATGGCGGCAAGCGCTTCCTGCGCCTTGCTGATGGTCGCCTGCTCATCCGAGGTGAGCGGCTTGAAGTCGTGCATGTAGGAGATGTTGTCCTCCATCTGGGCGACGTTGCTCATGCCGGACAGCACCGTGATGATGCCGTCGAGGCTCGCGACGTAACGGACCGCCCAGCTGGCGAGACTTGCCGTGGGGTTCGCCTCCCGCAGGATCGATGCGACGGACTCGGGCGGGTTGGCCAGCATGCCGCCCTTGATGGGCTCCATGACCACGACGGACTTCCCGTGCCGGCGGGCCATCTCATAGTTCGCCCTGCTCGTCACGCTGGGGTTCTCCCAGTCGGCATAGTTGAGCTGCAGCTGGACGAAGTCCACCTCGGGGTGCGCCGTCAAAATCTGGTCGAGAAGTGCGGGGTCGGCATGGAACGAGAAACCGTAGTGCTTGACCAGGCCCTTCTCCTTGAGCTCCGCCACGAAGTCCCAGATGTGATACCTGTCATAGATGGCGTAGTTGTCCTTCTGGATGGCGTGGAGCAGGTAATAGTCGAAGTAGCCAGCCCCGGTCCGCTGGAGCGAGGTATAGAACTCCTGCTTGGCGCTTGCCTCGTCGCTGCAACCCATCCACGCGCAGAGCTTGGTGGCCAGAGTGTACGAGTCACGCGGGTAGCGCTCCACGAGCGCCTCACGAGCAGCCTCCTCGGAGCCAGGATAGACGTATGCCGTGTCAAAGTACGTCAGACCGGCTGCCATGAACTTGTCGACCATGACCTTGGTCTGCTCGACGTCGATGGAACCATCCTCGAGCTTGGGAAGGCGCATCAAACCAAAGCCGAGCTTGGGAGTGTTCTTGCCAAAGTAGTCAGACATGCACGTCCCCCTCTTCTCGCACAGACGTTTACTCGTACCTGCGGTTCATTATAGAATGCGTCGTAAGGCAGCACTCATTGAAGCGCCTGCATCCCATAGACGGCTACCTGGGTGCGGTTGGAGAGGTTGAGCTTCCTCAGAATCTTGCTCACGTGAAGCTTGACCGTGTGCTCACTGATGAGCAGCTCATCTCCAATCTGCTGGTTCGACATGCCCATGCACACGAGACGAACTATCTCCTGCTCTCGTTTGGTGAGCTTTTCGAGCTCGTCCGAGTCAATGCGGATGGAGTCCTTGAGACCAGTGACCCCTCGTTCGCTGCGGCACGCAAAGAACAGGTCGAACGCGCTGGAGATAAGACGGGCCTTCTCCTCGAACTCTATCTTGTCGCTGAGCTCCTTACCCTCAATTTCCATGGGCACCGCACTACTTTCGCTCCCGTCGAGGCGCAGCCGATGGGCCGAGTTGTCAACGGCGATGAGACAATACTCGGTCTCTCCGCTCGAGAGTCCCCCCTTAGCAAGCCCCAGGGGAGCGATGGCACTGCGAAGTCCAAAGGGACATATCGAGAAAAGGACACCGTCCGATCGCGTGTCGAAACTCTTGCGTATGTAGCGTTCACAGACATCGGGACAGGCGTTTCGGTTCGCGAGACAGCACGGATTTCCGTTGGACTCCACGGTGAGAGGTCTGAGATCCGCACGGTTCAGGATTCGGATGCTCACTGAGAAGTACCGGGAGTACATGTCCTGAAGCCGCTGCAGCTTTGCCATGATGCTTGGCGAGTTCTCTTGGTGACGAGACACTGAGCCACCCCGATTCCTGCTATGGCTGTGACGACAAGATCCGCCTGCGAGAAAGACGGATGATCACACCTCGACCTGGCATGCACCACTTGATGCCCACGAGCATCAAGTGGTGCATGCCATCGACCAAGCCACAGCACCTCGACCGGCAGACCCCCGTCCCCTCTGATGCCGGCAGGACGAGAGCGATTCCTACCAGCATCAGCCCCAACGGGCAGGAGGCCTCCCCCCCACTTCCGTCAGCGAATAAAGCCCTCGTCAGCCACTCTAAAATACGAAGCTGAGTCGAACCCGACGAGTCATACCGAGAGACGTCGCATCGCTTTGTTGTCCATAATAGTGAGTACAACTTCTGACGTCTAGTTGACACTTCGCTAACGGTCAAGCAGCTCGGCGATATTCGCCAGGTGGCGAATGAGCACATGCTTGACGGCTGCGCGAGTGTCCATGGCAAATGCGGTCGACCGTTGGTAGACCCTGGCGAAATGGGAGAAAGCTTCCAAGCATAAGGAAATGCGCGGCATTCACCGCACATGGATTGTCACTGTCGCGGCCGCTATTCCAGCGCCGTACGCAACCGGTCCGCGAGTTCGCTCTCGGATGCGTCAACCTTGCCATCGGCCTGCTCAAGAATGGCGCATGCGAGCAGGAGCGCCTGTCGATAGTCCTCAACGAGCGTCGCATCTATAGCCGCAAGGCGAGGGACGGCGTCCTGTGCCTCTCCTTCGGTGAAGTCTTCGACGACGTCTGATACCTCCCGATACATCTCGGCGAGATCATGAGACGTGAACTTCTCGTCCATCATCTTGCTGAAGAGCTCGGCCTCGTCGGCACCGAACACCCCGTCGCTCGACACGGCATCAAGCAGAACGCTCATCAGGTCAGACTCGAAGAAGGCCTCCATCATTCCGTCTTCCTCGACGTTCCACTTCCCAGCCGCCTCCGCCGCCTCGCACCTCACGCAGAAGTCGCCCCACAGGGAGCGAAAGTCCTCAACGAGTTTCTCCTGGGCCGCGTTCATTTGATTCTCCTTCGTCACTGTTCACCATGACCTAACACATCAAGCCTCATACTCCCCGCAAAGCTCTCAATACCTGAACCGATCCCATTTCGTGGACTCTTACTTGTCTGCATCATCCAGCACCTTGATTGGATTGCCAAAGAGAAACATGACGAGCCACTGCACTATGAACAGGAACAGCTGCAGCAGGTAGTACGTTGACCACGCAAGGTAGTAGCTAAAGAGCCATGCTCCGAGCGTTTTGCCGAACAGAACCACTCCCCACTGAACGATGAACGTCTCAAAATCCGTGAAGAGAAAGACGAGCGTCAGAATGGCAAGAAAGGGAATCTTGAGAATTCCGCTGGTATTCACTTTCAAATCTTCAACCGTCTGATCGAAGTCCTCGTCAGGATCAAGAGAGTCTGGATTTGAAAGAAAGCGATAGTGGAGATATCCACCCAGCACCAAGCTGATGAGTATCTCGACATAGAGATCCGGAGAAAGCACGTCTGAGGACAGGCTGGCAACCTCACCTAGAAAGAAGAAGAGCACACCCGATACAACCAGGAGAAGCGCACTTATCGCCATAGTGATTGACCTGACGATAACGCCAGATAGCCTCAGGGTACCGTCATGAAACAGCTTGACGTTATTGACGATGTTGAAGTACGTCAGCAGGCTCCAAATGAGGGCCACAATACCTGCCCCGATATAGAACCCCACGATTCCGAATGGGGATGATGTCTTCCACAGCTCAATCGCTTCGGGGAAATACGACAACAGTTTGATCATGTGTGCCCATTCTCCCATTCCGCGCCCGAGCAGTCTCTTTCGGTAGCATTCCCATCATGAGGGCGGCGTCCAGGAACGGCAGCAACGGACACGACGCAGACCGCTTGATCCATGAGAATCCTTGCGACATATCCGCTTACTCTGAACGTCACACCATCTCGAAGACCGCATGGGCAGGCACGTTGTCCATGCGGCCTGTGGACAGTGTAGGGAGGCGTTCTTGCGAATGCCCCACACAATCGGGTAGTCCAGCGAGGAAGTGGAGCGACGCGCGAGAAGGAGGCCGTCCGAAAAGGGCTCCCCTATTAGAAGGGACTTCGATGCTGAATGATGTCAAAACTCATGCGTATGGTGAGCCAATCAAACAGCTTGGCGATTGGAGGAGAACGTATAGTCAATGGGCGAAACACGCTCAAAAAGGAAGAGGAGTTTTATGAAGTGCCCTACCTGCGGAAAGAGCTATTCGGATGACGCGCACTTCTGCCCTGCCTGCGGAACTCCACTCGAAGCAGAAAACGAGACCAAAGCCCCCGACTCCGGAAACCCCGTTCCCGATAATTCCAGTGCTCACAACAGCGGCCCCCAGCATCATGGGAAGAGGGCAACCATCATCATTGGAATACTCGTAGTCGCAGTAGTGGCCGTTGTTGCAATCGTTATCCTCACGAAGAAGAAGCCCGTGACACCTCCGAACGATGATGTCATCCTCGAAGATTACCAGGAGGGAGCGGTGAGCCCTGACTTCAACACCACTTCTTCGTGGGGCTCGAACGAAGGCTACAAGATCGTCTCAACCGAGATGGATGGGCAGAACACCGACTCCGTCGAGAACGACGCCCAGGAATACAGCACCCTCATTACCATCACCTATGAGAACGCGAGCTTCAGAGTCACCGAGGAGAGACTGCTGAGTTTCTCCGAAGGATCAGACGGCGTCTGGGAAAAGACGTCCGATGACGTTCAGGAGATCTCGACGGAACCCATCGCGGGCATTACTGACGACAGCGTCATGAGCAACATGAGCGCCATTCTCGCCCAGGCCCAGAGCACCTCGTCAGGCCAAACGACGGACCTTTCGAGCATCTACTCCTCCCCAGACAATGTCAGCATCGCAAGCAACGAGACGATGCCAACCGGTGGTACCGTGACGTTCGTCCTCAGCAGCGAGACTGATACCGACACGTATTCCGGTGGCTTGTTGGCCACCTTCTCCTGGGATGCCGAGAAGGGTGACTGGACGCTGGCTACGTGCACGGCAACTGACGATTCGTGGAACCCTGTCCCCAAGCCTTCGACGACGGTGAGTAACGCCCCCTCGAGCAGCACGAGCACAACGACCACCGAGCGCTCGAACTCAGGGTCTGGCTCAGATCTGTCAAGCTACTTCGGCTCGTTCGATCGGTTCGACGCAGACGAGAAGATCTGGGATGGCGGCCGATCCTGGACGGGAACGGACATCCATGTCGATGTACAAGATGCCGACGCCAGCAGCATTACGTTCATCGCCGACGTCGCATGCTTCTACGGATCATCGTCAGGCTTCAAGGAGATGCAGACCGAGCCTATCGTTGTCGAGATTTCCAGCGGCAGCAGTGACTTCGACTGGGAGACTTCTAGCGGCGAGTATGGCACGGGGTCAATCAGCCTCATCTCCCCGAGCGAGATCGAGCTGAGCATGACGACGCTCGAGAGCGGTGGGGAGCGTATGACGCCAGAGTTCGACTCGAAGGTTCTCGAGCGCCAATAGACAATCGCCACTCTACAATGACGTCCCGCACCTCCAGCTGGTCATATCACTCGCATCCTCGCAACGATAGGAGCATCGATGAGCTTCATGCAGTGCATCGGCATCACCAGCTACGGCATCGACGACCTGACGCCCGAGAGCCTCTCGACGATCAAGAGCGCCGGCGAGGTCCGCGTCTCGGGCGAGCCCGTGCTCTTCGACGACGCGCTGCGGGAGGTCCTCGCGCTCTACCTCTGCTACGGCTCCTTCCCGGGAGACCGCGGGTACGTCTCGATCCTGGGGAGCCTCTCCCGCTGGGGCGTGCCCGTGACGGCGACCGACGGCCGGAGGCTCAGGGCCTTCGACGAGAGGATCGAGGGCATCATCCTCGAGAGGGTGAGGGACGACGAGGCAAGGGACGCGGCACGGATGGGGACCGTCCGCGAGCGGATCGGCGACGCGCTGCGGACCCTCGGCGAGGACGGATCGATCGCCGCGCCGGTCGATGCACGTCCCGACGAGGCCTGGCGCAGAGCCGTCGACGAGGTCGACTCCTTCTTCGGCACGTTCGCGCGCCCCGTCCTCAGGGACCTCGAGGACCTCTCGGAGGGTCCCGAGCCCACGTGCCTCACGGACGCGCTCGAGCTGCTCAGGCGCCTCCTGCTCGCCGCCCGGAGAGCCGGCGAGGAGCTCGTCGCGGCGACAGCGGGCGAGAGGGGCCTCTCGCTGGGGCTCGACGAGGCGAGGGAGGCCTACCTGACCGCATCCGGGAGCGACGCGCGCCGCCTCGGGCACATGCTCGCGATCCTCGCGAGGCAGACCCCGTCCCTCGAGAACGACGTAGCGGTCGCCGGCGCGCGAGGGGCGGACGGCCCGGAATGGGTCTCCAGGTACGCGGGGCTCGGGCGGGCGATCGCCGCCTGGAAGGAAGGGCGCGACGGCGTGCCAGACCTGCCAGGGCTGGGACGCATGTGGCCGAGCCCAGACGACGAGTCCGTCGACCCTATGGCGGACGAGAGGCTCGCCCCGGCGTTCCGCTTCCTGCACGAGCTCATGGACCGCACCGACCAGCGCTTCCTCAACGGCAGCTTCCCGGAGACCGTCCGGGGAGGGTGCGTCAGCATCCCGGTGCGCTACCTCGACGGAGGGCAGGCCGTCGTCTACGCGTTCGCGGCGAAGGACGAGGACGGCGGGACCTTCCTCTCCTGTCAGAGCGAGACGCGCCACCTCGGCAGGCTCGCGGACATCGTCAGCGGCGAGGGAATAGCCAACCTGACGCCCTGGGAGACGCCGCTCGTCGGGCGGGGCGGGTCCGCCTTCGACTGGGCCTGCCTCCTTGAGGGCAGGACGAGGGTCCGCTCGGGGAACCGGGTCTACCTCAACGACATTGAGGGGTTCCGCGTCGGAGAAGGCGAGGAGGTCGTCGTCTCAGGCGCCGGCGACCACTTCGAGATTCGGACGA
>Ga0116193_1003494_pt1 | contig 11311 bp, 7 predicted proteins | sample AD_UKC115_MetaG_FD_89892 | JGI IMG/M metagenome (GOLD analysis project Ga0116193, IMG submission 89892) | Active sludge microbial communities of municipal wastewater-treating anaerobic digesters from Hong Kong - AD_UKC115_MetaG | ecosystem: Engineered > Bioreactor > Anaerobic > Digestate | place...
ATGGTAGCAGCGCCGCGCAAGGATTGCTGGCAAGGGGAAAGATGGTCTTCCGCAATTATGCTGAAAATGTGTATGGCGGGCGCGAGATCACACAGTTGCGTGACAATTCGGCGCTGGGCGAGAAGACCGACCTCATTGTCTCCTCGGCCCCGATTAGCGCGATCGGTTCGTTTACAGGCGGGAAAAACAAGATGTGGGTATCCGCGCCGCAGGGTGCCACAGTCACCTTTTATCATCCGGCGGCCATGACGCGCGCCTATCTCAATCAAGAGGCTATTCCATTAAGCCATCCCCCGCTGCAATTCACAGTGACGCTGCCTGCGGGTTTTGAAGGACAAATTTACACGAGCACGGAGGCTGCGGCTACAGGCTGGAGCCGCTACCGCTGATCAGGCAGGCGTCTTAACGCCCTTGGCCCCAATCATTTGCTCGTAAATGCGGATCAGTTCATTCACCTGCTGATCGATGGAATGACAGCGCACCACTCGTTCGCGGGCATTGCGCCCCAATTGCAGGCGTTTTTCTGGATTGCGCGCCAATTCCTCCAGGCAAGCGGCCAATTGCTGTACGTTGCGCGGCTCAAACAACAGCCCCTCCACATTCTCCTCCATTGCCTCAATCACAGCGGCATAACGCGGCGCCACCGTTGGCACGCCGGAAGCCTGATATTCAAACAATTTCGTAGGCGAAGACCAGAACGTGGTATCGGGCACCAATGTCACATCCATGGCGCGAATGTGCTCGGGAACGCACTCATAAGGCACGCTTCCGGCGAAGACAAAGTTCTGCTCCAGCCCCACCGAACGCGCCTTGTCGCGATGCTCCTGCGCCTTGCTGGCATCGCCGCCAACCAGGAAGAACACAAAGTTGCTTAATCGCGATTTGAGCAGTGCCGCTACGTCATACAGTGATTCAATGCCATGCCAGCCTGTGAGCGTGCCCACATAGCCGATGACGTATTTTCCTTCAAATCCATATTGCTTTCGCACGGCATCGCCCGATTTAGAGGGATGAAAATGCTGCACGTCGGCGCACATGGGCATTTTGTGGATGTGGTGGAGCGGAATGCCCAGCGCGGCAACTTCCTGGCGCAGCGGTTCGCTGACGACTACCACCTGCTCAGCATGGCCAACGATAAATTTATCTGTTTTGCGGGCCAAAGATTGGAAATGAATGCGATCACTTTGCTCATCGGACAGGAAGGCATTGACTTCGAGCAGGCGCGGCAAGCGTGTGCGGCGGGCCAGAGAATGTCCAGAGAATGAATACAGCGAGAATCGCTCGTATATGGCATCGGGACGGAACTGCTTGACCTGGCGGTTTAATTCGCGTGTGAACCGGCGGTTAAATAGCACATGCCGCAGATCGAAGCCAATGGCCTTGGACCTGAATGGCGGCACAGCGACGATATCCATCGGCGGCCCTGAATCAAAGCGGTCATCACCGGCATTGGCACAGACAATACGAACCTTATGTCCGGCGCGCACCAGGGCGCGCGCAACCTCGCGAACATGGGTGGAACAGCCTTTGCGCCCAAGGATCGGCACCCCTGGGTCAGCGCACAGATAGAGAATCTTCATAAATAATCAAAACCGCGGATACAAGATGAGAACAGCCTGCAAAAGGAGCGGGTGAAAGACAAGTTGGAAGTAAAATCAGGCCGATAAAGCACATCGCCGCTGCACAATCCTAGGTACGCCGATCTCCTGATCGGCATTCAGGCTGTTGCAACCATCTTATGTGGCACAGCCGCCCACGGCTGTGAACGTCCTGGATACCAAGTGAATTGAGATCTTCCCGATCAGGAGATCGATGTTGCCTAAGTTGTATCTCGCTATGGCGTGGGCGGATGGCTGGGGGTGCGCTGCGACACGCGCCGGCTTCCACCTTTGCGCACGGCCGGTGGCTTTGGCGGGCAGGAGGTGTTCAGCGCGGCCTCGAGCGCCGCATCCATATTGTCCACCAAAATAAATTGTATGGATTCGCGCGCCTCCTCGGGGATGTCTTCCAAGTCGTCGCGATTCTCTTCGGGCATAATTACCCGGGCAATCTTCGCCCGATGCGCGGCCAGAATCTTTTCTTTCAATCCGCCGATCTTCAGCACTTTTCCGCGCAAGGTAATCTCGCCAGTCATGGCAACATCCTGCGCCACGGGACGTCCCGACAGTGCTGAAAGCATGGAGGAGACCAGCGCCACGCCGGCCGAGGGGCCATCCTTGGGCACGGCGCCTTCCGGGATATGGACATGGATATCGTACTTGTTCTGGAAATCCTCGGGCAGGGAGAAGCGTTCGCAGCGCGAGCGAATGACGCTGAGCGCCGCCTTGGCCGATTCCTGCATGACTTCGCCCAGTTTGCCGGTCAACATCAGGTTGCCTTTGCCCGGCATAATCGTGGTTTCCACTGGCAGCAATTCGCCACCGACTTCCGTCCATGCCAGGCCTGTGGCCACACCGACTTCCGGGCAGGCTTCGGCCTGCTGCAAATGGAAGCGAGGCGGCCCCAATAACGCCCGCACCTTGGTTGCATCGATTTTAATGGTCTTCACTTGGCGGCGCGCGGCGATTTCCCGCGCCACTTTGCGGCAAAGCGCTGCAATTTCGCGCTCGAGTTGTCGCACGCCGGCTTCACGTGTGTAACTGTCAATCAGGACGGAGGTTGCTTCTTCCGTGAAGTCCACCATCGCGGCGGTCAGCCCATGCGCGGTCATTTGTTTGGGGACGAGAAATTGACGGGCGATGCGTTCCTTTTCCAGATCAGTATAGCCGGGCAGGCGCATGATTTCCATGCGATCGAGCAATGCCGGCGGAATGCCCGCCGTGGTGTTGGCCGTGGTAATGAACATGACCTTTGACAGGTCGTAATCGACTTCTAGGTAATGATCGGCGAAGGACTTGTTCTGCTCGGGATCGAGCACTTCAAGCAGGGCCGAGGCCGGATCGCCGCGGAAGTCGCTTCCCATTTTGTCGATTTCATCGAGCAGGAAGACGGGATTTTGCGCCGCAGCCTTCTTCATTCCCTGGATAATCTTGCCAGGCAAAGAACCGATATAGGTGCGCCGATGGCCGCGAATCTCGGCCTCATCGCGCACGCCGCCCAGCGACATGCGGACGAACTTGCGCCCCATGGCGCGCGCAATGGAGCGCGCCAGCGAAGTCTTGCCCACCCCTGGAGGCCCAACCAGGCACAGGATCGGGCCTTTCAAGTCTTTGACTAATCGCAGGACCGCCAGATGCTCCACCACGCGTTCCTTGATTTTTGTCAATCCATAGTGGTCTTCATCGAGGATCTTCTGCGCCCGCTTCAGGTCTAACTTGTCGCGGGTTAAGACCCCCCAAGGCAAATCCAGCAGCCATTCCACATAGGTGCGTGAGACTGTGGCTTCGGGAGACATGGGGGCCATTTTGCTCAAGCGGTGCAATTCGCGCATGGCCTTCTCGCGCGCTTCATCCCCCATTTTGCTGTTGTCGATAGCCTCATGCAATTCATCGAGTTCGGCCTCTTCATCGCTGCCCATGCCCAACTCGTTTTCAATAATCTTCAGCTGTTCGTTGAGGAAGTATTCCTTCTGGCTTTTGGAGATCTGGTCGCGAACCTGAGTAAGAATCTTGCTTTCCAGTTCCAGCAATTCGTTCTCGCGTGTCAGAATGCGCGACAATTGTAGTAATTTTTCATCCACTGTTTCGGCTTCGAGCACCTGCTGCTTCTCGGCCACACTGAAGGAGGCGCAATGGCCAATGGCTTCGGCCAATGCCAGCGGTTCGGGCGTGGCGCGGATGCTGCGCACCAGATCCTCGGGAATCTTATCGCTAAAGCCGGCGTAGGTCTCAAACAGGCGCAATACCGTGCGGCGAAGCGCTTCAATTTTGTCAGGATTATGGACGGAAAAGGTCAGCCCCAGCACATAACCGCGCAAATGGGCATCTTCATTGAAGAAATCCACCAATCGCCCCACGCCATGGCCTTCGACTAGCACTTTGGCCGTGCCATCGGGCATGCGCAGCACCTGGATAGCCTCGGCAATGCAGCCCACGCGATACATATCGTCGGGCCCAGGATATTCATTTTCATTTTTCTGGGCCAGCAAGAGGATCTTGCGGTTGGATTCCAATGCCGAATTCAGCGCCGCCAATGAGCGCGGCTGGCTGATAAACAGCGGCGTGATAGCATGCGGGAAGACGACCTGATCGCGCAGCGGCAACACCGGCAGAATCTGATGCTTATTTTTATCTAAAGACACAGCGTAACGCCCTCGCTCTCAAACGGAAAGAACATGCAAAATAGATTAAGGCAAATATCGCGCCAGAGACCTAGGCCGAGGCCTTGTCTTCGCGCTGCACGAAAATCGGATCCTTCAGCCCTTCGACCACTTCGGCATCGATCAGGCATTCGGCCACCTCGGCCGAACGAGTAGGCAGGTCGTATAAAATATCCAGCATCAGTACTTCGAGGATTTTGCGCAGCCCGCGCGCCCCTGTGCCCATGGCAATGGCCTTGCGCGCCACGGTGTTGAGCGCTTCTTCGGTAAACCGCAATTCCACGCCTTCAAACTCGAAGTACTTCTGGTATTGTCGAATGATGGCGTTCTTGGGCTCGGTCAGGATGCGCACCAAATGACTTTCATCGAGCGATTGGAAAGTGGTGGTGATTGGGAATCGTCCGATGAATTCAGGGATAAAACCGAATTTCAGCAGGTCCTCAAAAGTCACATGCGACAAAATTTCGCCCACGTCGCGCTGCTTGCGCGAAACAATGTCGGCCCCAAAGCCCATAACGCGCTGCGCAATGCGGTGCTCGATGACCTGATCCAGCCCGCTAAAGGCTCCGCCGCAGATGAACAGGATGTTTTTGGTGTCGATCTGGATGTATTCCTGGTGTGGATGCTTGCGCCCGCCGGTGGGCGGGACGTTAGCCACCGTTCCCTCCAGGATTTTCAACAGCGCTTGCTGCACGCCTTCGCCCGAGACGTCGCGCGTAATGGAGACGTTCTGCGTCGTGCGGGCAATCTTATCGATCTCGTCAATATAGACAATGCCACGCTCGGCGGCCTCGCGGTCGCCATTGGCGTTCTGCAGCAGGCGCAAGAGAATGTTTTCCACATCCTCGCCCACATAGCCGGCCTGCGTCAGCGTGGTGGCATCGGCAATGGCGAAAGGAACGTTCAGCACGCGCGCCAGTGTGCGCGCCAGGAGCGTCTTGCCCGAGCCGGTTGGGCCGATCATCAGGATATTGCTTTTCTCCAATTCCACATCCTCATTGGAGAAGTTCAACATCACGCGCTTGTAATGATTATGAACCGAAACCGAGACAATCTTCTTGGTCCGGTCCTGGGCAATGACATATTCATCGAGCGACTGCTTGATTTCCTGGGGGGTGGGCAGTTGCTTGAGTTTCTCAAGCGCAGCCTCCTCCAGTTGCACTTGATGATCGCGCTTGAGGCGGTCATAGCAATGCTGCACACAATCGTCGCAGATATAGACGGTGGAGAGGGCGTCCTTTTGCAGCGGTTCGCGCTGCTGAAGGCCCTTGAACAGCGTCCGGACCGAATGCTGGTCTCGTCCGCAAAAAGAGCAACGCAATTTCATGAAAGAATCCACAGCTCCCAAAGCTGTATTGATTACGGCAAATCGCTTATAGCCTGTAGGCAGCGGATAAGGCAATAAAAAATGGAAAATTTGTCGCCTATGGGCAGTTCCCTTCCAATGAGAAAAGAGATCAGCGTGGGTCAAAAAAATGGTCGGCGTCGAATTCCATTTGCCAAAACGTAAAAACAAATGGCATTTTTCCACAACCCTGCTACTATGCAGCTTGCCGGGAGTGGCTTTCGTGCATATGGCTGCCATTCCGCGCGATAAACAATCATTGAAGCGGTTTTTGCGTTGACACTTCAACAAGCGCTTGGCTAGGTTTTGCATTTAACCGTTCCGCAAGAATGGATTCGCGGAGAAGGAGCATCCCATGATACGGCAAAAGAGGGCCGCTGATTTAATGGCATTCTTGCTGTTCATGGCTATAACGTCAATTTCCAGCGCTCAGTTTGGCAATCCCTTTGCCCCCTCGAATGCTATGGATACCATGAACAGTGGCGGGGCAGGTGGTCCAAATTCCTCATTATATATTGGGCGGGCTAACGCCGCCGCTGGTGCCGCCGCCGGCGCTCAGGCGCAAACCACAGGCGCATTCGGCGCCCCGGCCGCACCCGTTGCCACGCCAACCCCCGCGCCGAAAGCGGCGGGGTATGGCGGTTACGGCGGCTACGGCGGTTACGGCGCACAGCCGCAGGCTACGCCTGCCACACCCACGCCCACGCCCGTTGAAACCGTGAAAGTTCTTACCGGGACGCGCGTCACAGATGCCGTGACCAAAGAGTTGATCGACGCCCCGCAGTTTGTTGATATTGTCAAGACCGATGTGGAAGGCAAGTACTTCGATGACGGCACGCATGGCGACAAACTGGCTGGCGACCTGATCTTCAGCAATGTGAATGATGTCAATAATGTGATGAGCGCGGAATCGCGTCGCGTGCTGATGCGGTATCTGAACGCCTTGAAATCCGCTGACCAAATGACGCCGCTGGAGTTCTTCCGCCTGCATGTGCTGACGACTGAGGTGACATCGGAAATCCCCAATTGGCGCAGCGAAGAGGCCGAAAAGGATTATCAATTGCGCCAGTGGGTCATCCGGTTCGTTCAGCGCTTCAAGCAGGATCCGAACGATCCTTCGTCCGAATTTTATCCGTTGTACATCGTTTCGCCGCCGCCGCGACCTTCCATTAAGACCCCGCCCATTATTGGCGAATGGCGTCCGCCGACTTCGCCGCAGGCCAAGATCGATCGTCAGGCCGGAATCAAGGCGCAGCAGGCGGTTGCAACGGGGGGCGGCGGAGCGGGATACGGCGGTTATTGATTTGATCATAGCGAAAGGGGGATCCCCTTTTGCTGAGGATATATGCCATGCAAATGAAACCCGAAATTGTGGAAGAGAGTCGGCCGCTGGCCGAGACTTTGTTAAAAAATTGGCTGGAATTTCGCAAATTCCTCCGTCTGGCCATTAGCGAGCAACCCATTACACGCCAGCACGACCAGGCTTTTCTGGAGGTTAAGAGCAATGTTTCGCGCGCTTATAGCCAGTTGCGCAATCGTCTGCCGGCTCAATTAACCGGCTCGCCCGAAAAAATGCAGGACTTGATGAAGGCGGCGCTATCGGTTACGCATGTGCGCAACATGCCTTCGCCCGACCGGCGCAACCTGTATGCCTTCTGGCATGCGTTTTATGTCGAATTGTGCCGCATTGCCGGGGCGCTCAAATATATGGACGACGAGAAGCTGTATCCGAAATTTGAGGAAAAGAATTTGAAGGCCGGAGCCAACCTGAAGGCCCAAATGGTCAATGACCAGAAAAAGAAGAAGAAATAAGTCGGCCAGAATTGGCCAAACGCCCGTGGCGGGCGCGCCGTTCCAGTTCCCTTTAGCCATGCTGATCGAGATCTCCCTGGAGGTAGTGCAACAATGATGGCGGTTTCGCGAATTCGCCCGGCTGCGGTAGTCCTCCTTCTAGCCCTGACGCTGTCCCTTGGCGCTGGCTGCAAGAAGCAACGAGCCAACATGAACCAGCGCAAGCTGGCCGATTTGCTGAATGCCGCGGAGTCGAATAACGCGGCGAATTTCACGCCAGAGGCCACCGAATTTCAGGCCTTGCGCAAACAGCAACAAACCATTCGGCAGGACTATGAAGGCCAGAATTATGATGCGGCCTTTGAGAGTTCGCGCTCGGCGCTGACGCAGGCGCAAAACTTCCTCCAGACGGTCAAGGGCAAGAATGCCGCGGCGCTCCAGACGCGAGTGGCACAAGATATTGCTGTGGCGCAGGCCAACGGCGGTGAATCAATCGACCCCAAGCGCTTTGCGCTTATCCAGCAACTGCAGGAAAAAGGCAATCAGCGTTATTCAAAGAACGACTGGAATGGCGCCATTGACAATTTCCGCCGCGCCAGCCAGGAGGTGGACAATCTGCTGGCGCCAATGAAGCAGGAAACGACCACCCGCCTGGCCCAGATTCGCAATCGCGTCCGCGAAATGGAAGCCGAGCAGGTTCGCGCCTACGCCGTGAACCAGGGCATCCAGGTGGACGAGCTGTTGAAGCAAGCCGAGCAGTTGATCGATCCCCAGCGCCAATACAAGCTGGCGCAGTCGGCCCTGAGCAACACCGAGGTGAAAATCAACGAGGCCATTGAGGCCGCGAAGGAAGTCCGCAGCCAAATCCTGCTCAACCAGATTGAGGCCGATCTGCTGGTGGCCATGCAGAAAGGCGCGTATGTGTTTTATCACGATCGTCTGCAAAGTGCTGCCGAGGCGTATGAGAACATGCTGCGCGACTTTGAAGCGCGCCGCTTCAACAACGTTTTGCAGGCAGGCGGATTGCTCGGCCCGCGCGTGGCCACGCTGCGTTTTGAAACGCGCAAGAAATCCGCTGAAACGAAAATCGCCAGTTTGGAAACCATGATCCGTCGCTTGGATGAAGGCGGCGCGCGCACGTATCTGCCCGGCACGGTGGAGAGTTTGGAAGCCTACCTGGCTGATGCCCGCACGCAGGTGGCGACGAATAAGGAGGATGCGTTCGAGACCTCCGAGCAGATCACCCAAGCCGCCAGCGAGGAATACACGCGCATTCTGGCCGACTTCAATGAATTGGCCAACAAGGCCATCGCGCAGGCCAACACGCAGTTGGAGATCGCCACGGAAGTTTTCAATGCCACGGCATCGATGTTCGACGTAAAAATCCCCGGACGCAAGGCGACCCAAACCGAAGAGCAAATGGAAACGAACAAGCAGGCGATGCGCGCTGACTTGCAGACGCTGCTCGATGCCGCGCACGTCTCGCTCGGCACGGCGCAATTGAAGCGCGACAGCCAGCAATATCGTGATGCCATTGTGCAGGCCGAAGAAGTGCAGAAAACGGCGCAGCAGATTCAAAATGAGACCTACAATGTCGCGGCGCATAACTCGATTCTCGAAGTGCAAAACGCCGCGGCGTATTACGCCGGACAGGGCGGCAGCCAGTACGCCCCCAAGCAGGTGGCCGAAGTGCAGCGCGTGCTGGATGATGCGCGCGCGCAACTGGATGCTGGGAATCCCAAGCAGGCCGTTGATACCGCGGCCATGGCTAAGGCGCAATTGGATGTGCTGAAACTGACGCTTAGCGAACGCGGCGCGCAGAACCTTCAAGAGGCTGATGCCGCCATTCGCTCGGCCGTAGAGACCAAGGCTTTGGAATACTCCGCCTCGCGCATGGAAGAAGCAAAGTCGCGCCTGGACAAGGCAATTTCCGCGCGCAATTTGTCCGACTATAAGAGCGTGATTGAGAACGCCGCCAATGCCAAGGCGATGGCTCAGGCCGCCAAGACCTATTCGCAGAACCGCTTCGCGCTGGACCAGATCGCGCAGGCCAGTTCGCGCCTGCAAAAAGCCGCGCAGGCCGATGCGCCGATCTATGCTCCACGCCTGTATAAAGAAGCCTCCGACAAGATCGCCGCGGCCCAGCAGCTCGTGGCCGGGGCGAAGTTGCAGGAAGCCGCTGATACGGCCAAGGAAGCCGCCGATCTCGCGGAGCGCGCGGCATACGAGCGCGTAATTGCCGCCGAGAAGGCCATCGAGGATGCGCGGCATTATAACAGTTGGGAATACTCCAGCCGCACCACCGCCGATGCCATCAATGCCGCCAAGGAAGCGCGGCGCCTCGGCGACCTCGGGCAATGGGACCTGGCGCGCAAATACGCTGACGAGGCGATTCAATACGCCAAGTGCGCTTCGCTGGTTTCCAAAGGTTCGGATGTGGCGGTTCGCCTGGCCAGTTTGAAGGCGGATGTGGACCAGGGGCTGCAAAGCGGCGCCAATTATTTCCAAGGCGATGAAGTGAAGATGATCATCCGCCGCATTGGCGACCTGCAAGCCTCCTATTCGCCTGAAAATTATGAGCAAGTCGATGCCGAGTTGCGCGAACTGGAAGCGCGGCTGCAGGAAATCCTGATCAATACGCCTGCCGTGCTGGAGCGCGCCGTGCAGGAGCAAACGTTGCGCCGCCAAAATCTGCTCAAGACCCCGGTGGACATCGAAACCTTTGCCGGCGATCAACTGGACGCGTCCGAAAAACTCCTGCGCTATGCGCGCATCGACTTCGACAAGAAGAATTACAGCTCGTCCTATGAAAACCTGCGCCGTGCCATTGCGCTGTTGGATGAGGTGGAACGCATGCTGGCCTCTTCGGCATATAACATGCAAATTGCCGATCTGTTCGCGGAATTTGTCAAGGCGCAGAACGATTTCAATCAGGTGCTGGGCTTGAGCGAAACGGCGATGATTCAGTTCGCCGTCAACACCGCCACCGGCCAGCCGCAAGTGGTTGCCATTGCCGGAGATCTCAGCCCCAACCAGTTCCGCGACCGGATGGAAACGCTTTACAAGCGAGCCAAGGCCATCACCCCGCCGCCATTCAAGCGCGATGTGCATGCCACAGTGCTGGAGTTATTTGACTTGGCGCTGCGTTCGTCGCAGAATTTCGAGAAGCTTGTCATTCTGGATCAGTTCGATCACAAGACGGCGCGCGAGATCATCCATCAGGGCTATGAACAGATGCGCCGGGCGCGCGACTTGCAGCAGCAGATCATCAAGACCTTCCGCGAGCCGAACGCACAGTCCGTGATCGTGAAGAAGCGCCAGGTGGCGGGCATGGAGTTGTATTGATTGCCCTGAAGGAGACGCAAAGGCGTTATGTTTTCATTTCTCGATGTCGTCTATGCCAGCGAACTGGTGATCATTGTGGCTTTGATTGCGTTCGTGGCGTACATCTTCTACTCATTGAATCTTTTCCGCAAAGGCTGATCCTTTTTCGAGCAGGTCGCGCCAAGCCTGGCGAGACCTGCTGAGCGGAGTGCAAGGAATGTCGTATGTTTGGCAAGACAAAAAAGGATGAACCAAGCGATCTGGAGAAGGCGATCCAGTTCCTGCGTTCCTATACGAAATTGTGGGCTGACCTGTTCCAATTCTTTTCCGACAAGATCGAAGAGGGAAGCGTTAACGCGCAGCAGGAGGAAGAGTTTTTTAAGATTATTACCATTCTCTCCACGCGCCATTTTGAACTGACCAATCGCGCGGCTGACAATCTGAAGGATTCGGAGAATATCGTCAAATTTCTGGGCACTTTGGTTAGTTTGCAGCACCTGCAGACCGTCTCCGAAGTGGAGTTCTCCAGCACCCAAGTGCGTTGGCATGAGATCTTCATCGGCCTGAACAAGGCCTTGGGCAAACTTGTCCAG
>Ga0116193_1003495_pt1 | contig 11308 bp, 11 predicted proteins | sample AD_UKC115_MetaG_FD_89892 | JGI IMG/M metagenome (GOLD analysis project Ga0116193, IMG submission 89892) | Active sludge microbial communities of municipal wastewater-treating anaerobic digesters from Hong Kong - AD_UKC115_MetaG | ecosystem: Engineered > Bioreactor > Anaerobic > Digestate...
CGACACGATCGGCTATCCGCTGATGATCAAGGCCGCGCACGGCGGCGGCGGCAAGGGCATGCGCATCGTGCGCAGCGCGGAGGCATTCGCCGCCAACCTGCAAAGCTGCCAGCGCGAGGCGGCCAATGCCTTCGGCCGCGACCGCGTGCTGCTGGAGCGCTACATCGAGCATCCGCGCCACATCGAGATCCAGGTGTTCGGCGACAGCCACGGCGGCGCCATCCACTTGAACGAACGCGAATGCTCGGCGCAGCGCCGCTACCAGAAGGTGCTGGAGGAATCGCCCTCGCCGTTCCTGACGCCGGAGCTGCGCGCGCGCATGGGCGCGGCCGCGGTGCAGGCGGCGCATGCGATCGACTACGCGAATGCCGGCACGGTGGAATTCATCGTCGGTGCGGATGGCGGTTTCTACTTCATGGAGATCAACACCCGCCTGCAGGTCGAGCACCCGGTCACCGAGGAAGTCACCGGTCTCGACCTGGTCGAATGGCAGCTGCGCATCGCCGCCGGCGAAAAGCTGCCGCTGGCGCAGGAGCAGATCGCGCAGCGCGGCCATGCCATCGAAGTACGGCTGTATGCGGAAGACCCGGATGCCGGCTTCCTGCCCGGATCGGGCACGCTGCAGACGCTGCGCCTGCCCGCGCCGTCGCGCCACGTGCGCATCGACTCCGGCGTGGTCGAAGGCGATACGGTGACGATCTTCTACGACCCGATGATCGCCAAGCTGATCGTCTGGGACGAGGATCGCCCGCGCGCCCTCGCCCGCCTGCGCGATGCGCTGGCCGATTGCGAGATCGCCGGCCCGAAGTCGAACATCGCCTTCCTCGAGCGGCTGGTGCGGCATCCGGCGGTCGTCGATGCGGGCATCGACACCGGCTACCTCGACCGCCACCTCGACGAATTCCTCGCGCCCGCCGAAACCGAGGCCGCGCTGGTGCTGGCCGCCGCGACCACCCGCCTGCTGGTGCAGGAACGCGGGGCCCGCGCGGCTGCGGCCGCCGGCAGCGACCCGGCGTCGCCCTGGGCCGTCGCCGACGGCTGGCGGCTGGGCCACGGCGGATCGCGACGGCTCGCCTTCGCCAACGGCGACGCGCGCATCGAACTGCTCGCCCATGGCCACGATGGCGGCTACCGCATCGAACTCGATGGCGTCGCGCACGCGGTCGCCGGCGCGCGCTGGGCCGATGGCGAGCTGAGCGCACGCATCGATGGCACGATGCGGCGTTTCCGCGCCTCCGCCGATGCCGCCCATGTCCTGGTGCACGATGGCGGCCAACGGCTCTCGCTCGCCGCGGCGGAGGTGTATCGTCGCAAGGACGCCGCCGGCGGCGCGGCCGAACACCGGATCCGCGCGCCGATGCCGGGCCGGGTGGTGCTGGTGCAGGCCAGGCCGGGCGATGCGGTACACGCGGGGGGCGTGGTGTTGGTGATCGAGGCGATGAAGATGGAACTGGCGTTGAAGGCGCCGCGCGACGGCGTGCTGGCCGAGGTGCGCGCGCAGCCCGGCGATTTCGTCGAAGCCGATGCGGTGCTGGCGACGCTGGAGCAATGACCATGCGCGCCCTGGCCTGCATGCTGCTGGCGGCCCTGCTGGGCCTGGCAGGCTGTTCGAGCACCGTGTTCCAGTCGCTGCCGAGCGGCGCCAGCACCGACTGCGACCCGGCCTGGCCCGGGCGCTGGCAACCGGTCGGCAGCGACGCGAGCCAGCCGAAGGACGCGGTGGAGATCGGCGCCGATTGCCGGACCGCGACCGTCAAGGGCGAAACCAAGCCGCTGCACCTGACCCTGGTCGACACCGGCAAGGCGCGCTACCTGCAGTTGCACAACGATTCCGGCGAACCGGACTGCATCGGCCCGGGCAAGTCCCGCTGTGGCGCGGCCCTGCTGCGCTACGAGCGCGAGGGCGACACCATCCGCATCTACGACGCCGACCACGCCAAGATCGCCGCCGCCATCAAGGACAAGCAGATCGATGGCTACACGGAGCGCTCCGGCATGCGGGAGTGCCCGGCATCGTCAGAATCGGAGAAGATCGACGAGGGCAAATGCACGCCGGGAGAGGTGTACCGCAATTACGTCGCCGGCGACGGCAAGCGCATCGCCAGGCTGCTGCGCCAACATCCGGAATACTTCGCCCGCGAGCCATTGATGATCCTGCAACGCGTACCCGCCGATGCGCCCGTCGCACCCGCGCCCACCCCGCCGCCGGAGCGCTGAGATGGGATTCCCCGCCGAGGTGCGCATCGTCGAGGTCGGCCCGCGCGATGGCTTGCAGAACGAAAAGACCGACATCGGCACCGCCGCCAAGATCGAATTGATCGACCGGCTGTCGCGGACCGGGCTGCGCAGCATCGAGGCCACCGCCTTCGTCAGCCCGAAGTGGGTGCCGCAGATGGCCGATGCCGCGCAGGTGCTGGCCGGCATCCATCGCGACCCCGCGATCGCCTATCCGGTGCTGGTGCCGAACGAACAGGGCTACGAACGCGCGCGCGCCGCCGGTGCGCAGGAAGTGGCGGTGTTCACCGCCGCTTCCGAGGCGTTCAACCTGAAGAACACCAACGCGACCATCGACCAGTCGCTGGAACGCTTCCGGCCGGTGCTGGAGCGCGCCGCGGCCGACGGCGTGCGCGTGCGCGGCTACGTCTCCACCGTGCTCGGCTGCCCCTACCAGGGCGCGGTGCCGCTGGCCGACGTGGTCCGCGTTTCCCGTTCCCTGCACGCAATGGGGTGCTACGAAATCTCGCTGGGCGACACCATCGGCATCGGCACGCCGGAGAAGGCGCGCGCGATGCTCAAGGCGGTTGCCGCCGAAGTCCCGATGCCCGCACTCGCGATCCATTTCCACGACACCTACGGGCAGGCGCTGGCCAATGTGCTGGCCTGCCTCGAGCAAGGCGTGGCGGTGGTCGACAGCGCGGTGTCCGGCGCCGGCGGCTGTCCCTATGCCAAGGGCGCCAGCGGCAACGTGGCCAGCGAGGACGTGGTGTACATGCTGCACGGGCTGGGCATCCGCACCGGCATCGACCTCGACGCGCTGGCCGGGACCGGGCGCTGGCTGGCCGGCCTGCTGGGGCGCGAAACCGGCAGCAAGGCCGGCAAGGCGTTGGCTGCGCAATGAACGCGCGGCAGCCGCCGGGAACCCTGGATCCCACGGCGCCGTCCGTTGTCCCCGATGCGGGGGCGCTCGACCGCCAGCTGGACGCCGCCGCGGGCGATCCCGCCCTGCCGGCGCAGACCCGCGCCCTGCTGCGCAAGCTCGCGGACGAACTGGACGCCACCCGCGCCGCGGTCGGCGCCGAGCGCATGCGCTATCGCGCCCTGTTCGACGCGGTGCCGGACCCGGTCAGCGTGCTCGCCCGCGACGGCACCGTGCTCGACCTCAACAAGGCCGGCATGGCCGCCTACAAGCGGTCGCGCGAGGAGATCGTCGGCAAGAACATCGACGTGCTCAACCCCGACCTGCCGCGCGACCACATGGTGCCGGTGCTCGACACCCTGGACCGCGGCGAGACCTACGTCGTCGAAGTCACCAACATGCGCGCCGACGGCACCCGCTTCCCGGTGGAAGTGCACTCGGCCAGCCTGATCTTCGATGGCCGCGAGGCGATCGTCGCGGTCGCGCGCGACCTCAGCCAGCGCCAGGAAGCGGAGATCCGCTACCGCGAACTGATGGAGGTGATCGACAAGGGGATCATCATCCAGGACTGCAACGGCAGGTTCGTGTACGGCAATTCGGCGGCGCTGCGCATCCTCGGCATCGATGGCGGCGCCTCGCTGGTCGAGGCGATGCAGCCGGACAACTGGATCTACCTGCACGAAAGCGGCCGCGAGATGGCCGGCGCGGAACTGCCCACCGCGCGCGCGCGCGATGGCGGCCGCATCGTCGAGAGCACGGTGCTCGGCCTGCACCAGCGCAAGCAGGGCAAGCTGATCTGGATCACGGTCACGGTGGTGCCGCAGTACGCGGCGGGCTCCGATTCGCCGACCCAGCTGCTGTCCCTGTTCAGCGACATCACCGAGCTCAAGCAGGCCGAGGAAACCCTGCGCGTGCAGGCGCAGACCGACGCGCTGACCGGATTGCTGAACCGCGACGCCATCCTCCGGCAGCTGGACACCCGCCTCGCCGATCCCGCCAGCCGGCACATCGCCCTGCTCTACATCGACCTCGACCGCTTCAAGATCGTCAACGACGTGCTGGGCCACAGCGCCGGCGACGAATTGCTGGTCGCGGCCGCGCGGCGGATGCGCGACGCGGTCGGCAACGAGGGGCTGATCGCGCGCTTCGGCGGCGACGAATTCGTGGTGGTCAGTCCCTACGACGACGACCCGCACCGCCCGGAACGGCTGGCGCGGCGCGTGCAGCACGCGTTCGGCGAAAGTTTCCGCGTGCACAACGACGAATTCAGCGTCACCACCAGCATCGGCATCGCCCGCGCGCCGACCGACGGCGAGAGCGCGCAACAGCTGATCCAGAGCGCGGACATGGCGATGTACGACAGCAAGCGCCGCCGCCGCAACGGCTGGCAGGCGTTCTCGCCGGAACTCGCCTCGCGCCAGCAGCAGCGCCTGCAGGCCGAGACCCAGTTGCGGCGCGCGCTCGACAACGGCGAATTCCACCTGGTCTACCAGCCGCAGGTGGACCTGCGCAGCGGCCGCATCCTGTACGCCGAGGCGCTGGTGCGCTGGCACAACCCGCAACTGGGCGAGATGCGCCCCGACCGCTTCATCGACCTGGCCGAAACCACCGGCGACATCATCCGCATCGGCAACTGGGTGCTGCAGGAAGCCTGCGCGCAGATGCGCCGCTGGCGCGAGCAGGACCTGCCCATCCACCGCATCGCGGTCAACGTGTCCTACCGCCAGTTCACCGGCGACAACCTCGGCGAGAGCGTGCGCCGTGCACTGGCCGATGCCGGCCTGCCCGGGCATGCGCTGGAACTGGAACTCACCGAGCGGGTGCTGGTGGACGACACGCCGGACACCCTCGAAGTGTTCGACCAGCTGCGCCTGCTCGGCGTGCAGTTGTCGATCGACGATTTCGGCGAGGGCTACAGCGCATTGAACTACCTGCGCCGCCTGCCGATCCACGCGCTCAAGCTCAGCCAGTCCTTCCTCAAGGGCGTACCCGGCAAGCCATCCGACGTGGCGATCTGCCAGGCGGTGGCCGGCATCGCCCAGAGCCTGGGCCTGGGGATGGTCGCCGAAGGCGTGGAAAGCGAGGCCCAACGCGATTTCCTGCTGCGCCTGGGGGTCAATGTCGGCCAGGGCTTCCTGTTCGCGCCCGGCCTGCTGCCCGGCGAGTTCGCCAAGCGCGTGGCCGCGCAACAGGACGCCGCATGAGATCGCCCGCGGAGGTCGCGATCCGCCCGATCCGCGCGCAGGACGATGCCGCGATGGCCTCGGTCATCCGCACGGTGATGCCGGAATTCGGCGCGACCGGCTGCGGCTTCGCGATCAGCGATCCGGAAGTGGACTGGATGTCGCGGGCGTACGCCGAACCGCGGCACGCGTACTTCGTGGTCGAACGCGATGGCGTCGTGCTCGGCGGCGGCGGCATCGCGCCGCTTGCCGGCGGCGACGGCGACACCTGCGAACTGCGCAAGATGTATTTCCTGGCGGACGCACGCGGCATCGGCGCCGGCACGTCGATGATGGCGCGCTGCCTCGACGCCGCGCGCGCCGCCGGCTTCCGCCGGTGCTACCTGGAAACCCTGAGCGGGATGGACGCGGCCATGCGCCTGTACGAACGCAGCGGCTTCCGGCGCATCGCCGCGCCGATGGGCGCCACCGGGCATGGCGGCTGCGATTCGTTCTACCTGCTGGAGCTTTGACCGCCGGCAGCTTGGCTGCGACCCGCGCTACGCTAAAATCGCGGTTTTCCGCCCGCAGGAATCCCCCATGCAACTCGCATCCGCCCGCGCCGTGATCACCGGCGGCGTTTCCGGCCTCGGCCTGGCCGTGGCCCAGCACCTGGTGAAGCACGGCGGCAAGGTCGCCCTGTTCGACGTCAACGACGACAAGGGCGCGGCCGCGGTCGCCGGACTCGGCGAGGCCAACGCCCGCTACTTCAGGACCGACGTCACCGACGAAGCCGGCGTGGCGGCGAACGTCGCCGCGGCGAAGGACTTCCTCGGCGGCCTCAACGCGGCGGTGAACTGCGCGGGCATCCTCGGCGCCGGCCGCGTGCTGGGCCGCGATGGCGCGATGAAGCTCTCGCAGTTCCAGACCACCGTGATGGTCAACCTGGTCGGCAGCTTCAACGTCGCCAAGGCCTGCGCCGAGCAGATGCAGGGCAACGAGGCCGGCAGCGACGGCGAGCGCGGGGTGATCGTCAACACCGCCTCGGTCGCCGCCTACGAGGGGCAGATCGGCCAGGCCGCGTATTCCGCGTCCAAGGGCGGCGTGGTCGGCATGACCTTGCCGATGGCGCGCGAGCTGGCCCGCTTCGGCATCCGGGTGATGACGGTGGCGCCTGGCGTGTTCTGGACGCCGATGGTCGACGGCATGCCGGACGACGTGCAGAAGTCGCTGGCGGCATCGATCCCGTTCCCGTCGCGGCTGGGCCAGGCGCCGGAATTCGCCGACCTGGTCGCCTACATCCTGACCAATACCTACCTCAACGGCGAAACCATCCGCCTCGACGGCGCGACCCGGCTGGCGCCGAAGTGACCGACTACGGTTCCCGCGCCGAACGCTGGGTCGCCACCAGGTGGCCGGCGATCCGCGCGCGCGGCCCCTGGCATTTCGTGCTGGTGCGCGGCGTTTTGCTGTGGGGCGGCCTGATGTTCATGGCCATGCTGGTGCTGACCGGGCTGCGGCTCGGTTTCGATCACCCGCGCTATCCGCTGCTGGCGGCCATCGCCGCGGTGCTGTGCGCGATCGGCGGCGTGGCCTGGGCCTTGCTCACCTGGTACTTCAACGAGCGCATCCACCGCGCGCTCCAACAACGAGACAGAGACATCGCATGAAGGCTTACGACATCAAGAAAGGCAACGTGATCGAGCACAACGGCACCGTGTACCAGGTGCGCGACATCGAGCGCAGCAGCCCGCAGGGCCGCGGCGGCAACGTCAAGTTCCGCTTCACCATGTACAGCGTGCCCGGCGGCAGCAAGTTCGACCTCAGCGTCGGCGGCGACGACGAGCTGAAGGAAGTCGAATTCTCGCGCCGGCCGGTCACCTATTCGTACAGGGATGGCGACGCGTTCGTGTTCCTCGACGACGAGGACTACACGCCGTACACGCTGGATGCGGACGTGGTCGGCGATGCCGCCGGCTACATCGTCGACGACCTCGCCGGCTGCCAGGTGCAGATCATCGACGACCTGCCGGTGGGCGTGCAGCTGCCCACCAGCGTGGTGATGGAAGTCGTCGAGACCCCGCCGGAACTGAAGGGCGGCACCGCGACCAAGCGCCCGAAGCCGGCCAAGCTCAGCACCGGCATCGAGATCATGGTCCCGGAGTACATCGGCAACGGCGAGAAAGTGTGGGTGAACACCGCCACCGGCGAATTCGCCGGCCGCGCGGAGTGAGCGCCATCGCCCCGGTCGCGCTCTCCGGCTGGGGCGTCCGCCTGGAACCGCTGGATCGCGGGCACATCGCCGCACTGCAGGACGCGGTGGACGATGGCGACATCGGCGCGCTGAACTACGTCAACGTGCCCGGCCGCGACGGCATCCCGGCCTGGGTCGAACACGCGCTGGCGATGCGCGACGCCGGCCGCGAACTGCCGTTCGCGATCCTCGCCGGCGAACGCATCGTCGGCAGCACGCGCTACTACGACATCGACCTGTCGGTGCCGACGCTGGCGATCGGCTACACCTTCCACGCCGCCTCGGTCTGGCGCACCCACGTCAATACCGCCAACAAGCGGCTGATGCTGGGCCATGCCTTCGGCGCGCTGGGCGCGCAGTCGGTGTTCTTCCACACCAGCCAGCTCAACCTGCGCTCGCAGGCCGCGATCGAACGGCTGGGCGCGCAACGCGACGGCATCCTGCGCGCGCACAAGCGGCACAAGGACGGCTCGCTGCGCGACACCTTCACCTATTCGATCACCGCGCCGGAGTGGCCGGCGATCCGCGAGCGGCTAGACCTGCGCCTGGCGTCCGCGCGCTAGCCACTTGCCGGCCATCCGCCGCACCGACGCATCGGCGCTCGCATCGCCCGCAAGCGCCTCGATGTCGCGCCATGCCAGGTCGTGCGACTCGTCGCCGACCACGTAGGACTCGCTGCCCTGCGCCTGGATCACGTACCGCACGTCGTAGTGCCAGTGCGCGGGCACGCCCTTGTGTTCGGGGATCCGGTGGCGATCGAGGTCGAAGATCGCGTCCTCGATGCGCAGGTCGGCCAAGCCGGATTCCTCGCCGGCTTCCTTCAGCGCGGCGATGCGCAGGTCGCGCTCGCCATCGGCATGGCCGCCCAGCTGCAGCCACAACCCGAGCTTCTTGTGGTGGGTCAGCAACGTCCGTGCGCCCGCGCCATCGACCAGCCAGCACGAGGCGGTGAAATGCCCGGCCAGGCGCTCGCGCAGGAACGGGTTTTCCGCATCCCCCAGCAACCCGGCGAACAGCGCGACGGTCGCCGCTTCGCCCGGCCAGCGAGCCGCGTACGCATCCAGCGCATGGGTGAAACCGGCATCGTCCTCGTTCATGCTGCGTCGCGTCATGGTGGAAACCGGCGATTATCCCCGCTTGCGTGACCCGCGGCGCTTGTGCGGCGCGACGGCCACGGGTTAAGGTCGCCCGATTCTGATGCCGCGCCCGGCACGAGGGGAAACCGATGCTGTTCCAACGCACGAAACCGCTGGACCTGATCCTTGAGACGGCGAGCAAGCGCTCGCTCACCCGCCAGCTGGGCGCCTTCGACCTGACCATGCTCGGCATCGGCGCGGTGATCGGCACCGGCATCTTCGTGCTGACCGCGGTCGCGGCGAACAAGGCCGGCCCGGGCATGATGTACTCCTTCATCATCGCCGGCATCGTCTGCGCGCTGACCGCGCTGATCTATTCCGAGATCGCGGCGATGGTGCCGGTCTCCGGCTCCGCCTACACCTACTCCTACGCCGTGCTCGGCGAGCTGATCGCGTGGATGGTCGGCTGGGCGCTGATCCTCGAATACGCGGTCGCCGCCGGCGCGGTGTCGGTCGGCTGGTCGGGGTATGCGAACGGCTTCCTGCACGCGCACGGCATGGGCTTGCCGCATGCGCTGACCGCCGGGCCGTTCGATACCGTCACCTTGCCGGACGGCACCACCGCCAAGGGCAGCTTCAACCTGATCGCGTTCCTGCTGGCCCTGCTGGTGACCTGGCTGCTGGTGATCGGCACCAGCAAGTCCGCCAAGGTGACCGCGGTGCTGGTGCTGATCAAGATCGCCGCGCTGACCGCGTTCGTCATGCTCGCCTTCCCGGCGGTCAATTCGGCGAACTTCGAGCCGATGCTGCCGAACGGCTGGGGCACGCCGCTGTCCGGCGTGGGCGTGCTGGGCGCCGCCGCGTCGATCTTCTTCGCCTACGTGGGCTTCGATGCGGTGTCCACTGCCGCCGAGGAAACCAAGAACCCGAACCGCAACATCCCGATCGGCCTGATCGGCTCGCTGGCGATCTGCACCATCTTCTACCTGCTGGTGGCCTACACGGCGGTGGGTTCGATGGGCGCGCAACCCGGCGGCGCGCTGTCGCAGTCCAAGGAGCCGCTGGCATTCGTGCTGCGCGAGATCGGCTGGCCCAAGGTCGGCGACCTGGTCGCCGCGGCCGCCATCATCGCCCTGCCGTCGGTGGTGCTGATGATGATGTTCGGCCAGACCCGCATCCTGTTCACCATGTCGCGCGACGGCCTGCTGCCGGAAAAGCTGTCCGCCGTGCACCCGAAGTTCCATACCCCGCACGTGGTCACCTGGATCACCGGCATCTTCGTCGCCCTGTTCGCCGCCATGTTCCCGGTCAGCGAACTGGCCGACATCTCCAACGCCGGCACCCTGTTCGCGTTCTTCATGGTCGCCGCCGGCGTGATGATCCTGCGCAAGACCGACCCGAACCGCGCGCGCCCGTTCCGCACCCCGCTGGTGTGGATCGTCGGTCCGCTGGCGATGGCCGGCTGCGTGCTGCTGTTCTTCAGCCTGGGCTGGAACCCGACCATCAAGTTCTTCTGCATCTGGGCGATCGTCGGCCTGGTCGTGTACTTCGCCTATGCGCGCCGCCGCAGCCACCTGGCGCCCGGCAACGAGCACCTGCTGCACGCGCATTCGCATGATCCCAAGCTGCAGCCGAACCCGGCGCTGCAGGAAGGCCCGGATGCCGGCCCCTGATCCGATGACATGACGCCATGACGAAAAACCCGGCTCCGGCCGGGTTTTTTGTTGCCGTCGGTTTACCGAACCGCCATCGGCGATTCGCTACACTTCGCGCATGAATGCGCCACTCCCCTACGACCAGCTGCGCCTGCGCCACCTCGCCGGCGAGATCATCACCAACGTGCGCGAACTGGCGCATGCCGGCTGGACGCCCGCGACCAGTAGCAACTTCTCGCGCCGGCTGGACGACCGCCACTGCGCGATCACCGTCTCCGGCCGCGACAAGGGCCGCCTGACCGAAGCCGACATCATGGTGGTGGACTTCGACGGCAAGGCGGTCGGCAGCGACAACCGCCCGTCCGCGGAAACCCTGCTGCACACGCAGCTCTATGCGCGCTTCCCGGAGATCGGCTGCGTGCTGCACACCCATTCGCGCACGCAGACCGTGGCATCGCGCCTGTATGCGCCGCAGGGCCACATCCGCTTCGAAGGCTACGAGCTGCAGAAGGCCTTCCACGGCAACATCACCCACGAAGGCGCGATGGACGTGCCGGTGTTCCCCAACACCCAGGACATGCCCGAACTCGCCGGCTGGGTGGAAGCGAAGCTGGACGAACAACCGATGTGGGGTTACCTGATCGACGGCCACGGCCTGTACGCCTGGGGCCGCGACATGGCCGAGGCGCGCAGGCACCTGGAAGCCTTCGAATTCCTGCTGGGTTGCGAACTGGAACTGAGGACACTGAAGCCATGAGCCGCTTGCGCATCTTCAACGACGACGCCCCGCAGGCGCCGCTGCTGGCGACCTCGGACCGCGGCGAGATCGCGGGCGAACTGCAGGCGATCGGCGTCGGTTTCGAGCAATGGGAAGCCGCGCAACCGGTGCAACCCGGCGATGCGCCGGAGGCGATCATGGACGCCTACCGCGCCGATATCGACCGTCTGATCGAAGCCAACGGCTTCCGCACCGTGGACGTGGTCAGCATCGCGCCCGACAACGAGAACCGCGAAGCGATGCGCGC
>Ga0116193_1003497_pt1 | contig 11304 bp, 9 predicted proteins | sample AD_UKC115_MetaG_FD_89892 | JGI IMG/M metagenome (GOLD analysis project Ga0116193, IMG submission 89892) | Active sludge microbial communities of municipal wastewater-treating anaerobic digesters from Hong Kong - AD_UKC115_MetaG | ecosystem: Engineered > Bioreactor > Anaerobic > Digestate | place...
CACCCTCACAAAACGCACACTGCTTAATTTTTGTGAGGGTGCCCTGGCCGCAAAAGGTTGCAAGCGGCATGGTCTCATGAAAAAGTGCAAGCGGTGGAGGTTAAAAAAACCATCAGGAGGAAAAATTAATGTCAGTAGTATCAATGAAAAACTTACTCGAAGCAGGTGTTCACTTCGGACACCAGACACGTCGCTGGAACCCTAAAATGGCGAGATATATATTTGCTGAAAGAAATGGAATATATATAATCGACCTTCAGAAAACCGTCAAAAAAATTCAGCAGGCGTACAATTTCGTGAAAGACACCGTATCAGAAGGCGGCACAGTTCTTTTCGTAGGCACGAAAAAGCAGGCTCAGGAAACGATAAAAGAAGAGGCAATTCGCTGCGGAATGTATTTCATCAACCAGCGCTGGCTCGGCGGCACGTTGACAAATTTCGAAACAATCAAAAAGAGAATTGACTTTTTGAAAAAACTCGAAAGAATGAAAGAAGACGGCACATACGATTTATTGCCGAAACGTGAAGTTTCACAGCTTGAAAAAGAACGCGTAAAACTCGAAAAATATCTTGGCGGTATCAAAGATTTGCGCACGATGCCTAAAGCGATTTTCATAATCGACCCTAAAAAAGAGCACATCGCTATAACAGAAGCGAAGAAAATGAATATACCTACAGTCGCAATAGTTGACACAAACTGCGATCCTGACGAAGTTGATTATGTAATCCCGGGCAATGACGACGCTATCCGCGCCATAAAACTTCTCACACAGACAATTTCAAACGCAGTAATAGAAGGCCGCGAAGGCAAACAGGAAGCTCCAGAAGCAGTTGCAGCAGAAGGCGTTTCAGAAGAAGCGGCTATGCTCGACACGTCAGCTCCTGTAGAAACAAACTTAACAGCTGCCGAACAGGACGCTATCGAAGAAGTAATAAGCGACGAAGGCGAACGCAAAAACGTTGAAAAAATAGGCGCAAAACGCAAAGTTGCCGGCGCACGCGAATAATTCGCAATCCGGTACGTGTAAATTTAATTTAACGTTAAGTTTACTGAATTCTAAAATTATTGCTTAATAAAAAAGGGCGAGTTTATATTAAGCTCGCCCATTTTCAAAAATTAAAAGAATAATTTTAACTGCAATTTAACAAAGAAAAACAATAATAAATAAATCAAAATTCATTATTTATAAATTTAGATTTGGAGAGGAAATTAATTATGGAAATTACAGCAAAAATGGTACAGGAACTTCGCGAAAAAACAGCTTGCGGCATGATGGAATGCAAAAAAGCTCTTATCGAAAACAATGGCGACATGGAAAAGGCCATGGAATTCTTACGTAAAAAAGGCCTCGCGACAGCTCAGGCTAAAGCTGACCGTACCGCAAAAGAAGGCATGGTTTGCTCATACGTTCACCCTGGTTCAAAAATCGCGGTTTTAGTAGAATTAAACTGTGAAACCGACTTTGTCGCTCGTACCGCTGAATTTCAGGAAATGTCAAAAGACGTAGCTATGCACATCGCAGCTATGAATCCAGCTTACTTAAAAAGAGAAGAAATTCCTGCCGAAATCATAGAAAAAGAAAAAGAAGTTTACCGCGCTCAGCTGGCTGAACAGAAAAAACCGGCTAACGTTATAGAAAAAATTATCGAGGGCAAGCTCGAAAAATACTACGAAGAAAACTGCTTATTAGATCAGATTTTCGTTAAAGACGAGACAAAAAAGAAAAAAGTTAAAGACCTCGTAATCGAAAAAGTAGCCAGCATCAAAGAAAATATCTCAATCAGAAGATATGTAAGATATGAACTTGGCAAATAATTAAAGTTATTGTTAAAGGCTATAGACGTATTTTTTTATGATGATTACGTGTATAGCCTTTAATTTTTATAAGATAGTTTAAATTTTCGGATTTATCGAAGGGAAAATAACTTTGAATTTAAAATATAAGAGAATATTATTAAAATTATCAGGCGAGATTCTCGGCGGCCCAAGCGGCGTCGGCTATGATCCGGAAACGCTCAATTCGATAGTGAGCCAGATAAAAGCCGTACATGAACTCGGAGTGGAAATCGGCATTGTTGTCGGCGGCGGCAATATATTCCGCGGGATATATTCTGAATCGCTCGGAATGCAAAGACAGGCCGGCGACTATATAGGTATGCTCGCAACCGTTATGAACGGGCTGGCGCTCGAAAATGTCCTTAAAAGAGCCGGTGTGGAAACACGCGTAATGTCCGCCCTCGAAGTCCGTTCAGTTGTCGAGCCTTATGTACTGAAAATAGAGGCTTCGCAGCATTCTAAAGGCCGTGTCGTAATATTCACCGCCGGCACCGGCAATCCTTTTTTCACGACTGACACTCCTGCCGCTTTAAGAGGAATCGAGATGTGCGCAGATGTTATTTTAAAGGCAACTAAAGTTGACGGGGTATATTCGAAAGACCCCAAAAAATACAGCGACGCTGTCAAATTTGATAAAATTACATTCAAAGAGGCCATTGACAAGCAATTACAGGTAATGGATCTTACCGCATTCACTCTGTGCCACGAAAATAATTTGCCTATAATAATATTTAACATACGCGAAGAAGGAAATATCCTGAAAATAGTGAAAGGCGAAAAAGTCGGCTCGCTTATTTATAATGCTTAATTATATCGCTTTTCTTTATTAAAAACCTTTAATAATTTTTAGGTTAAAATTAAGATTTTATAAAGGCTAATTAATAATAAGAACAATTAAAAATCAAACTTTGGGGAGGTTTTAATATGTTAGACAAAATTTATTCTCAACTTAACGAAAAAATGGATAAAACCATTAACGCTTTAAAGGAAGAATACGCGACATTCAGAACCGGCCGCGCTAATGCGAATCTTTTAAACAAAGTTAAAGTTGATTATTACGGAGTATCGTCGCCTTTAAATCAGGTTGCGACCGTCTCAGTTCCAGACCCAAAACAAATAGTCGTTACCCCTTTTGATAAAAGCGCAGTTAACGACATAGCCAAAGCCATTCAAAAATCAGATATAGGAATCACTCCTTTAGTCGACGGCGCAGTTATCCGTCTGAATGTTCCGCAGCTCACAGGCGAAAGACGTCAGGAATTAGTTAAAATATTAAAGAAAAAATCCGAAGATTATAAAGTCGCCATCCGCAACCACAGGCGCGATTCGCTTGAAGTCGTTAAAAAAGCTAAAAACGACGAGCATATTTCAGAGGATGACGTAAAAAAAGCAAACGATAAGATCCAAAAAATAACCGACCAGAGCATATCTAAAGTTGACGAACTCAGCGAGGCTAAAGCGAAAGATATTTTATCCGCTTAATATATCTTTAAAAAAGTGCGGGGCGGTCTTTAACAAAGTCGCCCTGCATTTATTATTATCAGCACAATGATTGCTGATAATAAAATAAAACTTATCAAATTTTAAAAAGTTGAATATAATATAAGTAAGGAAGTTATGAAATATAAAATACCTGTTGAAGAATTAAAAAGCATGCCCAAGCCGGAACACATCGCCATAATCATGGACGGCAACGGCCGTTACGCGCAGGCCAAAGGGTTTCCGCGCACATACGGCCACTTAAAAGGCGTCGGAGTCGTCGAAAAAATGACTGAGTTCTGCGCTGAAATAGGCATTAAAATACTTACGCTATATTCATTTTCGACTGAGAACTGGAAACGCCCGGAGACGGAAGTCAGCTATCTGATGTCGCTTTTTTATTCATATATGAAGAAAAAGCTTTCTAAGTTCATGAAAAACAACGTAAAATTCAACGTTATAGGACAAATCGAAGGGCTGCCTAAAAATGTCCAGGAAATGATCGCGCATACTAAAGCCGAAACTGCATCAAATACAGGCATGATACTTAATCTCGCGGTCAACTATTCAGGCCGCACGGAAATACTGGATGCGATGAAAAAAATTATGGCAGATTTCAGCGGCGGCAAGCTGCCGTTCACTCCATCAGAACTGGCTAAAAATGATGAAAGCGCCATAAAAAAACTTAACGCGCTCGACGGTTCGTTTTTTCAAAATTATCTTTACGCGCCTGCTTTTAAAGATCCGGATCTATTGATCAGGACTTCAAATGAATTCAGGGTATCAAATTTTCTGCTCTGGGAAATAGCATATTCGGAAATTTTTATAACTGATAAATTCTGGCCTGAGTTTACGCAAAATGATTTAATTGACGCCATTTTAAACTATAATTCAAGAGAAAGAAGGTTTGGCGGTTTAAGTCAAAATACTGCCGCAAAAAAATAAAATGCTCACCAGAATTATTTCTTCGATTATCCTGATTCCGCTGGTTATTTACCTGATATATACAGGCGGCATCGCTTTTACCGCTTTTATGTTCTTGATAAATTTGATCGGGCTTCATGAATTTTATAAGCTCTGCGCCGTTAAAAAAATCGAAACTTTCAGTTACCCAGCCTACCTTGTTTCTGCGCTTTATTTTTTTAATGTTCATTTTAACTTCGCCAATGACTCCGCACATAAATTCGAATTTTCACCAATTCTGATTTTAGGCTTCGTTTTTATAATATTATGGCTCCAGCACGGCAAGAAAATTGCCGGCTCGATTATAACAACCGCGGCGACTACTTTCGGTTTTTTATATATATCGGTATTTTTAAGTTTTGCCGTTTATATAAGGCAGCTCGCGCATGGCGAAAAACTTTTATTCACAATCATATTAATGATATGGGCAGCCGACACGTTCGCGTACTTCGGCGGCAGGGCCTTCGGAAAGCATAGATTATCGCCGGAGATCTCGCCTAAGAAATCGACAGAAGGCGTTTTCGCAGGAATTTTCGGCACACTGACTGCGGCTTGTTTCTCGTTTGTTTACCTTAACGTTCCGCAGCTAAACCTGGCAATGTATTTAACGCTGGCCTTTATCTTAAATTCATTTTCAGTGCTCGGCGATCTCATCGAATCGCAATTCAAAAGGGACTGCGATGTCAAAGACTCGTCAGGACTTATTCCCGGCCATGGCGGAATACTCGACAGAATAGACAGCCTGCTGCTGTCTTTCCCTTTTGCTTACTACTTTTTTGCAATGATTTTAAAGTAATAAACCATAATAAAAAATTCGGCATTTTATAATATAAATAATTGATTTTAACATAATTTAAAAGATTGAATAATTTAAAAGAAATACAAGAATCTAAATAGAGCCGGTCTAAGTATAAGTTAGTAGACCGCGGAACAAATATTTTTGGAGGGTACGTTTAAATGTCAAACACAGTAAAAGGCATAATCACAATATTAATATTAATAGTCATAATGATAAAGTCGCCCGGTCTTTTTCTGGCGCTGGTATCGATGGCGTTTGTACTTTCGCTTATAGTCCTTTTTCATGAATTCGGCCATTATATCACAGCTAAAAAAAGCGGAATACTTGTCCGCGAATTCTCGCTCGGCTTCGGGCCGCTTCTTTTCGGAAAACAGTCAGGCGATACGCTGTACTGTGTAAGGCCGATACCGCTCGGCGGCTACGTCGACCTTGCCGGCATGGACGAAAATGACGAACTCGAAGACAAATCCAAAGCATTTTACAGCAAAAACCCGTGGATAAAAATGCTCGTTTTATTTGCAGGCTCATTCATGAATTTTGTCCTTGCTTTTTTTATTTACTGGTTGATTAATTCGGGTTACGGCATACCGCAAAAGCCGTATTACCTTATGCCAGTCGTATCAAGCGCAATAAAAGACACACCTGCTTATGAAATAGGCCTCAAACAGGGCGACATGATAATTGCGATCGACACTCTAGAAGTAAACGATTATGAAGTTTTCAGAAAATTCGTCCAAACGAAAGCCAGCGAAGAGGTTAATCTAAAAATCAAACGCGGTCAGGAAATGCTTTCATTTAAAGTAACGCCAAAAAGGCATGAAACGACTGGAAAAGGCTACCTTGGAATAATGCCTGACACGACAAACTGCATCGGCGATGTAATGCCTGAAACACCAGCATTTAAAGCCAAATTCAAGGCCAATGACCAAATTTTAAAAATAGGCGATGAAAAGATCGAATATTTCAGCCAGATTTCTGACGCTATGAAAAAATACGAGGATAAGACCGTTGAAATATTAATTCACCGCGATACGATTGAAATGACAATAGCCGCTCGCGTCGAAATGCCTGACCATTTCGGATTTTTTCCTCCGAATATGGCGCTTATCGGCGATGTAATGTCAAGCCTGCCTGCAGAAACCGGAGGCATGAAACCGGGCGATAAAGTCGTAAAAATTAACGGCGAGGATATTTACACCTGGGGCCAGATGCTTAACGTAGTTAAGGTAAACGCGAAAAAAGAACTTTTATTCACCGTACTCCGCGAGGAAAAAGACGCCGTATCAGGCAATTTAATCAAAAAATCCGTCGAATTGAAAATTACGCCGAAATTCGACCAGGCGAGCGGCGAAGGCAGAATCGGCGTAACACTGAGGACATTCCAGGGCGAACGTCTCGGTATCGTTGACGGCGCGATCAGCGCGCTAAACCAGGTAACGGCCATCACGACAGAAATGATTAACGGCATAAAAAAACTGGTTCTCGGCGCGATTTCAACTGAATACATCCAGGGCCCGGTAGGCATAGCAAATATAGTTAAAGACCAGGCCAAAGAAGGCATATTCCAATTATTAAATATAACCGCGCTTATTTCCATAAACATCGGGTTATTAAACCTATTCCCGATACCAGGACTTGACGGCGGCAGAATAATATTCACTTTCCTGGAAGCCGTCAGACGCCGCCGCCTTTCGACAAAAGTAGAAGAAGGCATTCACGCGGTCGGCATAGTTTTATTGATATTGCTAGCAATTCTCGTTACATATAAAGATATATTACGTTTAATGCACTGGAGTTAAAGAGTCGTCAAAATTTTTTTTTGACTCATAATTAAGATTTAAAATTAACTTAAAATATAGGGGGAAATCAAATTGCGTTTTTCACAAGCTTTTATCAGAACATCAAAAGACGATCCGGCAGACGCCGAAATTATCAGCCATAAGCTGCTGATGCGCGCTGGATTCATCAGAAAACTCGCTTCTGGCATATATATCATGATGCCGCTTGCGAACCTGGCAATCAAAAAAATCGAAAATATAATCAGAAGTGAAATGAATAAAGCCGGCGCACAGGAAGTTATAATGCCGTGCATACTTCCGGCGGCGCTCTGGCAGGAAACAGGCCGCTGGGAAATTTACGGCGACGAAATGCTCCGCATTAAAGACCGCGCCGAACGTGAATACTGCTTCGGTCCCACACACGAAGAAGTTATAACCGACCTTGTCAGACACGACGTAAAATCATATAAACAGCTTCCTGTGATATTATACCAGGTCCAGACAAAATTCCGCGACGAGATACGCCCGCGCTTCGGGCTTATGCGCGCGCGCGAATTCACGATGAAAGACGCATATTCGTTCGAAACAAGCTATGAGCAGCTCGATATCAATTACAAAAAAATGTATGCCGCATACTGCAATATATTCAAACGCTGCGGCCTGAAATATACCGTAGTAGAAGCCGACTCAGGCGCCATAGGCGGCTCGTCGTCAAATGAATTCATGGTCGTAGCTCCGTCTGGCGAAGACGCTATCGTTCATTGCGATAAATGCGGCTATTCGGCTAACGTTGAAAAAGCGACAACCGATATAGCAAAAATATTAGGACCTTCCGAAAAACCGTCAGGCGCTAAACCCGAAAAAATCCATACGCCGGGCGCTTCCTCGATTGAAGACCTCGCGAAATTCCTTAACGTTCCTAAAAAGAAACTTTGCAAAATCCTGTTTTATACAAACGGCAAAGCCGCTAATGACGGCCGCGAAGATGTAGTCGTCCTCGTTTCCGGCGAGTTCGAACTTAACGAAATTAAACTTAAAAATTACCTCGATTTTGTTAGCCTCGAGCTTATTCCTTCGGAAGAAGTACAGGCGCGCACAGGCGCATATCCGGGATTCGGCGGCCCTATCGGCATTAAACCGGGAATTAAAATCATCGCCGACGCATCCTTAAAATACCTGAGCGATTTTGTAATCGGCGCGAATGAAAAAGATTATCACACCAAAAACGTTAATCTCACCGATTTTAAAGTTGACGTATTCGTCGATTTGATGATGGTAGATGATAAACATCCATGCCCGAAATGCGGCGAAAAACTAGAAAAAACACGCGGCATTGAAGTCGGCCATATATTCAAACTAGGCACCAAATACTCCGAAAAACTGCACGCATATTTCATTGACGAAAGCGGCAAGGAAAAACCGATAATAATGGGCTGTTACGGTATCGGCGTCGGACGCACAATGCAGTCGGCCGTTGAGCAGAATAACGATAAAGACGGAATCTGCTGGCCTATGCCTATCGCGCCGTACCACGTCGAACTTATCCTCCTAAACGTCAACGATGCAACGCAAAAACAGGTCGCCGAAGAGCTTTACGAAAAAATGAAAGCGGAAAATATAGAAGTGATATATGATGACCGCAACGAAAAACCGGGCTTCAAATTTAAAGACGCTGACCTTCTCGGATTTCCGATAAGAGTGACCGTCGGGCGCGACGCCGCTTCCGGTAAAGTTGAATTCAAACGCAGGACGAACCCTGAAGTCAAAGTCATTGAAATTAAAGATGTAATCAACATAGTAAAATGCGAAATACAAAAAGAAATAATTTAATTTTGATGCTATAAACAGCATGTAAATTTAAAACGCTCTGCCGCAATTAAATTGCGCAGGGCGTTTTTTTATTTAAATGTTGTTTAATATAAAGCCATGTATGAATTTTAGATGGGGGCAATAAAGGAGCAAAGCCCCTTTAAATGCCCCCATACCCCCTTTTTAATCCCGGCTATATCTACCGTTGTTTTTGTGGTACTGTCGCTTGCTTTTTGTTTTTAGTTACATCGACCGCTGCGCGTTCGATGTAACACGGCAATCGGCCGCGTGAATTTATAATTTATTTAAATACTATCGCTTACGGCCGAAAGCGTCTTGTATAGTATTTCCCCCGGCAGGCGAAAAGCCTGCTAATATGAACTTCAAAGTATTTAATAACTGCGTTTCGCTAAATTTTATGCGTAAGCATAAGATTTAGCGATTGCTGTATTTCGGTAAAGCAAACAGGCAGCGCCTGTGCTTTGCCGAAATGAAAATATAAAAAGAAAGTAAAAGAATAATAAAAAAAGCAGCAGGATGGGTGGGGGATTATAAAGGGGGCGGTAAGGAATAATTCCTTAGCCGCCCCCTTATCCAAAGAAATATTAAGTTTTATTTTTTCGCTTAAGTATTTAAATGTTTATTATAGCTCATAGAAATATAAATTTATGAACGCTATCACTCAATATTGAAGAGTAAATTTCTTATAAATCAAGTGAATCCTGCTTTAATTTTGTTATATTTCCGGAGTTATCAAATTTATAAAGACCTACAGTTTCGTTTGTCGATCCTGTTTTAGGCAATGTTATTACGACAAAGCTCATCGTGCTGCCGGCAGGATTACTGTCGATCCAGGTGCCTGCGTTCGCATATATAGTCTTTTGAGATTTTGTGTTCGTAGATGCATCTATACGGGCAACGTGACTATGGCCGAATACGACAATCCTCTTATTCGAAGCCGCATTATTAAAGTATTGAGTACCGGCTTTAGCATCGAGATCGCTGGCCAGGCCCGCGTCAGTAATTGCTTTATCTAAAGGAATATTAACAGGCACAAGGTTTGCCGTCTGACGGGCATTCCAGTTGTCCTGAGCATTTTTATATAAATTCACATCTATCGTTCCATCAGGCAGCTGGTAAGGGAACAGATCGCTCATTGCATAATCGGCGGTAAAACCGTCAATATTCGTTTTTATTATTTTATCGTTAAATCCTTCTCTTATGTGTAACGTAGCTAAAATATCTTTAAACGACTTCCAGTATAAATATAAACTGTGCTGGCTCGCGGTAGGATTTGCGACTTCGGTTATTACGGGTATTTCGTAAGTCGCAGCCGGATGTCCTTCGACGACTGAAGTAGTAGCGATTCTTGTGAAAAAATATCCCGGCGGCAGTATAGAATTTGTTTTAGTGATATCCCTGTTTGAAATCGGATCCGGCGCGCAGAAATAATTGTATCTATGGCCGTGTTCGAAAACTATTTCAGGATGATCTTCCGGAGTATAAGCGCCGAGGCCTTTAACATCGCGCGCCTGGTTTATGCCGGGGAAAATGCTGTTAATATCAGCCCAGGTTATTAATAAATCGTGATTGCCCGGTACATAAGTTACTTTTATTTTGCCTTCTTTGATTATATTATTTAATGCCGCAACGACATCCTTATGAGCCTCGGCGACTCTTAAAACAAAGTCTCTTTGGGTTTTGCCGGCTTCCGCTGTAGTTTTTCCCGAAAAAGTATCGACATTTGACGGTATGAACCATTCATCAATAAGGTCGCCTGCTATAACGAATTCCTTTACATTAGGCGAGTCTTTGATTTGATTTAAAAATTTAACGAATGCTGTGCCATTACCGTTGCGGTTGCGGTCAAATTCGCTGTAGCTGATATCTGCGCCAAGATGTATATCGCTTACACAGACTATTAATGACCGGTTAAAAGAACCTACCGTAAAATAGCCCGCGTAATTTGTTCCAAATGTGAGGCCGGTCGTTGATTTTACTTTACTGCTTATTACGACTTTATATACTTCGCCGGCGGTAAATTCGCCGCTTGCTTTTTTTATTTTCAAAATTTTCGGCGAAGCCAGGTCGACACTTACCGTACACGCTACTTCAGCCGAGTCACAGATTTTTTCACCATTATTCACATAGGATGGAGATTGGCTTTTGAAAATATCATTGGAATTTAATGACGCGCTTGATAATTTTGGAGCGGTTGCAGCCTGATTGCCAATGAAGCCCATGTTATAAAGTCTTACTTCGCCTGAAATAGTGTTCGTATCTATTGGAGCGCTTAATTCGACAGTAATCGAATCCGATGCGACAACATTAGTAGGACTGTCTAAATTAGCTGATATAGCCGCGGTTAATACAGGAACCGCGGAAGGTGAATCCGAGTCAGAAAAACAGCCGTAAGACATGAGTAATCCGGCCAATAAAAATAAACTGATAACTTTCTTCATATTTTCTCCTTATTTAGCTGTTGAAACCGTTATTCAACCAGCCTTTTATTTTTTTAAGAAATTTTTAGTTCTGGTGATTGCATTTTCTCTAATGTTATTAAAATAAAACGGATAATCGAAACTATGATAAACTCCCTTGCCAAAAACTTTGTTCCCGGGAGATAATTTTTTTACATC
>Ga0116193_1003499_pt1 | contig 11303 bp, 12 predicted proteins | sample AD_UKC115_MetaG_FD_89892 | JGI IMG/M metagenome (GOLD analysis project Ga0116193, IMG submission 89892) | Active sludge microbial communities of municipal wastewater-treating anaerobic digesters from Hong Kong - AD_UKC115_MetaG | ecosystem: Engineered > Bioreactor > Anaerobic > Digestate...
AAGATAAAATACAATACCAATATCGTAGGCACCTTTGTCAAAACGGTCATTGTAATATCAAACGCAAAAAATTCGCCTGTTATACTCACGATCAAGGGCAATGTCATCGAAAAATAAAAGTACCCCTACCCATGCTGAAAGAGCAGCCAATTACAGGGAAGAATGGTTCAGTTGTTCCCAATCGGTTTTTGCAGCCTACGCACCCGATTTCGGAATCTCAGCCGATACCGGACTAAAGATAGCCACCCCCTTCGGTGCAGGCATGGGGAAACAACAATATACCTGCGGAGCTGTTACCGGCGCACTTATGGTTTTGGGGTTGAAATTCGGAATGGGGGAAAATGATCCGGCAGAAAATAAATCATTGACTTATTCCAAAACCTTAGAATTCATGGAAGAATTCAAAAGGATCAATGGTTCAATCAGTTGTCTGGAATTACTGGACGGTCTTAACATGAACGATCCCGCTGATTATCAGCAGATGCTTGATCAAAAGATGTTCATTAACCGCTGTAATAAATATGTGGATGACGCAGTCAAAATTCTCAATAAAATACTAGAAAATTAATTTTTAGTATTTTATTAAAATTCCGCATCCAGCAATAAGGTGTTAATGCCTTAGGGTTAATCAGAAGAAAAAACATCTGTTAACGGGAGATGGATAATAATGGCGCTGGAGAGCCGTTCATTTTCAGTAATCAGAATTCCTATCCGGAAATAATCCGGTGAATCTGACTCTAAAGGCAAAAGTATTATCGAAATATATAAATTAAAACATGTAAATTATGATAACTAATGAATCATCACGCAGGGAATTCTTAAAAAAGACGCTGGCATTGTCGGCTGCTGTCGCAATTCCCGGTGTACTCACAGAGAAAGTATCAGGCAAAACCCTTCCTGCCGGAAGAATTCTCCCTGCAAGTGAACGGGTTAATCTGGCCTGTTGTGGTATCGGTTTTCGCGGAGGCGAAGATGTGATGTCATTTTATGACACGGGACTGGCCAATATTGTTGCACTATGTGATGTGGATATGGGGGCTCCCCATACCCTCAAAGTTCTGGAAAAATTTCCCAATGTACCGCGCTTCCAGGACTTCAGGAAGATGTTCGACAAGATGGGAAACCAGATTGATGCCGTATCGGTGGGAGTACCCGATCATTCCCACTTCCCGATTACGATGATGGCCATGACGCTGGGGAAACATGTGTATGTTGAAAAACCGCTGGCAAGAAGCTTCCAGGAGATCGAACTGCTCATGAAGGCTGCCGCAAAGTACAAGGTGGTCACTCAGATGGGGAACCAGGGGCACTCCGAAGCCAACTATTTCCAATTCAAGACCTGGGTGGAAGCCGGAATCATCAAAGATGTAACCGCCATTACCGCGCACATGAATTCATCACGACGCTGGCATGGATGGAATACCGCCATCACCAAATTTCCCGACGGGCAACCCATACCGGAAACGCTTGACTGGGACACATGGCTTTCAGCCACTCAGTTTCATGAGTACAACAAAGACTTTGTCAATGGGCAGTGGCGCTGCTGGTATGATTTCGGCCTCGGTGCCCTTGGCGACTGGGGTGCACATATCATAGACACTGCCCACCAGTTCCTCAACCTGGGATTGCCCTATGAGATCAATCCGATCAAACTGACAGGGCATAATGCATTCTTTTTCCCGCAATCATCCACCATTTCCTTCAAATTTCCCAAAAGGAAAAAGATGCCGCCTGTTGAAATCACCTGGTACGACGGAGTCAATAATATTCCCCAGGTACCCGAAGGATATGGCGTTTCGGAACTCGACCCGAACATCCCTCCGACCGGGACTGGGAAAATTCAACCGGTCAAATTGAATCCCGGCAAGATTATTTACAGCAAGGAACTGATATTCAAGGGAGGATCCCATAGCAGCACGCTTACAATCATCCCGCCTGAAAAGGCAGAAGAGATGAAGTCCAAGCTGCCGGAAGTTCCTAAAAGCCCTTCCAATCACTTTACCAATTTTCTCCTTTCCTGTAAAGGTCAGGAAAATACCCGTTCACCCTTTGAAATTTCAGGACCGTTGAGTCAGGTGTTCACACTGGGTGTTATTTCCCAGAGGCTGAACACAAAGATACTCTTTGACAGGAAAAAGAAGATCATTACCAACAACAGTCTGGCCAACAGCTTGCTGGCAGGACCGCCGCCACGCAAAGGATGGGAGGATTTTTACAAAATCTGATATGCTTTGAAATTTCACTTGAACTGGAATTTTGTTCGGAAAATTCGATGTTCCCAATTGGTTGATTTCAAGCGTTTGGGCGTCGGGAAGATTTAAAACATCAAAAAAGGTTTGCTAAATTGAATTATTAAAGTTACATTTGGAACAGTTACAGACGTTCTTTGAACCAAAAATATGCCGCATCGATTCTAAAGTTGGTAAACTCAACAGTACATATTTTAACGAGAAAGCTTTCTGTCTCGAAAACAGGCCTAGTAGTTCCGCCTCACGCGGGATGAGTCCTGCCTTAAGCAGGACCGTTGGACGTTTGAGAGGCAGGGCACTCAAATCCTGTTCACCGGGGTTTTACGCAATTAGAATTGGTGCGGTTTTTTGTTTTAAGGATCCTTTCCGTTATACTTTTAATCAGCAGCAAAACAGAGATTAGAACCGAGATTCTTCCGATATAATCGCCGTATCTGACATAAAAGGTGATCTGATTATTGAGGTTAAAACTCCCCTCAAGGGCATCTTCCACCCACCACCGGCTGGATAGAACCACATCCCCCCGCTGGTTGATGATACCGGAAATACCGGTATTAGCCGATCTTACAATGCTTCTCCGCGTTTCTATGGCCCGCAGGCGCGCAAACGAAAAATGCTGCCTGTATCCCGGTGTATTCTTCCACCATCCATCGTTGGTGATGATAAAAATGGCGTGAGCTCCCTTCCGGACAAACCGGGCCAGGTACTCTCCAAAGACAGACTCATAACAGATGGCAGGAGCTATCCGGTCGCCATTGCCGGCTGTAAAATTCTCCGGTTCCGGTTGTTTACCCAGACTTCCTGTTGTACCTCCCAGGTTGATGATAAAAGAATCAAGGAATTTCAGGTATTTCCTGAACGGCATTTTCTCCACACCCGAAACCAGGATGGATTTATGGTAAGTCTGGATATTCCCGGCAGAATCGGTAAAAATTGCCGTATTGAACACATCGTAATATTTACCGTCGTGGGTATGCCGGGCGGTCTGGGGTACTTTGTCCATATCATTGTAGAACCTGTATGTGGAAGCGCCAATAATTAGCGAAGAATTACCTCCCTCTTTCGTCAGCTTCTGTAGCCGCCTGATGGCCGGATAATCCGGAAGCTTAGCTTCATTCCAGTCTTGTTCAAAAACAGTCTCAGGGCCAACGATATAGTCGGTTCCGGAGTGGATATGCGATTCGGTAATACGGATATATCTGAGAAGTTTATCATTCAATGCACCCTCGCTGTGCGTTTCGGAATAGGGATCGATATTGGGCTGAATGATAAGGACCTTCCGCGGATCCGGCTTTTCGATGTAAGAACGGTATAGCAAAAAGGAGACCAGTAAAGGCAAAAAAATGGTCATTAAAAGGGTAGCCCCTGAGATCATCACTCTTTGTATATCTGTTTTGGCTGCCAGCCGTTTCAGAAAGAAATACAGAAGAATATTGACCATCCATATCCAGAGACTTCCTCCCAGCACACCGGTATACTCGTACCATTGTACCAAGGCCGGATTGTTGGCAAAGCCATTTCCCAGATTGAGCCAAGGCCATTCAATATCCCAATGGTAATGAGCCATCTCAAAGGAAAGCCATAGTGCCGCAATGGCCAGATAGCCGGTTGTCTTCCGTGACCGGGTTCTGATCAGGTGTCCCAGAAGAAAAAAAAGCGACATCAGCAGAGAATTGGCCACGATGGCCAGAAAAGCCCCAATGGGGGTAGCATGAATGATCCACCAGGTGGTCATTATATTCCAGGTCAGAAATGCCACAGCAGAATAACACCAAAAATGAAAACTGCCGCGTCTGACAGGATTGTTCACATAATAATCATCAATCAGCAGAAGCGGGAGGAATGCCGCGAACAAGATCCATCCGGGAAATCCCAGCCAGGAAAGGCTCAGCATTAAGCCCGCTGAAACCGACAGCAACAATCTGACAAGTCTGTTCATCATACTGACATAATTTGAAAAGAAAAAACTAAATTAGCCGAAAACTGTTCTGTTGAACAACCAAAGATTCACAAATTTTACTGAACATTCCCAATCGGATGAGAAAGAAATTATTCATACCTATCTTACTTTTCCATTTTTTTTCTATTCCAAAGCAGGCTCTTTTTGCCCAGCAAATCCGTACACATAAAATCTTCGGCCCTGAATACCAGAATGTCAGAATCTCAGGAAACAGCTTGAACGGAGCAGTCTATTTTTTAACATCGGGACATGGCGGACCAGATCCTGGGGCTATGGGAAAATATCTGAAACATACCCTGTGCGAGGATGAATATGCCTATGATGTAACGCTGAGGCTGGGCCGGAAACTAATCGAGAACGGTGCCACCGTTTTTTTCATAATCCGTGATCCGAACGATGGCATCCGGGATATGCAATATCTGAAAGCCGACAAAGATGAATACTGCTATCCTGATCAGGTGATTCCGCTCAACCAGGTGGAGCGGCTAAAGCAGCGTACAGATGCCATTAATACCCTCTCAAATAAAAACAAAGGTAAATTTCAACGGATGGTTGCTATTCATGTGGACTCACGGAGTAAAGGAAAGAACATCGATGTATTCTTTTATCACGACAGATTGAGCAAAACGGGGGAAAAAGCGGCCGCCATACTTAAAAACACGTTTGAGGACAAATACCGGAAGCATCAACCCGACCGCGGATATGAAGGATCGGTATCCTCCCGGAATCTCTATGTGGTCACCCATGCAAAGCCGGTCTCTGTTTTTATCGAATTGGGGAATATCCACCACAGCCTTGACCAGAGGCGCATCATTGATCCCGATAACAGGCAGGCGTTGGCTAACTGGCTGGCCGAGGGACTGATCAGGGATTTCCGGAATAACAAATAAGAAAAGGCAGCGGCAGGAGGCAGTGCAGACCGGCTATCAGAAGGGTCATACAGGTTTTCAAATCCAGCCTGGTCTATAAGCCTTAAAAATCAAAGAATTCGTCCAGATCACGGCGCTCTTTCTTGGTAGGCCTTCCGCTACCCCGGTCACGGCTTATCCATTGCATATCTTTCTGCATTTCGAGTATGGCCAGTTCTTCCGGAGGAGTCACTTCCAACATGTACTTTTCCAGTTCTTTCGCCCCCACCCTGCTTCCCGGATAAGCGATCACCTTATAGCTTCTGTAAATCGGCGATCTCCTGACTTTAACCACGTCACCGGGTTTCACGCTACGGGAAGGTTTCACGGGAAGACCATCCACAAGAATATGTCCCTTGTTACAGGCTTCTGTGGCCAGACTCCGGGTCTTAAAGATCCGGACCGACCATAGCCATTTATCCATTCTTACCGTCTCAGGCATGGAAGATGCGATAAAGATAATGCAACCAAAATCACTCTTTCTTTGTGTTATTGATGTTCATGGTCCTCTCGACCCCAAGGGTACCGAAATTCTGAATCACCCCGATTGCAGTTTCAATCAACTGCGGAAGCCGTTTCTGTTCTTCAGTGGTCCATTTACCCAGGACATATTCGACTTGGTATCCCTTGTTAAAATTGTCGCTGATTCCGAAGCGGAGCCTCGGAAATTCATGGGTTCCCAGCACTTCTATGATATTCCTCAACCCGTTGTGCCCTCCGTCACTTCCTTTAGCCTTTAAGCGGATGGTCCCGAAAGGCAGCGCCAGATCATCACAAACAACCAGCAGGTTGGAAAGCGGGATATCCTCCTTTTTCAACCAGTAATTGACAGCCCTTCCACTCATGTTGACGTAGGTCGTAGGCCGAAGGAGGATAAATGTACGCCCTTTGAATTTGTATTCCGTCACAAATCCATACCGACGATCCTCAAAAACAATATTGGACGCACTTGCCAGGGCGTCCAATATCATAAAGCCAATGTTATGGCGGGTATTGTCGTATTCTTTTCCGATATTGCCCAATCCGGCAACCAGATATTTCAAATGTAAAAAAATTAATTATTTCTTGGCTTCTTTTCCCGATTGTGCAGCCTTGGCAGCCCTGGTAATCGAAACAGTGGCGATCACATTGGTTTTACTGGCCAGGAACTGAACGCCTTCAATATGAAGGTCGCCTATTTTTAAGCTCTGCCCCAGGTCCAAGTCAGAAACATCCACGTTAATGGCATCAGGTAAGTCTTTCACTAAACCTTTGACTTTAATCTTTCGGATATTCACCTTTAGTTTACCCCCGACCTTGATTCCTTTGGCTGTACCCAGGATATTGACCGGAAGTTCCAGTTTTACCGGCTTTTTATCGTTGATCAGCAGGAAATCGGCATGAACCAGCTGTTCTTCCACAGGATGCCATTGCATATCCTGAAGGATGGTCTGATACATTTTACCTTCAATGTTCAGGTTCACCACAAATACATCGGGAGTGTACACCAATGCCCTGAAACTGCTGAAAGGTGCATAAAAGTGGATGTTTTCACTTCCACCATACAATACACAAGGTACCAACTCCTGGTCTCTCAGTTTTTTGGAATCTTTTTTTCCGGTTACTTCCCGGATCTTTCCACTAATTTCTAATGATTTCATGATAAATTTTAAATTTTAATTATGGTACTCAGTCTTTCTCGCCTTAGACGAGACTAACAGCATGCATAATATTTCAGATGCCGTTTTTGAAAAAGCGGGGCAAAGATAGTATTTACTTGAAATATAATGAACTAATTGACTTATTTTTATAAACTCTTTCAATAGCCATGGCAAAAGCATCGGCAATAGAGATGTATTTTATTTTGGGGGAATCGTTTTTCCGGGGGAGGGAATTGGTAAAATAGACCTCTTCCAGCACAGAATTGTTGATATTCTCAATGGCATTTCCGGAGAGAACGGCGTGAGCAGCAAATGCCCTGACACTGTTGGCCCCCTTTTCAAGCATCAGCTTGGCAGCTTTGGAAATGGTACCTCCCGTATCGATCATATCATCCACGATAATAACATCTTTTCCTGCCACTTCACCGATCAGGGTCATACTGTCGACCACATTGGCCTTGGCACGCGACTTATGACAGATCACCATATCCGACTCCAGCAACCGGGCGTATGTATTGGCCCGTTTGGTGCCTCCCACATCGGGAGAAGCGATCGTGATATCCTTCAGTCCCATATTCCGGATATAGGGGATAAAAATTGCGGAAGCAAAGAGGTGATCCACAGGTACATTGAAAAATCCCTGTATCTGATCGGCATGGAGGTCCATGGTAATTACCCGGTCCACTCCCGCAGCTGAAAGAAGGTCAGCCATCAGTTTGGCCCCGATCGAAACGCGCGGTTTGTCTTTGCGGTCCTGCCTTGCATATCCAAAATAGGGAATTACTGCTATGACCTTATAGGCGCTGGCCCTCTTGGCTGCATCGATCATCAGCAACAGTTCCATCAGGTTGTCTGTCGGCGGCGGGGTCGATTGGACAATGAAAACATGCGATCCCCTTATGGTCTCTTCAAAACAGGGTTCAAACTCACCGTCAGAAAATACGGGGCAGGAACTCTTCCCCAACTCAATACCCAGGTTGCTACAGATCTCTTCGGCCAGGTAACTGGATTTTCGACAGGTAAATACTTTAAGCGGATGATTTTTGGTTCCCATTATATGTCTGTTTGAAATTAGAGTCGGAAGATATTACAAAGATAGTTTTTTTACAGGTAACATCGGATTGAATCCCTACTCCTTGCATATTTATTGTGAATGTACATTTCAGAAATCCTGGTTTATTTTTTCAATGAAATCCAATATCTCCGTTTTTCCCCTGAAATCGACCGAAGAGGTAATGAACCTTCCGGGAAGAGGTTCAAAAATCCGGCTCACCATTTCCATGTATTTCTGCACGGCCAGTTCGATTTCATCTGCACGCAATTTGTCAGACTTTGTAAAGACCACAACAAAAGGGACCTGGTTGGAACCCAGCCACTCCATAAATTCCAGGTCCTTTTTCAGTGCTTCGTGACGGATATCGACCAGCACAAAAAGACAACAGAGATTCGCCCTTTGAAGTATGTATTCCCGCAGGATTTTCTCCCATTTTTCCCGTTCACTTTTAGGGGCCTGCGCATAGCCATATCCCGGCAGATCGACCAGATACCAACTTTCGTTGATAAGGAAATGGTTTACTAATTGTGTTTTTCCGGGTTTTGCCGACGTTTTTGCAAGAGATTTGATGCCAGCCAGCATATTGATCAGTGATGATTTCCCCACATTGGATCTGCCGATAAAAGCATATTCAGGCCTGTTTGCCGGAGGGCATTTGTCAACGACCGAATTGCTGACCAGAAACTTTGCCTGTTTAATCTCCATCACCATACTCTTTTCAGGAAATATAGACTTCCAGTAACCGGGTAGTTCCTTTCTTCGGGGTTAGTTCAAACTCTTCCAGGCTTGCCGGCACCAGAATGGTTTCGCCCTTGGTGATCTCTTCCGATCCCTTTTCCCAGGACAGGACGCAACTTCCTTCCACTCCGATATACAGGATAAAGGAATCAAGCTGTGAATAATCCTTGACTACAGGCTGATCTATTTCCAGCACATTGGTGGTGAAATATTCACATTCCACAATCTTGGAAGAACTGTTTCTTTCCACCGAATATTGCGTTTTATACTCATCCCTGACACTGAAGTCAATGGCATCAAGAGCTAGTTCCGTGTGAAGTTTCCGTTCTTTTCCCTTTTTATCTTTCCGGTTATAATCGAAAATCCGGTAAGTAATATCGGAGGTCTGCTGAATTTCAGCCAGCAGAATGCCCTTTCCGATTGCATGGACCCGTCCGGCAGGTATGAAAAAAACATCCCCCTGCTTCACCTGTTCAAAGTTCAGTAACTCAGTAAGCCTTCCCGCATGAAAGTAAGCAAGATATTTTTCTTTGTCGACAGGCTGGTTGAATCCCGAGTTCAGCACCGATCCCGGATCTGCCTCGAGAATGTACCACATCTCCGTTTTCCCGTATGCATTATGGCGCACTTTCGACAACTCGTCATTGGGATGAACCTGAATGGAAAGGTCATTTTCAGCATCGATAAATTTGATCAGTAAGGGAAATTCCACGCCAAACTTATCATAAACCTTCTCTCCCACCAGATCCCCCATATAAATCTCAATCACCTCCTGCAAGTCATTCCCCGCGAGAAAGCCATTGGAAACAACCGAAATATGTCCTTCGACAGCAGAAAGCTCCCAGCTTTCACCGCATAATTCCCTGCCGCCGGTATTTTTGTTCAATACCGAATGAAGACGGTTCCCACCCCAGATACGTTCTTTCAGGATAGGTACAAATTTTAACGGATATAACTGAGCCATGATTCTTTCTTTAAAATGACAGTTTGTAAAAAATCATGCGAAATTAAAACTAATTTAGCTGTCAAAACGGAAATTACCGTTTTTTGCCAGGATTATTAACAAAAGTCTTAAAGGAAATGCTCGTAATTGGAATAGCAGGAGGTACCGGTTCCGGGAAAACCACTGTGGTCAATAAAATTGTGGAATCTTTCACTGAAGGGGAAGTAGCTGTTATGACACAGGATGCTTATTATTATGATAACAGTCACATGTCACTGGAAGAAAGGAGGAAAAAAAATTATGACCGCCCCGATGCCATTGAATTTTCCTTAATGACGGAACACATCAGTGCTTTGAAAGAGGGTAAACCCATTCTTCAGCCAACATACTCATTCATAACCTGCACCAGGCAGGAAGGGACGGTTCTCATTGAACCGCGCCATGTGCTCATTGTCGAAGGGATTTTATGCCTGGCCGATGAAAACTTGCGTAAATTGATGGATGTGAAAGTCTATGTGGATTGTTCTCCTGATGTCAGGCTCTCCAGGGTTATCCGGAGAGATATCATGGAACGGGGAAGGGATGTGGAAACGGTTCTCGACCGGTACGAAAAGACGGTTAGGCCCAGCCACCTTCAGTTTATTGAACCTACCAAAAACTTCGCTGACATCATTGTGCCCCAGGGAGGGTTAAATCAGAAAGCCATCGAAATCCTCACCCATTACATTAAACAAATCCTGAAAAAAGAGAAAAAAAGCCATGCTTGACCAACTGAACATTGAGGAAGTTTTGTTTCTCGACATCGAAACCGTTCCCAGCCTGCCCCGGTATGAAGATTTATCCCCTCTTTGGCAGAAATTATGGGATGATAAAGCAAAAAACCTGGTAAGTGAAGGAATCACATCGGCTGAGATCTATAACCGGGCCGGTATTTATGCTGAATTTGGCCGGATCATCGTCATCGCGACAGGATACCTCTATCAGAAAAAAGGAGAGTGGCATTACCGGGTAAAATCGTTCTACAACAGTGATGAAAAAATTTTGCTCGAGGAATTTGCCAGCGCCCTGGATAGGTTTGAAAAGGCCGGGAAAAAGAGATTATGCGCCCACAACGGGCAGGAATTTGATTTTCCGTGGATATCCCGCCGAATGCTTATCCATGGGCTGGAACTCCCCAGAGTTCTCAATATTGCCGGTGCAAAACCCTGGGAGGTAAAAGATCTGCTGATGGACACCCTTCAGCTTTGGAAATTCGGCGATTACAAACATTACACCTCGCTGGCCCTCCTGTGTGCCCTTTTTGGGATTCCCACCCCAAAGGACGACATCGATGGCAGTCAGGTCGCACAGGTCTATTATACAGAAAACGACCTGGACAGGATCGTCCGGTACTGTGAAAAAGATACCCTGGCAGTGGCTAACCTTTTGCTGAAATATAAAGGAATGGACATTGTTCCTGCCGGGAACATGGAATCGGTGTAAAATGCCGGTTCAGAAATTCTTTTTATTGCATCATTTTCCAATTCCGGTCCATCTCCCTTTGCGTATCTTTATCCCGGATGGATTCCCGTTTGTCATAGATTTTTTTACCCCGGCAAAGTGCAATTTCCAGCTTGGCCATTCCCTTCTCGTTGATAAACAGCTTCAATGGAATAATGGTCAGTCCGGTTTCCTTGATCTTTCTCTGCCATTTCTGCAATTCCCTTTTCTGAAGCAACAATTTCCGGTCTCTTTTGGCAATGTGGTTATTGCAGGTACCCATCTCATATTCGGAAATATGAAGATTCTTTACATAAAGCTCACTATTCAAG
>Ga0116193_1003500_pt1 | contig 11302 bp, 7 predicted proteins | sample AD_UKC115_MetaG_FD_89892 | JGI IMG/M metagenome (GOLD analysis project Ga0116193, IMG submission 89892) | Active sludge microbial communities of municipal wastewater-treating anaerobic digesters from Hong Kong - AD_UKC115_MetaG | ecosystem: Engineered > Bioreactor > Anaerobic > Digestate | place...
ATTATTTGAAGTCTAACGATTTTACTGCTGGACAAGACTTTGAGAAGATCGAAAGCGCTCGTAAACTTCTACCCACCGAATATACATTCAATAGTTTGTTAGGATTTATTTCGCTGAATACTACCCTTAACCCTGATCAGAGCCTTGCTGTTGCTTTTCAATATACTATAGTGGGTGATACAACTGTCTATCAAGTAGGAGAATTCTCTGACGGTGGAATAAGCTCGCCCAATTGTTTGGTGGCCAAACTTCTTAAAAGTACTACCGTTAATACTCGAATCCCACTCTGGAAACTCATGATGAAAAATGTTTATGCCATTGGAGCTTATCAGGTAAACAGACAGGATTTTATTTTAAATATTCTTTATTCGGGTAATAATAATGGCGTGCCCACCGGTTATCTTACCGAAGGAGAAGTGGCTGGAATTCCTTTAGTTCGGGTAATGGGTTTCGACAATCTCGATCAACAGCTTAACCCTCCTCCTGATGGTATTTTCGATTTTATTGATAACGCAGCCATACAAGGTGGAACCTTTCAGTCAAGTAATGGACGAATTTATTTCCCTGTAGTTGAACCTTTTGGCCGAGACCTTCGTCAAAAAATTGGTAATGATCAACTGGCTAATAAATATTGTTATGATTCTTTATATACTTTAACCAAAGTTGGAGCTCAGCAATATCCGGAGAAGAACAAATTTATTTTGGAAGGTTTCTACAAATCGTCGGTGAGTAGTGAAATCTCACTCAATGCACTTAATATTCCTCAAGGTTCGGTTAAAGTAACTCATGGAGGCATACCATTGACCGAAAATGTTGATTATACCGTAGATTATACCATGGGACGTGTTAAAATCATCAATGAAGCTTTACTTAGTTCTGGCACTCCCATCAACATATCGCTCGAAAGCAATACAATGTTCAGCATTCAGAGCAAAACCTATTTAGGTACTCATATTGATTATGAAATTAGTAAGGATTTCATTCTGGGTGCCACCATCATCAATTTATCAGAAAAACCTTTAACGCAAAAGACGATTTTGGGAGAAGATCCCATTTCAAATACGATCTGGGGATTGAATATGGCTTATCAGAAAGAATCCTTATGGTTGACACGTTTGCTCGACAAGCTTCCCTTATATTCCACCAGTGTTCCTTCCAAAATTGCCTTTACAGGAGAGTTTGCTCATTTTATTCCAGGACATTCGAGTGCCATTGGCTCAACAGGAACTTCCTATATAGATGATTTTGAAGCTGCTAAATCGACTATAGATCTTCGTTTGCCCAACAACTGGTTTTTAGCTAGTACACCTCAGGGACAAACTGCTCCTGGAATGTTTCCCGAAGCTGCATTAGGCACTGGTTTGGCTTATGGCTTTAATCGTGCAGCCATGTCGTGGTATATTATTGATCCCATCTTTTATGATCGCACGGGTACAGTAAGACCCAAGAATGTTACAAAAGATGAGCTTTCGCGTAATGTTGTGCGGCAAGTCCTCGAAAATGAAGTCTTCCCCGCTAAGGAAATTCCTAATGGAGTACCCACCAATATTGCAATTCTTAATATTGATTTTTACCCTTCAGAGAGAGGACCATATAATTATGATGTAGCAGGAGTACCTGGATTATCGCATGGGATAGATGCGGAAGGGAATTTGCGTTATCCTACAACACGCTGGGGAGGCATGATGCGAAAAATTGAATCCACCGATTTCGAAGCCGCTAATGTAGAATATATTGAATTCTGGATGATGGATCCTTTTTCTGAAGACCCTGATAATCCGGGTGGAGAAATTTACTTTAATTTGGGTGATATTTCTGAGGATATATTAAGAGATGGGAAAAAAAGCTTTGAAAATGGTCTGCCCGTGGGCCCTGAAATTACCGATGTAGATACCACTATTTGGGGTCGAGTACCCAGAAAACAATCCCTGGTCAATGCTTTCGATAATGATCCACAAAGCCGTCAATATCAGGATGTTGGTTATGATGGCCTTTCGGATGAAGATGAGATCTCATTTTTTGATCAAGCCTTTCTTCAGCAAATTATTGACCTTTATGGAGCTGGTTCACAGGCTTATTTGAAAGCTTATGAAGACCCTTCTTCCGATAATTTCCAATATTTTAGGGGTACAGCCTTAGATAATGATGAACAGTATGCAAGTGTATTGGCACGCTATAAAAAATATCAAGGACCCGATGGAAATTCTCCTACGGCCGAACAAACCGGCGAAAACTATACTGCTCAATCTACTAGTTTGCCTAATGTAGAAGATATCAATCTTGATAATACCCTCTCGGAAGATGAAAGATATTTTCAATATCGCATAGATCTGAGGCCCGATAAAATGATAGTTGGAGAAAATTATATCACCGATATCTATCAGGCCAATAATATTCTATTGGAAAATGGTGAAAGAGGATCGGTAAAATGGTATCAGTTTAAGATCCCTATTAACGATCCACAGTTTATTGTTGGAAATATTCAGGATTTCAAATCCATTCGTTTTATGCGGATGTTTTTCAAGAATTGGCAAAAACCTATCACGACCCGTTTCGCTACTTTTGAACTCGTAAGAGGCGACTGGCGTCGTTATCGTTATGATTTGCTCTCACCCGGCGAATATATACCTAACGATGAACAAAGCATAACGAGATTTGAAATCTCTACAGTAAATGTTGAAGAAAACGGGAGTAAATATCCAATTCCTTATGTAATCCCACCAGGTATAGAAAGAGAAATTAATTATGGTACCACTAATTTTACTCGCCTTAACGAACAAGCTATGGTTCTGAGAGTAAAAGAACTTCAGGATGGAGACGCCCGAGCTGCCTATAAAACTACGGGTTTCGACTTTAGGCAATATCATAGACTAAAAATGTTTGTGCACGCCGAAGACATCGATGCCTTGAAACCTAATAACGAAGGAGATTTGACCATTTTCTTGCGATTAGGCTCCGATTTTACTCAAAACTATTATGAATATGAAATTCCCCTCTCTTTTACACCTTGGGGAACGGCTAAAACTAATCCTGCTTTAATTTGGCCTGACGAAAATAGCTTTGACATCGATCTTGATAAATTGGTTCAAATAAAACAAGACCGAAACATACAGATGAGAAATGGTGAGATTCCTGCATCTCTAACTATTCCCTATGTTACTTTTGATGGCAAGAATAAGGTAACTATAGTAGGCACCCCCAGCATAAGCGATGTGAGAGCCATTATGATTGGAGTGCGTAATCCTAAAAAGCAATCTTTTACTGATGCCGACGATGGTCAACCTAAGAGCGCCGAGATTTGGATCAACGAATTAAGACTTACCGATTTTAATGACCAATCGGGATGGGCTGCTACGGGTCGCTTAACCGTTAATTTGGCCGACCTTGGTAATGTTTCGGTTAATGTTGTTCATAGCACACCTGGATTTGGAAGTATAGAAAAAAAAGTAAATGAACGACAGAAAGAAACTATTACCTCTTATGATTTTGCCACCAATCTTCAACTTGGGAAATTTTTACCCGAAAAAGTGGGTTTACGTGTTCCTATGCATTTTGATTATTCTACTATTGTTGCAAGCCCTCAATATAATCCTCTTGATCCCGATGTTAAGTTAAAAAATGAACTCGACAGTTATCAACTTTCATCTCAGAAAGACTCGATAAGAAAATTAACAGAAGATTATACTCAAAGGAAGAACATCAATTTTATGAACGTTCGCAAAGAACGTGTTGGAACACAACGACAGCCTAAACCATGGGATATAGAGAATTTCGATTTTACTTATTCCTATAGCGAACTCAATAGGCGCAATATTGATATTGAATACGACAACAAGAGAGCTTATAGAGGGGGCATTGGCTATACCTTTATGACCAGGCCAAAGGTTTATCGCCCTTTCGAAAAGATCGGCCTCGTTAGCCGTAGCAAAGATCTTCAACTGATTAAAGATTTTAATTTTTCCCTCGTCCCCCGAATGTTTAGTTTTAGAACCGATATCAACCGTGAATATACCGAACGTAAGCTACGCAATAAAAGCCAGGCTTTGGTATTGATAGAACCTACTTACATGAAATCTTACGTTTGGACACGAATGTATGATTATAAACACGACCTCACTCAAGGTTTGAAACTCGAATACAATGCAAATGCCAATGCTTTAATTGATGAACTTCCCGGAAGTGTCGACAAGGATGACTATGGTTATACCGTAAAAGAGAAAAAAGACCAAATACGTGAAGAATTGCTTGGATTTGGTACCATGAATCAATTCAATCAGGTTTTAAATCTTAATTATACCATACCCATTAATAAGATTAGGGCGTTTAACTGGATGACTGCTACGGCTCGATATCAAGGAACTTACAATTGGACGGCTTCGCCTAAAAGTATTCAAGAAGTGATGGGCAATAAAGCCGAAAATTCTAATACTGTTCAATTGAATGGTAATATCAGGCTCACCAGTCTCTACAATAAGGTGCCATATTTCAAGAAAGTATTGAGCACTGCCCAAACCCAAAGAGGAGGGCCTCAACCTCCACGCCCCGGACAAAGACAACAACCGGCTCCTCAAAATCCTGAACAAGCTGATACCGCAAAAACAGCCAAACCTAAAGTGGATTATTTTAAGATTATTTCCGAGTCATTAGTAAAAATAGTTCTCGGTTTCAAAGATGGTTCGCTTTCTTACGCCGAAAGTAATGGCATTTTCCTTCCTGGTTTTAAACCTTCTCCGGGAATTATTGGGAATGACATGAATTTGAATGCACCTGGCGTCCCATTTGTTTTCGGAAGCCAGGCTGATATCAGGCAAAAGGCCGCACTGAATGGATGGCTTACCGAAGATAGTCTCTTCAACATGGCTTATGCAACTAAACATACATCTACTCTCAATGCGCGATTAACCTATGAGCCTTTTAGGGATTTTAGAGTAGAATTTACTGCTAATCGAACTTATGCAATGAATTATCAGGAATATTTTCGGGTAAACAGTGGAGAGTATACTTCCTATTCGCCCGTAGAATCGGGTAGTTTCTCTATTTCTTGGTTTAGTTTGAACACTTCATTTAAAACACCTGATAAGAACAATATCTCTGAACCTTTCGAAAACATGAAAATCATGCGTAAGGAAATTGCTATGCGATTGGCTCAAGAAAATCCCAACTGGCAAAACGATCCTCAAATTGTTGATTCAACTGGTTTCCCGGTAGGTTATGGCCCTACTTCTCAGGAAGTATTACATTATTCGTTTTTGGCAGCCTATTCCGGGAAAAATGCTATGAAAGTCAGTTTGAATGCCTTCCCCAAAATACCTTTACCCAACTGGCGAATTACTTATAAGGGTCTTAAATCGATTAGTTTCATCAATAAATATTTCAAAGAATTTACCCTCTCGCACGCCTATCGCTCTACTTATAATGTTGGAAATTACTCTACCAATGTATTATATTTTGAAAACAATGGAGCAGCTGCGGCTTTCGATGATATCAATAATTATATTCCTAAATATCAAATCTCACAAATTGCCATCACTGAACAATTTGTGCCACTTTTTGGCATCGACATGACGTGGACTAATAATGTGTTGTCGAAACTCGAATTTAAAAAATCGCGTAATCTGGCCTTAAGTTTTGTTAATAATCAGCTTACTGAAATCAATTCCAATGAATTTGTGATTGGAATAGGCTATCGTTTTAAAGATATTGAGATGACATTTAGGGGAGGAGGGGGAGGCCCAGCTCAACGCTATAAGAGTGATCTAAACTTAAGAGCCGACTTCTCTATAAAGGACAATAAAACCATTATTCGACGAATAGAAGAGGATATTACTCAAATATCGGCAGGCCAGAAACTCATTACCATTAATACATCTGCCGATTATCAGCTCAATGAAAGAGTGATGATACGTGTCTTTTATGACAGTTCGATTACTAATCCTTATGTATCCAATCAATATTCTACGCGCACCTCTATGGGCGGAATAAGTCTGAGATTTACCCTGGCACAGTAAATTTCAATAAATTCTAAAGCCCCATTTGTTTTAGCACCTCGTCTAATTGAGCAAAAAGTTCTTCCTTGCTTCCATTATTGAGAAATTTATAATCAGCAAGAGCCATGCACTGAGCAATATTTTGATGATGTGGATCATCTGACCGCATCTCTCTTGATTCGTTGGCTAAAAATTCTTCATAAGAAATTCGATCAGTTTCTGAATCTCTTTGCTTAATGCGTTGATATCGAATTTCTGGCTCTGCATCTATGGCAAATAAAGTAAAATTTCCCTTTTGACGAAGAGAATTAACTTCACCAGGAGTTCTTATGCTTTCGATCACTGCATTTTGACCGGCTAAACGCGCTTTTTCATATAAACAATCGATAATATATGAAGGCCCATATTTCTCCCTCAATTGATTAGCACAAAGAGTATAATTATCACGATTCAAAGGTTGGTTATGCTTTAAGAGGGTTTCTTTTAAAAAGTTCCTCACCGAATAATGAGAAAATCCTTTCTGATTTATTAGATATTCTACCATAGTTCCTTTGCCGGCTCCCAATGTACCCGTAATGCCTATGATATATATCATTCTGAACGATTTATGAGTTTTTCCTCTGTATCATTGATGAGTTGTTGTACCCATGTGGTTGGCGTTGAATGGGGTACAAACTGTTGGATGCGTATTAACATCTCTGAAGAGCTTTCAGCAACTAAAAGATTATGCCGATGATGCTGAATGATGAAACCTTCATCGGTAGCATGATTGAGAAAAGTGAGCAGATGGTCGTAATAATGATTGATGTTGAGAATGCCAATAGGTTTTTCATAAATATCGAGTTGAAGCCATGAAAGTGCTTCGAAAAGTTCGTCGAGAGTGCCAATGCCTCCCGGCAGAACAATAAAAGCATCGGAAAGCTTGCCCATCATGTCTTTACGTTCGGCCATGGTTTGGCATATATGAATCTCAGATAAACCTTCATGCAGAATTTCTTTCTTGGTAAGAAACTTTGGCATTATTCCAATTACTCTGCCTGAATATTTCAAACATCCATCGGCTAAAGCTCTCATGGTCCCAATATTAGAACCTCCATATACCAATGTCAACCCAGCCAAAGCTATTTCTTTCCCTAAATTCTTGGCTTCTTCACTGTAAATGCTATTTTTCCCAAGACTCGAGCCACAAAAAACCCCAACACTCTTTATTTCCATCGAGTTTATTTAATATGGCAAATTTAAAAAAAGCCTCTGAATTGTTTCCGAAATATCGTGACATAAAAATAAACTCCATCGAAACTAATGTTTGTTATATGGAAGAAATGGAAATAAGCCATTTGCCCAAAAACACTATTTTTGTTTTCATAATATTGAAGTATGCAAACACTCTATCCTTTAAAGTTCAAGCCCATATATATGGACAAGATTTGGGGCGGACAACGATTGAAAACATTGCTGAATCACGATTTTAGCCCTTTACCTAATTGTGGAGAAGCTTGGCTGATATCAGGCATAGAGGGGTACAATTCTATAGTTTCTAATGGTTTCTTGGCCAATAATGAGTTGAATGAATTGGTAGAAATTTACATGGATGAATTGGTTGGTGAAACGGTATTCGAAAAGTTTGGCAATGAATTTCCTTTATTGGTTAAATTGCTCGATGCCAATGAATGGTTAAGCATTCAGGTTCATCCCAACGATGAAATAGCAAAAGCAAGAGGATTATCGGGTGGGAAAACCGAGATGTGGTATATTATTCATGCCGAACCTGATGCACAATTGATTACTGGCTTTAGAGAAAGGATTTCGAAATTTGAGCTTCAGCAATTGATTCAACAGAAACGTATACAGGAGGTTTTAAATTACGAATCGGTGCAGACAGGAGATGTTTTTTATATGCCTGCAGGACGTATCCATTCACTTGGGCCTGGTATCGTGCTGGCTGAAATACAACAATCGAGCGATACTACTTATCGCATTTACGATTGGGACCGAGTAGATGAAAATGGGCAAAGCCGGCAGCTTCACCTCGATGAAGCTCTCGATGCCATCGATTTTAACTTATATGCTGAATACAAAACAAAATATACTTTAATTCCTAATAAAACTTCTCATCTCGTTCGGTCTCCGTATTTTACTACTAATCTTCTTTCTATAAATCGTACCATTGAAAAGGACTTTGGATATATAGATTCTTTTGTGATTTTATTAGCTGTAGAAGGAGAAGTGCAGATAGGAGATGTAACCGGAGTTTATTCATTGCGTGCGGGTGAAGCAATGCTTTTGCCTGCAGTAACTGAAAGAGTAGTTTTTAAACTGATATCTCCCAAAGCATCTATCTTGGAAACCTTTATCGATTAACTCTAAATTTTTTCTTTTTTAATTGTGGATGTGATGCTTCTTATGCAAGTTTATAAATTAAACATCGGATAATGAACCATTGTAATCTATTGGCTAATATTGGCCTCTGCAATTAATAGAACACTTAAAATTTTTTACATTCGTAAAATTATGTAGCTTTGTAGTATCTTTCAAATGAGCTTATATATTATTCATCGAACCATAAAAAACCTTTGAATTATGATGACGGAAAAAGTTTCGGAAAAAGTAAAGCCTGGAGTAGTAACAGGTGAAGGAGTTGCTGAAATATTTCGTATTGCTAAAAACAATCAATTTGCCTTGCCAGCCGTAAACGTCGTAAGTTCTCACACTATTATTGCTGCATTGGAAGCTGCAAGGGAAGTTCATTCACCCATTATTATACAGTTTTCGAATGGAGGTGCTGCCTTCATGGCTGGGAAGGGCTTGTCGAACGAAGGAGAAAAGGCGGCAGTTCTTGGAGCCACCATTGGTGCCAAGTATATCTGGCATCTTGCTGAAGCCTATGGTATTCCGGTAATTGTCCATACTGACCATGCAGCTAAAAAACTATTGCCTTGGATAGATGGCCTTTTGGCTGTTGGTGAAGAACATTTCAAAAAATATGGCAAACCTCTTTTCAGTTCACACATGTTGGATCTTTCAGAAGAACCACTTGAGGAAAATATAGAAATTTGTAAAAAATATCTCGAACGAATGAGCCGCATGGGCATGACCCTCGAGATAGAACTCGGAGTTACTGGAGGCGAAGAAGATGGCATAGATCATACGGGAGTTGATAATGCCAGGCTGTATACACAACCCGAGCATGTGGCGTATGCTTATGAACAACTCTTGAAAATCAGCCCTAACTTTACAATAGCTGCTTCATTTGGTAATGTACATGGCGTTTATAAACCGGGTAATGTGGTCTTGAGACCCATTATTCTTCATAACTCTCAGCAATATATCGAGAAAAAATTGAATACTGTTCCCAAACCCGTGAATTTTGTATTTCATGGTGGTTCGGGATCGAGTCAAGAGGATATTCGTGAAGCTATTAGCTATGGCGTCATAAAGATGAACATCGATACCGATACACAATGGGCTCAATGGAGCGGCATACTGAATTATTACAAGAAATATAGCGGATATCTGCAAAGCCAGATTGGAAATCCTGAGGGGGAAGATAAACCAAATAAGAAGTATTATGATCCGCGCAAATGGATGCGTGAAGCTGAAATTTCAATGGTCAACCGTCTAAAACAAGCTTTTGAAGACCTGAATGCTTTGAATAGATTTTAAACTTCAAGTCTGTGCGAAAGCATTTAAAGAATTATTTGACTTCTGTCCCGATTTTTATGAAAAAAAGGGGCAGAAGATTTTTTCGAATATTAAAAAAATGATAGATAAACAAAGAGAGTGGCGTGGGAAAACAGTTTTAATTGTTGAAGATTTGCCGCATAATTACGAACTTCTCGTTAATTTTTTAATTCCAACCGGAATTTCGATGGTATGGGCTAAGAATGGTTTGGAAGCCATTGAATACATTCAAGATGTAACTGCACCAGCAGATATAGTCCTCATGGACATTAATTTGCCTATCATGAATGGCTACGAAGCCATGAGAAAAATTAAACAAATCAGGCCTCACTTGCCTATCATCACACAAACCGCCTATGCGTATGAAGGAGAGCTGGAAAAAAGTTATGAGGCTGGTTCTGATGAATATATTCTCAAACCAATAAGAAGAGAAAATTTGATAAAAAAGATGGAGAAGTTCTTGGGTAATGCCAACTTGGAAAATGATTAAAGATTTATTAGCAGTTTTATCTTGACATAACACTAATAAGATCCTTAGGTTTGATGCTCATTACAGGAATAGGTGAACGATGAATCATTTGCTCGGCGTAAGGGCCTAGGAATAGATTCTTGAATGAAGTAGTCTGATCGGTCATGATAACGATGAGATTGGCATCGACTTTTGTGGCATATTCAATGGTTGTGTCAGTAGGATTTTTGCATTTTGTCGAGGTCATCACGAAATTAAGCTGGTCTTTTTCGAGAAGACGGCATGCTTGTTTTGCATAATTAATAACTTTGTCCTGAATCTCTTTCATGTTGCTTTGGAATAATGCCAGCACATGAATTTCGGCATTGAATAAGCTGGCAATGAAGGCTGCATGTGGCACTTTTTGGCGTGTTGACAAAGTCTCATCAATAGGCAGTACAATTCGACGTAAGTCACGTTCAGGTTTTACTCCCTCACGAAGAGTAATCACCGGACAATTGGCCGAGCAAATGATGCGATAAGCATTGCTTCCAATCCATAATTCTTCGAATCCCGAACTTCCATGTGTTCCAGTAACTATCATTAAGGCTTGACTTTCATTGGCCTCAGCTACCACCTCCTTGTAAACCTTTCCTTCTCTAATCTTATGCAAAATCGAATTGTTGGGTAGATTGGGTTGAAACCTTTGCTTTAATTCTTCAAATAATTGAGTGGCCTCGTCAACAACATCATGATATTTAAAAATGGTTTTTTGATTTTGGTTTTTGGTAAGAACATATACCAATTTTAGATCAACATTGGCTCTCGAGGCAATGCTGAGAGCATGCTCAGCAGCATTAACAGAACACTCCGAAAAGTCGACCGCTGCAATTACTTCTTTCATGGATAATGGTTTTTTGATGATCGATTTGAATGAGATAAGGAATATATGAATTGATCAAGTAGTTTAATGGTGTTAAATCATTAGTTTTCAATCTTTTCGAAATAAACATGATCAGGAACTATAAACGCATTGGGGAAATCCTGAAGCAAAAGCTGCCGAAAGGCCTCAGCCGAGATTTTGTCACGAAAATCGCCTACTCGTACTCTATAATAGGGTTCATTAAAGCTTAAATAGGCTCCTTTGTCGGGATAAATTTGCTCAAATCTTTCCTTGATTCGGTTA
>Ga0116193_1003503_pt1 | contig 11292 bp, 10 predicted proteins | sample AD_UKC115_MetaG_FD_89892 | JGI IMG/M metagenome (GOLD analysis project Ga0116193, IMG submission 89892) | Active sludge microbial communities of municipal wastewater-treating anaerobic digesters from Hong Kong - AD_UKC115_MetaG | ecosystem: Engineered > Bioreactor > Anaerobic > Digestate...
CGCTGCACGGAGGCGAAATCGAGCGCCTCGGAGCTGGTGCCCGAGGCCATCGACGAGGCCGCCCCGCCGCCGAGGCCGATCAGCATCGCCGGACCACCGAGCACGATCACCGCATCGCCGGGCTCGAGCGGCCGCTTCTCGACATGCTCGCGGCGGAGGTTGGCCAGACCGCCAGCGATCATGATCGGCTTGTCGTAACCGCGGCGCAGGCCGGGCACGCCGGTCTCCTGCTCGTAGGTACGGAAGTAACCGCCGAGCGCAGGCCGGCCGAATTCATTGTTGAACGAGGCCGCACCGATCGGCGCGTCGCGCATGATCTCGAACGCGCTGGCCATGCGCGGCGGCAGCGGCCGCTCGGTCTCCCAGGGCCGCGCGAGGCCCGGAATGCGCAGATGCGAGACGCTGAAGCCGGTCAGGCCCGCCTTGGGCTTGCCGCCGCGGCCGGTCGCGCCCTCGTCGCGGATCTCGCCGCCGGCGCCGGTCGAGGCGCCCGGGAACGGCGCGATCGCGGTCGGATGGTTGTGCGTCTCGACCTTGATAGCGTAGTCGACGGGTTCGACGTGCGCGCGGAACACGCCGTCGGCATCGGCGAAGAAGCGCGCACCGGCGCTGCCCTCGATCACCGCGGCGTTGTCCTTGTAGGCCGACAGCGTGTAGGCCGGCGACTGCGCATGGGTGTGGCGGATCATCGCGAACAGCGAGCGTTCCTGCGGTTCGCCGTCGAGCGTCCAGGAGGCGTTGAACACCTTGTGCCGGCAGTGCTCGGAGTTCGCCTGGGCGAACATCATTAGCTCGGCGTCGGAGGGGTCGCGGCCGAGTTCGGCGTAGCGCGCGGCGAGATAGTCGATCTCGTCGGCGGCGAGCGCGAGGCCGAGCGCGCGGTTGGCCGCCTCGAGCGCGGCGCGCGGATCGGTACCGAGCGCGACGTGCTCGACCGGGCCGGGCGAGCCGGCCAGGAACAGACGCTGGGCGAGGCTCAGGTTGCTCAGCACGGACTGGGTCATCGGGTCGTGGATGACCCGCGTCATGCGCTGCCAGGCCGGACTGTTCAGGGTCGGCGGCTGATGCAGGGCATAGGCGATCGCGCGCTCGATGCGCTTCACCGCAAAACCGCAGTCCTGCAGGATGTCGGTCGCCTTCGACGACCACGGCGAGATCGTGCCGAGGCGCGGCACGACCCAAAGCGTGGTCGGATGCGGCTCGGCCGGCGCGAGCTCGAGCACCTCGGCGAGCCGTTCGCGCTGCGCGGCATCGAGTGCAGCGTCCGCATCGATCAGGTAGACGTAGCGGGTCGCCGTCACCCGTGTGGCCGGGGCGATCTCCGCAAGCTGCCGGTTAAGGCGGTCGAGGCGGAAGTCCGAAAGTGCGGGCTGGCCGTCGAGGACAATCATGGCGGGCCGATCCGGAGGGGCGCTCAGAAAGGGCGCGAATCATACTCCAGCGGCCCGCGGAAACGGTTCAGGCGCCCTCCCGCGACGCGTCCCGCCCGGCACGGACCGGGCGGACGGCCTTGCCGCAGGGCGCCGGTCCGGCGCACCGCGGCTTCGCGACGGTTTACTTCTTGGGCTGCGCGGCGGCGGCCATGCTGTCGAGTTTGGCGCGCATCGCCTCGGGCGGGAGGTAACCGCCGATCTGCGTGCCATCCGGCGCGATCACGGCCGGCGTGCCGTTCACGCCGATGCGCTGGCCGAGCTCGAATTCTTCGTTGACCGGGTTGTCGCACTTGGCGGTCTTTGGGTCCTTGCCGGACTTGGCCTCGGTAAAGGCTTTGTTGCGATCCGCCGCGCACCAGACCGACACGGCCTTGTCGAACGACGGCGAATTCGGGCCCGAGCGCGGGAACCACAGGTACTGCACGGCGATGCCCTGCTGGTTGTACTGCTCGATCTGCGAGTGCAGCTTGCGGCAGTAGCCACAGTCGAGGTCGGTGAACACCGAAACCGTGTATTTCGGGTCTTTCGGCGCGAACACGATGCGCTTGGACTCCGGCACCGCCTCGAGGGCGGCCTTGCGCAGCGTGGCCAGGCGCGCCTCGGTCAGGTCCTTCTTGCCGGCCAGATCGAACAGGCTGCCCTGCAGCAGGAATTTGCCGTCACCGGTCACGTAGACCACCTGGCCGGCCGTGACCACTTCGTAGAAGCCCGGCAGGGCCGACTTCTCGATCAGGTCGATCTTCGCAGTCGGCACGAGTTGATGGATGGCGTCGGTGACCGCCTGTTTGTCGTCCGCCTGCGCGGCGCCGGCGAGGCCGGCGATCGCCAGCGCCAGGGAAATCTGCTTCAACATGACATATCCTCGGAGAACGGAGCGGGCCCGGCCCGTGTGACCGCGCCCGCCGGCAAGGGTTCAGTTCGCCGCGATGCGGCCGGGCGGCAAGATCGCACGCCCCCCGACGCACCGCAAGGGCAGACCGGCCGGGCGCGCCCTCCGTTGCGATCGACGGCGGACTGGGTCGCGTGTGCCGTGCCGGTGCACGCTCAGCCGCGCGGATGGTGGCGCTGGTGCAGGCGCTTCAGGCCTTCGCGAGCGACCAGGGTATAGATCTGCGTGGTCGACAGCGAGCTGTGGCCGAGCAGCATCTGCAGCGCACGCAGATCCGCGCCGTGATTGAGCAGGTGCGTGGCGAAGGAATGTCGCAACACGTGCGGCGAAATGCGCGCCGCATCGATGCCCGCGGCGCCGGCATGGCGCTTGACCATGGTCCAGAACATCTGTCGGGTCATGCCAGCACGGCGCACGGTCACGAACACCGGCTCGACGACACGGCCCTTGAGCAGCGCCGGCCGCGCCTCGGCGTAATAGCGCTCGAGCCAGTCCTGGGCCTCCTCGCCGATCGGCACGAGACGGTCCTTGCCGCCCTTGCCGGCGATCACGCGCAGTACGCCCTGGCGCAGGTTGACCTGATCGACGCATAGCGCGACGAGTTCGCTGACACGCAGGCCGGTCGCATAGATCAGTTCGAACATCGCGCGGTCGCGCAGGCCGAGCGGCGTGACGACGTCCGGCGCACGGATCAGCGCCTCCACCTCGGCCTCGGAGAGCGCCTTCGGCAGGCCGCGCGGCAGTTTCGGCAGATCGAGCAGCAGGGTCGGGTCCGCGGCGATCCGGCCGGTCCGCACCATCAGCCGGAAGTAGCGGCGCAGGCTCGACAGCAGCCGTGCGTTGCTGCGTGCCTTGAGGCCTTGCTCGCCGCGCGCCGCGAGGTAGCGGAACAGATGTTCGCGGGTCGAGGCTTCGAGGCGCACGTCGTATGCCGCGAGCCAACGCGCGTAGCCTTCGAGGTCGGCGCGATACGCCGCGAGCGTATTGTCGGCGAGGCCGAATTCCGACCAGGCTCGCTCGAGGAAAGCCTCGATCGAGGCGCGGTCGGTGGCGTGCAGCGCGGCAGGCGATTCGCTCATGCGGGCGACGGGCGGACTCGGGTCGGGTAGCCTAATCGGCCAGCCCGTTGCCGTCATGGTGCCCTCGTGTCCGCCCCGCTTCCGCCCGCGTCGTTCTGGCTGCGCCTGTTCGCCGGCCTGTACGACCTGCTGCCGGTACTCGCCCTGTGGTTCGTGACCGGCGCGCTCGCCCTGCTCGTCACCGGCGGCGCGCTCGACTACCACGCACCGGCCTACCGGCTCGCCCTGCTCGGCGTGGCCACCGGTTACTACGTGCTGTCTTGGATGCGCGGCGGGCAGACGATCGGCATGCGTGCCTGGCGACTGCGCGTGGTACGCGCCGATGGCGGCACGCTCTCGGCACGCCAGGCGCTGCTGCGTTTTGCGGTCGCCCTGGGCTCGCTCGCCGCGGCTGGTCTCGGCCTGCTGTGGGCGCTCGTGGATGCCGACTGGCGTGGCTGGCACGACCTCGTGGCCGGCACGCGCGTGGTGCGCCTGCCGAAGCCGTAATCCGCCTGTTCGGAAGTCCGGCCTGCCGGCGTTACCACGCGCACGGCCGCGTCGCCTGCGGCCACGATCCAGCCGCTGCGGGAGTTCCGATCATGCGTTGTCTGCCTGCCTGTTTCCTGATGCTCGCCGGTCTCGTGGCGACGCCGGCTCCGGCGCGCTCCGGTGCGCCCTCGAAAGGTCCGCCGACCGAAGTGTTGATCGAGCACGCCGAGGATGCCGTCGCCGATGGCCAGGTCGATCCACAACGCGATCTTACGCCGCTGCTGGAGCGGCTCGCCGCGAGCCGCGACGAGAGCGAGCAGCACCGTCTGATCACCACGATCGAGTCGCTCGGCGAATACGACGGCGCGAGCCCGGCCGATGTGAAGCGCTATCTGCGCAACAATGCGCCGCCGGTGCTGCTCGACGTGGCGCGCGGGCGCTTCGACTGGTCGGTGCGCAGCGAGGCGCTAATGAGCCTGCGCAGTCTGAACGTCCGCGACAGCGTGCTCGACGAGGCCATCGCGATCGCCGATGCCGATGGCGGACCGCAGGCCGAATACTTCCACAGCCGCGCTGATCTGCTGCGGCGCTGGAAGGAAGCACGCCCAGAAGGCACGGCGGCAGAAACCGGCGCACAACCGGAAAGTTCCGCGGACGAGCAGCGCGCGCTGGCCTTCCTACGCGCGCATCACCACGCGGTGTCGGCCGACTCGCTCGGCCAGGCGGCGCTCGCCGGCGAGACCGACGTGGTCGCCGCTTTGCTCGACGCGGGCATTCCGGTGAACGCGCCGCTCGGCGGCCAGAGCACGCCGCTCGGACACGCCGGCGGCCTCGGCTGCGCGAAGAGCGGCGACAACCTGACCGCGCGACTTGCGACCATCCAGACCCTGCTGCGCCGCGGTGCGGACGTCAAGCGCAAGGACGAGCGCGGCAACACCGTGCTGATGAGCGCCGTGCAGGGCTGCACGCTGCCGGTGGTGCGCACGCTCGTCGAGGCGGGCGCCGAAGTCAATCCGGTCAACGCACAAGGCTTCACGCCGCTGCAGATGGCCTTCGTTTCCGGCAAGTGGGACATCGCCGAATTCCTCGTCGACAAGGGCGCGCGGCTCAGCCGCAAGACTGTCGACACCCTGTTTTTCGAGAAACCCACCGATCCCGGTCAGCTCGCCCTGCTGCGCCGCGCGACCGGCGGCAAGTGAGGTCACGATGAAGCGCTGTCCTTCCCTGCATCACCCCCTGCATCACCGGGGTCTCGCGCTGCTGCTGCTCGCCGGCATGGCCCAGGCCGCGCCGCCGGACGTACCGCCCGACATCCCGCACATGAGCCGCGCCGAAGCCCTGCGCTACCTCGACGACGAGCGTCTCGCGCTGGCTCCCGACAACCTGCCCGCGCCGATCATGAATGGCGACCTGCTCAAGGTCGAAGCGCTGCTGTCTGCCGGCATCGATCCGAACGGTCTCGGCGACGTGCTGCCGCAGTCGGTGCTCGAGCTCGCCGCCGGATCGTGCAGGAACTCGCGTCTGCAGAGCGGCGACGTGCTGCGCATGATCGAAGTACTGCTCGCACACGGCGCGAAGGCGAATGCGCCGGGGATGGGCGGTCTCAGCGCCCTGATGATCGCCGCGCAGCAATGCAAGCCCGAGATCGTGCGCCGCCTGCTCAAGGCCGGCGCGGACATTAACCAGCGTACGCCCCAGGGTTACACACCGCTCAGCATGGCCTTCATCGTGGGCAACCTGGACACGGCCGAGGCACTGATCGAGGCCGGCGCACGCCTCAGCGCCGAAGCGGCGAGCAAACTGCTCGACGGCCACAAGGACGATGCGCGCTACAAGGCGCTCGTCGCGCGGGCCCGTGCGAAGTGAGCCACGTCTGTTGACTGCGGCCGGGTGCACGTCGCACGCGCTCATCACGCGCGTGGCGTGCGCCGTGCCCAGTCGCACGACAGCCACCGGCACCGGACGACGCTCGCCACACCCTTCGCACCCAAGGCGTACGTACCGCAGAGGCGTCGGGGCGCACGCTCAGGCGTGACGCCGGAAATACACGCTGGCCGCAGCACCGAGCAGCAGCGTCGGCACGAGGTTGGCGATGGCCAGATGCAGGCCGTACACCGCGCCGAAGCTGACCACCGAGCGCTGCAGGAAATACCAGCTCACCGCGAGCACCATGCCGATGAACAGGCGCTTGCCGAGGCCGCCGGTGCGCAGCGTGCCGAACGCGAACGGCATCGCGCAGAACACCAGGGCCAGCACGTTCAGCGGATAGAACACGCGCGTCCAGTAGGCCGCCTCGAACATCTGCGCGTCCTGCTGGTTGCGATGCAGATAATCGATGCTGCGGCGCAGGTCGCGTGCCGACATGTATTCCGGGTGGATGATGCTCAGCGCGAGCATGCGCGGATCGAGGCCGGACTTCCATTCGGTGCGATCGGTGGTGGTGCTTGATGCGCTTGCGCCGTCGAACTGCGTGCGCCGCACCTCGCGCATGACCCAGGCGCCATGCAGGTGCTCGGCAGTCTTGGCGAACGAGATCGCGGTGAGGCGACCCTCGGGCGTGAACTCGAATACGCGCACGTCGCTCAGGGTCACCTCGCGGCCGGCCGGTGTCTGCCGTGTCGTGCAGCGCTTGGCGTTGATCACCGCGGCCCCGTCGCGCGCCCACAGCCCCGAGCCCTTGGCCAGCGCGATGTCGCTGGATTTCGCCTGCAGCGAGAGGGACTGCGCCTTCTGCTCGCCGGCGGGTCCGATGGTCTCGCCGAGCAGCACGACGGCCAGCATCAGCACGCCGATCACGAGGGCCACCGACGTGCAGATGCGCAGCTTGGAGAGACCCGCCGCGCGCAGCGCGGTCAGCTCGCCGCTGCCGGCGAGCGTGCCGAGGCCGAGCAATGCGCCGATCAGCGCGGCGTTGCCGAACATCTCGTAGGCGCGACGCGGTACGGTCAGCAGCACATAGACGATCGCCGAGGACAGCGTGTACTGCCCCTTGCCCACGCTGCCGATCTCGCCGACGAAGATGCGGAACGTGTCGAAGCCGACCAGCAGTGCCCAGACCATCAGCACCGCGCCGACCACGGCCAGCGCGACGAGCTTGTCCACGCGTTTGAGGCGCAGCACGGTCAAGTCCCCTTCGCGCGCGGCAGGCGCTGGCTGCGCCACAGCAGGAGCGCGGCGATCAGCGCGGTCGGCACGTGCACCCACCAGAAGCCGAGCCCCGGCATGAGCCTGCCCTGGGCGATCCAGCCGCGGCCGAGCGCGAGGCAGTTCACGTAGATCAGATAGCAGAGCACCGCGATCAGCAGCTTGCCGTAGCGCGCCTCGCGCGGCGTCACGCGCGACAGCGGCAGGGCGAGCAGGGTCAGCACGAGCGCCGACAGCGGCGCGGCGAGCCGCCAGTGCAGCTCGGCCTTCTGCACGAGGTCGGTACTCGCGAGCAGCTCGCCGGTCGGCGCGGCGCGCTTGACGTCATCGTCGCTGCTGTCGGCATCGTTGTCGGGCAGGGCGATGTCGTTGCGCACGAACCGCAGCAGGCGGTAGTCGTCGTGACCGATACGGCCCTCGACGCGGAAACCGTTGCGCAAGGCGAGGAAGCGCCCCTGCCCGTCGGTGTCGTGGTAAAGCTCGCCGCGTTCGGCGGTGATCACGTCGATGCGCCGGTCCTCGCCATCCTCGCGCTCGTTCTCGACGAACATGCGTTCGAAGCGCGTGCCGTCGCTGCTCATCTCGCCGACATAGATCTCGCCCGAGCCGCCGGGCAGCTCGAGGAAACGGCCCGGTTCGAGGCCGGCCACGACCATCGAGCGATTCGCCTCCTCGACCATGCTCTGCGAGAGGCGCACCGCGGCCGGGGCGATCCAGAACGAGATCAACGCGAGCAGCACGATCACCGGTACGGCCAGCAACAGCAGCGGACGCAGCAGTCCGGTCAGGGCGAGACCCGAGGACTGCAGTACCGCCATCTCGCTGTCGCGCCAGAGGCGTCCGTAGGCGAGCAGCACGCCGAGGAACACCGCGAGCGGCAGCAGCACGGTCAGCGCATCGGTCACGCGCAGGCCGAGCAGCTCGAACATCAGGCTCGCCGGCAGACGGCCGCGCGCGACCTTGTTGAGGATGTCGGCGATCGTGCCGCCGAGCGTGACGACGAGCAGCACCGTGGCGCTGGCGGCGAAGCCGAAGGCCAGCTCGCGCAGCAGGTATCGATCGATGATTCGGAGCATCCGCGTGTGTTGCAGTAGAATCCCGCGCCGCCATCGGCGACGGTGCCGGTGAGGGGAAAATGCCATCGCAGCGGCGAGGCGGCCCGTCGCCGAGCGTCGCGCGTCCGTCGCGTCTCCCGGCGAGTTTACCCGGCCTCGGCCTCTCGCAACCGGGCGGTGACCCGCCGGGCTCCCGCTCCGATTCTGTCCGGATTCATCCATGACCCTCCAGTTCTCCCTGCTCGACACCACCCCGGAAGCCGCCGCCCTGCCCTGCGTCGTCGTCGGCATCTACGAAGACAAGATGCTCACCAGTGCCGCCGCGCGCGTCGACGACGCCAGCGACGGCGCCATCAAGAAGCTGATCGATGCCGGCGATCTCACCGGCAAGCCCGGCTCCACACAGCTCCTGTTCGCCCTGCCCGGCGTGGCCGCGCCGCGCGTGCTCGTGGTCGGCCTGGGCGAGCAGAAGAAATTCGACGTCGCGCGTTTCCAGCGTGCGTGCAACGAGGCCGGCAAGGTCCTCAAGGGACTGCCGATCGCCGCGGCCGCCTCGTTCCTGACCGAAATCGACGTGCCCGGCCGCGACGCCGCATGGAAGCTGCGCACTGCGGCGCTGGCCGTCGACCATCAGGCCTACCGCTACACGGCGACGCTGAAGAGCAAGGACAGGCCGAAGACCGAATCGCTCGGCGCGCTCGCCCTGGCCGGACCCGCCGACGCCGCTCCCGCGCTGGAGCAGGCGCGCGCGCTCGCCGCGGGCATCCGTTTCACGCGCGAGCTCGGCAACCTGCCGCCGAACATCTGCAACCCGGCCTATCTCGCTGCCGAAGCGCAGAAGCTCGCCGCCGAGCATCCTGGCGTGAACTGCGAGATCCTCGAGCGCGACGACATGCGCCAGCTCGGCATGGGCGCGCTGCTCGGCGTCGCGCAGGGCTCAGCCAATCCGCCGAAGCTCATCGTGCTGCGCTGGAACGGCGCTGGCGACGCGCGTCCACACGTGCTGGTCGGCAAGGGCATCACCTTCGACAGCGGCGGCATCAGCCTCAAGCCCGGTCCGGGCATGGACGAGATGAAGTTCGACATGGGCGGCGCCGCGGCGGTGCTCGGCACCTTCCTCGCCGCGGTCGAGATGAAGCTCGCGCTGAACCTGATCTGCATCGTCGCCGCGGTCGAGAACATGCCCGATGGCAACGCCTACCGTCCGGGCGACGTGCTGACCAGCCTGTCCGGCCTGACCATCGAGGTGCTGAATACCGATGCGGAAGGCCGCCTGATTCTCTGCGATGCGCTCACCTATGCGCAGAAGTTCCAGCCGCTGACGATCGTCGACGCTGCCACGCTGACCGGCGCCTGCGTGGTCGCGCTCGGCAAGCACGCGACCGGCCTGTTCACGCGCGACGACGAGCTCGCCGCCCAGTTGCTCGCCGCGGGCGACCTCACGCTTGACCGCGCCTGGCGTATGCCGCTCTGGGACGACTACCAGCCGCAGCTCGATTCGGTGTTCGCCGACGTCGCGAACATCGGCGGCAAGAACGCCGGTGCGGTCACGGCGGCCTGCTTCCTCGCACGCTTCACCGAGGGCCAGCGCTGGGCACATCTCGACATCGCCGGCACGGCCTGGGACGAGGGCCGCAAGGGCATGGCCACAGGCCGGCCGGTGGCGTTGCTCGCGCAGTACCTGATCGACCGCACCGCATGAACGAGACGGCCGCCGGCGACCGTACGCGACGCCTGAAGACCCAGGCGGTGTCGGCGATCGTCGGCCTCTCGCTGGTGCTCGGCATCGTGCAGGGCGAGCTCGCCGGCCGCCTGGCCGATCCATTCCTGCTCTCGCTGCTCGGCAACGTCGCACTGCTCGCGCTCGGTTTCGTCTGGCTGCATGCCGACGGCATCGAACATAGCGTGCGCCGTTCGGCGGGCATGAACGTTGGCATCGCCCTGTTCGCCTTGGTGTTCGTGCCGCTGTATTTCATGCGCACCCGGGCCGAAGGCCAGCGCCTCGCTCCGGTGCTCGGTTTCCTCGGTCTGGTCGTGGCGAGCGTGGCCGCGTCGATGCTCGGCGTGGCCCTGGTCGATCTGGTCGCGGGCGGCACGGTCGATCCGGCCGGAGCCTGATCCATGCCGCGCGCCGATTTCTACCTGATCGCCAAGGACCGCTTCCGCGACGATCCGCTGCGTCTGGTCTGCGAGCTCGCCAAGCGCGCCCACACGAGCGGCCAGCCGACCCTGATCCTCGCCCGCTCGCTGGAACAGGCCGAGGAGATCGACGGCAAGCTCTGGGAGTTCGACGAGGATGCCTTCATTCCGCACCAGATCGCCGGCGACGAGGACGACGAGATCACGCCAGTGCTGATCGTGCCGCCCGGCACGCCGACGCCCGACCGCCCGCTGGTCATCAACCTGCGTGACGATTGCGCGCCGGGCCTGTTCGAGCGCGTGCTCGAGGTGGTGCCGGCCGACGCGGCTCAGCGCGCGGGTTCACGGCAGCGCTGGCGCACCTACCAGCACGCCGGCTTCGAGGTGCAGAAGCACGACATGTGAGACCGCATCCGCGGGCAGCCGCCGATGTGGCCGTCATCCCGAGCCGGATCGTGTCGCGGAATCGCAACCCGGACGCAGCGGCGGGCCGCCGTCAGTGCGACGGCAGGCGTGCGGCCAGCGCCGGATCGAGCGTGCGCAGGAAGGTCTCGACGGCGCGCGTGTAATCACCATCGCGCCCCAGATTCTCGTTGATCTCGCCGTGCGAGAGATCCTGCGCCAGCACTTCGGCGCGCGTGCCGAGCCGGCGGGCATGCTCGGCAAAACGCCGCGCCTGAGGGCAGGCATCGGCGCGTCGCGACGAACACACGCCGAGGAACGGTGGCATCGTCCGTTCGAGCTGGTGGTACGGCGAGACACGCTGCCAGGACGCGGGATCGCTACCGAAGGCGCGGTCGTACAGCGGCAGATGCCGCCCCTCCATGATCGGCACCACGTCGAGTGCGGCGCTGTCGAGTGAAACGGTGCCGAGCACCGGCACGGCGCCCGCGGCCTCGACGAGCGCCGGCGAAGCCGCCAGCAGGGCGACGAGGTGCGCGCCGGCCGAATGTCCCATGAGCACGCACCGGGTCCGGTCGGCGCCCCAGCCCGCGGCCTTGCTCTGTGCCGCCGCGAGCGCCGCGGCGACATCCCGGACCTGCACAGACGGATCGGCTTCCGGCAGCAGGCGGTAGTTCACC
>Ga0116193_1003504_pt1 | contig 11291 bp, 10 predicted proteins | sample AD_UKC115_MetaG_FD_89892 | JGI IMG/M metagenome (GOLD analysis project Ga0116193, IMG submission 89892) | Active sludge microbial communities of municipal wastewater-treating anaerobic digesters from Hong Kong - AD_UKC115_MetaG | ecosystem: Engineered > Bioreactor > Anaerobic > Digestate...
ATAAACCCAAGCATGGAAAAACTGGACACCAGCTATACATCAGCGCCACCCTATTGGAGAAGAAACACCTCCATTACCAATGCCATGGTGACCACACTGGATTCTCATACAGGAACACAGTCTTTATGGATTAGCCATGACACTACTCGTTATGGTTACCGCATGTTTTATAATGCAGATTCTACTTTGAAAGGGTATATCCCCGTACAAAGTGATCGACAATATATTTATGGTGGATGGATGAAGTGGAGCAATATAACTTCATATGGGGTAGTAGGATATGGAATTCAATATATGAACGATACTGAAGGAAATCTGCTTGATTTACCGGCAACGGGTGATTTAACAGCTCCGCCAACCACATCAGTATACACTACAGGAGATTCTGCAGGTTGGGTCTATATGTGCAGTACAACAACGCCGCCTGTGGGTGCCCGATATATGCGTTTCATTATTTTCAATGGAACATATACAACCGCAAATAATCCGACCGCATTTTATGATGATGTATTTTTGCAGGAGCTTCCAATCAACATCATCATAACTCCTGGGAACTCTTCCATCGGGATCAACAACACAGTGACCTTAAATGCCATAAACGGAGTTGCACCCTATAGTTGGGTCTGCAGTGACACAACAAAAGGTACGATTGATTCAAATGGTTTATTCTTACCGAAGGGATTAGGAGCAGTAACTATCACTGTAACTGATTCTGAGGGAAATACCGGAAGCACATCCTTAACTGTGGTTCCCACCGCAGCACCCATTATTCGTGAATGGGAATAGTAAGTATTCTATTATTCAGAGCCCCGCAAATATTGCGGGGCTTTTTTATATTCCAATTTTTCTAAGATACTCTTGCCCTTCAGACAACATCTCTTTTGTTGCAGACGAATTGATTTCAAAAACTCTGACTACATCATCCCGTAAATATTTAAGGATTCTCATATAATCAAAGCTTCCTTGTCCGGGGGCCAAATGATCTCTTTCATTATGTATATCCATCAAATGAATTCCAATTAGATCATCTGCATACCATGAAATAAAATCATCATGAGAACAAATTCCAAAATACTCGGTAAGTTGAGCATGCCCCACATCATGCCAGTAACCAAAAGCTCCCCCCTTAAACTCATCTAACAGGGTACGGAAACCCTCAGGCCGGGGTAATTCATGGGGACACATTCTTGCTTCCAATCCAAGACGGATTCCTCGTGGATATGCGAATTCGTTTAATTTATCTAAGCTCTTCTTTAATGCAGATTCATGTTTTTCTAACTGTTTCTCGATGGATTTAAAAAATAATTTCCGGTGCGTTACTAATTTCTCTGATTTTCCATCTTGAATCATTGGTACCCATGACCAATAGGGATTTTGAACTCCCTGCACTTTTCCACAATGCAAAACAACTGGAACGCCACCAAAATAATCAGCCAATTCGATTGACTTAATCGTGTATTTAACAGCCAAATCGCGTTCACTCTCATCTAATGAAGCTAAGGAAAAAGCATCCCCACTGCCCTGCTCAGGTTTCAGAATATCTGGAACTGGACAGTAATTATGGACAGAGGATATGTTTATTTCCTTCTCTTTATATGACTTTTTGATTCCGCTAAGAATCTCTTCAGAGATTCGATATTCACATTCAATAGAATCAAAACCCGCATCTTTGACAGTATTTATTAGCTGCTGACTATCAACGATTTTTTGTGACAACCAACAGGTTGAAAGAGAGTATTTTCCTCGCATCAAATAATATCCTTACCAAATAAGAAGAGTGAGACACATCGTGTCCCACATTGATAATAATTTTATCGCACTTTACTAATCTGATATTTTTTATTAAAAATGGGGTTCTATGTCAAAATAAACCCATGAGTTATTTACCTTCAATCAAATCATCTTTTACTATTTATAAATCCCTTCTAAAGAACAATCGGAACTTCAGATTTCTTTGGTTTGGAGAAATAATCAGTCACTTAGGGGACTGGTTTAATCTGATTGCCATTATGTCTTTATTAATGGACTTAACAGGTAAAGCGGAAACCGCATCTATTATATTGATTCTCAGATCACTTCCCTATTTTCTCCTTGGCCCATTAGCAGGTGTCATCGCGGATAGATTCCCCAAAAAGGTCGTCATGATTGTCGCCGACCTTGCACGAGCCCTGGTTGTCTTAGCATTTCTGTTAGTGAAACGGCCAGAAGATATATGGATAATCTATTGGGTAACAGGAATTGAAGTCAGCATTTCCGCGTTCTTTACTCCAGCTAAATCAGCAGTCATACCAGATATCGTATCGTCCGATGAAGTATTACCAGCCAACGCCATTTCATCTGCCACATGGTCATCCATGCTAACCCTTGGAGCTGTAGCCGGAGGAGCTGTCAGTGTATTTTTAGGCAGGGATGCTACATTTATCTTGAATTCAATATCTTTTCTATTTTCTGCGTATTTTATTCTCAAAGTGAAAGTCCCTCATTCTAAGGTACCCTCCATTCCATTAACATTAGGTCATGCATGGAAAAAATATATCGAAGGCATTAATTACCTGAAAAAACATCGAGATTCCATGGCATATTGCCTTGTCAAATCAGGCTGGGGGCTTGCAGGGGGTGGAGTATTGGTTCTTTTAAGCTTCTATGGGCAAAAATATTATCAGGTAAATGGGAGTACTGATGCCGGGATTGCAATCCTTTATGCATCAAGAGGAATTGGAACCGCACTGGGACCGCTACTAATAAAACCATCCCGAACAAACACGACAGAATTCTTGAAAAAATGGATTGGGTACTCTTTTTTGATTGGGGCGCTGTTTTTTGCTCTTTTCGGATGGACTCGAAATATATGGATTGCCTGCCTGGCTTTACTCATATCCAATGCAGGGACCAGTATTCTTTGGGTGTTTTCAACATCATTATTACAACTTACGACGCCTGCGGATATTCGTGGAAGGGTTTTCGCTACAGAGTGGGCTTTTTTTACCATCATGATGTCTATTTCGAGTTATGTGACCGGATATGGATTAGATCGGCTAAATAGTAATCCATCCTCGATAGTATATATAATCAGTTTACTTATATTCCTCCCAGGACTGATATGGTGGGTATATTTTAACCATAGAAACATCAAAACAAAGTAGACCACATGAAACGAAAAAGCATCGAACAAGATCGATCTTGTTCGATGCTCTAATGACTGATAATTAATAATGATTATTAGTATTTCCGGAGAGCATCCAGTAGAATATCAATCTCCTTATCCGTTCCAACTGAAATCCGAACAGATTCTCTTAACCGGTCCTTATCCCAAAATCTGACAAGTATCTTTTTGCTCTTTAAATACTGATATAAATCTTTGCCTTTTCGATCCGGTGGGCTGGTGAATACGAAGTTGGCATCAGAAGGATATGTTTTAAAACCTAAGTTGACCAGTTCATCACATAACCGATGACGCGTCTTAATCACTTTTGAAACAACCAACTTGAAATAGGCCTGGTCTTCTAATGCAGCAACGGCAGCCACTTGATCTAAGCGGCTCATATTATAAGAATCTTTTATACTGTATAAGACATTGATTATTTCTTCAGATGCCACAGCAATCCCAATCCTCATTCCCGCCAGAGAATATGACTTTGAAAAAGTACGGCAGACAATTAAATTCGGATATTTCTTTATCAATGGGATTGTCGTAAATCCTGCAAAATCCGCATACGCTTCATCAACCACGACAATTCCATTAAATTTGCGGCAAGCTAATTCAATCCTGTCTAAACCATACAAACCTCCCGTAGGAGAATTTGGACTGGCCAAAAACAACAATTTACCCTGCCACTTATTATTCCATTCAGGCAAATCAAAATCCTCGGTCAATGGAATTTCTACACATCGGGCATCGTGTAATTCCGCCAATGTTTTATACAGAGGATAAGAAGGGTATGGATAAACAACTTTTTCACGCGGATCAACAAAGGCCTCAAACAATACCCGTAAGACCTCATCTGATCCATTTCCACAAAATATTTGTTTAACTTTTACCCGGTTCAGTTTCGCAAACGCCTTCCGTAATTCCATAAATACAGGATCTGGATATAAATTTAATGAATCAACAGCGGCTTTTTTTAATGCAATTCCCACCTTGGGAGATGGTGGGTAAGGGTTTTCATTAGTATTTAGTTTTACCCAACCCTTTTCCTGGGGTTGTTCACCAGGGGTATAGGCATCAAATTTCTTTAGACATTTACGGAGATATTTCATTATCTCTTACCTCCATTTTTCAATCGTACTCGAACAGAATTTGCATGTGCAGTTAGTTCTTCTTTTTCTGCAAATATTATGGTTGACTCAGCCAATTGTTGAAAACCTTTATCTGATATTTCAACTACATTGGTCTTTTTAATGAACTCATCCAGATTTAAACCGGAGAACATCCGACCGGTCCCCCCCGTTGGAAGAATGTGATTCGTTCCAGCAACATAGTCACAGATAGGTTCCGGTGTCCAAGGACCAATAAAAATTGCTCCTGCATACTTCACCTTGTCGGCTATTTTACGGGCATCCTGGGTCATTATTTCCAAATGCTCGGCAGCTACCAAATCAGCTATTTCCACAGCTTGGTCTAAATCCTTAGTAATTACAATAACGCCACCTTTTTCCAGAGAACTAAGCATTTGAGGAGTTCGCGATAATTGATTCGCCTGGAGATATAATTCCTTTTCCACCTCTTTGGCTAAGGACTTTGATGGAGTGACTAAAAAGACCCGTTCATTACCGGTATGTTCAGCCTGAGATAGCATATCAGCGGCTACCCATGATGGGTTTGCTGTATCATCTGCAATGACTAATATCTCGCTCGGTCCCGGAATCAAATCAACATCTACAATCCCATAAACCTGTCTTTTGGCTTCAACAACATATTTATTTCCAGGCCCTACAATTTTATCAACTCTGGGGATTGAATCAGTGCCATAAGCCAAAGCTCCGATGGCCTGAACTCCACCTACCCTGTACATTTCAGTAACTCCGGCAAGTTTTGCACTGGCAAGTATATAAGGATTCACTTCACCTTCAGAATTGCTTGGAGTAACCATAACAATCTCAGGAACTCCAGCCACTTTTGCTGGAACAGCACACATTAATAAGGATGAAGCTAAAGGTGCAGAACCTCCTGGAACATACATACCAACTCTGTTTAAAGGTCGTATTCTTTGGGTTAATCGGCTTCCATCGTTACGTTGATAGGAACGAGTTTTTCGAAGTTGAAACTTGTGATACTCAGTAATATTTTTGATAGCTAATCGAGCTGCTTTCAGAAACGACTTCTCGACCCTATTCACTGCATCAGATATTTCTTCCACATCAACTCTGAACTGTGCTGGAGATAGATTAGCTTTGTCGAATTGCCGAATGTATTTGGAAACAGCAGCATCCCCTTTACGACTCACATCATCTAATATTAATCTAACAGTGTTTTCAACATCGATATCACGCAATATTTTAGGGGATACTAATTCAGCGAATATGGATTTATCCTGGGATTTTTTATAATCAAGTATCTTCATACTATTTATCCTTTTTCCGGGTAATTTCAGAATTAGTTAAATGTTCTCTGGCATATTCTGCATAATGGATAGCATGTTCATGGATGTGATATTCGTCTTCCGTTATTTCCCTGACAACCTTACCGGGAATCCCCATTACCAATGAACGAGGTGGAATTACTTTTCCCTCAGGTATTAAAGCTCCTGCAGCAATCACAGATCCGGCTCCAATGTAAGCACCCGTTAATATCGTTGCGCTCATTCCAATCAAGCAATCATCTTCAATCGTACATCCATGAAGAACTACACCGTGCCCCACAGTTACATAATTCCCAACTTTTACAGGATTATCTTTCTCGAGATGCACAACAGTTCCATCTTGAATATTGGAATAATCCCCAATTTCTATAACGCTCAAATCTCCCCTTAACACCGAGTTATACCAGACACTGGCATAAGCACCAATCCGCACATCACCAATTAAAACAGCCGTTTCTGCAATAAATGCATAACGACCGACATTGGGTTTAATTCCTTGATAAGTAATTAACATAATAATTAATCATCCCCCAAAACGAAGGATTGAGGCAAGTTGACTTTAATTCGAACGAGAATCTTATTAATTACGGACAGACTGTTCTTCAGGTAAATGCTTAATAACCAAACCCTTCATAAACCACAGTCCATAAACAAAATGAGTTGCTGCTAAACCAGTAAAAATCCAATAGGTTAACCTGATTCGATCCCACAAAGATTTTGCAACAACAGCCTGACATCCTTCCTTAATCGATGTCAGCACGGCAATAAGCAAATAAAAGGCTATAAACCCTGTATAGAAACAAAATAACCAGGGATGCACAAAATACACCATCCAACCTGCAACCACACCTAAACTCCACATAGAAGGCAGAAAATAAGATAACCGAAATGAGGTTTCAGGAAATCTCTTTACGAAATGCCCTCGATGTAATCCATAATTTAACACTTGTCTCAAATGTGGCTTATACATACGACGACGGTGATGATAAACCAACACATCAGGATGATATACAATTCTTTTCCCAAGTTTCTTTGTAATATCCAGACAAAGTTTGGTATCTTCACCAGGATAGAAGTTGGTATCAAATCCACTGACATCATTAAAGACATCTTTTCGTACAAGTAAGTTACAGGTAGGATAATCATCAACATCACGTTGAATCTGTGGGATATATCTAAATCGGTAGTTACCACCAACGAGTAAGGAACTATATATAAGACCGCTGGCATGTTGGCTTAATGAATCATGAGGTGGCGTAACGGCAGGTCCCCCTACAGCGCCAATTGAATCATCAGATAGAAAAACACTGACAGCGGCTGTTAACCAACCTTTGGCGGGATAAGCATCATCATCCAAAAAGGCGATTATAGACCCTTTTGAATGCTCAGCACCGAGATCTCGTTTGTAACCAGGGGAAGATTTTCGACCGGTTGGAATAACCTGGACACCATCAGGAAGTTGGTCTGGTAAGTCATCAGGAAGTACAATAATTTCATAGTCAGGATATTCAAGTTCCTGACATCTACGTATGGATTCTTTAAGAAAATCATTCCATGGGCCAACTGCTATTACAATAGATACTTTAGGTAAAGAAGTCATAATCAACGATCATAGTATTTTAGAATTTTCAAACGGTAGAAGACAGCCATCGTGTCCCACCATGTTTCCCATATTGCTTTGAAACCGATTCGACCGTATTTAAGATGGTGTTCCAAAACTATAGGAGCTTCAGCAATTTTGAATCCATCGTGATTAGACACTGCCAGCACTTCCAAATCGAAGGCATAGCGTTTCACTAAGATTCTTGGGAACACTTTCTTTATCACTTCGGTTTTAAATAACTTTAAACCAGTCTGTGTATCTTTTATGGGAAGACCGAAGAGATATTTTACAAGGAAGAAATAACCATTGGAGATAAACTTACGATTATTAGGATAATTCAGTTTTGAATCCGGATGACGTTTTGAACCAATAACGACATCTGCATTCTCTGCCTGCATAATATCAAAGAACAAAGACAGTTGTCTGGGATGTAAATCTAAATCACTATCAATGAATGCAACATAGTCCCCAGTGACATGCGAGACACCTTCCCTTAAAGCCCACCCCTTCCCCATATTTCGTGACAAGGAAATAACTTTAACTTCAGGGGTTTTCTCCATTACCATCTTTGCCTGACTAAGTGTCTGATCCGAACTGCCATCATCAACAACAATAATTTCAAATAAAGATCCAGCATCAATAAAATATTGCCGAGTCTCTAGAATATTATTATAGATATGCCGTTCTTCATTATATGCCGGCATAACTATGGATATTTTCTTATTGTCAGGTACCATAATTTACTCTTGTCCTGTATTTTATCCTAAAGCTATTAGCATTTGTAAAACAATATCTACCTTTTATCCTGAGCCTGATTGCGTTAATATTTTCTAACAATGAAAAAATTAAAAATACTACATGTTGAATATCGAGATTATGTTCATCCTGAGGCGGGTGGAGCTGAAGTTGTTCTTAAAGAAGTATACCGTCGATTGAGTCAACAAGGACATCAAGTAGATTATCTAAATTCGCTATATCCAGGAGCCACTCCAGAACAAATGATGGAGGGTGCTCGGATGATTCGCGTTGGAAATAAGTTTAATTTCAACTGGGTAGCACCTTATTATTTCAAAAAACATCTTGAACAAAATCATTACGATATCATCATAGAGGGAATTGATAAAATTCCTTTTTTCTTCCCACTATATACGAAAACTCCAGTTTTACCCTTGGTACCACATCTTTTTGGGACAACGGCCTTTGAGGAAGCACCGTTCCCTGCAGCTGCATATGTGTGGAGCATGGAACAATTTATACCTTATGTATATCGTAAATGTCCCTACTATATGACTTATTCATTAAGTACGAGAGAAGATCTTATTAACCGTGGTATTCAGGCAGATAAAATCCATGTTGCATATATAGCTCTTGATCATAATTTATATCGCCCAGCAGAAACCCAGAATAACCGCATACCCAATTCTCTTTGTTTTGTGGGACGAATTAAAAGATACAAATTCATTGACCATGGCATGTTAGCAATGGTTAAACTCAAAGAAAAGTATCCAAACATTTCATACAATATCGTCGGACGAGGCGATAATCTCCCACAATTAAAGTCACTGGCTGAGAAACTGGGATTATCAAATAATGTTAAATTTTGGGGATTCGTCGATGAGTCCACTAAAGTCCGAATCCTGCAAGAATCTCAAATCGTTTTATACAATTCAGTAAAAGAAGGTTGGGGATTAACAGCTATCGAAGCAAACGCCTGCGGGACACCTGTGATTGCAAGTAACTCGCCAGGCTTACGAGAAGCAGTTAAAGATGGCGTCTCTGGCTATTTAATCGAACATGGGAATATTGAACAGCTTGCTGAGTATATTGACCAAATCTTGGGGAATCCTTCAATACAGCAAAAACTATATCAGGGTTCTCTTGATTGGGCCGGTACATTTAATTGGGACAATACTGCAGAAAAGTTTTTGGAATACTCGTATAAAACAATAGAAAAGTATCCTAAATAATACTAATTATTATCAAGATCCTTAACATCATTCCATCTGATATTTTCTCTAATGGATATGAAGTAGCCCAAAATGGATTGAGGAATACCACCCAAAACAAGCATCATCAAAGAGAGAGAAATTGCAATTTCTTTTATATCAGGAGAGGTATATCCCATTAAAGAAAAGAGGGTGATTAAGGACACATCTCTTGTCCCAATCCCCAAAATTGATATTGGAAGCAACTCAAAGACAGTCACCAGAGGTATTAAGAAGAGTGTTTGTATAAAAGTAATCAAACCTAAACCAATTGATTTTGCAAAAAAATATGTACGAATAGAACCAGCCAACCAACCCAGCAAACATAATCCTAAACTTTTTGCCATTACAAACCGGTGAATAGTATATTTTTCAATGCCACCGTAAAATTGATAAAACAATTCTCTTGGACGGGACTGCATCTTTGCAGGAACTAATAAATAAAACACCGGTCTTAATAAGAACCTAACCAATCTTTGGTCAAGAATAATTAGCATCCCCACAATCATTACAAATACTGCAGCAAAAAGTATATAAAATTGTTGCCGATTCAGATGCCCAATTAAAACAAGTATTCCTATACCAGCCAAAACAACCAGAGCAATCATCTCAAGTAATCGTTCCACTAATCCTAAAGCCAGACAATCCGTTTTCTGAATACCAGTTTTTCTCTGAAGAGTGTATAATTTGACGACATCCCCAACTTTCCCGGGTGTAACCATTCCATATGGAAGACCAATCAGATAAACTTTAAATGAATCCCATAATCGAATAGGTGCCACTAAATTCACAATACCCTTTAGTTTATATGCTTTAAAATAAAGCTCAACAACAGTAAATAGTAGACCAACTAAAATCCATATGTAATTTACATCTTGGAATATTCGGATGATATGCTTGTAATCTAATCGAGATAACAACCAAATAAATAAAAGAAGACCCAAGAAACTCATTAAATGAATGATCTTCTTCACAGGCAAGTATTCTCCAATTTATATTTTTGATTGTTTCATTTCATAATACCTCAGTGCATGAAGTATTAGATAATTACAAAGTTGAGTTAAAGAGATTCCTGCTGCGTTCGCAGCTTGGGGAAAAAGACTGGTTTGTGTCATTCCTGGAATGGTATTTGTCTCCAATAAGTAAAGGGTATTATCCCTTATAATCATGTCTGTTCGCGACAAACTTCCACAGCCTAGTATTTGATGAGCTTTGACGGCAGCATTTTGAATTCTTCTAATTAAATTCTTTGGCAAAGGAGCGGGAGTGATTTCTTCTGATGCACCTGAAGTATATTTTGCCTTATAATCAAAAAATATACTTTTCTTTGGTTTAATTAACGTTGGAGGCAGTGCTTTTGGACTTTCACCAGGCATTCCACCTAATACCGCACAAGTAACTTCACTACCCAGAATGTATTCTTCAATCAAACCATCTACATCATACCTGCATACATCAGTAATTGCTTTTCTTAATGACTCAACTTTATCAACTTTATATGTAGCAACACTGGAACCCAGTTGGGAAGGTTTCACAATGCAAGGAAATCCAATTGATTTACCCGTTTTATTTATCTGTTCTTCGCGAATCAGTTTTGAATCCCAACGAGAAAAAACAATCCTCTTAGGTGTTTTGAGTCCATGATATTCATACATTTCAAGTGTTTTTACTTTATGCATTGCTAAACTGCTTGATAATACATTGGAACCAGTATAAGCAATATCTAACATTTCCAATAGGCCTTGAATTGCACCATCTTCACCATATTTTCCATGCAAAGCTAAAAAAGCTACACTAATATCCTCATCCTTTATATATCCAATTGCTTGTCCCACACTCAAAGATTCACCAAATGGCTGGATATTCCATGTACCATCTTTGTTGATAATAACAGGAACCACCGAATATTTTTCTGTATTAATTGACGAGCAAATAACTTCACCGCTTTTCAAAGATACTTCATGCTCAGAACTACGACCACCCATAAAAACAGCAATTTTTAACTTAGATGATATTTTCATGCCAACCTCAACCCGAAGAGAATATTATTATATTTTACGCCTACTCGGTTACTTGGAATACCCGTTTTGCATAAACCCAGCGCTTAGCATTCTTTTCATCGTA
>Ga0116193_1003508_pt1 | contig 11286 bp, 7 predicted proteins | sample AD_UKC115_MetaG_FD_89892 | JGI IMG/M metagenome (GOLD analysis project Ga0116193, IMG submission 89892) | Active sludge microbial communities of municipal wastewater-treating anaerobic digesters from Hong Kong - AD_UKC115_MetaG | ecosystem: Engineered > Bioreactor > Anaerobic > Digestate | place...
CCTTGTGGCGACCTGGATATGAGCCCCCGTGTGATCGTGGAAAAGGCCGCAGAGAAAAATCTTGAAATCATTGGCATAACTGATCATAATTCAACCAGGCAAATTGCGGTAATAGCAGAGATGGCTGCTAAGAAAGACATCTTTGTGCTCCGGGGAGCAGAAATCACCACCAGGGAGGAGATTCATTGCCTTGTTTTTTTCAGAGATCAGGAGAATTGCAAATTGTTTCAGGCGTATATTGATGCGAATCAGCCCTATATAGCCAATAGAGAGGATACTTTTGGTTTTCAGGTACTGGTGGATGAAAATGACATGATCCTGGAAATGGAGGAAAAATTGTTGATAACCGCTATGAACAAGGGAATCGGAGATATCGAAAAAGAGGTACACCGGTTGGGGGGTATTTTCATCCCTGCTCATATTGATAAACAGGTGAATTCCGTATTCAGTCAGCTGGGATTCATCCCCCCGGGATTGAGATGCGATGCCCTGGAGATAACCTGTTTTACAACAGAAAATCAGATCCGGGAAAAATTCAGGATCGATGAAAACCTGAGCCTAATCCGGTGTTCCGATGCCCATTATCCGGAGGATATTGGAAAGGGATATTCCGCTATCACATTGGAGGAGTGTACGTTCGATGAAGTCAGGCTGGCGCTTTCCCGTCAGGGAGGACGCTGTGTGTGGCCCGTTTAAAAGCATGAAATATGAGAACCATTTCAGACCATATTCTCGATATCCTGGAAAATTCGGTCAGGGCGGGCGCTACCTTGATCGAAGTCATAATAACGGAAAATAAATTTAATGATCTTTATTGCGTTAAAATCAGGGATAACGGCTGCGGGATGACAAAAGAGACGGCAGAAAAAGCCCTGGAACCGTTCTTTACCACAAGGACAACCCGAAAGGTTGGTCTGGGGCTGCCCCTGTTGAGGCAGAACGCGGAACAGGCGGGAGGTTCGCTGGAAATCAGCTCCGAACCGGGAAAAGGAACCCTGGTAAGTGCAACATTCGGACTTTCCCATATTGACCGGCCTTCTCTGGGCGATATGGCCGGCACCTTTCTGATATCGGTGATTGGTCATGATGATATTGAAATCCGTTACGAACATCAAACCGATGCAGGATCGTTTTCCTTCAGCTCTTCGGAATTGAAGGAGGCACTGGGTGATGTGCCGTTGAACAGAGGCGAAATCAGGGAGGCAATAAGGGAACTGATAATGAATAATCTTGATTTGATACATGCATCAAAATAAAGATCTCAAATAAATAACTAATTAAAAATGAATAAAATAACTTCATTGGCTGATCTGAAAAAGATAAAAGATCAGGTTCAGTCGAGAATCAAACTGAGGGAAAACAGCGATTCTGCTGAAACGCTGGTACAAATCAAAGTAGGCATGGCCACTTGTGGAATTGCTTCCGGGGCCAAGGAAACCATGAACTTTCTGATTGAAGAAACCGAGCACCAGGCAATTGATGCTGTGATTACACAAACTGGATGTATGGGGTTTTGTTATGCTGAGCCCACCGTGGAAGTGACCATTCCCGGGAAAGAACCGGTAATTTTCGGCCATGTGGATAAAACTAAAGCCCGTGAAATCATCGACCGGTATATAATCAAGGGAGAACTGGTTGACGGCATCATCCCGGTTGCATTCAGGACTATTGATGAATAACCTATAAGAATACTAAACCAATAATTATGTCTGAATATAACATGCATATTCTGATTTGCGGAGGTACCGGATGCAAAGCTTCAGAAGGTGAAGAGATCAGGAACAGGTTTCTTGATCTGATCAGTGAATACGGGCTGGAAGATGAGGTTCAGGTGGTGATGACCGGCTGTTTCGGGTTTTGTGAAAAAGGTCCGATTGTGAAGATGATGCCCGACAAAACTTTTTATGTGAAGGTAACCCCGGCCGATGCAGACGAGATCATCAGGGAACACATCGTCAAAGGAAGGCAGGTGGAGCGGCTTTTATTCCGGGATCCTGTTACGGGCAGACCGGTGAGCGATACGCAACACATGCATTTTTACAAGAAACAGATCCGGATTGCTCTCCGGAATTGTGGATTCATCGATCCGGAAAACATCGATGAGTACATTGCCCGTGACGGGTACCAGGCTCTGGGGAAATGTCTGACGGAGATGACCCCGGCCCAGGTGATTGAGGAAATCAAAAAATCGGGATTGCGCGGGCGTGGCGGCGGCGGATTCCCTACCGGTCTGAAATGGGAAATTACTGCCCATTCGCCCGGGGAGGTCAAATATGTGGTGTGTAATGCCGATGAGGGGGATCCCGGAGCATTTATGGACCGTTCGATCCTGGAAGGTGATCCCCACTCTGTGATTGAGGCTATGGCTATCAATGGTTATTGTACCGGGGCGGCCAATGGATTGGTTTACATCCGAGCAGAATACCCCTTGGCCATAACAAGGTTGAAAATTGCCATTGGGCAGGCCCGCGAATATGGTCTTCTGGGCGAAAACATCCTGGGAACCGGTTTCAATTTTGATATAGAATTGCGTTATGGCGCCGGAGCTTTTGTGTGCGGGGAGGAAACCGCCCTGATCCATTCCATGGAGGGATGCCGGGGTGAACCGACCTTTAAGCCGCCGTTCCCCTCCCAATCGGGTTATATGGGTAAGCCAACCAACGTGAACAACGTGGAAACCTATGCCAACATTCCGGTTATCATTAATAAAGGTTCGGCCTGGTTTGCTTCTATCGGGACGGAAAAGTCCAAAGGAACCAAAGTGTTCGCTCTGGCAGGAAAAATAAACAATGTGGGATTAATTGAGGTTCCGATGGGTACAACCCTGCGGGAGGTGATTTACGATATAGGCGGCGGAATCAGGGGCGGGAAAAAATTCAAGGCGGTCCAGACCGGTGGTCCTTCAGGAGGGATGCTTACAGCTGATTTTCTCGATACTCCCATTGATTATGACAACCTGATCGCGGCAGGCTCCATGATGGGCTCGGGAGGAATGATTGTGATGGATGAAGATGACTGCATGGTGGCCATCGCCAAATTCTATCTCGAATTTACGGTGGAAGAGTCCTGCGGGAAATGCGCACCTTGCCGGATCGGTAACAAAAGGCTCCATGAAATACTGACCAGGATCACAGAGGGGAAAGGCGGGCCTGAAGATATGGATCGACTCTCGATGCTGGGTAATGTGATCAAAGATGCCTCCCTGTGCGGATTGGGGCAGACTTCGCCCAATCCGGTGCTCTCATCCCTGAAATATTTCAGGAACGAATATATCGCCCATGTGAAAGACGGACAGTGTCCCGCTGGCCAATGCAAAGCGCTTCTGAAATACATGATTATCGATGACAAATGTACAGGTTGTACCCTTTGCTTCCGCAACTGTCCGGTGGGTGCGATCACCGGTGAAAAGAGGGAAGTCCATTTTATAGACCAGTCATTGTGCATCAAATGCGGCATTTGTTACGAAAAATGCAAATTCGGTGCCATTCAGCTGTGTTAACCTTTAAGTATTGTTTGCTATGGATATGATTAATTTAATTATTGACAATAAACCGGTGGTCGTGATGCAAGGGACCACCATTCTTGAAGCTGCGAAAAGCATAGGAATCAACATACCGACTTTGTGCTATATGAAGCTGGATGACCTTAATATCGAGAACAAACCGGGAGGTTGCCGGATTTGTGTGGTAGAGGTAAAAGGACGGCGTAACCTGGCCCCCGCCTGTTGTACGGAAGCTACTGACGGAATGGAGATCAGCACGCACAGCATAAGGGCTATCAATGCCCGCAGGACCGTGATGGAACTGATCCTTTCTGATCACCCTTCCGATTGTCTGGTTTGTGCCAAATCGGGAAACTGCGATTTACAGAATATGGCACACCGTTTGGGAATCAGGGAGATCCATTATAAAGGAGAACAATCTACCTACCGGGAAGATACTTCTCCTTCGATCATCAGGGAGCTGAATAAATGTATTCTGTGCCGCCGTTGTGAAATGATGTGCAACGATGTGCAGACCGTCGGCGTACTATCTGCCATCAACCGGGGTTTCACTTCGGTGGTTTCACCTGCATTTGAAATGAACCTCGATCACTCGGTCTGCACCTATTGCGGTCAATGCGTGGCTGTCTGCCCGACCGGTGCCCTGACTGAAGTAGACCACACCGGTGCGGTGGTTCGCGCACTTTCCGATCCCGGCAAAACGGTGATCGTTCAGACAGCCCCTGCTGTCCGGGCTGCTTTGGGCGAAGAGTTCGATATGGAGCCCGGAACTCTGGTAACCGGCAAACTGGTTTCTGCATTACGCCGTTTGGGCTTTGACTACGTGTTCGATACCGACTTCGGCGCTGATCTTACCATTATGGAGGAAGGCACTGAGTTGCTGAACCGACTGAAAAGACACCTGGAAGGTGATCCGACCGTCAAACTGCCGATATTGACCTCTTGCTGCCCGGCCTGGGTGAAATTCTTTGAACACCAGTTCCCCGACATGAAGGAGATTCCGTCGACAGCCCGCTCTCCCCAGCAGATGTTCGGATCTATTGCCAAAACCTATTTCGCGGAAAAACTGGGCATTAAAAGAGAAGACCTGGTCGTGGTCTCCATCATGCCCTGTGTAGCCAAAAAATATGAATGCGGCCGTGATGAGTTCGCTACCAACGGCAATCCGGATGTGGACTATGCCCTTACCACCCGGGAACTTGCTGCCCTGATCAAAGTTTCCAATATCAAGTTTAATACACTTCCATCAGAAGAATTCGATAATCCTCTGGGTGAATCAACCGGGGCAGCTGTAATTTTCGGAACTACAGGGGGGGTGATCGAAGCCGCTGTCCGAACCGCTTATGAGGTATTCACAGGCAAGGAGCTTCCAAAGATCGAATTTGAAGAATTGAGGGGTATGGATGGACTCAGGAAAGCTACAATCGACTTCAACGGCCTACCCATCAATATCGGTATTGCCCACGGACTGGGCAATGCCCGCAAACTCTTGGAAGAGATCCGGTCAGGGAACAGCTGGTTCCATGCCATTGAGATTATGTCCTGTCCGGGGGGCTGTATTGGCGGCGGCGGACAGCCCTATCACCATGGAAATGCAGAGATTCTGAAAAAAAGGCAGATGGCCATATATAAGGAAGATAGCCACAAGAAGCTCCGAAAATCGCACGAAAATCCATATATTATAAAGCTGTACGAGGAATTTCTCGGGAAACCAATGAGCGAAAAGGCTCACCACCTGTTGCATACGGTTTATTTCGACAGGACCAGATGAATGGTTTATAATTCTGGTGTCCATGATCCTGTAAACGCATGCCATATAGGATAGATTTAAAGACAAAAATTTCACGATTAAATAATTGCAGAAATGCCTAAGATAAAATTATCTGATTCAACCGTTCAAACGATCAAAGAGGTCTGCAGCAGTTTTGGGAACAGGGAAAACGAACTGATCAATGTCCTTCACCGGGTGCAGGAAAATCTGGGTTATCTCCCTGCTGAGGTCCAGGAAGTCATCGCCCAGGAACTGAAAATGTCGGTGGCCAAAGTGTATGGTGTGGTCACTTTTTACAGTTTTTTCACCATGATTCCCAAGGGGCTCTACCCGGTGTCCATTTGCATGGGAACTGCCTGTTACGTGAGAGGTGCCGAGCAGGTTCTGAATGAGTTTAAAAGACAACTCAAGGTGGAAGTGGGCCAAACCACTCCCGATGGGAAATTTTCCCTGAGTTGCCTCCGTTGCGTGGGTGCCTGCGGTTTGGCGCCTGTGGTGATGGTGGGGGAAAAAGTGTATGGCCGCGTTTCTCCCCAACAGGTCAAACAGATTATCGCTGAATACCAGGAAGGTTGTCCCGCCCATGAGGCTAAAACAGCCTGAACCACAATAATTCCGGCTGTAAATTGGGTGGTATGATGGGATCATCCTGATCCTTTATCGGGAAGTTTTTTTGTTTACATAATCCTGCTTCCTGACGAGCAGTACTTTGTCCCCGTCCATCAGCGAATATCCCTGATCGTAACAAAAATAATAGATGCGACCGTGATGAGTGGTATAAATGTTTGTGAAATAGGTGAAATTGAAATCCTTTTTCACCAGTTCATCTTTGGATACGGTTGTTTTCCCTGTGGAATTGAGTGAGGCCAGTATTGTCTGATTTTTCTTCAGAGTCCGGTCAATCCGGCGCGTGGTATTGTTGGGTACCCTTAACTGTTTGTTGTTGTAAGCATTGCGGCACTGATCACTGCAGAATTTCTGGTCAGCCCTGCCGTGCAAAATTTCATCGCATTCGAGGCATTTCCTTTCCGACATGGTGTTATGGGTTTTAAAGATTATTATATTGAATTTATTGGGTTTGTAATGTTCTAACAGTATAAATATATTTGTAAACTATACGAATTTATTTGACGGAAGTTACAATCCATTAACAGGTTAAGCTGTTTTGTTTTTCTGTTCATCTGAGCATTCGGCAGCAGAAAAGAAAAGGTTATCTTTGATTAGGAAAAATTAATTTGCAATCAGGATGAAGAAGTCAGTCACATGGATTATCCTCCTTTTGGTTTTTAACACGTCATATGCGCAGGAAGGGGAATATGCGGGTTATTCATGGCCAGCCGATGAAAAAGTCAGGCAGAAACTGGAAGAGTGGCAGGACCTGAAATTTGGGCTGTTGATGCACTGGGGCGCATACAGCCAGTGGGGCATTGTGGAGTCTTGGTCCATATGCCCTGAAGATTATGGGTGGTGTGAGCGAAAAAAGGGCTCTGATCCCGGAAACTATTTCACCTATAAAAATGAATACGAGAAATTGCCGCTTTCATTTAATCCGGTTGGGTTTGAGCCCGAAAAATGGGCAGAGGCGGCTTTCCGGGCCGGAATGAAATATGTCATCTTCACCACCAAACACCATGATGGTTTCTGTATGTTTGATTCCAAATATACCGATTATAAAATTACCGGTGACGCGTGTCCTTTCCATGTTAACCCTCGTGCCGATGTTACCCGTGAAATTTTTGATGCATTCCGGGCTAAAGGTTTGTGGGCTGGGGCCTATTTTTCCAAACCGGACTGGCATTCACCGTATTACTGGGATCCTTACTTTCCTCCCTTCGACCGGAATGTGAACTATGATCCAGAGCAATACCCCGAAAAATGGGAGAGCTTTGTTCAATATACCCATAACCAGATTCTGGAACTGATGAGTGGTTATGGAAAAATTGATATTCTATGGCTTGACGGGGGTTGGGTAGCCAAAAAGAGCCCCGAACAGATAAACCGGAGTTATCTGAACCGCACTGACGGACAATCGGGCGGATTCATCAAAAGCCGCACCGTCAGTCAGGATATCAGAATGGATGAACTCGCAGATAAAGCGCGTGAAAAGCAACCGGGACTGATTGTGGTTGACCGGGCGGTACCGGGCCCCAATCAGAACTACCTGACTCCGGAAAATACGGTGCCGGAAAACAGGTTGCCCTATCCATGGGAATCGTGCATTATTGCAGGTGGCGGCTGGTCATGGGTCCCGGATGCCAGATTCATGACATCCCGTCAGGCGGTCCAGTTGCTGGTGGATATTGTGGCTAAAGGAGGTAATCTTCTCTACAATATTGCTCCCGGTCCGGATGGTAAATGGCCTGAAGGTGCCTATCAGCTTCTGGAAGCGATGGGCAAATGGATCAGCATCAACGGGGAAGCCATCTATGCTACACGGACTGTGGCTCCCTATAAATCGGGCAATGTTTGCTTTACCCGCAAAAAGGAGGCAAAGACCGTTTATGCCATTTACCTTCCCGGAAAAGATGAAAAAAACCTCCCGCGGGAAATCAGCATTTCCGGCATAACGCCGGTTCCGGGTGCAAAGCTTCAACTTCTGGGAGCCCAGGGATACCTGAAGTGGCAAAAAACCGGTTCCGGGTGCAAAGTTTTTATCCCAGGATCCATGCAAAACAATCCACCCTCTTCTGAAGCCTGGACCATCCGCATTTCTGAAACAGAATAAACGGAAGAATTGCAGCCTCTTCTCCCCGGATACTTATTTGACATAGGGATCAAGTCCGATCGTCCCTTCCAGGCTTTTCAGATATTCAGTCGATTTCAGATATTTCAGCCGTTCTTCTGCATTCCTGATTTTTTCATGGATCTCTTTATCTTCCGATTCATCCAGGTTAGGCGAGGTGGCCAGGAGGTTTTTCAGGTACTTGACGTGTTTCTGGAATAGGGCGATCTCACTGAGTTGTTTGTTCAAAAGTCTTTCATGATACCAGTCGCTTGACAACAAGGAATCTCTGGTAAAGAGGCTCCTGATATCGGGATCCTCCACGGTTTTCCCCTCAAAAGTGCCGTAAGCCATGATATGGAGCAGCGCTTTCAGGGGAGGACAGGCTCCTTCGATACTGCCGTCGCTGAAATAACTGCGGGCTACTTTTTGCTGTGCTTCCACAATATTGTTTACTCCATCGGCAAATATCTCCAGTCCCTGCAGTTCCGGTTTCAGCATTTCTTCGTTAAAGACTGCATCCGGATTTTCAAAAACCCTGCCGAAATAGGAACGGACAAATTTCTCTGTGATCCGGTATCCCAAACGGGAAGCAAGTACTTTCTTCCCATTCAGCTCAAAGTCTTCCAGTTTTTCCAATAATCCGTTTTCGATCATGAAGGCCGGCTGGATTTCGTCGGTCCGCAGGCGGCTCCAGATCTCAGGCACGAGGAGGCTGATATCGTGGTCCACCCTGTACTTGGGGCCGATGTATCCGGCTGCACTGGTAAAACCGGGATATCCGGTCAGGATAAATGAAACCAGTGCATTGTTGAGGTCGGTGACCGGGCTGAGCGGATTGAAGGGGCCTTTTGTCAGCGCACCTTCAGTGCCTGCACCGGTTGTGGAAGGAGATTTTCCCGTCAGGCTGCAGGTGAAGTCCATGAACAGTTCAGGCAGTTCCTGGTAATGGATTGGATTATAAACTGCCAGGGGCCGTATTCCCGGTTCCGGAGGATTGTTCCGGCGGCCGGCCAGAACCGAATTCACGGGGAACAGCACCGACTCTCCTACCGGTATTTTCCGGAAGAGTCGGGTTCCGGTTTCGGAAATATACTTCTCCCGGTGTTGGGTGATATCGGGCCGGTTCTGCAGATATCGCATGTTTTTGGAAGGTTTCCCTTCAAAAATCCTCGGATGGGAAGAAGATACGAAATAGGTGCAATCCTTTTTGATAACGGCATCTTCAATCAGCCGCCTGATAGGAGTGGTATATTTGTCGAACTCAATGGCATCGGCCATGATTGCTTCCCCGTCGGAAATGGTCAGCGGCTGGAAGTTGGAAATGAAGGTGTTTGGCGTAGCCAGGTCGGCTTCTGCCTGTTTGTCATATCCGCGGTGGATTGCTTCATCCGGACGCTGAAAAAAACGGTATTCGCAATTCAATGTAAATTTCAGGGAAGGTTCATGATGGTCGGGTGACAGATATTGCAGTTTGGCTGAGGGAACCACTGTTGAGGCGGTGATATCATCCTCCATTTGCAGCTTGTGGGCGGCCAGGAAATCCTGCCGGAGTTTAAAGGTCCTCCAGGATTTGTCATTCATCAACCCGATGCGCAGGTAACTTGCCACTACTTTGCGGTTCCGGAATTTCAGCTCATTCCCGAATTTTCCGTCAATAATATCAACGGAAAAATATTTCTTCCAGTCATTCCCCCATTCCGGTTTGTAGAAACGTTTGACAATATGTACCAGACCTTTGATATAGTGAGGAATACCCTCCAGCCATGCGTTGTATTCATCGGTATAGAGAGTGGGCGAGGGGGTAAGCAGCTTGATCACCGAACCCAAAGATCTGGCCGGGCTGAGCAATGGTCTGCTGCTGCGTTTGTTCTGACGGGGATCCCTGAATTTGTTGTTGTAATCTTTATTGATAATCTCTTCCACCCGCTTAAAATCGTTTTCAAAATCGGCGGTGAAAAACGGACCATATAGGATGGCATCGTTAATTGATTTTGAGATTTCCGATTTACCTCCTCCCGATACAGTGCACGGTTTATGACAGAATGTCCCTTCAGCGGCTGTTCCGATCAGCCGCCAGGAGGGTACCGAAGGATTCTTTTCCATCCTGATTTTGTACCCCGATGGCAGGATGTAGGTATTCTGGGGATTCAGCCTGATGGAAACCTGCTGTTCTCCTTTCTTCCAGCTTACGGTCTGGTCTATGAGGCTGAAGTAAGATTCCTGGGGGACATAAAAGATGTTGGGATAATTTTTATCCACAGCGTGGCCTTCAGGCAGAAGTTCCATGAAAGAACCGTACATATCGACCATTTTTTCGAACGACAATCCGTTCTCCCTGATCTGGCTGTCGGGACGGAACTCATCGCCCAGGTTGTAACTCGGAAATGCCACGGCCCCTCCGGCATGTTCTTCCTCTGCATTTCCAAAGAGATTGGCCGAATAACTTATATGTGATTTTACCTCCTTTTTGGTGTAGCCGAAATAATTGTCGGCGATGACTGTAACAATAATCCCCTCCTCGTTCCGAGCGGTGATCTTGAAGGCATTTCCTCCGTTATACTTTTCATTCTCATCTTTCCAGCACATGCCGTCTCTTTTCTGACGATCGGTAGCTTCCTCATATGGAGGCAGCCCGACCTCCTTCTTGGTGAGGTTAACTAGGTGAGGTGCCAGAATGATGCACCCGCTGTGACCCGTCCATCCTTCGATATCGAGGGCGGAATCATTCTCGGGCAGGAAAGGGTCTCCTCCATTTCCGAAGATGGATTCCGCAAAATCGAGGTTACTGACCAGGTTCCCGGGAGCAAAAAACCGTATTTCCATCCTTTTTTCAGGAATAAAACCGGGAACTTCCGGGGAGACCACCGGTTTCAGCAAGAGAGAGACAAATACTTCGGCCTTATGTTCTCTGGTGGAGGTAAAAGGAAGCTGCATCAGTTCCTTTGGTGGATGGAGCGCTTCATTCAGAAGACAGGCAAAGGTATATTTCGGCACCGATTTTTTATCATCAGGTATCGGCAATCCTCCTTCAGCAAGGTGAAACACCCCCTTTGTTGTCCTCCGGTCGTTTTTAGGATTATGTAAAACACCCTGTTTGATCCGGTATGAACTGATAATATCGGAAAAAAACTCATCCTTGTCGGGGGGCAGGGAAAGTGCCCGGGCAATTCCGTGACTGTCAATAATAAACGTATTTGAAGGAAGCCGCGGATGGATCTTATCCTTAAATTCGCTGAGATAATTGTCGAGAAAGTTCTGAATGCGCTGGTCGGCCGGGCAGAGATAGGC
>Ga0116193_1003510_pt1 | contig 11282 bp, 8 predicted proteins | sample AD_UKC115_MetaG_FD_89892 | JGI IMG/M metagenome (GOLD analysis project Ga0116193, IMG submission 89892) | Active sludge microbial communities of municipal wastewater-treating anaerobic digesters from Hong Kong - AD_UKC115_MetaG | ecosystem: Engineered > Bioreactor > Anaerobic > Digestate | place...
GTTTGCACGACCTCCAAGAGTTATTCTTACATTTTCATTTCTCTTTTGGTCTATTGTAGTTCAACAACTTAGTACATTAAAAATTTTTATAAATTATTTCATTAAAACAAAAACGTTTTTATGGCCAAATATATTTTTGTTACGGGTGGCGTAACAAGCAGTTTAGGAAAAGGAATTATTGCAGCAAGCCTTGCAAAACTGTTGCAGTCAAGAGGTTTTAAAGTAACCATTCAAAAATTTGATCCTTATATTAATGTAGATCCCGGTACATTAAACCCTTATGAACATGGAGAATGTTATGTAACCGAAGATGGTGCCGAAACAGATTTAGATTTAGGTCATTATGAAAGATTTTTAAACACACATACATCTCAAGCAAACAATGTTACCACCGGCAGAATTTATCAAACCGTTATTAATAAAGAACGTGCAGGCGAATTTTTAGGAAAAACAGTACAAGTTGTTCCGCATATAACCGATGAAATAAAACGTAGAATGCTATTGTTGGGAAAAGATGGAAAGTTTGATATTATCATTACAGAAATTGGCGGAACCGTTGGTGATATTGAAAGCCTTCCGTTTATTGAAGCAGTACGCCAAATACAATGGGAACTTCCAGAAGATGATATTGTGGTAGTGCATCTTACCTTAATACCTTATTTAAAAGCAGCCAAAGAATTAAAAACAAAACCTACACAACACAGTGTAAAAATGTTAAGTGAAACCGGTGTGCATCCCGATATAATTGTATGCCGTACCGAAGAACCTTTAAATAATGATATACGCAGAAAAATTGGTTTATTCTGTAATGTAAAACCCGATGCCGTTATTGAAGCAATGGATGCAAGCACTATTTATGAAGTTCCTTTATTAATGCTTCGCGAAAAGTTAGATGTTATTTGCATGAGAAAATTAGGTATTAGTGTTTATCCCGAACCCGATTTAGAAAAATGGAAAGGCTTTTTAGATAAATTAAAATATCCAAAAAGCAAAGTAACTATTGGTTTAATTGGAAAGTATATTGAATTGCAAGATGCGTATAAATCTATTTTAGAAAGTTTTATACATGCAGGTGCTATAAATGAAGTAAAAGTAAATGTGGTAAACGTACATAGCGAATTTATTACCGAACAAAACGTAGCAGAAAAATTGCAAGGGTTAGATGGTTTGTTAGTTGCACCGGGCTTTGGTTTGCGTGGTATTGAAGGAAAAATTATTGCTGTAAAATATGCACGCGAACAAGATGTACCATTTTTTGGAATTTGCTTAGGTATGCAAATGGCAGTTATAGAATATGCAAGAAATGTATTAGAAATTAAAGATGCACATTCAACCGAAATGGAACCCAATTCTGCCAACGCTGTTATTAATATGATGGAGGAACAAAAGAAAATTAAAATGATGGGCGGCACTATGCGTTTAGGCACTTATCCTTGCGAAATAGCTAAAGGTTCTTTGGCAGAAAAAGTTTACGGAACAACACATATTACAGAACGCCACCGCCACCGTTATGAATTTAATAACGATTATTTAGAACAGTTTGAAACTAAAGGTTTAAAAGCAAGCGGAGTTAATACAGATACGGGTTTGGTTGAAATTGTAGAAATACCTACGCATCCATTTTTTATTGGTGTACAATACCATCCTGAATTAAAAAGTACAGTAGAAAACCCTGCACCACTTTTTGTAAGTTTTATTGCAGCAGCCAAAAAATACAACGAAACTAAAAACAGTTTAATAAGCTCGTTACTAAAAAAAGAAACGGTTTAAATAAAAAATATTTTTTTAATTAAGCAATTCTCTATTTTCATCGGAAATATTTTACTGATGAAAAAAATTCTGATTGCATTATTACTGCTTATAACAGTTCAGTTACATGCACAAGTAATTAAAAGTACTTATTGGACAAAAGACGGGAAAGCTTTTTATTCTCTTGCCAACAATGAAATAGTATTAAACCAATTACCTTCTTTCGAGAAAAAAGTAATTGTTACCAAAGCTCAATTAACACCTTCTGGTAAAACTGCTTTAGCCGTAAGAAGTTTTACGTTTTATGATGATGATAAAAAAATCTTAATATATACCAACACTAAAAAAGTATGGCGTTATGATACACGCGGAGATTATTGGGTACTAAATCTTGCAGATAATTCATTAAAACAATTAGGTAGAGGTTTGCCCGAATCGTCTTTAATGTTTGCTAAACTTTCTCCCAACGGAAATAAAGTTGCCTACGTTTCTAAACACAATATTTATGTTGAAGATTTAGCAACCAATAAAATAATACAACTTACAAAAGACGGAACAGACAGATTAATTAACGGAACCTTTGATTGGGTGTATGAAGAAGAGTTTGGTTGTAGAGATGGTTTTCGCTGGAGCCCCGATAGCAAAAGCATTGCATATTGGCAAGTAGATGCAAACAAAATAAGAAATTATTATATGTTGAATACAACTGATTCTGTTTATTCTCGTGTAATTCCTGTTGAATATCCTAAAGTTGGAGAAGCTCCTTCGCCCGTAAAAATTGGTGTTGTAAATATTGCAACTGCACAAACAAAATGGCTTTCAATTCCGGGAGATGCACAACAACATTATATTCCCAGAATGGAGTGGGCAAACAATAGCAGCGAAATAATTTTAGAACAATTGAACCGCAAACAAAACGAAAGCAAAATTTATTTAGTAAATGTTGCAGCCAATTCAAATAAAATAATTCATTCAGAAAAAACAGATAATTGGATTGAAGTAAAAAGTTATTGGAATCATGATGACCCAAGCGGATGGGATTGGATTAATAACGGAAAAGATTTTTTATGGGTTAGTGAAAAAGATGGATGGAGAAAAATTTATGTTCTTTCAAAAGATGGAACATCTGAAACAAAAATTATAAAAGGAAATCATGATATGATAAGTTTTGTTTCGGTTGATGAAACACATGGTTATGTTTATTATTATGCTTCTCCCAACAACGCAACACAACAATATTTATACCGAGCAAAATTAGATGGAAGTACAGATGGAGAAAGAGTTACGCCACAAAATGAAAATGGCGTAAACGATTATAAAATATCTCCAACAGGTTTGTATGCTTCACATAATTTTTCAAACCATATCATACCACCAACAAGAGAGTGGGTTGCACTTCCTAATCATGAAAGTATTGATGGAAATAAAGTTGAAAAAAATATTGAGAAGATGAAAAATGAAAAATCAAACATCGAATTTTTTAAACTAACAACCGAAGAAAATGTAACAATGGATGGTTGGATAATTAAACCAGATAATTTCGATTCAACCAAAAAATATCCTGTTGTATTTTATGTTTATACCGAGCCTGCTTCTCAAACTGTTAAAGATGATTATGGTAGCCAATATAATTTTTTATATCAAGGAAATATGGCAGCCGATGGATATATACAAATTAGTTTAGATGGAAGAGGAACACCTGCACCAAAAGGTGCTGCATGGCGTAAAATTATTTACAAACAATTAGGTAGAATGAATGTGAAAGACCAAGCATTAGCTGCCAAACAAATTATAAACAGAACTTATGTAGATGCAAACCGTGTAGCTGTTTGGGGCTGGAGTGGCGGCGGTTCTACCACATTGCATTTAATGTTTCAATATCCTGATATTTATAAAACAGGTATTGCTATTGCACCTGTTTCAAACCAATTGTGTTACGATAATATTTATCAAGAAAGATATATGGGTTTGCCACAAGAAAATAAAGATGATTTTATTAAAGGTTCTCCTTTAACGTATGCAAAAAATTTAAAAGGAAATTTATTGGTTATTCATGGTACGGGTGATGATAATGTGCATTATCAAAACACCGAAATGCTTATTAATGAATTAGTAAAATACGGAAAACAATTTCAAGTAATGAGTTACCCCAACCGCACACACAGTATTAGTGAAGGGGCAGGAACTTTTCAGCATTTATCAACTTTATACACTAATTATTTAAAAGCAAATTGCCCGCCGGGAGCTAAGTAAATTATGTTTGTTGTTGAAGTGATAAATTACTATTTACTTCTTGCCAAATAGTTTGTGTTGTATAACTTTCATTAAAGCCATGAATAATGTTTTGCATTTTTTCGTGGCTTTTTTGTTGAGTTAATTCAAAGAAATTATTGTTTATTAATTCATTATTGTTAAACACATTTTGGTTGAATTGTTGCTTTAGTTTTAATTCATTTTCATAAACTTGTTTTTGTAAAATCAATTCATTGTTTTCGTGCAACAATAATTTTTCTTCATAAGAAGTTTTGGGCAAAAATGTTTTAGCTAATACAGGCATTAATTCAATCAACACTAAAATAAAAATTATTAAATAATACCTGAATTGTAATGCTGTATTGGTTTTTATAAGATTGTTTAATGCTTCTATTCTTGTTAAAAAACCATTGTTTAATAAAGCTTCAAATTGTTGTTGCTCTTTTTGAATATTTGTTTGTATAACAGTTAAGGCATTATCTGCTTGTTGTATTTGTGGTTGTAATTGTTTATTTAAAATATCGTATTCATTTTGCAAATGCTCGTAAGTTTTTTGTTTAGCAAGAGCAATATTTTTTAATCCAATTTTTTTACTACCACCTGTTCCATCTGTTTCTGCAATAAAATTATTTCTTGCGGCAGCTACTTCTAAGTATTTGTTTTGTAATGTTTTTTCTAATGTTTGTTTTTGTTGCAACCATTTATTTTTTGTTATACTTATTGTAGCTTCTTGTTGTGTAGCTTTATCTTTTTTTCTTTGTTCATTATCTAATGAAACTTGCATTTTTACTTCTTTATCAAACAAATACAATAGTGCAGGCTGTGCCATAAATGTGCCTATGGCTATAGCCAACACAACTCTAAAAATAAGTGGTAATATTTTTTTATTGTTTAAGGAAGAAATGCTTTTAATTAAAGCTCTGTCAATAGTTAAAATAATAAAACCCATAAACAATCCTAAAGCTATTGCGGTAATGGTTGATGTAGTAATAATGCTGAAAAAATACACCCACGCTGCTGTTGCAAACAACCAGGTACTTAATACACACATACCAATAATAGCATATTTATTTTTCCCGGTTATACTTTGTATTAGTAATTTTTTTTCTGCGGTAGCAAGCCACCACAATAATTGCTCTGCTTTAGTTGGGGCATAAGTTTCCCGTTTAATGCTTTGTTGCATACAATTTAAATTTTAGAATTAAAATTTTTGTTGAAGCGGGAAAACTGTTGAGGTTGGAAATACGTTGTAAAGAAACAATAAAAATGTGAAATAAAATTACAAATAAGATAAGCAGCTAATAAAGCGTAGAAGTAGGCAATGTAACGAAAGCCCAATAAGTGTTTTAGTGGTTAATAATCTTAAAGATTAGCTGAAAAATGAAAATCTGTATAAGGCTCAGTTCCCCTACCTTTGCCGCTCTTTATTTTTAAACTATGAATAGTAAGTTAGATAAGAATACAATAGTGGGAATGATATTGTTAGGCATTTTGTTTTTTGTATTTTTTTGGTACACCAATAAGCAACAACAAGCTGCAATGGAATTTCAAAAACATAAAGAAGATTCTATTGCTAAATTAAATGCAGCTAAAATAAAACCTACAGATGTTGCTGCAGCAAAAGTAGATTCGTTAAAAAGAGATTCTGCTAATAAAGTTTCGGCAGCAGGCAATTTTAATACAGCAGCTGTTGGCACAGAAAAATTAGATACAGTTGAAACCGACCTATTAAAAATATTATTTACCAATAAAGGCGGTAAAATAAAATCTGTTTGGTTAAAAAAATATCATTCATTCGATAGCTCTTTAGTAAAATTAGGAAATGAAGGAGATGTGTTAGCTTATTCAATAAACACAAGTAATACAAGTTCTGCAAAAAGTGATGAACTGTTTTTTATGTATAACGGTGTTACTAAAAATGCAGATGGAAGTCAGGTAGTAAAATATATATTAAAAGATGCATCAGGGCAAGGCACCGAACATATTTATACAATAAAACCCGATAGTTATTTAATTGATTGGGTAATAAATATGAATGATGCAGATAGATTACTTACCAACAATACTTTAAATGTTCAATACAAAGTAACTTTATTGCAACATGAAAAATCTGCCTCTTACGAAAAACTAATGAGTAATGTGGCTTTTAGTGAAGGAGATAAGTTTGATTATATATCAAGCAAAAAAGAACACACTTTTGCAAAACCTGCACAATGGGTTGCTGCAGTGCAACAATTTTTTAATGAAGCATTAATTAGTAAAAATAATTTTACTTCTGGCGAAATAAAATGGCAAAGAAATACTATTGATACTGCAATTGAATTAGGCACAACAGATATAACTCTACAATCTAAATTACCTGCACAAAAACAAATTAGTATTCCGTTTCAATTATATTATGGCCCGAACGAATATCATATTTTAAAAGATGCTGCTCCTGAAATGGATGGTATTGTAAACTTGGGAAGAGATATGTATTCATTTGTAAGACCAGTTAATAAATATGTTATCATGCCGGTGTTTACATTCTTCTCAAAGTTTGTAACAAATTTTGGTTGGGTAATTTTATTATTAACTGTTTTTATTCGTTTAATAACCTCTCCATTAACCTACGGCAGCTATTTAAGCAGTGCCAAAATGAAAGTATTAAAACCTGAGTTAGATGAATTAAAAGCTAAGTACGGAGATGATAAGCAAGGTTATGCAATGGCTCAAATGAAACTTACTAACGAGGCAGGGGCCAATCCATTAAAAGGTTGTATTCCGGCATTAGTGCAATTGCCCATATTTGTTGCGTTGTATAGTTTCTTTAATTCAAATATTGCATTGCGTGGGCAACCGTTTTTATGGAGCCATGATTTATCGGTGTATGATAGTATTGCTCATTTACCATTTAATATTCCGGGATTGGGAGACCACCTTAGTTTATTTACTTTAACTGCTGTAGCAGGGCAATTTTTAATTTCAATTTATAATTTATCATCAACACCAACACAAGATAATCCGGCTATGAAATATATGCCGTATATATTTCCTTTTATGATGTTGTTTGTGTTTAATCGCCTTCCTGCGGCACTTACTTGGTATTATACTGTAAGTAATATTCTTACATTATTAATTCAGTTTGTAATGCAAAAATATTTTATAGACCATGCAAAAGTGTTGGCTTCTATACAAGAAAAAAGAAAAAACCCAAAGGCTAAACAAAAAAGCAAATGGCAAGAACGTTATGAGCAAATGATGGAAAACCAAAAGAAAATGCAGGAAATGAAAAATAAAACTTCAAACAAAAAATAAATAATTAAAGCCTTGCAAAATGCGAGGCTTTTTTATTAATGTTGTATTGTGTGAATTAAAATTTATTTATTTAGAATGAAAACATTTTTAATATCAATAATTTTTATTATTTGTTCAAACACAATAATTGCACAACAACGCACCGTTGCAGAATGTACGGTTACTTATCAAATTGTATTAGACAGTACAACCGATAAAGAGTTTGTAAATGCACTAAACAATAGCAGCAAAACCCTTTATATTAAAGGAAACCTTAGCCGTACAGATTTAATAGCAACTAATTATTTGCAAACAACTTTTGTAGGAAGAGATATGGGTAATATTACTATTCTTCGCCAAATTGGCGACAATAAATTGATAACTTATCTTACAAATACAAAATGGAATAAACTAAACAACTTATACGATAGTGCTGTTTTTACTTCAACCAATGAAACAAAAAAAATTGCAGGTTATGATTGTAAAAGAATAAATGTTCAACTTAAAAATGGCGATACTTATGTTTTGTATTATGCTACTGCCATTGCACCTTCTGTAAAAAATTTTGAATATTTATTTAAAAAAATTCCGGGTTTTGTGTTAGAGTACGAAGTACAACAACAAAAAGGTATTAAAGTAAAATATAAAGCTATTAAAGTAAATTTAAGTCCGGTAGCTGCTTCTAAAATGGAAATACCAACAACGGGTTACAGATTGTTAAACGAAGATTGATTAACGATTATAGGGAGAAGGTGTTTTAAATTTAGGTACTTTTACTTTTAATTTGTAAGGCAACACATAAGCCGTATTACCTCTATCGTATTCTAAAACAGAATTTAGTTCTACACCTGTAGTATTTGCTTTTTGATTAATTACTAAAGAACCACGATATTGTAAAGTTGTGCGTAAATGAGAAAGTGAAAATGCTTTGTGAGAATAACTGCTTAAATTTTTTAAAGAATATTTATTGTTCTTGTTGTTCTCATCGGTAATTCCGGTAAATGAAAAAGCAGCAAACAGTACTTTAGTTACCATAAGTAACACTAAAGCCACTGCTAAATTTTTAATATAACTTCTACTTTTCATTACCGCAAAAATAATAACTTTTCACTTAAAACCTAATTTTTTGTTATTATTTAAGGTGAATGGCCTTTAAAAAAAGATGAAATAAGTTTGGCAAACAGAAATAATTCTATTACTTTAGGTAAACCGTATCCGCCAATGAGAGAACATTCATACCGCGAAGACAGAGAAAATCTAAGAGAATTACTGCAACAGTATCAAAACCTTAAACAAGGTAAAAGCCATAGTTTTATTGAAGAAGATGCTTTTGAACAAATTATTACTTATTACGATGATAAAGATGATTTAACCGAAGCATTAACCGCCGCCGAAATGGGATTAGAACTTTTTCCCTACTCATCATCTTTAATGATTAGAAAAGCCGATATTTTATTGGCAACAAGAAAATACAAATTAGCATTAGAAACTTTAGAAAATGCTGCGTTATATGATGCTTCGGATATTGATTTATATATTCTAAAAACAGATGCCTATTTAGCTTTAGATATGCAAGATAAAGCCGTAACATTATTACAAGATGCCTTACAATTATTTGATGGAGAAGATAGATTGGATTTGTTATTTGAATTAGCCGATGTATATGATGATTATGAACAATTTGATAAAGTGTTTGATTGTTTAAAAATAATTTTAGAAGAAGACCCCAATAACGATGAAGCTTTATATAAAATTTGTTTTTGGACAGACTTTACCGGCAGATATGAAGAAAGTATAAAACTGCATCAAAAAATTATTGATGAATTTCCTTACAACGAAATAGCATGGTTTAATTTGGGTGCTGCTTTTCAAGGTTTAAAATTGTACGAAAAAGCATTAGATGCTTATGAATATGTTGTAGTAATTGACGAAAAATTTGATTATGCTTATCGCAATATGGGCGATGCATATTTAAGATTACGAAAATATAAAGATGCTATTGAAGTATTGGAAAAAGTAATAGAACTATCTCGCCCCGAAGATGTTATTTATGAAGCTATTGGTCATTCCTATCACAGATTAGGAAACTATGCACAAGCAAGATTTAATTATAAAAAAGCAGTGCATTTAAACCCTGATGAAAGTAAACTTCATTTTAAAATTGCTAACACATACATGTTAGAACAACAGTGGAGCAGTGCAGTAAAACATTTAGAAAACGCATTACGCATACAAAAAAATATTCCCGAATTTAATTTAGCAATGGGCGAGTGTAAAATGCAGTTAGGCGATACAAAAGAAGCTATTAATTATTTTAGTAATGTGGTAAGAAGTAAACCACGCAATGCAGTAGGTTGGGAAGCTTTAATAAGATGTTTAATTGGTGCTAAATATTTTGAAGAAGCCATTACACAATGTAAAGCCGCCATAAACACAACCGATGGAAAAGCTATTTTTATATTTTATTACAGTGCTATTTTATTTGCAACAGGCAAAACAAAAGAAGCATTATTACAATTAGAAAATGCAATGGCAATAAATGCTAAATTGCTTAAAAAGTTTGTTGCACTAAATCCTGCTATCTTACAAAATAATCAGGTTGTAGATATTATTGCACGCCGTAAAAAAAGAAAAAAAGGTAAGCATTAATTACTTCACTTCATAATCAATAAAATCCTTAAAAGCGTTTTACCTTATTTTTGTAACGTTATAAAAAACGCTTTCTTACAATGAATTTTAATTTAACGCAAATACCCCAACGTACAACCCAACCTCGCAATTCTGGCATTACAATGGTTATGGATAAAGGATTAAGTATTCAAGAAGTACATAATTTTTTAAGCATTAGCAAACCTCATGTAGATATTGTAAAATTAGGTTTTGGTACATCGGCAGTTACACCCAATTTAAGAGAAAAAATAGAAGCATATCGTTCTTATGGAATGCATATTTATTTTGGAGGTACATTGTTTGAAGCATTTTTAGTTCGCAATCAGTTTAACGATTATATAGCAGTTTGTAAAGATTACGGAATAGATTATATGGAAGTAAGTGATGGATCAATTACAATTCCTCATGCAGAAAAATGCGGATACATAGAAAAACTTACACAACACGGAACTGTTTTAAGTGAAGTAGGAAGTAAAGATGCTAAAAATATTATGCCTCCTTATAAATGGATTGAATTAATGCGTGCCGAATTAGAAGCAGGCTCTTCTTATGTAATTGCAGAAGCCAGAGAAGCAGGTAATGTAGGCATTTACAGAGATAGCGGAGAAGTTAGACAAGGTTTAGTACAAGAAATTCTTACACAAATTCCGGAAGAAAAAATTATTTGGGAAGCTCCGCAAAAAGCACAACAACTTTATTTCTTAGAACTTATTGGTTGCAATGCAAATTTTGGAAATATTGCACCAGCCGAAGTACTTGCTTTAGAAGCCATGCGTATTGGTTTGCGTGGAGATACTTTTGAATTATATTTTAATAAATAGCGAGAGCGATAAGTTATGAGTTATAAGTGATGAGTCACTTTAATCACATTCATAATTAATAATTTATATGAAGTTGTACGGTTTAATAGGTTATCCTTTATCACATTCATTTTCAAAAAAATATTTTGATGAAAAGTTTGTGCAAGAAAATATTACCAATGCCGTTTTCGAAAATTTTTCTATTGCAAATATTAACTTACTAAAAAATATTTTATTAAGAAAACAATTACAAGGTTTTGCCATAACCATTCCTTATAAAAAAGAAATAATTACTTTTTTAAATGAAAGCAATGATGTTGTAAAAAAAATTAATGCTTGCAATTGTGTTACAATAAAAAACGGAAAACTTTTTGGTTATAATACAGATGTAATTGGTTTTGAAAAATCTTTTATACAACAACTAAAACCACATCATACCAAAGCGTTGATATTAGGAACAGGCGGGGCAGCCGCAGCGGTAGAATATGTTTTGCAAAAACTAAACATCTCATACAAATTTGTTTCAAGAATAAA
>Ga0116193_1003513_pt1 | contig 11278 bp, 12 predicted proteins | sample AD_UKC115_MetaG_FD_89892 | JGI IMG/M metagenome (GOLD analysis project Ga0116193, IMG submission 89892) | Active sludge microbial communities of municipal wastewater-treating anaerobic digesters from Hong Kong - AD_UKC115_MetaG | ecosystem: Engineered > Bioreactor > Anaerobic > Digestate...
AAAGGGGTCATACGTCAATAATAAAAAAGCAGATGCTGCAAGATTATTATAAATAGACGTTTGTTTATTAAACGTTTGCCCCAAAATAATACAACTAAACATAACTGCCGAACGCAGTACAGAAGGAGAAGCTCCTGACAACCAAGAAAACATCCATAAACCAATTAATAGTACAACAGGTTTAACCCAACGAGTTAGTTTAAACCGGGTAAATGGTTTTAGCAATAATAATAATAATGCGTAAATAACGCCCAAGTGTAATCCACTAATAGCAATAATATGCACTACGCCTGTGTTGCTGTAAGCCTGTACCAAATCTTTATCCAGATCTTCTTTATAGCCAATTAATAACGCTTCTGCAATGCCTTGTGCAGAAGATGGAATATATTGTTTAAGTAATTGTATAATATGTTTTTGTTGATTAAATATACATTTAGAAAGCCATGAAATGGTGGCATCAACTTTTAATGGTACGTATTGATTGTTGCGTATAAATGTTTGATGAAATATCCCTTGTCGTGCACAATATTCACTATAATTGAATGCTGCAGGATTACCTGTTCCTTGTATAGATTGAAGTTTTGAATTGATCAAGCATAAAGTTCCCAACTGAAAATTAGTTGGTTGTATGTTGTTAGCGATATATACTAAAGCTTTTCCTGTGGTATGGTGCAGCATCCCATTTTTAACAATTCCATCAACTTCCATCTGCGTTTTATATGATTTATTTTTGGATGTAAGTGGTTCTATTAAATGTCCAACAACCGTATCGCCTGATTGATATATATGCCCATACCAAGAAGGTCTAGTTCGAACATCATTATAGTGCATTATTAAAGCTCCTGCCCCTATGAGTAACAATACAACTGACAAACCCGTAACACAATACCATTTTACTTTCCAACTAAAAGACAACAGTTCATATAAAATGTATAATATAGCACCCACTAAAAAAATTATCCAATAAAAAAGGCTTGAAAAAGAAGTATAGTATTGTAGCAAAATTCCAAAAATTAAAAAAGGCAGAAGTCGTAGAAATGGGGCTTTTGTCCATAAGAGTATTGAATATTGTTGCATAATCGGTTAAGGACTCTGTTGTAAAAGAAAGGTATAGGAACATAAATAAATAGCAGAATGAATAACCGCATAAATTCGAATACGCATTACATTTGCAATAAGTTTTACTATTATGATCAGCGAGCAACGCAAAAAAATTCACCCACATAAATTCGCTTTGTGGATAGCAATAGGTAGCATTATTATGATGTTTGCAGCTTTTACAAGTGCCTATATTGTAAAAAAAGGGCAATCTAATTGGTTGTCTTTTGAACTTCCTGCCATATTTTGGTATTCTACTTGTGTCATTTTAATAAGCAGCATAACGATGCATTTTGCGCTCAAAAGCTTTCGCAATAGAGCAATGCAGCAATACAAAATGTTGATAACTATAACCGTCTTATTAGGATTGGCTTTTGTTACATTACAGTGGTTGGGGTTTATAACACTACAACAAAAAGGTATACTCTTATTAGGCAACAACAGCAATGCTTCTGCATCCTTTTTAGGTGTTATCAGTGGTATGCATATAGTGCATGTTTTAGGGGGAGTTATTGCGTTAATGATTATTCTTTTTAAATCATATAGCAATGGAACTAAAAACTATAATAATGTTGTCCCCATAGAAATTGTAAATACATATTGGCATTTTGTAGATCTATTATGGATTTATCTTTTTATTTTCTTTAAAATGATCGGTTAGTGGTGCTATAAATAAGGGTTTGTAAAAAAACCCTGAACTTTATTACATTTGCAAAAAATATTTTTTTTCATGTCTACAGCAGCATCAACTTCCACAAAATGGTGGAGCGGCGGAAAAAGTCCTTTTAATGTAAGTTATGGCAAGTTAATGATGTGGTATTTTTTAATGAGCGACGCCTTTACATTTGGTGCTTTTCTTATTGCCTTATGGACTACTCGTTTTTCCCTTCCATCTTGGCCAGACCCTAATCATGTATTTAGCTCTGTTCCTTTTTTAGAAGGAGCAAATCTACCTTTAGTGTTTGTGAGTATCATGACATTTGTTTTGATTATGAGTTCCGTAACAATGGTGCTGGCCGTACAAGCTGGACATAATAATGATAAAAAAGCTACTGCCAAATGGATGATTTGGACAATTATTGGTGGTTTCATCTTTCTTGCTTGCCAAGCTTGGGAATGGACACATTTATATCATGAAGGAGCCTGGTGGGGGCGTATTCCAACTGAAGCGGGCAGTCATTTTTTAAACAGAGATGGGTCCATACCAACCACAGCTTTTAGTAATTTCTTTTTTACTATTACGGGTTTTCACGGGTTTCATGTGTTGAGTGGTGTTGTAATTAATATTATCATATATATTAATGTTATAAAAGGAACGTACGAAAGACGAGGCCATTATGAAATGGTCGAAAAAGTAGGTTTATATTGGCACTTTGTAGATTTGGTTTGGGTATTTGTATTTACTTGTTTTTATCTTTTATAATAAAAAATGAACGTTGAAATTATACAATCAGGTAATGACTCAGATACCATCGTTTTTAAAATCAAATTAATAGAAAAAGAATTACGACAAATTAAAGCTCAAGTATAAAATTTTGATATTATGTCAAACATTCAAACAGCAGCACAAACTGAACATACACACAAGAATGGAATAAAACGCATTTGGAAAGTATTTTGGATTTTACTAGGTATCACACTTTTTGAAGTTGTATGGGGTATGAATATAAGCCACCAGATGCCTAAATGGGTTAACGCACTATTTTTTTTATCGCTAACATTCGTAAAAGCTGGTTATATTGTTGCTGACTTTATGCACTTGCGTCATGAGGTAAAAAATTTAATTAAAACCATTCTTATTCCTTTATTATTATTTATATGGTTTGTGATTGCTTTTTGTTGGGATGGCAACTCTTGGCAAGAGCTGAGAACAAAATACAAAAAAACCAGTGAACCCAAAATATCAGCTCCTGCTCATACAAATAAGGATGCGGAAAAATAAGGATGTGTATTGTTGATGTTATGTTTTAATAAATCAATTATAACCATCGCATAGCGGTGGTTTTTAATTTTATTGTAAAAAAAATGAATAAAACAGCTATCAGAGCGCTTCTTATTGCTATCATATTACCCGTAAGTAGCTATTTTATTGTAAAATATTACAGCGAGGATGCTGTAATAATGCCTAAACATTTTTATTATGACACTATACTTACTACTACAGAAAATGGAAAAGTTTTAACAGATACGATATGGCACCACGTACAGAATGTATGTTTAACAAATCAATTGGGGAAAAAAATAAACCTAGATGATATAAAAGGAAAAATAATTGTTATTGATTTTTTCTTTACCCGTTGTCCTTCTATTTGTCCTACATTAACAAAGAACATGTACAAACTACAACAATCATTTAAGAACCCTAGTGGTAAAAATGTGGCGGATACTATGATTGTGCAATTTCTTTCTTTTAGTGTGGATCCAGAAAGGGACTCTGTACCAGTCTTAAAAATCTATGCCGATAAATATAACGTTGATCACGAAAGCTGGTGGATGCTAACAGGCAATAAAAAAATTATTTATGATTTTGGTATCAACGAATTAAAACTAGGTATGGTAGATGGCGAAGGTGTTGACACGAGTTTTATTCATACTGAAAAATTTGTATTATTAGATAAAGAACATATTGTACGTGGATATTATAACGGATTAGATACTACTTCTCTAGCTTACTTAGCAGAAGACATAGGGAAATTGATGATGGAAAAAAACAAACATCAGAAAAGAAATTTATTTAGAAAGTAATTTCTTTAACTAACAGGAAAATGGTAACTATTATTTTGTATGCTTCAGTCCTCTATTAAAAAAAATGACCGACAAGCCAAATGGGTTATTCGTATTATTTCTGTAACCGTTTTTGTTGCGGTGGCACTGTTGTCTAAATTTAAATTGAAATTTGATTTAGCATTCAATGTTCATGTTTTTGCTACTATCAATGCAGGCATAAATGCAGTTGTATCTATATTATTAATTGCTGCATTGATTGCAGTTAAACAAAAAAAGTATCTATTGCATAAAAGTATAATGTTTATAGCTATTATTTTATCTTCACTGTTTTTAGTATCCTATATCTGTCATCATTTATTAGCAGGAGAAACAACATTTGGTGGGCAAAATGCCTTACGCTATATATATTACTTTATACTAAGTACACATATTATATTAGCCGCCATTATTCTTCCATTTATACTATTTACAGCATATCGCGCATTAACAGGCGAATGGAACAAACATAAAAAAATAGCCAAATATACCTGGCCATTATGGTTATATGTAAGTATTACTGGTGTTTTGGTTTATTTATTGATTAGTCCATATTATAATTGATGTATTAAAAAAAAACTACAAACTCAATTCCGTAACCGGATCCCAAAACAATACTGAAAAATCTACAACAGTATCTTTTTTTATTTTAACACCTTCTTTTTTTAACAATTCTTCCATTTGTGTAGAAGTAGCAAAATGATGCTTTCCTGTTAACATTCCATTTCTATTTACTACGCGGTGTGCAGGAACTTTGGGTTTCAGATTATGTGCTGCATTCATAGCCCAACCTACCATACGAGCACTTAACCGAGTACCTAAATAAGCAGCTATAGCGCCATAACTGGTAACACGGCCTTTTGGAATTAATCGTACTACATCATATACATTCTGAAAAAAATCTTTCTCTTTTTTTATATCAGTGTATGTAGTTGATATCCTAGTGTTCTTTCTTTTCAATAATTATTGATTAAAAGATAAGAAATAAAGCTTACAATATTCAATTATCAACCATCCATACTTGGCTACAAGTACGATCTATATTGATTATTATAGTTTTTCATATAACATCCTCAACTTTTCCCTCGTCATTATTTTTTCCCAATCCTTTCCTAAAGCATTTTCCCATAAAGGTTTCATGTTTAGCGATACGTTTATCATTATATCAAATTGCTCGTTGGTTAATCCTTTGCAAATATTGGTTGGAATATGAATTTTATTTTTTTCTACCATTTGTTTAAATATGTCAACACCTTTAGGATAGTACTCTTGTAAATGATTCATTACGATGCAATTACCTATGCCATGTTTGATACCCAACAAATAACTCAACCCATAACTTATGGCATGTGCTACGCCTACTTGAGAGTACGCAATACTCATACCTCCTGCATAAGAAGCCATCATCAATTTATCATCCGATTCTTCATCCGAAGTATTTTTTTCAAGAAATACCTGCTCACATAGTTGTAGTGCTTTCTCTCCATAACTTTTACTAAATTCATTTAAATAGGTTCCTTCTAAACTTTCAATGCAATGAATATAACAATCCATACCTGTATAAAAACGCTGATCAAGTGGCACATCAACTATTAAAGCCGGGTCTAATACAATTTGATTAAAGGGTGTGAAATCAGAATTCATTCCCAATTTTTTGGTGGGGCCTGTTAGAACGGTTGTGCGACTTACTTCTGCTCCTGTTCCACTCAAAGTAGGGATTCCAACTTTGTATACACCAGGATATTTTACCAAATCCCATCCTTGATAATCGGCCGAGGAACCAGGATTATTCATCATTAATGAAATGGCTTTTGCTAAATCCATGGTAGAACCTCCACCAATGCCAACAATACCACTTATTGTTCCAAATTCTTCTTTTATTGATTTTGTTAGCGCATCAACTTGTGTTGTTTTGGGCTCATGGGTAACATCAGCCAAAATAATTTTGTCTTTTCCTTTTAATGGGAGTTTCTGCAATAAAGGTTTTTCTTCAAAAAAATGATCTACTAAAAAAATTATGGGTGCGTTTGTAGATCTATGTGGTGTAAGTATTTGATCTAACTGATTTAGGCTACCTCGACCATAAATCACATAATCTACCATTTTAAAATTGCGAAAAGACATTTCAATTATTTTGAATTAGAAATTTTAAATAAAAAGTATCTCTTCTGTTCTTATAAATTCAAAATGGAACATTTAAAATTTAGCACAACAACAATCTATCCATTCATGCTGGCTAAGAATTCAGCATTGTCTTTTGTTCCTTTTATGCGCTTCAGAAGCTCTGCCATAGCTTCTTCTGGTTTCATATCTGTAAAATAATTACGTAATAAATGAATTCGGCTTAGTACATCTTTATCCAACAATAAATCATCACGTCGAGTAGAAGAAGCAATTAAATCAATGGCAGGAAAGATCCGTTTGTTTGCTAATCGTCTATCTAGTTGCAACTCCATATTTCCTGTTCCTTTAAACTCTTCAAAGATAACCTCATCCATTTTAGATCCTGTTTCTATAAGTGCGGTTGCTAATATGGTTAGTGATCCGCCGTTTTCGATTTTACGTGCTGCTCCAAAAAATTGTTTTGGTTTTTGCATAGCATTTGCTTCTACGCCACCACTCAATACTTTACCTGATGCTGGAGAGACGGTGTTATGTGCACGAGCTAATCTGGTGATAGAGTCAAGTAATATCATTACATCGTGTCCGCACTCTACTAATCGTTTAGCTTTTTGCAACGCAATGCTAGAGACTTTTACATGTTTTTCGGCAGGCTCGTCAAATGTAGAAGCAATTACTTCTGCTTTTACACTTCGTTCCATATCAGTTACCTCTTCTGGTCTCTCATCTATCAGCACAACCATTAAATATACTTCCGGGTGATTTTTTGCTATAGCATTTGCCACTTCTTTAAGTAACATGGTCTTTCCAACTTTAGGTTGTGCTACAATCAGCCCCCGCTGTCCCTTTCCAATAGGTGTAAAAAGATCCATCATTCGAGTACCATAATTCGTAGTCGTTGTAAACAAATTTAGCTTTTCATGAGGGAATAGGGGTGTTAAATAATCAAAAGGGACACGATCTCTCACATCCTCAGGTAGTTTACCATTAATCGTTTCTACTTTCAATAAAGCAAAATATTTTTCTCCTTCTTTTGGAGGGCGCACAGATCCGGCAACAGTATCACCCGTTTTCAATCCAAACAATTTTATTTGAGAGGGAGATACGTAAATATCGTCCGGAGAAGATAAATAATTATAATCGCTAGAACGTAAAAAACCATATCCGTCTGGCATCATTTCTAATACCCCTTCTGCATTGATAACACCTTCAAACTCAATATTAAACGGTTGTTCTTTGACAAAGCTTTGATCTTTTTTAAATAGCTGCTTAACAAATGACGGAATAGAAGTATCATCCACAGAAAGCTCTTCTGTTGTTGCATCTATTTTAGCTTTTTTATCTGCATCAGATAAATTAGTGACAAGCACGGTTTCTTCTTCTGTAGATTTAAGTTTCGTGTTTTTTTTATGAGTAGTAGACAATTTATCTTTTTCAGGATCTAGTTTTTTACGCTCTTCTTTCACTGGCTTTGAAGACTCAATAATAGCCTCTTCTGTGGAAATAGCTGTGGTGGTTTTTACAGTTCGTTTTCTTTTGGGCTTACTTTCATCGTCATCATTATTATTATTGTTAATTGTTCCCTCGGAAAGCGCCTGTCTGTCTAAAATTTTATAAATAATAGCTTGTTTATCTAGTTGTGTAATGTTGGGGATATTTAGTTGTTCGGCAATGTCTACAAGTTCTGGTAAGAGCATGTCATTGAGTTGGAGGATATCATACATAAGAAAGAGAAATATTTTATGTCAAAAAGAAAGAAATGTTAAAATAGTTGATGAATTTTATCGAAAAGGGTGTTACTGACGAACTTTGGAGCAGAAATACAATCAGTGTGTTTCCGGTGCAATATTACATGTTTTTTTTTATTTTGTAAAAAATTTTAGATTAGGAATGGATTGTATTGCTTTTCATATCCGATAGTTGTTGTTGGTCCATGGCCTGAGTACACCACCGTGCTATTAGGTAATAGCCACAGTTTTTCTTTTATAGATTGTATTAAGGTTTGATGATCTCCTCCTGGCAAGTCTGTTCTACCTATGCTTTCCTTGAATAAAACATCACCACCCATCAACCATTCTTGTTGTTCATTATATAAGCAAATACTACCCGGCGAATGCCCAGGTGTGTGCAGCGTTATTAGAACATCTTTTCCAACAGTAAAGATATTTCCTTCTTTTATATAATGTACTTGACCAGAAAATGATTTGGCTTCTAATTGATATAGTGCTGCAACTTCTGGCAAACGATCTAATATAGGTTGTTCATATTGATGAATGTGTAAAGGTAAATTATATGTATGATTAATGTACTCGTTGCCCCATACATGGTCTATATGACAATGTGTGTTAATGAATAAGGTGGGTGTTAATCCATTGTCTTTAATAAAATTAAATAATTCTTTTTCTTCGTTATTACTATAGCAACCTGGATCAATAATCACACATTTTTTCTCTTCGTTATATAGTATGTATGTATTTTCGGAAAACGGGTTAAATGTAAATGTTTTGATATGAAGCATATGTCGTTTTGTTAATAATACAAGGATGCGTTTGGGCTTGATATGTATATTTCTTTAGCAGATGATTTAGCGACTCGCCACGGCAACTTTAAGAGATTATTATTTAACCTGATATAAAAAAGCTAGAGTGTGTTGGGTTTATTTTGAAATAATTTTGAATACTTACCTACATATACAAGACTACTAATAATATGTATGATTAACAGAATAGAGTAGATCAACAGTGTGATAATAACAGCACGAAGAATTTCTCTAAAATTTATTTCTTGCATATCACCACTCACCTCTTTATACGCATTGTTCAATATTGTATCCATTATACTAGGATTAGAAAGAAAGTTAGCACATCCCAATATCATTAATAAAGCAAATACCAGCCCTACAAACCCATTTACTTTAATCCAATCTCTTGTACGATCTGGTAGAGTGTGTTGTTGATTAACAATATTGTTTAGCTTAAAGCAAAGTGTGATGTAGATAGCCACACCTGAGGAAATAAAAAAGACAATCAACATTATGGGTTGAAAGCCAGCCTTTACAACATTTAAAAGCATACTTATTAGAATGAGATAAGCAAAAACGCTTAATAATACAGTTCCTATTTTGTACAATAATGGGATACGCATATATTAATTTTTGGATGATTTAATTTGTATGTTTAACTCTTGTAACTGAGTTGCATCAATCGTTTTTGGTGCATCTAACATTACATCTCTTCCACTATTATTTTTAGGAAACGCAATGAAGTCGCGAATGCTTTCACTTCCACCTAGTAAAGCACACAATCTATCAAATCCAAATGCAATGCCGCCATGTGGTGGAGCACCATATTCAAAGGCGTTTAGTAAAAACCCAAATTTATGTTGTTGTTCTTTTTCGTTTATACCTAATGCGACAAACATTTTTTCTTGTAATGTACGTTGAAAAATGCGTATAGACCCTCCGCCTATTTCTGTTCCATTTAATACAATATCATAAGCGTTTGCCTTAATTAATCCATATTTACTTTTATCGCTTAGCCATTCTATATGTTCTAATTTAGGCGATGTAAAGGGGTGGTGTCGTGCAACCCAACGTTGCAGTTCTTCATTGAACTCCAGTAGTGGAAAATCAACTACCCATAAAAATTTAAATAGTTGATTATTGCGTAATCCAATCCTATTGCCCATCTCGAGGCGTAATTCGCTCATGGCCTTTCTGGTTAAATCTTCCTTACCAGCTAATATTAAAATTAGATCTCCTACAGTAGCATTCGCTTGTAAAGCTATTTTTTGTAAATGTTCTGTAGTATAAAATTTATCTATACTGCTTTTATACGTACCGTCTGTGTTACATTTAATATATGCCAATCCGTGCATGCCTATTTGTGGACGTTTTACCCAATCCGTTAATTCGTCTATTTGCTTGCGTGTATATTCACTACAACCTTTAGCTACAATAGCCAACACAGTTTCGGCTTCATCAAATATTTTAAAGTTAACACCTCCTAAAATTGTTCCTTTATTATTGGTAAAGGGTGACTTTAGATTTTGAATCCGCATATCAAATCGAATATCAGGCTTATCATTTCCATAATTCATCATAGCTTCATCCCAAGTTATTCGAAGAAAATTTTCTGTAATGTTTATACCTTTTACTTCTTGTATAATATGCTTTGTTAGGCCTTCAAACATTTGTAGAATATCTTCTTGTTCTACAAAGCTCATTTCGCAATCAATTTGAGTAAACTCGGGCTGTCTATCTGCTCTTAAATCTTCATCTCTAAAACATTTTACAATTTGATAGTATCGATCATACCCACTCACCATAAGCAATTGTTTAAACGTTTGTGGTGATTGTGGTAAGGCATAAAACTCTCCTTCATGCATTCGAGAGGGTACTACAAAATCTCTTGCTCCTTCGGGGGTTGATTTTATAAGGAATGGCGTTTCTATATCTATAAACTGATTATTATGCAAATAATTTCGAGCTGCTCTATTAACGGCATAGCGCAGTTCCATATTTTTTTTGAGAATATTTCGACGTAGGTCTAGATAGCGGTATTTCATACGTAAGTCTTCCCCCCCATCGGTTTCGTCTACAATAGTAAAAGGAGGTGTGGTGGCGCTGTTTAAAATAGTGAATGAGGAAACGGTTATTTCAATATCCCCAGTGGCAATATGTGGGTTTTTATTACTGCGCTCCCTAACAATACCTTTTACTTGTATAACATATTCACGTCCTAAAGGATTTTTTTCTAATGATATATTGTATGATTCATCAAACACCAACTGTGTAATGCCATAGCGATCACGCAGATCTACAAAGGTTATAGATCCAAATTTGCGTAGAGTTTGTACCCAACCAGCTAGTGTTACAGCTTGTTCTATGTTGTTTATGCGTAATTGCCCACAAGTATGCGTTCGAAACATGCTTTTAATTAATGTTTTATTGACACAGCAAAAGTAACACGCTACGGCTTCACTATCAAACAATTATTCTTATAGCTTTGTAGAAGTATTGATAAATAAACAATGTTATTTTATCATTAATTTTTTATCTCGCCTGTTTTAACGGATTAGTAAGATTACATTTGTTTCCCAAATTTTTTACAATGAGTGCCTTTAATAATTTTATTAAAATTTTTACTCCTAAGAATACGGTTTTTTACAAAATGTTTGAAGATGTTGCGGATACTGTCGTCAAAATGAGTGATATCTTAAACACCATGGTACAAGAATCAGATGCTGATAAACGTTTAGCACTAGTAGGTGCTATAGAAGAATTGGAGCATGTTAA